>RCUN01000080.1_pt1 | contig 107036 bp, 103 predicted proteins | sample 2166181 | NCBI WGS metagenome assembly RCUN01 (sample SAMN09932603, study PRJNA488358) | compost metagenome | feature: garden; material: soil; isolation source: compost soil in crotononitrile-enriched culture | place: Germany: Experimental Botanical Garden Goettingen | collected 2016-01-27 | reverse complement strand
TCACCGCGGACTTCATCCGCGCCGGCCACTTCGCCACTCACCTGCGCCAGAGCCGTCTCGTTTACCAGAGTCGACGGGATCTGCTGCTGGCCGAGCTGGCCGAGCACTGCCCAAGGCTCACCCCCGTCCACAGCGGCGCCGGGTTGCAGTGCGCCGTGCTGCTGCCCGCCGGGGGAGAGGCCCGCTGGACTGAGGCGGCCAACGCCCGGGGGTTGGGGCTGCGCCCCCTGCGTCAGTATCACCTCGCCCCGCCCACCCGGGAGGGCTGGTTGCTCGGCTTCGGCTGTCTCGACAACCAGACCCTGCGCCAGCTGTGTCGCCAGCTGGGCGCCCTGATGGAATCGGTCTGAGGTTAGGCCAGAAGAGCCCGGGTCCCATCATCACACTCTGCTGCCTGTTGAGGTCGCAGATAAATGCCGTCTGAGGCCAGGCCCAGAAGTCAGAGGCGTCCGGGCCCCACAATCGCACTGTGTCCCCAGTCGGGTTCGCAGGTAAAAACCGTCTGAGACCAGGCCCAGAGGTCAGAGGAGCCGGGGGCCAATAGCGCTGTGTCGGCAAGGGGCCCCGAACTATAATGGGCACAATCCCGTTGTAGAACCCGGCCAAGATGCATCGACTCCTGCTCCTGCTCCTCACGCTCTCCCTCTCCTCCTCCCCGATGGCGGCCACCCGATTTACCCTGCTCAGCCCGGAAAACGAACAGGATGCCCGCATGGACTACTACCGGGAGGCGATGCGGCTGGCGCTGGAGAAGACCCGCCAGCAATATGGCGACTACGAGCTGCACGACTCCCTCAAGATGAACAAGGCGCGGATGCGGCTCGAGGTGCAAAAACCGGGCAAGAGTGCCCTCTTCATCGTCGACAGCTGGCCCCAGAAGACGCCTCACCCCGAGGTCAGCCGGATCCCCTTCCCCATCGATCTCGGCATTCTCGGTTACCGGGTCTGCTTCGTCGGCGCCGACCGCGCCAAGGCGCTGGCCGGGGTCCGCACCCTGGCACAACTGCTGGCGTTCAGTCAGGGAAGTGGCAAGGGGTGGCAGGATGCCGATATCTTGCGCCACAACGGCTTCCAGGTGCAGGAGGTGGACAACTACGAGTCGCTGTTTCGCATGGTGGCCCGTGGCAGGGTCGATCTCTTCTGTCGCGGTGCCAACGAGATACTGGCGGAGTGGGAGACCCACCACCCCAGGCTGCCGACCCTCGCCGTCGATCGCCATGTGATCCTCTTCTATCCCTTGATCCACGCCTTCTACAGCCATGTCACCTACCACAAGGAGCGCGAGCGCATCCAGCTCGGTCTGCGGTTGGCCTGGCAGGACGGTTCTCTCAAACGGCTATGGCGCCAGCACTTCCAACCCTCCCTGACGTTCACCCAGCTGGCCTCGCGCCAGGTGTTCAGGCTGAGCAACCCCCAGTTGCCCGCCGAGGGGAGCGACTACCGATCCTATCTCTATGATCCGGCCCGGGATGCGTTCGGTATTCCCCCCCACGACAAGACAGGCAAGGTCGGCAAGTAGCGCCTAGCCCCGCGCCCCCTGCTCTCGACACAGGGCGAGCCAGGCCTCGGCAGTGCGGGAGAGGTAGCGTTTCGCGGGCCAGATCACCCCGAGTCGCCAACTCAGATCCGGCAACAGGGGACGCAACACCAGGCCGTCCGGCGTCAGTCGCCGACAGATGGGCTCGGGCAAAAAGGCGACCCCCATGCCGCTGCGCACCATGGCGGTGAGAAAATCCCACTGGCTGCTGCGCGCCGCCACCTGGGGCACGAAGCCCGCCTGCTGGCAGGCCTGCTCCAGCCGCTCGCTCAGGGTGAAGGCCTGGGTGTAGAGCAGGAAGGGCTCCTCCTGCAGATCCGCCAGCCGGATCTCGCTGTCCCCGCGCCAGCGGGGCAGGTCCGGCAGCACCACTTGAATGGGGTAGCAGTCCAGCTCCAGCGCACTCAGCACCCCCTCTTCCCTGGTCGGCAACATGGTGATGGCGAGATCCAGCTCCCCCTCCAGCACCGCCTGCTCGATGCGGCGCCCGCCGTACTCGACAATCGAGAGCTCCACCTTGGGATAGCGGCTGCGGTAGGCGCGGATGAGATCCGCATAGACGTGACCCACCATGGGGGGTATGCCGAGCGCCAGACGCCCATGCTGCAGGCTCTGCAGATCCGCGAGCTCCGCCTCCAGCTGCTGCATCTGGGCCAGGATCAGCTGGCCACGGGCAAACAGCACCTGGCCGCTGTCGGTCAGGGTGAAGCTGTGTCCCTCCCGATTGAGCAGGGGCTGGCCCAGCTCCTCCTCCATGTTGCGGATCATCTTGCTGATGGTGGGCTGGGTGACGAACAGCTTCTCGGAGGCGCGGGTGAAACTCTTCTCCCGCACCAGTTCGACAAAGTAACGCAGGGCTCGGATATCCATGGGACGCTCGTCTGGGGTGATCGCCAAATAATGCCAATTTGGCATATTTTTCATAATTTAAATTCATTTTTTGCAGGTTTAGCCCCCGCTTATACTGTGACCAGGTTCACAGAAAGACGCCCATCATGAAAGCCTTCTGCCTTCGCTGGTTGCAAACCCCCTTCCAAATCGCCCTGCTGGCGGCCATCTGGCTGCTGGCCGACACCGCGGTACGCACCTTCCACCTGCCCCTGCCCGCCAACCTCACCGGCATGCTGTTGCTGCTGGTCTGCATCTTGCTCGGGGTGGTCAAGGCCCAGTGGTTCAGCGCCGGGGCTCGCTGGCTGCTGGCAGAGATGCTGCTGTTCTTCGTCCCCGCCGTTGTGGCCGTGGTCAACTATCAGGATCTGCTGCTGCAGGAGGGGTGGCGCATCATGCTGGTACTGGTGACAAGCACGGTGCTGGTGCTCGGCACCACGGCCCTGGTGGTGGACAGGGTCTATCGCCTGGAGCTGAAGCTGGCCCGCCGGAGTCGCCGCCATGTCTGACACCCTGCTCGGCCTGCTCTGCTTCGCCCTCACCCTGCTGTTCTACTACGCCAGCAAGTGGCTCTATGGCAAGAAGCGCATCCTGCCCCTGATGCCGCTGCTGCTGGCCCCCGCCCTGCTGGTGGCCGTGGTGGTGCTGTTCCACATCCCCTATCAGGATTACATGGCCGAATCCCACTGGCTGCTTTGGCTGCTGGGCCCGGCCACCGTCGCCTTCGCGGTGCCCGTCTACGAGAACCGCGAGCTGATGCGCCGCCACTGGCTATCCCTGTCGGTGGGGGTGATCGCCTCGGTGGTGATGGCGGTGGGCAGCACAGTGCTGCTGGCGCGCTGGCTGAACCTCTCCGAGCTGCTGCAGCGCAGCATGGCCATGAGATCCATCACCACACCCTTCGCGGTGGAGGCGACTCGCTCTGTGGGCGGCAACGCCGATCTCACCGCCCTGTTCGTGGTGCTGACCGGGGTGATCGGCATGGCGGTCGGGGAAAGCGTGCTGACGGTGCTCGCCATCCGCAGCCGCCTCGGCAAGGGGGCGGGTTTTGGCGCCTCCGCCCATGGCGCCGGCACCGCCAGGGCGTACCAGATGGGCAACGAGGAGGGGGTGGTCTCCAGCATGGTGATGATGATAGCCGGCATGGCAACCGTGCTGCTCGCCCCCCTGCTGGGCAGGCTGTTCTGGTAAGGCATTGCGACCACCAACGAGAAGAGGCGCCCTTGGGCGCCTCTTCTTTGTATCATCCACCAGTCCCTTACAGGCTGGCGCAGATCTGCCACAAGTCGTACTGAATGGCAGCTGCCGTCACCTCGCGCCCCGCCCCCGGCCCCTGAATGACCAGCGGATTGGTGCGATAGCTGTCGCTCTCGATGGCAAACACGTTGTCGCAGGGCAGGAGGTTCGCGAACGGATGGTGGGGCTCCAGGGTCTCCAGCCCGACCCGCGCCTTGCCGTCGTGCTCGAAGCGGGCGACGTAGCGCAGCACCTTGCCGACCCGGCGTGCCCCCTCGAACGCGGTCTGGATGGGATCATCCAGCTCCTTGAGCCTGTCCATGAACTGATCCGTGCTCACCTTGCGCAGGGAGACGGGCACCAGGTTCTCCAGCTCGATGTCGGCGGAGTCGAGCTCGAAGCCCGCCTCCCGCGCCAGGATGAGCAGCTTGCGGCGCACGTCCTGACCGGAGAGATCCTCCCGGGGATCCGGCTCGGTCAGGCCGTGCTGCCAGGCCTCGTCCACCAGCTCGGAGAAGGGGCGGCTGCCGTCATACTGCTGGAACAGCCAGGAGAGGGTGCCGGAGAAGATGCCGGAAACTCCCTGGATGCGATCCCCGCTCTGGCGCAGCATCTGGATGCTGGACTGGATGGGCAACCCGGCACCCACGGTGGCGTTGTAGCGCCACTGCACCTGATGATCGCGGCAGGTCTGCTTGATGCGCTGGTAGAACTCGCTGTCGGCGGCGCCAGCAAACTTGTTGGCCGCGATGATGTGGCAGCCGAGCTGGGCGAAGTCCGGGTAGTAGCGGCTCACCGTCTCGCTGGCGGTCATGTCGAGCGCGATCAGGGAGTCAAAACCGTGCTGCTCCAGCTGGGAGAGCAGCTCCGGCCAGATAAGCGGCTTGGGATTGAAGTTGTCACGCACCTTGAGGGGATCCAGCCCTTCCTCATCCAGCAGGCCTCCCTTGGAGTCGAACACCCCGTAGAGGGTGAGCGCCAGATTGAGCTCGTGCTCGAGCCGCGCCTTCTCGCGGGCATAGAGCGCCAGCCAGTGACCCCCTATGTTGCCCTTGCCGAACACCACCAGACCGACCCGGGTCGGACGGCTGAACAGGGCGCTGTGCAGGGCGATGAGCAGGGGCTCCAGCACCACCTGGCGCAGCACGGCCACCAGGCTCAGGCCGTCTCTGGCCACCTGGACGAACTCCAGGGGCTGATCCGCCAGCAGTTGATAGAAGCGGTGACACTGCTCGGCGTTGTCGGTCACCCCTGCGCCCACCAGGGCCACCAGGCTGAACCCTTCCTTCTGGATCAGGCCTGTGAAGCTTCCCTGCAGCTGGAAGTCCCGCAGCACCTCGAAGGCCCCTTCCGCCACCTCCAGGGTATAGGCCAGACGCAGGATCCGCCTATCCGGCTGGCGCTGCAGGGTGAGCGGGTGGAGGCGATGGCGGGCCAGATGGGCCTCGATGGCGGCCACCGTCTGCTCATAGCCGGTCTGGGGCAGCACCTTGAGCTCGATGAGGGCAATCTGATCCACCGAGGAGACGATGCGGGCGCCGCCGGAGCGGGGGGCGCGGCGCAGAATATGGGTGCAGCCCTCGTCCGGGTTGTAGCTGCAGCGCAGGGTGAGGCGCTGGCGGCTGTCGGCCACCGGTTGCAGGGTACGGGAATGGAGCACGGAGGAGCCGAGACGGGCCAGCTCGTTGGCTTCCGCCAGACTCAGGCGCTCCAGCAGACGGGCTTCTTTGACCCGACGCGGATCAGCGCTGTAGACACCGGCCACGTCGCTCCAGATGGTGGTGGACTCCCCGTCTGCCAGGGCGGCCAGCAGGCTGGCGCTGTAGTCGGAGCCGTTGCGACCGAGCAGCAAGGAGCGCCCCTCCATGTCGGCGGCGATGAAGCCGGTCACGACGATGCGGCCGGGGTGTTCGACCAGGCGGGCCTTGAGCAACTCGCTGGAGATGGCGGTGTTGACCTTGACCAGGGCGCCATCCTCGGCGCGCAGGAAGCTGCGGGCGTCGAGCCAGATGGCCTTGTCGCCGCGACTGGTGAGCAGGGCGGCCAGCAGGCGCGCCGACCACACCTCGCCAAAGGCAAGCAGGCCATTGCGCGCGAAGCGATCGAACTGCCCCTCCAGGGTCTTGGCGATCAGTTGCATGTCGTCGGTCAGCTGCTGGCTCAAGTCGAGCTGCAACTCTCCCTCCAGCAGACCGTCGATCAGGCTCTGCTGATAGGCGTGCAGGGCCGTGATGGCTTCGCCCGCGGCCTCATCACCCGCCTCGGCCAGCTCCACCAGCTGGATCAGCCGGTTGGTGGTCTTGCCGGCGGCGGAGACCACCACCAGTTCCCTGCCCCCGCCCTGCTGCTCGGCCTGTTGTTCGAGAATGCTGGCGACCCGGCGATAGCAGACAGGATCCGCCAGACTGCTGCCGCCAAACTTGTGCACATGACGCCGCTTCAAGGCTTTATCTACCGCCACCGCACTCTCTCCTTGCTGTTGCTGTTCCATTACTTCACCTGTTCTGCCTGTTGTGCCAACTGCGCCTGTTCAAAGCCTTGAGCCAGATCGGCCACCAGGTCTTCACCGTGTTCTATGCCCACCGAGAGGCGCAGCAACTGGGCGCTGATGCCCGCCGCCTGCTGCGCCGCCGGGGTCATGGCCCTGTGGGTCATGCTGGCCGGATGGGCCACCAGACTCTCCACCCCGCCGAGGGATTCCGCCACAGAGAAGAGGCGCAGCGCCGCGAGGAAGGCGCGCAGCCCCGTCTCGTTGCAATCGAGTTCAAAACTTAGCATGGCGCCGAAACCGGACTGTTGACGGCGCGCAATCTCGTGGCCCGGGTGGCTCGGCAAGCTGGGGTGATAGATTTTTTTGACCAGCGGCTGCTGCTGCAGGAAGGCCAGGATCCTGTCCGTGTTCTCCTGATGGGCGCGCAGGCGCGGCGCCAGGGTGCGCAACCCACGCAGGGTGAGGTAGGAGTCGAAGGCCCCCGAGGTGAGCCCCAGACAGTTGGCCCACCACACCAGGGACTCGGCCAGCTCGGCCTCCTTGGCGATCGCCACCCCGCCCACCACGTCGGAGTGGCCGTTGATGTACTTGGTGGTCGAATGCACCACCACATCGGCACCCAGCGAGAGCGGCTGTTGCAGCAGCGGGGAGAGGAAGGTGTTGTCCACCACCACCCTGGCACCCACCTCATGGGAGGCGGTGGCGATGGCGGCAACGTCCACCACCCGCAGCAGCGGGTTGGAGGGGGTCTCTACCCACACCAGGGCCGGCTGCTGCGCCAGGGCCTCGGCGAGCGCCGACTCGTCCCCCTGATCGACGAACTGCACTCTGTAGTGGCCCTTGGCCGCCAGGTACTCGAACAGGCGCCAGGTACCGCCGTAACAGTCGTGGGGGGCGATCAGCAGATCCCCCGCCTTGAGCAGGGCCGTCGTCACCAGGTGGACGGCCCCCATGCCGGTGCCGGTCACCACGGCGCCGGCGCCCCCTTCCAGGGCAGCCAGAGCGTCCGCCAGATTGGTGCGGGTCGGGTTGCCTGAGCGGGCATAATCGTATTGACGGGGCTCGCCAAAGTCGGCAAAGGTGTAGTTGCTGGAGAGGTAGATGGGGGGCACCACGGCACCGTGCTGTGTGTCTGTCTCAATCCCGGTGCGTACCGCCAGGGTGGCCTTGTGGGTCATGTCACTCTCCTTGATGTGTTGCCGGAGCCGGTCCGCCTCGTGGGTCGTCCTGCCCCGCTCTCATTTGCGCTGGCCGGAGTGCCGGTCCATGGTGCATCACACTACGCCACCTTAAAAAAGCCGTCAACACTTCTAGACGTCTAAATGGCTTTGCTGTTGGATTGCCATTGAGATCCTTAAGGGTTAAAATCCGCGCTCACGGCCAAACGAGAACAGGTGGAACATGGGTACAGAGTGGAACGGCGACTACGTCAGCCCCTATGCGGAGCACGGCAAGAAGAGCGAACAGGTCAAGAAGATTACTGTCTCGATCCCGCTCAAGGTGCTGAAGGTGTTGACCGATGAGCGCACCCGTCGCCAGGTGAACAACCTGCGTCATGCGACCAACAGCGAGCTGCTCTGTGAGGCCTTCCTGCACGCATTCACCGGTCAGCCGCTGCCCTGTGACGACGATCTGCGCAAGGACCATCCGGACAGCGTCCCCGCCGAGGCCCGCGCCATCATGGAGGCGCTCGGCAAAGAGATCGAAGATTTCGACGCCGAGTAATCCGGTGGCCCATGGCACATAATCCCCCCTCTTCGATGACGCGGCCCGGTGCCGCGTCATCCTTATCCGCCCCCTACCCGTTCAGCCTGCGCCGCTACCAGAGCGACATCAGCAGCCACAGCCACGACTTCGCCCAGCTGGTGATCCCCCTGGACGGCCCCCTCGAGATCGAGGTGCAGGGCCAGGGACGCCGCCTCGCGCCTGGCTTTGCCTGCGTCATCGCCCCCGGTCTTCGCCACGACTACGCCGCCGATCCGGCGCTCTCCTTCCTGGTGCAGGAGAGCCACTGGCTGCCGGAGGCCCTTGGCGAGCGCCCCTTCATCCCCCTGGATGAGCCCCAGCGCCACTACCTCGCCTTCCTGCATCAGATGGTGCGCCAGGGTCGTCATGTAGCCGGCATGGAGCAGATCTGGCTGGGCCTCCTGGCCCAGGGTCAGGGCATGAGCCCCACCCTGGCCCCCCGCATGACAAGAGTGCAGCGCCACATCGAGGCCCACCTCGCCGAGCCCCTTGGCAACGAGCGGCTCGCTGCTGTTGCCTGCCTCGGCCAGAGCCAGTTCAAGTACGCCTTTCGCCAGCAGTTCGGCATGAGCGCCTCCCACTACATCCGCGGGCGGCGCATGGCGCTGGCACGCACCCTGCTCGCCCAGACCGCCCTGCCCATAGGCGAGGTGGCCAGCCGCTGCGGCTATCAGGATCAGGGAGCCTTCGCCGAGCGTTTCCTGGCCGAGACGGGCCTCACCCCCTCCCGCTGGCGCCAGCAAAACGGCCCGCAGCCATAACAGTCCGGCCCCTTGCCGAAGACAGGGGCTGTCGTTTCGAGGCATGCTGAGGTCAATGCAAGGTGTGTGAAAGGAGGAGCCAAGATGCAGACCATAAGCTGGCAGCAGTTCGAGATGGTGGAGCTGATAGTGGGCACCCTGGTGCGGGTCGAGCCCTTCCCAGAGGCGCGCAAGCCCGCCTACAAGGTGTGGGCGGATTTCGGCCCCGAGCTCGGGGTGCGCAAGAGCAGCGCCCAGATAACGGATCTCTATCAACCGGAGGATCTGGTGGGGCGCCAGATAGTCGCCGTGGTGAACTTCCCGGCCAAGCAGATAGGTCCCATCCAGTCGGAGTTTCTGCTGACCGGCTTCTACCGGGCCGATGGCGCCGTGGTGATGGCCATCCCGGAGCAGGCGGTGGAGAACGGCGCCAAGCTGGGCTGAGGCCCTGTGCCCCATGAAAGAGAAGAGGCGACCCAGGGGTCGCCTCTTCTCTTTTTAGCCATCGCGCCGCTGTTACTTCAGCAGGCTGAAGAGCAGGGCCGAGACCGAGAGCGAACCGGTCAGCAGGATGAAGCCGTTCACCCAGCCGTGGCGGAAGCGGGCCAGCGCCTCCACCTTGTAGATGGCCACCACCGGCATGATGAAGAGGATCATGGCGATGACGGGGCCGGAGAGGGTCTCCATCAGGCCGAGGATGCCGGGGTTGATGACAGCCGCCCCCCAGATGGCGAAGAACATCAGGGCGATGCCGAGCCGGTCCGCCTTGGCCAGCGACAGCCCTGTGGGCTTGGCGATCAGGCTTTTCAGGCTCTCCCGGGCGCCGAGGAAGTGGCCGAGGAAGGAGGAGCTGATGGCGATGAAGGCGATGAGCGGCCCCAGGGTCACGATCACAGGGTTGTCGGTGATGTTGGCGAGGTAGGAGAGCACGGAGACGTTCTGGGCCTTGGCCTCGGCCAGCTGGGCCGGAGAGAGGCTCAACACGCAGGAGAAGACGAAGAAGAGCACGAAGCCCACCAGCATGACGGTGGTGTTACGCAGGATCAGGCCGCTCTTTGCTTCAGCCTGCTCGCCATATTCCCGGCGCTGCACGTTGGCAAAGCCTGAGATGGCGGCAGCGTGGCTGAAGGCGAACACTGTGACCGGCAGCGCCAGCCAGACGGTGTTGAGGAAGCTGGCCCCCTCGAACGCGGTCACTTCCGGCCAGTGCCACTGGGGGATCAGATAGCAGGAGAGTGCCGCCAGAATGGCCGCCAACGGGTAGACCATGAAGGCGAAGGCCCGCAGCATCGCCTTCTCCCCCGCCATCATCACGGCGATCATGGCGAACACCAGCAGGCCGGAGAGCATCACCCGGTTCGGGGCATCCATGCCAAGCTGGTTGATCATGAAGCTCTCCACCGTGTTGGTGAGCCCGACCCCGTAGATGAGCAGGATCGGGAAGATGGAGAGGAAGTAGAGCGCCGAGATGAGGCGACCGGCCATCTTGCCGAAGTGCTCCTCGGCCACCTCGGTGAAGTCGGCGTGGGGGCGCGAAGAGGAGAGCACGAAGCGCGCCAGCCCGCGATGGGCCAGGAAGGTCATGGGACCGGCCAGCACGGCGACGATGACGAGGGGCCAGATACCCCCCAGACCCAGGTTGATGGGGAGGAAGAGTATGCCGGCGCCGACCGCAGTGCCAAACAGGCTGATGACCCAGTGGGTATCGTGACGACGCCAGCCAGTGCGGGTGATGGATGGGGAACCAGATAGCTCCCGGGTGACCTCTACAGATGAACTCATTGATAAACCACTTATATATAGTATTAAAATCTAAAAATATTGTGCTCCTTTAGCATTTAATTCTCAAAAAACGGCATTGGCAGATCTCACTGGCAAAGCCAGGTTCAGCCAGTGAGATTGGGCGGAATTTCCAGTCCGCCCTGTTCGGTTAAACCTTTAAACAGCGAATTAGGCGAAATATAAAACCAAAATATAACCACTGGTCGATTTTTTATTTCGACCAATGCGCAGTTTTCAGAATTACCTGAAAATAGATACCAGCACTTTGAGTTTGATTGTGATGATCCACTACAGCAATCCATTTAAGTAGCGAATACACCTGAATATGCCGCGCCAAGCCAGCGGATCACACCAAACAATCAGGCGGCCACGAGGCCGCCTGATTGGATGAACTGGCTACATTTCAACCGGCTCAGTGAGTCAGGATCTTGCCCCAGGCGAGATCCGGGTCCCCCATCACGATGAAGTCAGGGTTCTCCAGCGACTCGGTTTCGTTGTAGCTGAGCGGCTGCAACGCCAGGCTGAGGATGCGCCCCCCTGCCGCCTCGACGATGCACTGGGCGGCGGCGGTGTCCCACTCGCCGGTGGGGCCGAGCCGCACATAGCAGTCTGCCGCCCCTTCTGCCACCAGGCAGGACTTGAGGGAGCTGGAGCCAAGCGGGATCAGCTCGTAGTTGATGGCCGGGTTGAGGCGGCGGGTCAGGTTCTCCAGCTTCTGGCGGCGGCTGATGGCCACCACCAGGGAGTCGGGTTGGTCGTGCTCGTGGTGCATGGCACTGATGGGATGCACCTCGCCATTCACCTCCTTGAAGGCGCCGTGGCCGCGCACCGCCCAGTAGAGCACGTCGGCCTCGGGGGCATAGATGACCCCGAGCACCGGGACATTGTCCCGCACCAGGGCGATCAGGGTGGCGAAGTCACCGCTGCCGGCGATGAACTCGCCGGTGCCGTCGAGGGGGTCCACCAGCCAGTATTGCCGCCAGTTGGCTCGCTGGCTGAAGGGCACATCGGCCGCCTCTTCGGTCAGCACAGGCACATGGGGGGTGAGCGCCGACAGCGCCTGCTTGAGGTAGGCATCGGCAGCAAGATCGGCACTGGTGACCGGGGTCGCATCCTCCTTCAGCTGACGCTCGAACTGACCGCCGTGATAGATTTCGTGAAGGATACGTCCCGCTTCGCGGGCTATCTCCTTGACCCCAGGTATCCAGGCCAACAACTCCTGCATCTTGTTATCCTCTGTTTTTATTACCTTTACCCACGCTTGGGCTAGCTTTCCTGCTCCGCCAGCCATTTGCTGGCCAGCAGCAGGGCACTGATGCTGCGCGACTCGGTGAAGTCGGGTCGCGCCAGCAATTCATCGATGCGATTGAGGGGCCAGGGGATCACCTCGAGGGGCTCGGGCTCGTCGCCCACCCGCTGCTCGGGGTAGAGATCCCGCGCCAGCAGTATGTCCATCCGGCTGGAAAAATAGCCGGGGGCCAGGGAGACCTGCTTGAGGGGAATGAGGTCACGGGCCCCGAAGCCCGCCTCCTCCATCAGCTCCCGGTTGCCCGCCTCGAAAGCATCTTCGCCCGGATCGATCAGCCCCTTGGGGAAGCCCAGCTCGTAGGAGTGAGTGCCCGCCGCGTATTCGCGCACCAGCAGCAGGGTGTGGGCATCGAACAGGGGTACCACCATGACGGCACCCCGGTTGCCCCCGCGCATCCGCTCGTAGACCCGCTCCTCCCCGTTGCTGAATTTCAGGTGCAGGGATTCCACCTTGAACAGCCGGCTCTCGGCCACCAGCTCGGCCTTGATGATCTCCGGCTTGCGCTTGTCGTGGGCCATGGCCTCGACGCGGACGTGTTCGGGTTTGCACTTGTGGGGGTCACTCATCTGGGCTGACTGCTCGTTAAAAAAGAGTGCTTCAAGAGTAAACGACTCCCCGAGGGAACACCACGGGGCAAGGGCCGGAAAGGTGCCTGAAAAATCCGTTATAATGCCCCCCGTTTTCCCCATCCCGTCCGACACAAAGAGGCCCCATGCCCACCCCACTGCCCTGGCACCAGATAGACACAGTTCTGCTCGACATGGATGGCACCCTGATCGACCTTCATTTTGACAGCCACCTCTGGCAGCAGCTGGTGCCCGAGCGCTACGCCGCGCGCCTCGGCCTGCCGCTGGCCGACGCCAAGGCGCAGATCGATGCCCACTATCAGGCCGTCAGCGGCACCCTCGACTGGTACTGCGTCGATTACTGGAGCCGGACGCTCGGGCTCGACATCCGCGCCCTCAAGCAGGAGATCCTGGACAAGATCCAGTGGCGGCCCCATGTCATCCCCTTCCTGGCCGCCCTGCGGGCGGCGGGCAAGCAGCTGGTGCTCTTCACCAATGCCCACCCCGCCAGCCTGTCGGTCAAGGATGCGCACCTCGGTCTCGCCAGCCACCTGGATCTGATGGTGAGCACCCATGAGCTCGGCTGGTCGAAGGAGAGCCAGCACTGCTGGCAGGCGCTGGCAGAACGGCTGGCATTCGATCCGGCCCGTACCCTGTTCGTCGATGACAGCGAGCGGATCCTGCGCGCCGCCGCCGACTACGGCATCGGCTATCAGCTCGCCATCCAGAACCCGGACAGTCGCCAGCCGGAGCAGCAGATTACCGCCTTCCCGGCGATCCGCGACTACGCCGAGTTATTGCCGCTGGCCGTGTGAATCGGCATTTTGCGCATCAATGGGGAAGCCACAGATCCCATGAGCAAGCGGACAAACAGAAGGGCTGCCTGGGCAGCCCTTGCTCCTTGGGATCGGGCGGGCTAGTCCACCCACTCCACCAGCCGGTACTGCTTCTTGCCCCGGCGCAGCAGCAGGTAGCGGCCAAACAGCCGATCCACTGCACTGAGCCGTTCATCCTGTCTTATGGCGCCGTTGAGGCTGATGGCACCCGCCGCCAGCAACTCCCGGGCCACCCGCTTCGAACTCGCCAGACCGCTCTCCACCAGCAGAGTCACCAGATCCGTTTCCCCCTCGATACGGCAGTTCGGCATACCATCCTGCGCCAGCTGGGCGAGATCGCTTTCGCCGAGGCGGGCCACGTCGCCGCTGAACAGCAGCTCGCCGATGCGCCGCGCCGCCGCCAGTGCCCCCTTGCCGTGCACCAGTTCGGTCAGCTCGTCCGCCAGCACCTGCTGGGCCTGCTTGCGCCCCTGCCGACCCGCATCTTCGACTTCCAGCTCCCTGATGGCCGCCAGCGGCATAAAGCTGTAGTAGCGCAGGAAGCGGTAGACATCCTCGTCCGCGGTGCCGAGCCAGAACTGATGGAAGGCGTAGGGCGACGTGAGTGCCGGATCCAGCCAGATGGCGCCCCCTTCCGTCTTGCCGAACTTGGTGCCATCCGCCTTGGTGATGAGGGACAGCGTCATGCCATAAACCTGGGCCTGATGCAGCCGACGCGTGAGATCCATGCCGCTGGTGATGTTGCCCCATTGATCGTTGCCGCCGATCTGCAGGGTGCAACCGAGACGCTGGTTGAGCACGGCGAAGTCCTGGGATTGCAGCAGGGCGTAGGAGAACTCGGTAAAGGAGATCCCCTGATCCGGTCGAGCCAGCCGCTGGCGCACCAATTCCCGCGCCAGCATGGCGTTGACCGAGAAGTGCTTGCCGATGTCCCGCAGAAAATCGAGGGCGGACATCTGCCCCATCCAGTCGGCGTTGTTGACCAGCACAGGGGCCGCCAGCCCCTCGCTCGCGGGCAGCAGCGCCCGGATCTGGGCGGACAGGCTGACCACCCAGCCCTGCACGGTTTCGCTGCTGTTGAGGCTGCGCTCGGTCGCCTTGAAGCTGGGATCGCCGATGAGGCCGGTGGCGCCCCCCACCAGGGCCACTGGGGTGTGACCCGCCAGCTGGAAGCGGCGCAGCATCAAGAGCGGCACCAGATGACCTATGTGCAGGCTGCTGGCAGTGGGATCGAAGCCGCAGTAGAGGGTGCGCGCCTGGGCGAGGTGGGCGGCCAGGGACGCCGGGTCGGACATCTGGGCCACCAGGCCGCGCTCGGTCAGGTCAGTGAGCAAATGGGGGTCGAACATGGGGTCTCCAACAGCAGGGGAAAGTCGCCATACTCGCCCCTATGGTTCGGGGCGGATATGTCCCCCAGGGGATAGTTTTGCCACTCTCGTGCTAGCATCCCGCCCATATCGGGGAGCCTGTCCCCACCATCCGGAGCCCGTCGCCATGAACCAGCCCCCCGCCACAGACTCGCTGACCCAGAGCCTGACCGCCGTCGTCGATGCCCTGCACAGCCCGGCCTTTGCGGCGGCCCTGGTGCGCCTCATCCAGCAGCAGGTGGCGTTCGACTGCGCCCTGCTGCTCGGGGTGGGGCAGCGCCCGGTCTACCTCCATGACAACTTGAGCCACCAGCGGGCCCTGCTGTTTGATCGCTACCTCACCAGCCACTTCAGCCAGGATCCCTTTATGCAGGCGCTTCAGGACGGCCTCCCCGCCGGGGTCTGGACCCTGGCGCAGGTGTCTAAGGGGCGGCTGGATCCCGAATACCGCCACCACTTCTATCAGGCCACCGGCTGGCAGGAGGAGGTGGGGCTGATCCTGCCGGTGCGTGACGGGTTCACCCTGATGCTGTTTCTGGGTCGTCTCGACAAGCGCCAGGCTCTGCGCCCGGACGAGCGGGCCAGGCTGGAGGCCTTGTTCCCTCTGGTGCATTCCCTGTGTCGTCAGCAGTGGCGGGAGGCGGTACCGCTGCTGGCCCAGAACCCGGCCCGGCCAGATGGTGCAGATCTGAAGGCGACGGTGGAGCAGGCCATCGCCAGCGTGGGCGGGGACAGGCTAACCCGCCGGGAGCGGCAGGTGGCGAGTCTGCTGCTGCAGGGGCTGGACACGGAGGCAATCGCGGTCGAGCTGGGGATCGGCAGCGGCACCGTGAAGAATCACCGCAAGCACCTCTACGGCAAGCTGCGGCTCGGCTCGCGCGCCGAGCTGTTCAGCCTCTTCCTGAATCACCTCATCACCACGCCCTTGAGCCCCCTCCCACCAGATGAACACGCCCCTTGACAGACAACACCCCGCCGGAGCGGGGTGTTGTCTGTCAAGGGCCATGTCGTCAGATGCGGCCCTGATAGCGCAGCGGGAAGCGCCCCTGACCATCGGGTTGACCGAGGAAGGGCAACCCCTGCTTCATCTGTTCCGGCAGTGCCGGGCCCGGCTTGAGGGTGCCCTGGAACAGGTACTGGCGATTGGCCTGCAACTCCAGCTTGCCGAGCACTTGCACCGCCTCCGAACCCTGCTTGATCTCGGCCACCAGGCGGGAGTCGAGGCAGGTCAGTTTGACCTCGGGATCCCCCAGTGGCAGCTTGCCCGCCGGAGTGTCGGCCTGCGCGTCATACCAGTTGAGATTGCCGTAGAGCTCCTCACACCAGGGATTGCCCTGGGCGAACTGATCGACCTTGAGTTGCAGCTGACCCGCCGCCGTCAGGGGGAAGGGCAGGCCCATGGGCACCCGCGCCAACACCCAGGGGGCAGGTGCGTTGAGGGTGATGTCACGGCCGAAGGCCGCGCCATTCCAGCCGATCACCCCCTGGCCATTGAGGCCGGCGCGCTCGCCGAAACGCAGCGACACCTCGGGAGCCAGACGCAACAGCGACCAGCCATCGAGCTCCCAGCGCAGTTGGGTCAGGGACTCGCTGGCATATTGCAGCCGGGCAATCTGGCCGCTCCAGAGAGTACCGCTCACCCCTTCCAGCTGCACCAGGTTGGGGGGCAACGGCAGATGGCGCACCACCAGAGTGGCGGGCAACCTGGCCAGCAGGAACATCAGATAGACCGTCAGAAACAGGACGGCAATCAGTACTTTTTGCTTCATAGAACACGACTCGACTGCAAGGATCCGGCCCAGGCGAGGCCCGATGCCATAACGGAATGCGATGCCGGAAACCGGATGGCGAATTGAACGCTTGGTGTCATTGGGGGCGGCTCAACTGCAAACGTCTGACCTTGACCAGGCCAGGAGCCAACCCCTCACGGGCCACCTCGATGATCTGCACCTGGACCCCGTATTGATCGGAGAGGGTCGCGAGCCAGAGCAGCAGATCATCGAACGGTACCGTGTCTATCCACACTTGCAGCTCCTGCCCCTGGGGTTGCAGCCGGGCAATCTTGATCTTCTGGTTGAAGGCGGTGCGGTTCACCACCCCGTCCAGGGTGCCGCTGGTGTCGATTTGCCGGCCTTGGCCACCCTGCATCACCAACACCTCCTGCCCTTTCTCTTTCAACCAGGCAAGCGTCTGCTGCTGATTGGCCACCTGCCTCTCCCGCTCGTCGATACGATTGGCGACAGGTTGCCAGATGACCCAGTAGCAAAGCCCGAGCAGCAGTATGCCGCCGCCCACCGCCACCAGCCGCTGTTCGCGGGGGCTGATGCCATGCCACCAGATTTGCAGTTTGTCCATCATGATGATTTCCCCTTCAGCACCAGCGCGCCTTCCACCTTGCCCTCGGTGCTTCGCACCTCACCCTGCTGCACCTCAAAGCGCTTGCCCGCCAGCTCACGGAAGCGCTCGATCTCGGTGAAACCGGGGGCGGTCACCTGCAACCTGAGCTCACCCCTGCCCGCATCGAAACGCAGCACCTCGGGTTTGAGGCCGGGTACCTCGGCAAACACCGGCGCCAACTCGGTCAGCAGCAGCAGGATCCCATCCTGCGGGGTCTGCCCCAGGGACTTGAGGTGCTGGGCCATCTGGCTGCGGACGTTGACGATCCGGGTCTCCCCCGGGAAGATCCGGGTATAGACCTGCCGGATCTCCGCCTTGAGGGCCTTGTCCTGCTCCGCCAGCTGATGAAGATGCACCCCGCGTTGGACCAACGCCACCAACAGCAGGATCCCCGCCACCACCGCCACCTTGCGCCACTGTAGCCAATAACGGCCGTATTCGGTCTGCGGTCGATAGGGCCCCTGCAACAGGTTGGCCTGGCAAGCGAGCGCCCCTTTCGCCAGCAGCAGCATGGGCAGCTCGGGATCTGCCCCCCGCCAGTTGCCGGCCGCCATGGCCGGGATGGGGGTGTGGCTATACAGGGTCACCGGCTCGGGCTGGGCTGCCAGCAACATGGCCAGCAGCGGCTCGTCTGCGACTATCCCCTGGACTGGGCCCTGACGGATCAACCACTCTGCGCCAAGCTGCAGGGCAGACCATCCCTCGGTGGCGGGTGGCAGGGCCAGCACATCCGGCAGCAGTTGCAGGGTCTTGAGACCCGCCTGCTGCAGCCACGCCAGCCACTCCTGCATCTTCGCCTTGTCCACCGCCATCAGATCCACGTCGTTCCCCTGATGAGCCAGCACCACCAGATGCAGTTCATCCACATCGGAGGCGATCTGCTCCTCGAGCAGATAGGGCAGCGCCGCCGCGGCCTGACGACTGTACTTGCCCGGCAGGCTGACCCGCCGGAAGATGAGATCGCTGCCAGGCACCAGGGTCACCACGGGGCGGCCGCCGGCACGCTCCTGCAGCTCACCCAGGGCATGGGCCGAGGCCAGGATGCCGGAGGCGATGATCTCCTGCTCCTGCGTCGACCACACCAGCCAATGCACCGGCTGCTGCGCATTGGTCCCCAGACGGATGACCAGACTCTCGCTCACAAATGATTCTCCTGCCATGCCCGCCAGCATCCTTGTCGATGGGCGAGCCGCAGCCATCGGCTGCAGTCCAGATAAGGGGCGGGACAGACAGGCCAGAGGCCAGCCATCTCCCTGTTATTCTGCGCCATCGTTCAGACGACGCAGCATCACCAGCTTGTTGTCCTTGCCACGCTGGAAAACAGTCTCCAACCGGGCCCGCACATCACCCACCTCGGCCAGCAGACGGGCTTCGAAGAAGTTGCTCTTGATGTCCAGTGCAGCATCCAGCCCCGTGATGGCGCCCGGCTGCACCGGCAGCTCGTCCGTCATCTCCTTCTTCTCCTTCCACCCCTTCTTGGGGCGGTTAGTCAGCACCTGCTTGGCGTCGTCCAGCCCGATCTTGCCCTGGTAGAGCCCCACCAGCAGGGCCGCCTGCTCCGGCTTGATGGTGTTGATGTTCACCACCAGCTTGTCGCTGGGCAGGGTGCACACATAGGGGGCGAGCCGGGCGTAGAGCTCGCTGCTCACCCCGCGCACGGCCCGCAATTCGTCCGTTCCCAGCAGCCACTGATTCGCCACCAGATAGGGGGGATTGAGCCCCTCGTAATAGGCATCCTCGGCCCCGTTGCTCGACACCAGCTGGGTATCCTTGTCGGTCCAGTCGCGGATGGCGTCGGTGAGCTGCACCGCCTCGTACTCATCCACCTCCAGCGCCTCGAGCAGCGCCCGGAACGCCTTGAACTGATAGGGCTGCGCCTCGAGATCATCGCCGCTCTCCCCCTCTTTCAGGGCCAGGCTCAGGCTGTTGAGGTTGAAACAGGATTGCAGATCCCGCACCCGCCCGGACAGGGTGCCGTCGTCCACCGGGAAGACGGCATCTTGCCGTGCCCAGTTCTGGCCCAGGTTGACCACATCGGGGTCATCCTTGAAGTCCTGGTTGAGCACCTTGATCACCAGCGCCTCCGCCGACATGGCATACCACCAGGCCTGCTTGCCGGCGGTGAGGTTGCTGGTCCGGCGCAACTCCAGTTGCAACCGGCTGCTCATGTTGCTGGCGATGATCACCATCACCGACAGGATGAGCAGTACCACCAGCAGGGCCATGCCCCCTTGCCGGCCCGGTGTGGTACGGGATAGGCCCCGGCTGCGCTTAACTGCCATTGTCCGCTCGCTGGCCGCCGGCCCCGATAAGGAACTGACGACGATGAAGGGTGCCGTTATCTTCCATGACGGTCGGGGAAAAATGACGATCAATTACCATTTTCAGCCCTCTGGCCGCCGGCCCCGATGAGGAACTGACGACGTATGGTGCCGTAATCCTCCAGATCCAGCTCCACCGCCAGCCCATGAGGCAACAGGTCGCGCTGGGTCCACTCCTCCTTCCACATCCCCTTGTCGTAGAAATAGAGTCGCAGGGCCGTCACCCCGGTCAACACCGGCTGAATGCGCGGCTCGGTGCCGATCGCGGGATCCGGGTAGAGGTAGCTGAGCCGTTCCAGAGTCTGCTCCTTGAGTCGCCAACCCACCCGCTGCAAGCCGGAGCGCGGCAGCATGCCGTCCGGATTTAGCCAGCCACCGCGGATGAAGGCCATGCCCCAGTCATCGCTCTGCTGGCCGAAGCGGGAGGCCGCCAGCAGCACCTTGTTGTTCTCACCATCGATGCGGCCGCTGCGCGGCACCATCTGGGTGACGTCTCGCTCCAGCAGGCTGAAGGCGAGCTGTAGTTCGGAGAGACGGACCTCCTTTCGCTTGGCCACCTCGTCGCTGGTAAGCACCCCCTGCAGCACCTGATAGGCCCCCATGCTGAGGCTGGCGAAGATGGCGATGGCCACCAGCATCTCCAGCAGGGTAAAGCCGCTCTGACGGCGCCTCGGCATCGGGCAGACACTCGTCCGCTGGCACCGGCGCCGGATCATGGGGACAACACGGTGCTTGTTCATCGGCTGATATAGGTCCGGATCATGGCCACCGGGCTCTCGGCCTTGGGCGCGGTACGCACTTCCATGTCCAGAGCCTTGAAGTTGTTGTCGCTGGTGGCGACGCCGCGATAGCGCCAGTACCAGGTCTGGCCGGCCAGCTCCTCGTTCCCTTCCACCCAGCTGTCACCCGGCCACTTGGCCTCGAGCTTCTGCTGCACCAGCTGGTTTTCCACCACCCAGGTCGCCAGCGTCTTCTCTTCCAGGTAGTTGAGGCCGGAGAGGTGTTCGCTGGCGGTCTTCATCACGGCCAGGCCGGCGATGGCAAACACCGCCAGCGCCACCATGACCTCCAGCAGCGTCATGCCGCGCGCCTTGATAGAGGGGGCTCTCACTCTTCTTCCTCTTCGTCTTCTAGCAGGGAGAGGCGACCAAACTCATCACCCTTGACGGTGCGCAGGTACTTCTCGTCATCCACCTGCTGACTCAGGGTCAGCATGAAGGGGGTGAGTTCGCCCCCCGGGAAGACGAAGATCTGGGGCGTGCGCTCCTTCTCGTCGCGGCCCTGTTCGTTCTTCTCGTCCGAGTCGGTACGCCAACTGAAGCCCTCCAGTTCGACGGTCAGGGTCATCTCCTCCGGCAGCTGCACCTGCCCCAGGATCTTGTCGCCGGTCAGCGCCTGCCACTTGCGATCCTTGGGGTTGCGGGACATAAACTGCCAGCCGCTCTCCTCGACTCGCAGGCCCAGCAGCCGGCCATCCATCACCGAATACTCCTGCGCCTGCTGCAGGGTTGCCATGAAGCGGCGCGCCTGCTTGTCCAGCTCCCGATCCCCCCGGGCGCCCCCCATGCTGAGGGTGACCGCGGTGGCCACCAGCCCCATCAACATGGCGACCAGCAACACCTCCAGCAGGGTGAAACCCGCCTGACGATAAGGTTTCACAAGACCAGCCCCATCAGCATGGCGGCGCAACCCATCACTTATTGGAAATCCTTCAGGTTCCAGTTGCCGATGTCGTCATCGGTCCCGGCTTCCCCGTCCAGCCCCATGCTGAAGATGTCGATCTTGCCGAACTGGCCCGGGCTCAGCAGCTGGTACTGGTTGCCCCAGGGATCCTGCGGCAGGCGCTTGATGTAGCCCCCTTCCCGGTAGCTGCGTGGCTCGGGGGACGCGGTCGGCTTGTTGACCAGGGCATCCAGCCCCTGCTCCGTGGTCGGATAGCGGTTGTTGTCCAGCTTGTACATGTCGAGGGCATTTTCCAGCGCCACTATGTCGGAGACCGCTTTCTGCTGATCTGCCTTCTCCTTGTTGCCCATCAGATTGGGCACCACCAGGCTGGCCAGGATCCCCAGGATCACGATGACCACCATGACTTCCAGCAGAGTAAAACCGGCTTGACGACGCTTGTGCATTGCTATGACTCCCTAACGAATGAGATGACGTGTGTCATCAGAAAATGATCATATTGTTGAACCACGACCGTTCGATTATGCCTGTCGGCCAATAGAACCTACGAGTTCGATTGGATTTGTGGGATCAAATAACGAAGCCTATTCGAACGCCTGATCTCACAAATTCACCATGTGATTGAGTTTGAGTGAGTGGACCGCAGGATCGATCGGATCAGGGCGCCTGGAGGCCTGCATCATAGATTGACCATGTTGTTGAGCTCCAGGATCGGCTGCAGGATCGACATCACGATAAAGAGCACCACTCCTGCCATGGAAACCACCAGCATGGGCTCGAACACCCCGAGGGCGATGTTCACCTGGGTTTCGAACTCCCTGTCCTGGTTGTCCGCCGCCCGCTCCAGCATGCTGTCGAGCTCGCCGCTCTGCTCGCCGGAGGCGATCATGTGCAGCATCATGGGCGGAAAAATCTTGGTCTCATCCAGCGCCTTGCGCAGGCTGGTCCCCTCGCGCACCCGCTCGGTCGCCTCGCCGATGCGGTGGCGGGCAAAGTCGTTGGAGAGTACCTCCCCCGAGATCTTCATCCCCTCCAGCAGCGGCACGGCGCTGGCGTTGAGGATGCTGAGGGTACGGGCGAAGCGGGCAGTGTTGAGTCCCCGGCTGACCCGGCCGATGACCGGCAGGCGCAGCACCACCTGATGCCAGTGGCGACGACGCCCGGCGTCCGTCAGCCACCAGCGCCAGACAAAGCCGCCAATGAACAACAACAGCAGGAACCAGAGGCCATAGTGCTGCATCAGTTCACTGGTGCCGATGAGGAAACGGGTAGTGGCCGGCAGTTGCTGGCCCATGTGCTCGAACTGGGCCACCACCTTGGGCACCACGGCGGTGAGCAGTATGGAGATGACGCCCACGGCCACCAAGGTGAGGACGATGGGATAGATCATCGCCTGCAGCAGCTTGGTACGCATGTGCTGGCGCTGCTCGGTGTAATCGGCGAGGCGGTTGAGCACCTTCTCCAGGTGACCGGACTTCTCACCGGCCGCCACCATGGAGCGAAACAGCTGATCGAACACATGGGGGAAGGCGCCGAGTGAATCGGCGAGGGAATAGCCCTCCACCACCTTGCTGCGGACCGTGGCCACCAGGCTGCGCAGGTGGGCCTTCTCGCACTGTTCGGCCACCGCCTTGAGAGCCTCTTCGATAGTCAACCCAGCGCCCACCAGGGTCGCCAGCTGGCGGGTGATAAGGGCCAGTTCCGAGGTGGAAGCGCCACGGCGAAACAGCACGAAGCGATTGGCCTCGCGCTTCGCCTTTTCGGTGGTCTCGTTCACCTCGAGGGGGGTCAACCCCTGCTCGCGCAGCAGCTGACGCACCTGACGGGCAGAATCCCCCTCCAGCACGCCGCTCTTGTTGCGCCCCTTGCCGTCGAGCGCCTTGTATTCGAACGCAGCCATCTTAGTCTTCCCGGGTCACGCGCAGCACCTCTTCGAGGCTGGTCTGCCCCTGGAGCACCTTGTCGATGCCGTCACGACGGATGCTGGGGGTATGGCCCCGGATCAGGCGCTCGATGGCGAGTTCGCCGCTGGCACTGTGGATCGCCTCGCGCACCGCCTCGTCGATCACCACCAGCTCGTGGATGCCGGTCCGGCCACGGTAGCCGGTGTGGTTGCACTGCTCACAGCCCACCGAGCGCCACATCTGCTGATCCGGCGCCAGTTCGATGCCCATGGCGATCCGCTCCTGCTCGGTGATGGGGTGCGGGGCGCGGCAATCCGGGCAGAGGGTGCGCACCAGTCGTTGGGCCAGCACCGCCAGCAAGGAGGATGAGAGCAGGAAGGACTCGATCCCCATGTCCCGCATCCGGGTGATGGCACCGATGGCGGTGTTGGTATGCAGGGTCGACATCACCAGGTGACCGGTCAGCGACGCCTGCACCGCGATCTGGGCGGTTTCGAGGTCGCGAATTTCCCCCACCATCACCACATCCGGATCCTGACGCAGGATGGCGCGCAGCCCCCGGGCGAAGGTCATGTCCACCTTGGTGTTGACCTGGGTCTGGCCCACCCCTTCCAGGTCATATTCGATGGGGTCTTCGACGGTCAGGATGTTGCGATCCCGCGAGTTGATCTCGGAGAGCGCCGCATAGAGGGTGGTGGACTTGCCCGAGCCGGTCGGGCCCGTCACCAGGATGATGCCGTGGGGCTTGCGAATGAGCTCGCTGATGATGTTGCGGTTGGCCAGCGTCATGCCGAGCTGCTTGAGCTCGAGCCGCACGTTGTTCTTGTCGAGCAGACGCAGCACCACCCGCTCGCCGTAGCTGGACGGCATGGTGGAGACCCGCACGTCCACGGCGCGGCCGCCGATGCGCAATGAGATGCGGCCATCCTGGGGTACCCGCTTCTCGGCAATGTCCATGCGGGACATGACCTTGATGCGCGACACCAGCAACGAGGCGAGCTTGCGATGGGGGCGCAGTATCTCCCGCAGCACCCCATCGATGCGGAAGCGAATGACCAGGGCCCGTTCGAAGGTCTCGATATGGATGTCGGACGCCTCCTCCTTGATCGCCTCGCTCAGCATGGCGTTGATGAGACGGATGATGGGGGCATCGTCATCGGCGTCCAGCAGATCTTCGCTCTGGGGCAACTCTTCGGCCAGGGCGAAGAAGTCCATCTCGTTGCCGAGATCCTCCATCAGCTGGCGCGCCTCGGAGGAGTCGCGCTGGTAATGGGCCGTCAGCAGCGTCTCGAACTCGTCATGACCAAGCTGCTCCACCACGAAGGTGCACCCCACCACCCGACGCACCTCCAGCAGGGTCTGCGGCGTCACCCCCTGGCGACAGAGCAGCACCGGGGCACCCTGGCGCTCGGTCAGGATCACCCCGAAGTTGCGGGCGAAGGCAAACGGCAGTTCCGGCAAGGGGGCAGGCAGCTCGCTGCCATCGAGCTGGTAGGCGGCCATCAGGGCTTGCTCTGCACGAAGGGCTGTCCCTGCACCTGGGTTTTGGCCCCGGTGGCAGTGGACTGCTGCTGGGCCTTCATCCGCTCGATCTGCTGCTGCACCTCGGGAGACATCATCACATCCTGACCATAGGCGGGCAGCACCTGACGGGCTGGCGAAGTGGCGTAACCCTCCTCGGCCGCCAGGTTCAACTGTTCGGCACGGAACAGGGTGTACTTGTTGCTGGAGACCCCGGAATAGACGTTGGCATCGCGCAATATGGTCGGCCGGATGAAGACCATCAGGTTGCGCTTGGCCGTAGTGTTGGAGGTGGAGCGGAACAGGTAGCCCAGCACGGGGATATCCCCCAATATTGGCACCTTGGAGATCTGCTCCTTGGTCTGCTCGTCCATCAGGCCGCCCAGCACCACGGTTTCGCCACTCTTCACCAGCACCGCATTCTTGACGGTACGGGTATCGAAGGTGGGACCGAGGTTGGCGGTGCCGGTCGCCTGGGTCTGGGCCACACTGGAGACCTCCTGCTCGATGTTGAGCAGCACCGAGTCCCCTTCGTTGATCTGGGGCGTCACCACCAGCTTGGTACCCACCGTCTTGCGCTCTATGGTGTTGAATACCTGATCGCTGGTGGTGGAACTCTGGGAGCCGCTCTGTACCGGCACTTCCTGGCCGACGTTGAAGGAGGCTTCCTTGTTGTCCATGGTGACGATGCTCGGGGTCGAGAGGATGTCGTTCTTGGTGTTGGTGGAGAGCGCCGTCACCAGCATGGCCCAGTCCCCCTTGTAAAAGCCGGCCGCCATGCCGCTGAAATCACCGAGCAGGTTTTCGAGCCCATCTGTGTTGCCGTTGTCGTCGTAATCCTTGCCCGCGATGATGGCGGGTCCGATGGGCAGACCGGTATTGGTGAACTGGGTGCCGCCGCCATTGGCGTTGGCCCACTGCACCCCGAGGTTGAGGCCGTCACCGTCCTGGATCTCGACGATGATCGCCTCCACCAGCACCTGGGCGCGGCGGATGTCGAGCTTGGCGATGACCTGCTCCAGCTCGGCCATGACGTCAGGCTGAGCGGTGATCACCAGGGCATTGGTGGTCTCGTCGGCGGAGATGGCGAGCTGACCGCCGCCGATGCTGGCACCGCCACCGGTGGCCGCCCCCCCCTTCTTGTCCGCCTCGATGCTGGAGCTGACGCCCTTGAGCACATCCACCAGATCCTTGGCCTTGCCATATTTCAGGTAGAAGACCCGGGTGTTGCCCTGGCTCTGCAGATCCCGGTCGAGCTGGCGCACCATCTGGATGATGCGGGCCCGCGCCTTGGGCTCACCGCTGATCACCACGGAGTTGGTGCGCTCGTCGGCGACCACCTTGGGGGAGAGCAGCAGGGAGGCATTGGCACCCTGGTTGTTGCCATCCTTGTTGAGGTTGGTCACCAGCCGCACCATCTCGCCCGCCGAGGCATATTTCAGCTTGATGACGTCCATATCCTGGTCGCCCGCCTTGTCGACCCGGCGTACCACTTCCACCAGACGGTTGACCACGGCCGCCCGGCCGGTGATGAGCAGCACGTTGGACGGCTCGTAATGCACCACGTTGCCACCGCCAGCGTTGTCGTTGAGCTGGCGCAGCAGGGGCGCAAGCTCCCGTACCGAGACGTTGCGCACCGGTACCACCCGGGTCACCATCTCGTCCCCCACACCGGGGTTAGTGTCGTCCACCACGGGGATGGCCGAAGTCTTGGCATCCTTGGAGCGCACCACCTTGAGCACGCCGTTGTTCATGGGCACCACGGCGAAGCCGTAGACATCGAGCACGCTCAGGAAGAATTGGTAGTACTGATCCTCATTGAGCAGGTCGTAACTGCGGACGTTGATCTTGCCGCGCACCGAGGGCTCGATGATGATGGTCTTGTTCAGGTTCTTGCCGACCGTGTTGATGAACTCTTCAATGTCGGCATTCTTGAAACTGGCGGCATACTCGGTGGCCCAGGCAGAGCCCGTCATCATCAAGGCAGCTGCCACCGTGGCCAGACGCCAGCCCTTCCCTTTATTTGTCATTCTTGGTGCTACTCCAATTCATTATTCTGACAAGCCGACATAAACGTCGTAGAGCTGTCCTTGCCGCTCGACGGTGACGGTCATTTCCGTGGCGCCCGCCACTTGCTGCATCGCCTGCATGGCCTGTGCGTTGTCACGCAGATCCAGGCCATTGATGCTGACCGCCAGATCGTTGGCGACCAGCCCGAGTTGATTGAACATTTCGGGATTGCTGCCCGGGTTGAGACGATAGCCGACCATGCGACCATCCACCCGGACCGGAGAAATATTGAGATAATCGGTGATCTTGCCAGGATTGCTCATCAACTCGCTGCGAACGGAAGAGAGCGCTGCCCCCTGTCGAGTCGCCTTGGGCAACGGCTTGCCATACTCTTCCCCATCCAGCATCAGGGTCTCGTCACGACCATCGCGGGCAATGATGACCCTGTCGGCAAACACCTGACGGATCCTGGCCTGAGTGCCGTCGATGTAATCCCCTATACCATAGGAGTTTTGCAGCCCGTTGTGGGCGATGATGGCGATGGATTTTGCCGGATCGGAACTGGCCAGCACCCCGTTGAGCTGGGCGTTGAGCTGGGTCTTGGGGGCATCGATCAGGGCCGCTTGGGCAACCTTGTCGGCTTGCAGTTGCTGCGCCTTGCCAAACAGGGAGAGACGGCTGACGTTGCCGAGATCGAGGCGGGACGGTCCCGCGCCCTGGCCCGAGGTGACAGCTGGCTGCCAGGGCGCGGCGCGGGAAGGCTGGGCCAGCTCGAACAGACGCCAGGTGAGCACGGCGCACTGCTGGGCCAGCAACAGCAACAGCAGCCAGAACAGAGGCTGGCTGAAACGGGAGAGTGGCACTGTCTTGCAGCGAGCCAGAAGGGAGCCCAACAAGTCATCCCTGAACGGTAGCGTCATGTTTATCAAAATATTCTGGCATCCAAATCGGTTAGCTATTGTGTACGGCAATGGACCCAGAGACAACCGACCGGATGGGATGATGCTGTGAAAATTCAGATTCCGTCACACCCCGGTTCCCCCTGTTTCTATCCCGTGGCCTGCCTCTGGTATAATCAGGCACCCCTTTCAGCCATCCCGGAGCCGATCCATGTCGAATCCAGCACAAATCAGCCCCCTGGTCCGCCTCGACAAGTGGCTGTGGGCGGCACGCTTCTACAAGACCCGCAGTCTGGCGAGGGATCAGATCGACGGTGGCAAGGTGCATTATAACGGCCAGCGCAGCAAACCGGGCAAAACCGTCGAGGTCGGCGCTCTCGTCCGTTTCTGGCAGGGCCAGGATGAACGGGAAGTGCGGGTGCTGCAGGTCAGCGAGCAGCGCAAGGCCGCCCCGCTGGCCCAGTTGCTCTATGAAGAGACCGAAGAGAGCCTGAAAAAACGGGCCCAGAACAGCGAGGCGAGACGTTTCAACAGCCAGTTTGCCCCCAGTCCCGAGCGCCGCCCCGACAAGCAGGAGCGGCGCCAGTTGATCAAGGTCAAGCAATACTGACTCGCCTCCGTGGCTCTTTTATGACGACAGGCACAGGAATTAGTTCCTAACCAACTGTTTAACAATGTATTTATCTTTTCTCCCAGAAAATCCTAGGAAAGCATGATGAGTAACCAAGATCTCCTGTATCGCTATCTGTTCGAAGAGTACGAAGTGCGGGGGGAGCTGGTCCAGCTGGATAGTACCTATCGCCACATCGTCGATGCCCAGAACTACCCGGTACAGGTGCAGAAACTGCTGGGTGAACTGCTGGTCGCCACCAGCCTGCTGACCGCCACCCTCAAGTTTGAAGGCTCCATCACGGTGCAACTGCAAGGGGACGGGCCCGTGCGTCTGGCGGTGATCAACGGCGATCACAACCAGCAGTTGCGCGGTGTCGCCCGCCATGAAGGCGATCTGCCAACGGACGACAAGCTGCAGAGCCTGATTGGCAATGGCCAGCTGGTGATCACCATCACCCCTGAAGAGGGCGAACGCTATCAGGGCATCATCGCCCTCGAGGCCGATACCCTGGCGGCCTGCCTCGAGCAGTACTTCGCCCAGTCCGAGCAACTCGCTACCCGGCTCTGGATCCGTACCGGCCACCACGAGGGCACTCCCCGCGCCGCCGGCATCCTGTTGCAGGAGTTGCCGGCCCGGAGCGAGGATCACGGCGCCGACTTCGATCACCTGATCCAGCTCACCAGCACCATCAAGGATGAAGAGCTGTTCGGGCTGGAGGCCGAAGAGATCCTCTACCGCCTCTACCATCAGGACAAGGTGCGAGTGTTCGATCCCCAGGCGATCGAGTTCCGCTGCACCTGCTCCCGCGCTCGCTGCGAAGGGGCGTTGCTGCAGATAGAAAAGGAGGAAGCGGTGGCCATGGTGCAGGAGCTCGGCAAGATCGACATGCACTGCGATTACTGCGGCACCCACTACCAATTTGATGGGATAGACATCGAAACCCTGTTCAGCGGGGCTCCCGGTAATGATGCAAACAAGTTACACTAAATAAAGGCGGGCAAAACCCGCCTTTAACTTAAATAACAAAAAAATACCCTATTTTATAAAGTTTGATGGCGATCGCTAAAAACTACCACCTAGGTAGTAGTATGGACGCCAGATAGAACCCTACACACCTCTGAACCCAGGAGAACATAATGACTATCGTGGTAGAACCCGCCCTGGCACAACAACTGAAACTGGACCAATACGGTATCAAAAACAGCCAGGAAATCATTCGCAACCCTTCCTATGAGCAGCTTTTCGCAGAAGAGACCCGCCCAGACCTGGAAGGATTCGAACGTGGCGTCGTCACCGAACTCGGCGCCGTCAACGTCAATACCGGCATCTTCACCGGCCGTTCCCCAAAAGATAAATATATCGTCAAAGACGGCACTACCCAGGATACCGTATGGTGGTCTGACCAGGGCAAGAACGATAACAAGGCCATCACCCCCGAAGTGTGGTCACATCTGAAATCCCTGGTGACCAAACAGCTCTCCGGCAAGCGCCTGTTTGTGGTCGATGGTTTCTGCGGTGCCAACCCGGATACCCGCCTGGCGGTGCGCATCATCACAGAGGTGGCCTGGCAGGCACACTTCGTGAAGAACATGTTCATTCGCCCGAGCGATGAAGAGTTGAAAACCTTCAAGCCCGACTTCGTGGTGATGAACGGCGCCAAGTGCACCAACCCGAACTGGCAGGAGCAGGGTCTCAACTCCGAGAACTTCGTCGCCTTCAACATGACGGAGAAGATGCAGCTCATCGGTGGCACCTGGTACGGTGGCGAGATGAAGAAGGGCATGTTCTCCATGATGAACTACTTCCTGCCCCTGCGCGGCATTGCCTCCATGCACTGCTCCGCCAACGTGGGCAAGGATGGGGACGTGGCCATCTTCTTCGGCCTCTCCGGTACCGGCAAGACTACCCTCTCCACCGATCCCAAGCGTCAGCTCATCGGTGACGACGAGCACGGCTGGGACGACCACGGCGTGTTCAACTTCGAAGGGGGCTGCTACGCCAAGACCATCAAGCTCTCCAAGGAAGCCGAGCCGGATATCTACAACGCCATCCGCCGCGATGCGCTGCTGGAGAACGTGACCGTTGCCGCCGATGGCACCATCGACTTCGATGATGGCTCCAAGACCGAGAACACCCGGGTCTCCTACCCCATCTATCACATCGAGAACATCGTCAAGCCGGTCTCCAAGGCGGGTCATGCCAATAAGGTGATCTTCCTGACCGCCGATGCTTTCGGCGTGCTGCCCCCGGTCGCCAAGCTGACCAAGGAGCAGACCAAGTACCACTTCCTGTCTGGCTTCACCGCCAAGCTGGCCGGTACCGAGCGCGGCATCACGGAGCCGACGCCGACCTTCTCCTCCTGCTTTGGCGCCGCCTTCCTCAGCCTGCACCCGACCAAGTACGGTCAGGAGCTGGTGAAGCGGATGGAAGCCGCAGGGGCAGAAGCCTATCTGGTCAACACCGGCTGGAACGGCACCGGCAAACGCATCTCCATCAAGGACACCCGCGCCATCATCGATGCCATCCTGGATGGTTCCATCGAGCAGGCGCCGACCAAGATGCTGCCAATCTTCAACCTGGAAGTGCCGACCGAGCTGCCGGGCGTGAACCCGGCCATCCTCGACCCGCGCGACACTTATGCCGACCAGGCCGAGTGGGACGCCAAGGCACAGGATCTGGCCCAGCGCTTCATCAAGAACTTCGAGCGCTTCACCGACAACGACGAAGGCAAACGCCTGGTTGCTGCGGGCCCGCAGCTGTAAGCTGCGTCCCGTCAAGGTGACAATCCCATACCGGTCAGCCCAGCTGGCCGGTATTTTTTTGGTCGATGCACAGCATATGGCTCCCGCCAAGCCTTGCCTTGCACGCGGTTGCGCGTTAGATTCAGCCAAACTTTATACAATATACAATTTTGCAACCTGCCCGTGACTCAAGCATGACCCCACCCTACAAGACCCGAACCCAGATGGTGATGGAGAACCTCCGCGGCCGGATATTGCGTGGGGAGTTTCCCGCCGGCGCCCCCCTGCGCCAGGACGCCATCGCCAAGGAGCTGGCGGTGAGCCGTATCCCGGTGCGAGAGGCGCTGATGCAGCTGGAAGCCCAGGGGCTGGTGAAGTTCGAGGCTCATCGCGGCGCCGTGGTGACCATGCTGGATGCCTCGGCCATCGAGGAGCTCTTTTATTTGCGGGCGCTGCTGGAAGCCGATACCCTGTTCCACGCCGTCGACCTGATGACGGAGGAGACCTTCGCCAAGGCGCAAGCCATCCTGGCCCAGTTTGATCTGGCGCTGGAGTCCGGCACCCAGATCGAGCACTGGGCCGAGTTGAACCACAGTTTTCACGCCACCCTCTATCAGGCCGCCAATCGTCCCCAGGCACTGGATCTCATCGCCCAGATCAATCTGAGCTGCGATCGCTACGTGCGCTTCGAGCTGCTGTTCGCCCAGGGTGGCGTGGACAAGGCCGAGCGCGAACACGCCCGCCTGCTGGAGCTGTGCCGCGCCCGCCGCAAGCACGAGGCCGTGGTCCTGCTCAAGCAACATATCGAGGCGGCAGGCCAGTCGATCCGACAGATCCTGGCAAGCGGCCACAATCAGTGAACACTCACATCATCACAATCTGGCAATAACGACATGAATCATTTCGAGATTATTGAAACCCGCGTCGCCCAGGTCAGGGCCACTCTGGCCACGTTGGAACTGGACGCCTTCATCGTTCCCCACGACGACGAGCACCTGGGGGAGTACATTCCCGCCTATGCCGAACGGCTGGACTGGATCACGGGTTTCAACGGCTCCGCTGGCATCGCCATCATCATGGCACAGCGGGCAGCCCTGTTCGTCGACGGTCGTTATACGGTGCAGGCCCGCATGCAGGCACCGGCCGAGCTGTTTGAGTTTCTTCACCTGAACGAAGATCCCCACGTCCAGTGGCTGGCAGATCAACTGCCGTCCGGCGCCCGGGTCGGCTTCGACGCCCGCCTGCACAGCCTGGCCTGGTATCAGAGTGCCAAGCCGATCCTGGCCGAGCGCGGTATAACGCTGGTACGGGTCAATGAGAACCCCATCGATCTGCACTGGAGCGATCGCCCCGCCCCGACCAAAACCCCTGTCATCCTCTACAGCGAGGAGCTGGCGGGCCAGTCCAGCCAGGCCAAGCGCGAGCTGCTGGCCAGCGATCTGCGCAAGCGCGGCCTGGATGCGGTGCTGCTGACCCAGGCCGAGCCCATCAACTGGCTGCTCAACCTGCGTGGCCGCGACGTGGAGCGACTGCCGGTGGTGCTGGGCTTCGCGGTGCTTTACGCCAACACCAGCATGGATTTCTTCGTCGACACCGACAAGATCGACTGCATCGCCTTCAGCCGCCACGTGGGGCAGGATGTCTCCGTCTATCCCATCGACAAGCTGGGTGACGTGCTGCAACGCATCGGCGAGGATCAGCAAAAAGTGCTGGCCGACCCCAACACCGCCAACGCCTGGACCCAGCTCACCATGGAGGAGGCAGGCGCCATCCTGGTGGCGGGGCAGGATCCCACCATGCTGCCCAAGGCCTGCAAGAACGCCGTTGAGCTGGCCGGCATGCAGCGCGCCCATCTGCGCGACGGCGTCGCCGTCACCCGCTTCCTCGCCTGGCTGGATCGGCTGATCGCCTCCGGCGACTATCAGGATATGGATGAGGGCACCCTGGCCGATCGCCTGGAAGCCTTCCGTCGCGAGCAGGATCACTACGTCGAGCCGAGCTTTGACACCATCTCGGCGCTGGGCCCCAACGCCGCCATGTGCCACTACCGCCACACCAACGGTGTGCCTCGCCCCTTCGGTCAGGACAGCATCTATCTGGTGGATTCCGGCGCCCAGTATCTGGATGGCACAACCGACATCACCCGTACCGTCAAGGTGGGTGAGGTGACCGACGAGCACAAGGCGATGTTCACCCGGGTGCTGCAGGGCCATATCGCACTGGATCAGGCACGCTTCCCCCGCGGCACCGCCGGCATCCAGCTCGACGTGCTGGCCCGCATGCCCCTGTGGCAAGCCGGTTACAACTACGACCATGGCACAGGCCACGGGGTCGGCCACTTCCTCAGCGTGCACGAAGGCCCGCAGCGCATCGCCCCCAAGGGCAGCCTGGTGGCCCTGCAGCCGGGCATGGTGCTCTCCAACGAACCGGGTTACTACCGGGAAAACGGCTTCGGCATCCGCTGCGAGAACCTGGTGGTGGTGACCGAGCTGGAGCAGGTGGGCGAGCTGGCGATGCTGGGCTTCGAACGGCTGACCTATGTGCCGTTCGATACCCGCCTCATCGATCGCAGCCTGCTGAGCCAGGCCGAGTTCCGCTGGATCAACGACTACCATGCCGAGGTTTACCGCCGTCTAAGCCCGCTGCTGGAGGGCGAGGATCTCGCCTGGCTGGAGCAGGCGACCCGCCTCATCTGATCGCAGCAATCGAGGTTATCCGGTGAAACAGGGCCTGCGGGCCCTGTTTCTTTACCCCTTGAGCACCATCTGAGCTGCGATCGATTCCCCCGGCTCCGCCTCCCCTGTCTGGCCTCCGAACCAGACCCGCTTGCATCAGCCTGGCGAGCCCACTACCCTGTGCGCTCTTTTTGACTGCCCCCCGGCAGCAAGTACCACAGGAGCCCGGATGCAGCCGTCCCCCCTATTACGCCTTGCCACCCACGCCGACATGCACGCCATCTGGCAGATCGACGCCGACGTCTTCGGGGAGGATGTCTACCCCGCCTTCTTCTTCCGTCAGGCCATGGATCTGTGGCCCGCCTTGCTGGTCGTGGCGGAACTGGAGGGTAGGCTGCTGGGTTATGCCCTGGGAGGCCTGGGTCAGGATCGGTCGCAGGGCTGGCTGCTCTCTCTGGCGGTACGGCCCGAAGCCCGCGGCTTTGGCCTGGCTGAGCGCATGATGCTGCGGGTGGAACAGGCACTGGCAGAAGTGCAGGTGGCGCGAGTCAGGCTGACCGTGGATCCGGCCAATCCGGCCCAGCGCCTCTATTTCCGCCTAGGTTATGCACTGTTGGCCGAAGAACCCGGCTATTTCGGCCCGGGGGAGGATCGCCTGCTGCTGGAGAAGACCCTGGCCTGACCCGCATCGGGGCCGGGCCACCGTTCACGCCACATAATTGGTTACACTTTGCGGGTTTAATGCGCAACCCGGTTGGCGTAGAGTGGAATACATCAAGCCGATTAATCCGATGATCGCCCAGGAGGCCCATCATGTTGAAACGTATCGCTCTCATCACCCTGCTGGCCGCCACTACCGCCATCACGGGCTGTGCCAACAGCGATGTCTACTCCGGCGATGTCTATACCAAGGATCGCGCCAAGCAGGTTCAGACCGTCAGCTACGGCACCATCCTCTCGACTCGCCCGGTGAAGATCCAGGCCGATGAAAACTCCCTGATCGGCACCATAGGCGGTGCCGTGGTCGGTGGCCTGCTCGGCAGCACCATAGGGGGGGGGCGCGGCAGCGACATCGCCGCCGCGGGCGGTGCCATCGCGGGCGCAGCTGCTGGCAAGGCCGCCGGTGACAAGCTCAATCAGGTGGATGGCGTCGAGCTCGAGATCAAGAAAGAGAACGGCGAATCCATCGTGGTGGTGCAAAAAGCCAACCCCACCTTCGTGCCCGGCGCCCGAGTCCGCATGACCCAGGGCAACGGCACCATCAACGTGGCCGTGGTGAACTGAGCTCCCCCTCAAACCATCTTCCACAAGCAAAAAAGGTGAGCAATGGCTCACCTTTTTTGCATTCAGTGCAAACCTGAACCCTCAAGAATCCAGGTGCAGCCAGGCTGCAATGGCCAGTTGCAGGCCCACGAGATCCGCCTCGTGCAGCAGGACCGACAGCCGCTCCTCCCCCGCCTCGGCCAGCAAATGCTGCTGCACCCGAAGAACGGGCAACCAGGCAGGGGCCTGCGCCAGGCTCTCGGCGGCCTCGGCCACCAGGTCGCAACCCTGCAGCATCCCTTGCAGCGCCTGCTGCCGCTCTTCCTTCCCGCACTCCAGCCAGAGCTGCTCGTGATGCTGCCAGAGCTGCAGGCCGAGCGTGATGCAGGCCTTGCCATCGAGCCCGCCGATATCCGGCAGGGGTTGCACCGCCAGCGGCTTGCCGAGCCCCGCCAACCGATAGCCCCGCTGCGCCTTGGATTGGGATCCCAGCCTGACCCCTCCCAGATCCGCCAGGCGCGCGGCCAACTCGAACAGGGCGCTCGCCTCACCGGACTTGAGCTCCAGCTCCAGCTCATCGATCTCGGAGCGGCCCAGGACACCGACAATCTCCCCCCGATCCCAGGCCAGTTCAATCTGTGCACCGTCGAAGGCGATCAGCCAGTGACGACGCAGGAAGTCGGTGCTGAACTGGGCCACCAAACTGGACTGGATCTCGTCGCGCACGGCCAGACTCGGCCAGATGTCATCAGGGAAGGCGGACAGGGTCGGCAGATCCCCGCTCACCGGGGCATTGTATTCGGGTCTGGCGTGCAGCCCGCCAACCACCTGGCCACGGCATTTGATGGTCTGCTCGGAAAAATGGTCGCTGCGGCGGATCCGCAATCCCATGTCGAGCCGGCGCAAATCCAGCTTGGGCGTATCGAAATAGACATTGCCGAGGCGAACCTGTTCAGAAGAGATAATTTCAAGTGAATTCAGAAAGTTGGAGAGAGATTCTTGAATATTGCTGGTGACGAAAAACTTTATCTCGATCTCAGTTTGCATAGTCATTCCGGGCAGGCAGGCAACTTTGGGGGGCATGATCCGGGTCGCGAGGATATAATGCCAGCGATAGATAAGGATTAATTCACGGTTTTATTGATGGCACAGTTCGGTTATCCTGCGCCCCTCATAAAATCGTATCGAGTGTTTTGTCACCGACACAGGTTTGGCCATGCCAGTAAATACTATTTTGGGTCTTTTTGCCAAGTCCCCCATCAAGCCGCTGCAGAAGCATATCGTCAAGGTTCACCAGTGCTCCCAGCAGCTGGTTCCCTTCTTTGATGCCGTTGCCGAAGACCGTTGGGAAGATGCCGAAAAAATCCGGCAACAGATAGCCCAGCTGGAAAAAGAAGCGGATATTCTCAAACGCGAAATTCGCCTTAAACTGCCTCGCGGCCTGTTTCTGCCGGTCGCTCGTACCGATCTGCTGGAACTGCTGACTCAGCAGGACAAGATTGCCAATCGTGCCAAGGATATTTCCGGCCGCATGCTTGGCCGCAAGATGGAATTCCCCACCGAGATGCGTGCCGATTTCATGGCCTATCTCAAACGTTGTATCGATGCGACCGCCCAAGCCGAAAAAGCCATCGGAGAACTCGATGAGCTGCTCGAAACCGGCTTTAAAGGACGTGAAGTTGAAATGGTTGCCGAGATGATCCATCAGCTGGATCTCATCGAGGACGATACTGACACCATGCAGATCGGGCTGCGCCAACAGCTGCAAGCCGTTGAGCACAAATACAATCCGATCGACGTTATGTTCCTCTACAAGATCCTCGAATGGGTAGGTGACCTGGCTGATCAGGCCGAGCGCGTTGGCGCCCGTCTGGAACTGATGCTGGCTCGTTCGTAATCGACTGACTGGGTAAACACTACTAATGGACATTATCGCAAATTACGGCACCACCCTGGTGCTCGTGGCGGCCTTGTTCGGCTTTTTGATGGCCTGGGGCATAGGGGCGAACGACGTCGCCAACGCCATGGGCACATCGGTCGGCACCAAGTCTCTGACCATACGTCAGGCGATCATCATCGCCATGATCTTCGAGTTCGCCGGTGCCTATCTGGCCGGCGGCGAAGTCACGGCGACCATCCGTAACGGCATCATAGATACCAATGCCTTCACCGATACCCCGGATGTGCTGGTGCTCGGCATGATAGCCTCTCTGCTGGCCGCGGGCCTCTGGCTGATCCTGGCCTCCTACTTCGGCTGGCCGGTCTCGACCACGCACTCCATCATCGGGGCCATCGTCGGCTTCGCCGTGGTGAGCGTCGGCCCGGAAGCGGTGCAATGGAGCAAGTTTGGCGGCATCGTCGGCTCCTGGGTGGTCACACCGGCCATCTCCGGCATCATCGCCTACTTCATGTTCATCAGCGTGCAGAAGCTCATCTTCAACACGGACAACCCGCTGGCCAACGCCAAGCGCTATGTCCCGTTCTACATGTTCCTGACCGCGCTGGTCATCTGCCTGGTGACCATCAAGAAGGGGCTGACCCACGTCGGTCTGCACCTGAGTGACGGCGAGGGCATCTTGCTCTCCATCGCCATCTCGGTGACCCTCTCCATCGGTGGCTGGTTCTACATTCGCGGTCAGCAGTACAACCCGCAGGATGACAACAAGATGCACTTCGCCAACGTGGAGAAGGTGTTCGGCATCCTGATGGTGATCACCGCCTGTGCCATGGCCTTCGCCCACGGCTCAAACGACGTGGCAAACGCCATAGGCCCGCTCTCCGCCGTGGTATCCACCGTCGAGAGTGCCGGCCAGATCACCGGCAATTCTCACATCGCTTGGTGGATACTGCCCCTTGGCGGCATAGGTATCGTCATCGGTCTGGCCACCATGGGTGAGAAGGTGATGGCCACCGTCGGCACCGGCATCACCCACCTGACCCCGAGCCGTGGCTTCGCCGCCCAGCTGGCCACCGCCGCCACCGTGGTGATCGCCTCGGGGACAGGCCTGCCCATCTCCACCACCCAGACCCTGGTCGGTGCCGTGATGGGGGTGGGTCTGGCCCGTGGCATCGCCGCCCTGAACCTGGGCGTGCTGCGCAACATAGTGGTCTCATGGGTCATCACACTGCCCGCCGGTGCCATCCTGGCCATCGCCATCTTCTACGTGCTGCAGGCCTGCTTCTCTTAAGCACCTCACAGCAAAAAGCCCGAGTCAGTGACTCGGGCTTTTTCATGGTTGGCATTCAGGGCCGACATCACTCCTCGATAAAAGTCCACTCGTCTCGCACCCGGCTGATGGCATCGAGCCGCCGCTTGGCGAGTTGCTCGCGGATCCCCTCCCCCTTGAAACCCGCCGCCACTATCTCCTTGACCGGCACCGCCTGGGCCGCAGCCAAGGCCTGGGCCACATAATCCGGCTGGCTGTAGACCTTCTCTTCGAAACCGGTACGGCCGTGGAAGTCGGCGCGGCAGGCATCCAGCAACTGGGCGAAGCGATCCGGCCTGCGCCAGGCATCCGCCTTGTCGAATACCTTCAGCAGGGTCGGTGGCTTGAGATCGAAGGCGATGTGGATATGGGTGTGCAGGTCGCTCACCAGCAGCGCCAGATCACGGCAGTCGTTCGGCACTCTGAACCGCTCGCAGAAATCCCGGATGAGCGGCAGCCCTTTCTGACCATGACCGTGATGGCTGGGCCAAAACGCAGGGGGTGTCACACCCTTGCCAAAATCGTGGCAGAGGGCGGCGAAGCGAACCGGCAGATCCGAAGAGCGCTGACAGGCCTGATCCAGCACCATCATGGTGTGGATGCCGGTGTCTATCTCCGGGTGCCACTTGGCGGGTGCCGGCACCCCGAACAAGGCGTCCAGCTCGGGGAAGAGCGCCTTGAGGGCACCACATTCGCGCAATACCTCGAAGAAGACCCGGGGAGTCTGCCCCAGCAGTACCTTCTCCAACTCCTTCCAGACCCGCTCCGGGGTCAGGTGGGCAAGCTCGCCGGCGTCGGTCATCTCCCGCATCAGCGCCAGCGTCTCGGGCGCCACCACGAAGCCCTGCTCATGGAAACGGGCGGCGAAGCGCGCCACCCGCAGGATGCGCAGGGGATCTTCGGCAAACGCCGGAGAGACGTGGCGCAACAGCCGAGCCTCCAGATCCCTGAGACCGCCATAGGGATCGTGCAGTTGCCCGCCCTCGTCTTCGGCGATGGCGTTGATGGTGAGATCCCGGCGCAGCAGATCCTGCTCCAGCGTCACCTCGGGGGAGGCATGACAGACGAAGCCTGTATAACCCAGGCCCTGTTTGCGCTCGGTGCGCGCCAGGGCATACTCCTGCTGGGTGCTGGGGTGGAGAAACACCGGAAAGTCGCGACCGACCTGGGTGAACCCCAGGCTCAGCATCTGTTGCACGGTAGCACCGACCACCAGGTGGTCTCTGTCCCCCTGCGGCAATCCCAACAGGCGATCACGGACCGCTCCCCCAACCAGATAAATCTGCACGCGCACTCTCCCTCGATAAACCTGCCTCGATGATACCGCTTTTGGCCGACAGACACGACGGATCCCGGCTCGGGAAGAGCGACTACCCTCTGATCATTCGACCCCGCGCCTCATTGCCGTTTGAGCCGGTGACCGGGATGCCCCTCTTATGGTATCCGGGTCTTTGACATCCCTCTGGGGAGGCTTTAACCTGCCGCCATAACAATGGAATGGATCCTTATGTACACACAGTTCTTCGGTCTGTCGGAGCCCCCGTTCTCCATCTCGCCCAACCCCAAATATCTCTATATGAGCGAACGCCACGGGGAGGCCCTCGCCCACCTCAACTACGGGTTGCAGGACGGTGGCGGCTTCGTGCTGCTGACGGGGGAAGTGGGCACGGGCAAGACCACCGTCTCTCGCTGCCTGCTCCAGCAGTTGCCCGCCGAGACCGAGATCGCCTACATCCTCAATCCTTCCCTGACCGAGCGGGATCTGCTGGCGGCCATCTGTGACGAGTTCCAGTTGCCCTATGCCCAGGAGGCCAGCCTCAAGCAGCTGTTCGATCTCATTCGCGACCACCTGCTGGCCAATCTGGCGGCGGGCAAGCGCAGCGTGGTGCTGGTGGATGAAGCCCAGCATCTGCTGCCCGGCGTGCTGGAGCAGTTGCGACTGCTCACCAACCTGGAGACCGACGAGAAGAAGCTGCTGCAGGTAGTGCTCATCGGCCAGCCCGAGCTGCAGCAGATGCTGCGTCAGCCCCTGCTGCGCCAGCTGGCCCAGCGCATCACGGCCCGCTACCATCTGCTGCCGCTCTCCTGTCAGGATGTAGACGCCTATGTGCGCTTCCGGCTGCAGGTGGCTGGCTGTGTCCAGCCCATCTTCACCCCTAGGGCAATCCAGACCTTGCACCGCCTCTCCGGCGGCATCCCGCGCCTCATCAACCTCATCTGCGACCGCGCCCTGATCGCCGCCTTCGCCCGCGGCAGCCACAAGATAGCCCACGGCGACATCAGCCTGGCGGCCTATGAAGTGAGCGGCATTCGTGACGAGGGAAGCTGGCAGTCCGGCCTCACCGTGACCCTGGCAGGCGCCCTGCTGGTCGCCGCTGGCTGGTGGGGCTGGCAGTTCTTCGGCGTCTTCCCTGCCCGCCCCCTGGTCAAGGTAGAAGTGCCGGTCAAGGTGGATGAGACGCCGGAACAGTTGGAACAGCTGACCCGCGCCATCAATCAGGCGCTGGAGCCGGACGTCGCCATGCAGAATCTCTTCAGGGTATGGGGCTATCAGACCGAGCTGGAGGAGGCGACCTGCAATGACGCCCCCCGTGCCGGCCTGCGTTGCCAGGAAGGGGAAGCCTCGCTGGCCGAGCTGCAGGCGCTGCAATATCCCGCCCTCATCAGCCTGACCGATGAAACAGGAGGACTCTATTACGCCACCCTGGTAAGCCTGGGGCCGGACAAGGCGTCCTTGCTCATCGGCAATCAGAGCTGGCAGGTGGACAGGCAGTGGCTGTCCGACGCCTGGGGGGGCAGTTATACCCTGCTATGGCGTATGCCCAAGGGCGGCGTGCCCCTGATAGGCAGTAACGCCAGTGCGGCCCAGGCCCAGTGGCTGGACAATGCACTGAACCGCGCCATGCAGCAGCCGGACCGCAAGGTGAGCCGCTTTGATGCCGCCCTCAAGAGCAAGCTGCAACAGTTCCAGCGTGAGCAGGGGTTGACCCCGGACGGCATCGCCGGCAGCAATACCCTGTTGCGCTTGAATGCCGTGGCCGGTGAACCCATGCCGAGGCTGGAAGATGAATCCCTGCGTGCCAGCACGCCTGTCGATCTGGATGCCGTGGCGGATGACACCATGGATCCCCTGATGGAGGATGCCTCCTGATGTCTACCCTGCTCAAGGCCCTGCGCCGCGCCGACCAATCCCAGTTCACTCCCCACATGCCGCTCATGGGCCTGCCCGTGAGCCAGGAAGAAGAGCCAGGCCGCCGCTGGATCTGGTGGCTCCTGGCTCCCCTGGCCCTGCTCATGGGGGCCGCCGCCAACTACGGCTGGCACCTCTACCACCTCAAGCCACTCGAACAGCAGATCGAGGTGAAGGAGGTGGTGACGCCGCCCTTCGTGCGAGTCGAACCCAGATCCATGGTCACCCGCCCGCTGCCCCCGCCCCTGCCGGAGCCCGTGGTACAACCCAGACCCGTTGCCGCCGCCCCCGCAGCGGCGACCGCCGGCAATGCCCCCCAGAGCCTGGCCGAGCGCATCATGATGGCCCTCAACAACACCCCGCTGGTGGAAGAGGGGGCAGCGCAAGCCCAGCCCCAGTCCGGAGCCATGCCCCTCAGCTCTCTGGATCCCGCGCTGAAACAACAGGTTCCTCCCCTGACCTATGGTGCCCACAACTTCTCCTCCGACCCGGCCAAACGGGCCGTGGTGATCAACGGGCGGGAGCTGCGCGAGGGCAGCGAGGTCGCCCCCGGCGTGCTGCTGGTTGCCATCGCCCAGGATTACATCATCCTGCAGGTCGGCGGTCAGCATGTCAGCCTCAAGGCGTTGCAGGACTGGCGCGGCTGACCGGGCCACAGTAACAAGCCGGACCTGCTGGCCCGGCAGCCATCTCAAGAGGGAGCCCGAGAGCTCCCCTTTTTAATCAAAACATGAGAACCCCGTGAGCAATTCAGATAACAGCACTTTCGCCACCCGGATCCTGGACTGGTACCAGATCCACGGCCGCAAGACCCTGCCCTGGCAGGAGGACAAGACCCCCTACCGGGTCTGGATCTCCGAGATCATGCTGCAGCAGACCCAGGTCGCCACCGTCATCCCCTACTATCAGCGCTTCATGGCCCGCTTCCCCGATGTGCTGGCGCTGGCCGACGCCCCCATCGACGAGGTGCTGCACCACTGGACCGGGCTCGGTTACTACGCCCGTGCCCGCAACCTGCACAAGGCGGCGCAGCAGATCCGTGATCTGCACGGCGGCCTGTTTCCGGAGCGACTTGAAGAGGTGATGGCCTTGCCCGGGATAGGGCGCTCCACCGCCGGTGCCGTGCTCTCCCTCTCTCTCGGTCAGCCCCATGCCATCCTGGACGGCAACGTGAAGCGGGTGCTCACCCGCTGGCTGGCGCTGCCGGGCTGGCCAGGCCAGAAGCAGGTGGAGAACGATCTCTGGGAGCTGGCGACCCGCCTCACCCCAAGGCTCGGCGTGGCCCAGTACAACCAGGCCATGATGGACATGGGCGCCACCGTCTGCACCCGCAGCAAGCCCGCCTGCACGCGCTGCCCGGTACAGGTCGATTGCCAGGGGCTGTCGCAGGGCAACCCCACCACCTACCCCAACAGCAAACCGAAGAAAAGCATTCCGGCCCGCAACGGCATCATGCTGATCATCCGTCACGGCGACCAGCTGTTGCTGGAGAAGCGCCCGCCCCAGGGGATCTGGGGCGGGCTATACTGCTTCCCGCAGGTGGAGTCGCTCACGGAGGTGACGGGCCGCTTGCAGGGGCTGGGACTCGATGAGACCGACTACCGGGAGCTCGCTGGATTTCGCCACACTTTCAGTCACTTCCACCTCGATATTCGCCCCTTGCTGATCGAAATGGCTGCCCCGCCGCCGCCCTTGCTCATGGAAGCAGATTCCCGACTCTGGTATAACTTACGCCATCCTGCCGAGGTGGGATTGGCGGCCGCCACGGCCCGCCTGCTCGCCTACCCGGACTTACAACCACAGAGGTCAACATGAGCCGTACCGTATTTTGCCAGCGTCTGAAAAAAGAGGCGCCGGGTCTCGATTTCCAACTCTACCCCGGTGAACTCGGCAAGCGGATCTTCGACAACATCAGCAAGGAAGCCTGGACCGAATGGCAGAAGAAGCAGGTGATGCTGATCAACGAGAAGAAGCTGAACATGATGAATCTCGAGCACCGCCAGTTGCTGGAAAAAGAGATGGTGAACTACCTGTTTGAAGCCGGTGAAGTGGCCATCGACGGCTATACCCCTCCCAGCCAGTGAGTCGAGCCGATGAGCAGGGAGCACAGAGCGCCGCAACCCGGCTATCTGTGGCCATGCTTCTCCCGGCCCGGTGCCAATGAGTTGTCACCGTGATCCAGCTTGAGTGCCCATCAACGGCTGGCACTCTTCTGGTTCACGGCACGTGCGTGACGGGCGACCCCACCGCCCAGTTTGAGGATCTTATGGGTCGAATTTTTTGGCTGCTGTGCGCCCTGCTGTTTCTCTCTGCCTGCTCCTCTTCTCCCAAACCCGGGGCAGAAGACGAAGATCTGGTCAACGGCAAGGACATACGCGGCTTCGAACACATGATCAGTGCACTTTCCCATAACGTGAACGAGATATGGGGGCGCGAGGCACTGTTTGCGGGCAAGTTTGACTACGTCAAATACACGGATCAATACAAGAGCCGGGCCCACATCGACTTCTCCAGCGGCCACATCATGGTGGAGACGGTCTCCGGGCTCGATCCCCGTGCACACCTGCGCCGTGCCATCATAGAGACGCTGCTGACCCCGGACGATCCGGCGGAAGTGGATCTCTATTCGGACAGGGAGATCATGCCGGGTGGCGAGCCCTTCCTCTATGGTCAGGTGCTGGACACCCAGGGTCAGGCCATCCGTTCCGGCTGGCGCGCGGAGCGCTATGCCGACTACCTGCTGGCCAGCGCGATGAAGAAACGCACCCTCGGCATCCGCACCATCTTCTTCGTCGACATCCCCATGGTGGCCAACCATGAGGACAAGCGCGGCTACAAGTACGCCAGCATCATCCGCGAGGCCTCCCGCAAATACGGCGTCGCCGAGAGCCTGATCTATGCGGTGATCAAGACAGAGAGCAGCTTCAACCCCTATGCGGTCAGCCATGCCAATGCCTATGGCCTGATGCAGGTGATCCCGGCCACCGCCGGACGGGACGTCTATGTGCGGGTCAAGGGCAAGAACGGCCAGCCGACCCGGGAGGACCTGTTCAATCCGGCCTACAACATAGACGTGGGGACTGCCTATCTGCACCTGCTGCAGACCGTCTATCTGGCGGATATCCAGGATCCCCAATCCCGTCGCTATGCGGTGATCTCCGCCTACAACGGCGGGGCGGGCGGGGTGCTCAACACCTTCTCCAGCAACCGCAAGGCGGCCCCTGACATGATTAACCGCCTCTCTCCCGAGGCTGTCTATCAGGTGCTGACCGAGCAGCACCCCAAGGCGGAGGCCCGTCGCTACCTCTACAAGGTCAATCAGGCCGAGAAGGGGTTCAAGCGTACCGTCGCCGTCCGGGCGGGCTGACGGCAGACACAAAAACAGCAAGGGCGCTTATGTAGCGCCCTTGCTGTCAGCATGGTCTGCGAACTTACTTGGCGATGAAGCCGCCCTTGCTCTGGGGAGCGGCACCGACCTTCTCCAGGTGCTCGACCTCTACCTCTGTCTTGTTCCAGCTGTGGTCAACCTCGCCGCGGATGCGGATCAGATCGTTCGGGCCCACTTCGACGCCGCGCCACACGTCCCCGTCCACTTCCACTTCCACTTCGCCGCTCTCATCGCGGAAAGTGTAGTTCTCGCCGCCAAGGTGCTTGACCAGCTTGCCTTCCAGGGTCACCCACTGATCATCTGCCACGTCTTTCAACTGCGCGACCGAGACCTTGTTCTGCTCCTGGGGGCCGGTATAGGCCGCCATGGCGAAAGAAGAGACGGACATCAGGGCCACCAGGCCGATTACCTTTGCTTTGTTCATTTTCACGCTCCTGTCATTGGGGTATGCAGGCATCTTGCCCGGGCTGGCGTGAAACAAACGTGAAGCCTCCCCCATCCAGGGGAGACCAGTGTGACCGCAATCGATTTAATGGCCATGGCTTGCTGCAAGATTGTATTCGAGTGGATACCGTGCAGCCTGGCAACAGGGGTCCCCAGCCCCTTGCCTTCGAGGAACAGCCCGCAGGCAGCGCCTGCATCCACTCCATGAGAACAGCAAGATGAACAAATGGCTTCTGTGTTTACTGGGGCTCTTCGCCCTGACGGCCCATGCCGCCGAGACGCGCCCCCCCTTCTCCCGCATAGTGATGTTCGGCGACAGCCTCTCCGACACCGGCAAGATGTACGGCAAGATGCGCGGTTATCTCCCCTCCAGCCCGCCCTACTACCAGGGCCGCTTCTCCAACGGCCCCGTCTGGCTGGAGCGGCTGACCCAGCCGTTCCCGGGGCTGAAAATAGTCAATGAAGCGGAGGGGGGCGCCACCGCCGTGGCCTACAACAAGATCTCCTGGAACCCCAAGTATCAGGTCATCAACAATCTGGACTATGAGATCACCCAGTTCCTGGAGAAGGACAGCTTCAAGGAGGACGATCTGGTGATCCTCTGGGTCGGCGCCAACGACTATCTGGCCTATGGCTGGAATACCGAGCTGGACGCCAAGCGGGTGCGCGACGTCATCAGCGACTCGGCCAACCGCATGGTGCTTCATGGGGCAAAACAGATCCTGCTGTTCAACCTGCCGGATCTGGGCCAGAACCCCTCGGCCCGCAGCCAGAAGGTGGTGGAGGCGGCCAGCCATGTCTCCCGCTATCACAACGAGCTGCTGCTGAACCTGGCACGCCAGCTGGCCCCTACCGGCATGGTGAAGCTGTTCGAGATCGACAAGCAGTTCGCCGAGATGCTGCGGGATCCGCAGAATTTCGGCCTGAGTGACACAGAGAACGCCTGCTACGGCGGGGGCTATGTGTGGAAGCCGTTCTCGTCCCGCAGTGCCACCACCGACAGCCAGCTTGCCCCCTTCAATGCGCAGGAGCGCCTCGCCATCGCCGGCAACCCCTTGCTGGCCCAGGCCGTTGCCAGTCCGATGGCTCGCCGCAGCGCCAGCGAGCTCAACTGCGAGGGCAAGATGTTCTGGGATCAGGTCCACCCGACCACGGCCGTGCACGCCGCCCTGAGCGAGCGCGCCGCCACCTTCATCGAACGGGAGTACGAGTTCATCCCCCAGTGATGGGCAAGCAGATGCAAGAGGCCGACTTCACGTCGGCCTTTTTATTGGATCCAGTTGCTCCCCACAACGAACCAACAAAACTCGCACGACACTCATCACAGAATCGGGTCATGCCCCCACGGTCATCAGCCGACTCCACTATGATGAACATGAATATCACAATATGTTTTATATCAGTTGCTTGTGGATTTTAAAAAGCGAGCTACGTTTAAACATGTTGTGGCTGGACACAGGCCCAACCCATGAGGCGAGGCGACACAAATTCGATCTCTCCCACAGACAAATTGCAGAGGCTTCATATGAACAAAACACTGATTACCTTGCTGGTTTCAGGCTTGCTTGCGGCCAACGCTCAGGCAGCCGGACAAGACAATACCTGGTATGGCGGTGCCAAACTGGGTTGGTCCAACTTCTACGGCGTCGACGAGAGCAACAGCATCTCCACCGAAGACAAGGATGACGACGAAGTGGGGGCCGGTGTCTTCGCCGGTTACCAGATCAACCAGAACCTGGGGATCGAGCTCGGTTACGACTACCTTGGCAAACTCAAATACAACGGCACCCGAAATGCAGCCGTCTTCAACGACGATGTCGAGGCGCAGCTGGCGCAGCTGACCCTGAAGCTCGGCTTCCCGGTAGCTGAAAACCTTGATCTCTATGGTCGCGTCGGTGGTGGTTACGGCTGGACCAGCAGTGACAAGCTGGACAACGACAACGACTTCACCTTCGTCGGTGCGCTTGGCGCCGAGTACGCCTTCAACCTGGACTGGGCAGCCCGCCTCGAGTACCAATACAGCACCCCTTACGGCAGTCGTGAAGACACAGGCCTGCGCATGGACAACGGCCTGCTCTCCCTGGCCGCCGTCTATCGCTTCGGCCAGGTTCCACCGGCCATGCCGGTCGCCGCCCCGGCACCGGCCCCCGAGCCAGTGATGGTCGACAAGCAGTTCACCCTGAGTTCGGATGTGCTGTTTGACTTCAACAAGGCCACCCTCAAGCCGGAAGCCGGCCAGGCACTGGATACCCTCTACACCCAGATTGAGGAAGCCAGACCCAAGGATGGCTCTGCCACCGTCATCGGCTATACCGACCGTCTCGGCTCCGATGCCTATAACCAGAAGCTGTCCGAGCAGCGCGCACAGACAGTCGCCGACTATCTGGTTGGCAAGGGGCTGCCTGCCGGCAAGGTCAACGTGGAAGGGCACGGCGAGAGCTCTCCAGTCACCGGCGAGAGCTGCACCAACCAGTCCAGGCGTGACCTGATCGTCTGCCTGGCCCCGGATCGCCGGGTAGAGGTCAAGGTACAAGGGGTATCGGAAGTTCAGCAATAACCCCGGCGTCAGATAACAAAACGGGAGGCCCAGGCCTCCCGTTTTTCATTGTCCCGTTCAGCTGCGGGTGCGCACATCCGCCGCTATCTGATCGAGCAGTTGCTGCCAGCCCTGCCCCAGTTCGTCGACCAGGGCACCATACCCATCGGCCGGCAAGACCCGCTCCTGCTGGAAGGGTACGTCCCGCAGCACCACACCCTCCTCCGTCAGCAAGCGCCAGCGACCGCTCAGCAGGGCGCGGCCATCGTGCCGTCCCTGGAAGCGTTCAACCGAGATGGTCAGCACGGGTCCCTTGCGGGCCCCATCCTGCCGTATCACCCAGCCCGGCAACCGGCTGGAGAGGCCATTGAGGGTAAGCTGGTTCAGCTGGGCATCCAGCGAACCCGCCCAGCGATGGTACTCGGCAAAGTGCAGCTCCTTGCCCTCCAGCTGATAGACCAGACTCATCCGATCCAGCTGGCCAGAGAGGGCGACGGGACGCAGCACCAGCTGGTGCTGGGGCTGCGCCGTGACGCCGTTCGACTGCGGGATCTCCGCATCCAGCGAGTAGTAGTGCAGTGCCGTCGGGGCGGCACTGCACCCCGTCAGCAGACCCAGCAAGGCCAGGGTCATCATCCGTTTTTTCATCATTTTCCTCGCTTGGGCTCAGGATCCTGGGGGAATGGATGCGGTCGAAGATCTACGAATTTGGCCTCTCGATTAAGGGTTGGCAAAGTCAGGGACATCATCATTTTCCTCGCTTGGGCTCAGGATCCTGGGGACGGGAGCGGTCGAAGATCAGCGAACTGGGCTGCTCGTTCAGTGAATGGACCAGGGGTTGCAACTCCCCCATCAGCTGATTGAGAGACTGCACCGACTGACGCAGCTCCTGGTTGGTCTGGGAGCCGGCATCATAGGTCTGCAGGGTCTCCTGCAGCTGCTTGAGACTCTGGTTGAGCGACTCGGGCAACTGCTGGGTCGAACGCTGACCGGTGAACTGCTCCAGATTGGCACTCACGGCCTTGATGTGCTTGAGGGTCTTGTCCAGGGTCGCCAGGGTGGTATTCACCTGCGTCAGCGTGGTGGCCATGTCCATGTCGACAAACTTGTCGAGGATGAGGTTCACCTTGCGCTCTATCTGATCCAGCCCGGCCTGCACCGTCGGGAACACCTGATAGCCTGCCAGCTTGATGGGCTCATAGGCAGGGGCATCCGGATAGAAGTTGAGATCCACCACCTTGCCGCCGGTCAGCAGACTGGACGTCTTGAGGCTGGCCCGCAATCCCTCCTTGAACTGCTTGCTGAACAGGGCCCGCCACTGCTCCCGCTCCGCGTTGGCGTAGCGATGGGAGAGGCGCTGTACCTCGATGCGGGCCAGCACGGGGATCTGCCGGCTCTTGAAGATCTGCACTCCCTTGTCGTCGATGAGGTAGGGGGCAGAGATGACGGTGCCGACCCGAATACCGCGGTACTGCACCGCCGCCCCGGGGTGCAGGCCACCCACGTTGTCCTCGAACAGGAAGACGTAGTCGATGAACTGATCCAGGCTACCGGCCAGCACGCTCGCCTCGTCCTGGAACAGGGTGAAACTGTCCATCTGCTTGACCGGCTCACCGGGTGTCCAGCCTGGCGGCAGCCCCATGGTGATGCCGCCGTCCAGCAGGCTCTCCAGCGAGTCCATCTTCACCTTCATCCCCTCACTGCTCATGGAGACCTCGAAGCCCGGTGTCAGCCAGAAGCGGGAGTTGCTGCTCACCAGGATGTCGTAAGGCGCATTGATGAAGAGCTGGTACTGCATCTCGCTCTTCTCGGGCAGGAACTTGGCCTCCTCTATCTGGCCTATGGTGAAGCCCTGATAGCTGATGGGGGAGCCGATCCCCAGGGCGCGCGCATCGCGGCTGCTGAGGGAGAGCCGCAGCCCCTTGGCATCCACCGAGGCGAGCGGCGGCTTGTCCAGCATGGCGTATTCGTCGCGCGCCTTGCCCTTCTTGCCAGGGGCGAGTTCGATGTAGGCACCGGAGAGCAGGGTGCCCAGACCCGACACCCCTTCCCGCCCGACCCTGGGTTTGACTACCCAGAACTGGCTGTCCTTCTTGAGCATGCCGGCGGCGGCATTGGTCAGACGGGCCTTGAGCACCGCATGGCTGTAGTCATCGCTGAGCTCCACCGCCTCGATGCGACCCACTTCCACCTCACGAGAGCGGATCACTGTCTTGCCCGCCACTATGCCCTCCGCGGTGGCAACCGTCAGGGTGAAACTGGGGCCTTGTGAATACCAGTGCTGAAACAGCATCCAGGCTCCGATGAACAGCGCCAGCAGCGGCACCATCCAGATAGCGGCGGCCGAGCTCATAAAGTCAGAGCCCGGTTTCCACCTTGTCTTACGCTCACTCACGTTCGCGCTCTCCTTGTTGTAAATCCCAGATCAGGCGGGAATCGAAACTCATGGCGGCCACCATGGTGATCAAAACGACCCCGGCAAAAGCAACGGCCGCGGGGCCCGGGTAGATGGTCATCAGATTATCGAGACGGATGAGGCCGGCCAAGATGGCCACCACGAAGACGTCGATCATCGACCAGCGTCCCACAAATTCGGTCATGCGATAGAGCTTGAGCTTGCCAAGGGGAGAACCGACCCGGCCACGCTGCACCATGTAGCAGAGCCACAGCAGCGCCAGGATCTTCACCAGGGGTACCACCACGCTGGCAAAGAAGATCACCGCGGCGATGGGGTAGGAGCCCATGGCCCAGAGCAACACCACCCCCCCCATGATGGTCGAGGGGCTGTCGTCCCCCAGAAAGACGGTGTCCATGATGGGATAGAGGTTGGCAGGAATATAGAGGATCACCGAGGTGATGAGCAGTGCCCAGGTACGGTTCAGACCGCCCGGCTTGCGCTGGTGCAGACGATCGCCGCAGCGGGAGCAGCTGTGGGCATCGCCGTCATTGAGCGCGCCGCAGATGTGGCAACCCACCAGCCCGTACTCCAGGGCGCTGGCCTCGGGATCCAGCTCTCTCGCCTCGGTCGGGCCGAACAAACGTTGCCACAGCCACATCCGGTCCAGGGACGAGATCATCTTGATCAGCAGCACCGTGTAGCCCACGAAGGCCCAGAACGACAGCCCCATCTTGATGTCGGCCATGCCCATCAGCTTGACCAGAGAGATGAGCACCCCGATGAGGAAGACATCCACCATCAACCAGGGTTTGATCCGGCACAGCAATCGGCCGAGTGAGCGCAGGGCGTTGCTGTGCAGATCCTTGTCGAGCCGCCACAGCACCAGCATGATGGAGCCGATATAGACCAGTGGCAGGCCGATCAGGGTCAGGCTCAGCACGGCCCCCAGAAACAGATAGCCCTGATCCACCAGGGTGGTGATGCACTGCAGGAAGGTCATCTCCTGCCCCACCCCCTTGGCCGAGAACGACATGAAGGTGAAGGCGTTGGAGAGCACGAACATGATGAGCGCCGCAAAGCCGTAGGCGATGGGCCTGCGCTCCTGCTGCGGCAGGTGCGCACTCAGGGTGTGACCGCAACGGGGACAACTGCTCGTCTCCCCCACGGCCAGCGCGGTGGCCGGCACCAGCAGGTCACACTCTTCGCACGCGGTCGCGTCATGGGTATAGGTAATCGGGTGTTGGTGTGAAACCGGATGCAAGATAGGACCCCAGCATGAGGCCGCGAACGGCCAGAGGCGCCAATTATTGCAGCCACCGCCGCTAACCACCAGCCCTGTTCATGTACAGGGCCTTAAGGGACGGGAGATACATGGGCATGGGGCGCGGCCTGGAAAGGGTTTTTTTGGCATAGCTCGACCCTGGCCCCAGGGATAAGGGGCATATTTATCTGCAAATTTGCGCAAGCTCCCGCACATCAGCCCCTGTTCATCGATGCTTTGGCGGCAGGGTGAGAATGACTTTGACAAGCCAGTGACCATTTAGCACAATCAAACGCCACTTTTTTTCCGCGGGACAATAATTTATGACAACTGAATCCCCAAGCTACTCCACCATCGAGCAGGCATTCTCCCTTGGGAACGGGCAAGATTCTGCCCTCAACTGGTTGCGCAAGAACCGCAGTCAGGTCGCCATCTTCCTGGTGAGCGGCATCAAGCTGGAGGGGACCATCAGTGGCTTCGACCAGTACAGCGTGCTGTTGACCGATGCCCATGGCAATCAGCAACTGGTCTACAAGGCCAAGATCTCCACCATCGCCATGCACTCCGGCCGCCCCCAGGTCAGCATCCAGCGCGCCCGCAAGCCACGGGTCTCCATGGCTCCGCGCCCTCACGGCGGCCCTAGCCGTTATGACGACAACCAGGGCGGTAGCAGCGAGCAGTGATGCTCGCCTCCTCCTGACTCTGAGTTTGCCGCTGCGTCAATCGGTGACGACGCGCATCCCCACTCTCATGTCATGCCTGTCCCGTATGAGAGTGGGTCTTCTCCCCCAGGCGGCCTCGACGGCCAGCCCGTTTGCTCAGTAGGTCAATCCGACCGGCTTCCCTTCCTTGACCATGCACACCTGCATGCCCGCGGCCTCACCGGCCTGCGCCCCTATGCCAGTGTCCTCGAACACCAGACAACCCTCAGGCGCAACCCCGAGTCGCTGCGCCACCAGCAGAAAGGTATCCGGATGGGGTTTGTGCAGCGCCACGTCGTCGGCGGTCACCACCACGGGGAAGTAGCGTTCCAGTCCGGTATTGCGCAGCACCGCCTCGGCATTGATGCGAGGTGAGCCCGTGCCTATCCCCATGGGAATGAGACCGTGATAGCGCCTGACCAGATCCAGCATGGCCGGGAAGGGGGTCGCCTTGTGCAGGTTGGCCACATAGTGCTCCGTCTTGCAGCGCGTCACCACCAGCGGGTCCAGCGCGATCTGCTGCACCTCGGCCACCAGCAAGGCTATCTTGCGGCTGGGCATGCCACCCAGTTCATAAAACCAGTCGGCATCGAACTGAAAGCCAAACTCGCGGGCGGTATGTTCCCAGGCGGCCAGGTGCAAAGGCATGGAGTCCACCAGGGTGCCGTCGAGGTCGAAGACCAGGCCTTGAAATCCGGATAGGGTCATGGTGCAGGATCTGTCTGTGAAAAATGGGCCCCCATTCTAGCCAGACCCCGGTCCCATCGCCATGCGTCAGAGGGCGAGAAACGCTTGCCACCACATTTATGCCGAGGAAAGGAGATGCACCAGAGCGTTGGCCCCCTGGCGCAGTGAGGAAGGAGAGAGGGTGAGTCCGACGTCAGCGATAGGCCAGGGTGCAGGCCCGGCCCTGTGACTTGGCGTGATAAAGCGCCTTATCCGCCTGCTCAGTCAGGGTCTGCCATCCCTTGTCCGAGGAGGGGATCAGATAGCTGAAACCAATGCTGACGGTGAGCATCGCCGCCACCCGGGAGGCCGGATGGGGGATCTGCAGGGCTTCCAGCCCGTGGTGGATCTGCTCCGCCAGCCGCTCTGCCTCCCCGGGTTGCGGGGCGCACAGCAGGATTACGAACTCCTCACCGCCATAACGGGCCACCAGATTGGTACGCCGCCGCTCGGTGCCCTGCAGCAGGGCCGCGACCCGTTGCAGACACTGATCCCCCTTGCCGTGGCCGAAGTGATCGTTGTAGGACTTGAACTCGTCCACGTCTATCATCAGTACTGCCAATATCCCCTGATGACGGCGCGCCCGCTCCCACTCCCGCTCCATGGTGATGTCCCACTGACGGCGGTTGGCGATCCCGGTCAGGGGATCCTCCAGCGACAGCAGGGAGAGACGCCGGTTGGCCTCCTCCAGCGCCCGGTTGGTGTCGGCCAGCTGCCGGGTCCGCTCCTGCACCCGCAGCTCCAGGTCACGGTTGAAACGCTCGAGCGCCGCCTGGGTGCGCTGGCGGATCAGCAACTGGGAGAGCACGGCGGCATATTGCTTGAAGATCTCGCTCTGATACGCCTTGAGCGGACGACGCCAGAGCAGGTTGTCGGCGGCGATCCAGCCGATGGGGGTGCACCCGTCCCAGAGCGACACCATGGCATTCCAGCCGCGCCCCACCACCTGCTTCTCGTAATAGAGCGGGGTATCTTCCAGCACCAGCACATAATCCTTGCGCCGCAGCGCCTCCTGCACCGTGGGATGATCAGGAATGGGACTGATGAAATGGCGCTCGTCGATGAGCTCACCCGCCTCGTTAGTACCCCAGGTACCGTGCATGGTCTTGAGTTGACTGTCCGTCAGGAAGATGGCGATGCGATCGAACTGCAACTCCTGGCGCGCCAGCACCACCGCATCGTGCAGCAGGCGATCCTCACCGTCACAGCGCGACAGCTTGACTCCTACCTGGTGCAATGCCTGCAGCATGCTGAGGAAGGAGTCCTGCAGGGCCTGGCTGCGGACGAGATCGGCCTGGGTATTGATCCGTTGATCCCGCTCCAGATCGACCTGACCGGCGAGTCGCCGGCTCTCCAGCTCGGCGGCGAGGTAGTGCATCAGCAACTGGATGCTCTGTTGCTGACGCCTTGGCAAGCGATCGAGGCGGCGCCGGGTTTCCAGATAGACCACGGCCTCCAACCCCTTGTGGCGCTTGAGCGGGAAGCTTGCACGTAGGCGTGGGCTCTCCGGCTCGACGCTCTCCCAGATGGCACGGGTCGGCGCGATAGGCTCCACCAGCAACTGGCCGAGATCGAGGGAACGTTCAATGAAGAGGAGAGGCAGGTCGAGGGAGGTGAGCATGTCGGCGCTCAGACAGAGCAAGCCCTGCTCAGGCCTGTAGTGGTAGAGCTGGGGCGTTGGCGCCCGCAGCCACAGATAGATCTGCTCGGCCTCGGTCTTTTCTCTGACCGCCGCCAACGTCACTTCACAGAGATGTTCAAAACTGGTGAAGTGCTCCGGATCCCATTCTTGCATGCCAAATCATCCTTGGTTGTATCCAAGCGAGTATATCGGCAAAGCCTGGCCATTAATTGACCTGGCAATCAAAAGCGAGATCCAGAGCCCAGTTTTTACAATAGATTCAATGCCTGCATGGCTTGGCGGATCCGCTCGCGGGTAGCGTCAGACAGCGGCATCACCGGCAGACGGCACTCCTCACTGCACAGACCAAGCAGGGAGACTGCATACTTGGCGCCCGCCGGGCTCGGCTCGGCGAACATGGCCTGATGCAGCGGTATCAGCTTGTCCTGCAGCTCGCGGGCGGCCTGCCACTCGCCGGCCAGGGTCAGGTTCTGGACCTCGGCCACCAGCTTGGGGGCCACGTTGGCCGTCACCGAGATGCAGCCCTGGCCACCGCCGATGTTGTAGGCAACGGCGGTGGCATCTTCCCCGGAGAGCCAGGCAAAGGGCTTCTTGATCAGCTGACGTTCAACCCAGGGGCGGGCCAGATCGCCGGTGGCATCCTTCACGCCGGCGATGCGCGGCAACTCGGCGAGGCGGGCCAGGGTCGCCGGCTGCACATCGACGATGGCGCGGGGCGGAATGTTGTAGACGATGATGGGTTTTGTGGTGGCGTCATGGACCGCCTTGAAGTGGTGGAACAAGCCTTCCTGATTCGGGCGGTTGTAGTAACCGGCCACATGCAGGGTGGCATCCGCCCCCATCTGCTCGGCGAAACGGGTGTATTCGATGGCTTCGACCGGGTTGTTGGAGCCAGCCCCGGCAATCACCGGAATGCGCCCCGCCACCTGCTTGACCACCAGCTCCACCACCCGGCAGTGCTCGTCGTGGGTCAGGGTCGGGCTCTCCCCAGTGGTGCCGACCGGCACTATGCCATGGGTCCCCTGCTCTATGTGCCACTCCACCAGACGAGCCAGCGCGGCCTCGTCCAGCTGGCCCTGTCGAAATGGGGTGATCAGGGCAACTATCGAACCTTGAAACATGGGATTTCCTTCTCCTAAACAGATGGATTGGTCAATAAAAAGCCCCGGTACGTGGGTCGCTACCGGGGCTTGAATCGTCTCAGGGATGAGAGGTTACGCGCGCACGCCAGCAGGCCCAAATGTCAGGCTGTGTTTATGCTTTCGTTTCGATACGCATGACCGCATTGCATCATCTCTGGATAAATAAGGTGTCTGGGCATATTTCGGGAACACGGCATAAATGTCAAGGCGAAAGCGGCCATGTATAATGGCCGCCCAAAAAAGTGTGGAGAGTCCCAATGAGCCGTCCTGTCAGTGCCGTCAGCCAGATGCTGGAACGTAATCAAGCCCTCTTTGTCGGCAAACGGCTATTGGTGTGTGGTGCCCTGGAGGATGATTACCCTCGTCAACTGGCCGAGCTGACCGACTCCCTGGCGGTCTTCACCACGGATTACTGCTATTACCGCAGCCAGCAGGCGGCCCTGGGTGAGCGCATCCTGTTCGATCACCAGCTCGGCGGGAGCCCTCGCTTCGATGCCCTGCTGCTGCTGATGCCCAAGGCCAAGGCCGAGGCGCAATATCTGCTGGCCATGATGGCCCCGCTGCTGGAGCCTGGCGCCGAGCTGTTCCTCGCTGGCGAGAACCGCGGCGGCATCAACGGGGCCGACAAGCTGCTGGCTCCCTATGGTGAGAAACCGGTCAAACGCGACTCGGCCCGCCGCTGCTCCCTCTATCATGGCGAGCTCGGCAAGCCGGTCGCCCCGTTCGAGCTGGATGCCTGGTTCAGCCGTTATGAGTGCAAGGCCGGCGATACCGAGCTGACCGTCATGGCACTGCCAGGAGTCTTCAGCGCCGACGGGCTGGATCTCGGCAGCCAGATGCTGTTGGCGAGCCTCCCACCCATGCAGGGCAAGCTGCTCGACTTTGGCTGTGGCGCCGGCGTCATCGGCTCGATATTGGCCAAACGCAACCCGGCACTGACGGTGAACATGGTGGACATCAGCGCCCTTGCGCTCGAATCCAGCCGCCGCACCCTGGCGGTCAACGGTCTGCAGGGGCGAGTCTATGCCTCTGATGTCTACTCCGATATTGCCGAAAGATTCCAACATATCGTCTCGAATCCCCCCTTCCATGCCGGGCTCAAGACCTTCTATGCAGCCACCGAAACCTTCCTGGCAAGGGCACCCGAATTTCTCACCGCCGATGGCGCCCTGACCATAGTCGCCAATGCCTTCCTGCGTTACCAACCTATACTGGAGACGCACTTCAAACGGACCGAGGTGATCGCCGGCGATGGCAAATTCAAGGTGTATCTGAGCAAAGCCTAAATAAGTGCAACGGTTGTAATAAAACAAGTAGAGAGTGCCAGAAGGGATCTGTTAAGGTACCAAGAAAACGTTTACCACCCCTTTAGGGGTGTTTTTTCGCAGCGATATGAAAACCTTTTCAAGGTATGAACTCAGGGAGAGAAATACGATGGCAGGCATACTCACCATGATACTGGCTGGCGGCGAAGGAACCCGACTGCAGCCACTGACCACCACCCGCAGCAAGCCCTCTGTCCCATTCGGTGGCAGCTACCGCTTGATCGACTTCGTCCTCAACAACTTCGTCAACGCCGACTTCCTGCGCATCTATGTGCTTACCCAGTTCAAGTCCCAGTCCCTCTACCTGCACATGAAGAAAGGCTGGAACATCGTCGGCATCACGGATCGTTTCATCGATCCCATTCCGGCTCAGATGCGGATGGGCAAACGCTGGTATGACGGCACGGCCGACGCCATCTATCAGAACCTGCGCTTCATCGAGATCTCCGACCCCGAGCACGTCTGCATCTTCGGCTCCGACCACATCTACAAGATGGATGTGAGCCAGATGGTGAGCTTCCACAAGCAGAAGGCCGCTGCCCTCACCGTGGCAGCCCTGCGCATGCCCATCGAGGAGGCGAGTGCCTTCGGGGTGATCGAGGTGGATCAGGAAGGCCGCATGATAGGGTTTGAAGAGAAACCCAGGCATCCGAAGCCCATCCCTGGAAATCCCACCCAGGCTCTGGTCTCCATGGGCAACTACATCTTCGAGACCGAGGCGCTCTACCGCGAGCTCAAGCGCGATGCCGCCGAGGAGAATTCCAGCCACGATTTCGGCAAGGACATCATCCCCAGCCTGTTCCCCCGCGCCCCCGTCTATGTCTACGACTACAGCACCAACGTCATCCCGGGTGAGAAGCCCAACGTCTACTGGCGCGATGTGGGGACCCTCGATTCGTATTGGCAGGCGCACATGGATCTGGTGGCCGACGACGCCCCCTTCTCCCTCTACAATCGCAAGTGGCCGCTGCACACCCACTACCCGCCGCTGCCCCCCGCCACCTTCATCGACACCGATGACTGCAAGGTCAAGATTGCCAACTCCTTGATCTCCGGCGGTTGCTTCATTCAGGGCAGCCAGATCCAACGCTCCATCCTGGGTTTTCGCTGCAACATAGGCCCCTGCAGCCACATCAGCGAGTCCGTGCTGCTCGGGGATGTGAAGATAGGTGAAGGCTGCTCAATTCGACGCGCCATCATCGACAAAAACGTTGAAATTGCACCCGGCACCGTGATCGGTGAGAATCTGGACCATGACAGAGAGCGGTTTACCGTATCCGAAGGCGGTATCGTCGTGGTACCTAAGGGAGCAAGAGTTGGCTATTAACCCACTGAAAGTCCTGTTTGTCGCCTCGGAGGTTGAGGGGCTTGTGAAGACCGGGGGCCTGGCGGATGTGGCCAAGGCCCTGCCGCAGCATCTCGCCCGGGCGGGTCACGACGTTCGCATCATCCTGCCCTTCTACCAGACGCTAAAGCGCCGGGATGAAGCCAGACTGCTCGCCTCGCGCTGGTTGCCCACCCCCCAGGGGCGGGACGACATCAGCTATCGCATCTACCAGCTGGAACTGGACGGGATCTGCGTCTATCTGCTCGATTGCCCAGCCTATTTCGAGCGGCCGCAGCTCTATGCCGAGAACAATCAGGCCTATCCCGACAACGGTGAACGTTTCGCCTTCCTCGCGGCGGCGGCCCTGCACGCCTGCGAGCAGCTGAACTTCGCCCCTGACATAGTCCACTGCAACGACTGGCACACCGGCCTGCTGCCGCTGCTGCTCAAGACGCGCCACGCTCACAATCCCTTCTTCCAGCGCACCCGGTCTGTCATCAGCATCCACAATGCAGCCTTCCAGGGGGTGTTCGATCGCCAGCAGTTCTGGGCAGTGCCGGAGATCCAGGACTACGAGCAGCGCATCAACTACGACTACGGCCACATCAACCTGCTCAAGTGCGGTGTGCTCTATGCGGACAAGATCAATGCGGTCAGCCCCAACTACGCCAGCGAGCTGCTGACGCACCTGGGGGCTCACGGCATGGCCAGCGTGTTCCAGCAGCGGGCGAGCGACTTGCGCGGCATCCTCAACGGTTGTGACTATCAGGACTGGGATCCTGCCTTCGATCCTCTGCTGCCCGCCACCTATGACGCCGACCACCTGGCCGGCAAACACACCTGCAAACGGGCACTGCAGCAGGAGACGGGGCTGCCCGTCGGCAACTTGCCCATCTATGGCATGGTGTGTCGTCTGACCGAGCAGAAAGGGGTGCATTTGCTTATCCCGGCGCTGGACAAGTTCCTGCAACACCAGGTACAGGTGGTGATCGTGGGCTCGGGCGACCCTTCCCTCGCCGCCCAGTTGCAGACCATAGCCCAGCAACATCCCGACCGGTTCGCCTTCATCAACGCCTATGACGACCGTCTGGCCCACCTGGTGGAAGCGGGCGCCGATTTCTTCCTGATGCCCTCCCTGTTCGAGCCCTGCGGCCTCAACCAGATGTACAGCCTGGCCTATGGCACCCTGCCGCTGGTGAGAGCCGTCGGCGGACTCAAGGATACTGTGGTGGACTGGGATGCCGATCCCGCCAGGGCGACCGGTTTCTGCTTCAACGATCCCACCGCCAGCACCTTGCTCGATGCCATGCGCCGCAGCCTGCTCCACTACCTGCAAGAACCCGAACGGTTTGCCCGCGTGCAGCAAAATGCCATGCACACCCGCTTCGACTGGGCCGACTCCGTCCCTCTGTACGAACAGATGTATCAGGACGCACTGGCCCCTGCGTGACCCAGATTGCTGAAGTTTTGTGCCCTTGACACGGCTTTATCCGTCAACAGCGAAAAAAGTCCCCTTTGGCTGTTGACGCCCCCCCAAAACTCTATAGAATCCCCCACCGCAGTGATGCGAAGGTGGCGGAATTGGTAGACGCGCTAGCTTCAGGTGTTAGTGTCCCACGGATGTGAGGGTTCGAGTCCCTCTCTTCGCACCATGCTTTTATCAGACAGCATGTAAATCCAGACTGATAACCCGAATGTGCGAAGGTGGCGGAATTGGTAGACGCGCTAGCTTCAGGTGTTAGTGCCCCCCGGGTGTGAGGGTTCGAGTCCCTCTCTTCGCACCATGATTCTGACATGTAAACACAGAGCAATGCGCTCCAACCGCATTTAAAAACCAGCTGGAGAAAATCAGTGTGCGAAGGTGGCGGAATTGGTAGACGCGCTAGCTTCAGGTGTTAGTGTCCCACGGATGTGAGGGTTCGAGTCCCTCTCTTCGCACCATTCATCATGCAAAAGGCCCATCACGAAAGTGATGGGCCTTTTGTTTTTGCCCCTGTCATGGCTATGCTGTTGAAGATGCCATGCCACCACAGGGGTTTTCCCATGATCCTGGATACCGACATTCACAACTTCTATGAGCATCTGGTGCTCAAAGAGATAGAAAAACAGGGACTTAACCAGACACTGACCCCCTACCAGCTAGCCGATCTCTGTTGCCTGACCCTCAATCAACTCCCCTCTCACTACATACGCCACAACGTCGACATGATCTACTTCACCCCGGATGCCGAACGCACCGAGATGGAGCAGAAGGTCATCGCCGCCCTCCGCCAGGCCTATGACAAGATCCGGGCCGTCCCTTCCCGCTGAACGGCTCCTATAGCCAGCTTTGCTGCCAGAGCAGGGTGACGACCCCCGTCATGCCCGCGACTGGCAGCAGGATCAGCGCCGGCCTCAGCCTGGGTTCCAGCATGACCCAGGCGGCCAGCAAGAAGCCCAGACTCCACAGGCCGTATGCCTTGTCCTGACCCCAGCCCAACACCGCCAGCAAGGCTGCCAGCAAGAGACACCGCACTATCCAGATCATGATGATACTACCCATAGAACCAAACGATAACGATTATCGTTTGTGATTATGGGGGGTGCAATCGGACTTCTCTATGGGTTTTGGCTATTTGCCCTGCATCGGCCTGATATTCAAAAAAAGCGCCGATGAGATCAACTAATGAGTAGATTTATCAAACATTAATGCATTTTTGCTAAATAAGTTGGGATTTTGCGCCCCGGGTTTGTGGTAGATTGCGGCCTCTTTTTGGGCCGGCCCCTCGGGATACGTGTATCCACAGGACGAGAGGGACCGACCTTGGCGAGCAAGAGTTTAGGAAGTATCTATGCAAAACCAACAAAACCACATCCGATTGCCTGGCATGGCGCAGGTGTTTGCCTGCCTGGCCATTTTCCTGGCCCTGGCCTTTTCGTTCACCAGCGTGCTCGATCTGCCGATCCAGCTGGCACTGTTCATTGCCTGGTTCGTCATCATGGGGCTCGGCATCCGGCTAGGCCATGATTACAAGTCTCTGGAGCAGGCGGCCGTCGACGGCGTCGCCAAGGGGATGGGGGCCATATTGATACTGGTCTCCGTCGGTGCCCTGGTGGGCACCTGGATCGCCGGCGGCATAGTCCCCAGCATCATCTACTTCGGCCTCAAGGTGATACACCCCTCCATCTTCCTGCTGGCGACCCTGATCATCTGCTCCCTCACCTCGCTGGCTACCGGCACTTCCTGGGGCTCTGCCGCTACGGCGGGGATAGCCATGATGGGCATAGGCCACAGCCTGGGCGTCCCTGCCCCCCTGGTAGCCGGTGCCGTGCTCTCCGGCGTCTACTTCGGTGACAAGCTATCCCCCCTCTCCGACTCAGTGGTGCTGGCCTCGACCATGTCCAACGTCGACGTGGTGGAGCACATCAAGGGGATGCTGCCCATCAGTCTGTTCTCTTACGTCATCACCGCCGCCCTGTTCACCGTGGTCGGCATGCAATACTCCGGCAACGTCAGCCTGGAGCAGGTCAACCTGGTGATGGAGGCCCTCGACAAGCAGTTCAACATCACGCCGCTGGCCATTGTGCCGGTGATCCTGGTGCTGGGCCTGCTGGCGAACCGCAAACCCGCCTTCCCGGTGATCAGCTTCGGCGCCCTGCTCGGCCTTGTCTGGGCCATCGCCTTCCAGGACATGGACCCGGTCAAGGCGATGCACTCCGCCTATAGCCCGTTCGCCATCACCTCAGGCGTCGACTTCATCGACAACATCCTGGGTCGCGGCGGCATGGAGTCCATGCTGGGCTCGGTGGCCGTCATCATCTTCGGCCTGGGGTTTGGCGGCCTGCTGGAGAAGGTCGGCATTCTGGAAGTCATCGCCAGCGCCTTCGAGAAGCGCATCAACAGCGTCGGCAGCCTGACCAGCCACACCATAGCCACCGCCTTCCTGGCCAACGTGTTCGGTTCCGCCATGTATGTGTCCCTGATCCTGACCCCCAAGATCATGGCCAAGAACTACGACCGGCTGGGACTGGCGCGCAAGAACCTCTCCCGCAACGCCGAGTTCGGCGGCACCCTCACCTGCGGCATGGTGCCCTGGAGCGACAACGGCATCTTCATGGCCGGGGTGCTGGGGGTGGCCACCCTCGACTACCTGCCCTACATGTGGCTCAGCTTCACCTGCATCATAGTGACCATCACCCTCGCCTATCTCGGCAAGGCGGTGAACCGGGTGCCGGTGATCGAGGCAGCCAGCTCCCGCTAACCGCAGGAAAAATACTGATAAAGGCGCCATCACGGCGCCTTTTGCTTGGGGGAAGTTCGGGGTTAAGCTGGCAGCCAACCTCGTCGCCCGTGGCAGGATGCCCAGATGAACTTCACCTTTCGCCAGATCCGTTACTTCGTGGCCGTGGCCGACAGCTTCTCGGTCAGCCGCGCCGCCGCCGAGCTGCACATATCCCAGTCGGCAGTCACCAGCGCCATCCGCGAGCTGGAGACCGAACTCGGCGCGGCCCTGTTCGAGCGCAACCCGCGTGGCGTCACCCTGACGGCCCAGGGCCACCAGTTTCTGCTCCATGCCAGGCGCATTCTCGGCGCCATGACCGAAGCCGGCCAGTCCCTCAAGGCGGTGGCCCAGCAGGATCAGGGGCAGCTCACCATAGGGGTGACGACGCTGGTGGCCGGCTACTACCTGTCGGAGGCCATAGGCCGCTTTCGCCGCGCCTTTCCGGCGGTGCGCATCGAGGTGAAGGAGGATGAGCAGCCGTTTCTGGAGCATCAGATCGTCAACGGCGAGGTGGACGTGGGAATACTGATGACCAACCGCACCATACGCCAGGAGGCGTTCGATACCGAACTGCTGACCCGCTCGCCACTGCGGGTCTGGCTCGCCGCCAACCACCCGCTCTGCGCCGAATCGACCCTCTCCCTCAAGGCATTGGGTGACGAGCCCATGATCTCGCTGACCGCCGATCAGCTGGATCAGATCATCGGGGCCGGCCTGCGCCGCTACGGCATCTCCCCCCGCACTGTGCTGCGCACCGCCTCGGTGGAGGCGGTGCGCAGCCTGGTGGCGAGCCAGCTCGGGGTCGCCCTGCTGCCGGACTTTGCCTACCGCCCCTGGTCGCTGGAACAGGAGCGGGTGGAGGCCCGCCCCATCAAGGAACCCATCCCTGCCATCGACATCGGCCTGGTGTGGCGCCGCGGTTCGCGACTGGACTGGACCGCCCGCGAGTTCATCGACATAGCGCGGGATCAGAGCCGGCTGCGGGCCCGCCAGCCGGCCTCCCGCTAGCCAGCGCCCTCAGGGTGATCGTCGCGCCGCCATCAAAAATAAGATTCATCTGCACTCGATATAGATTTGGCAGATACCTCTGGCGTTAAAAATTGAAATTCTCATTACCACTGCCTTCTCCTACGCTCATGACTGGTTAACAGGATGTTAAGCGCCATTGCGGTATCGCATGGCTCCAGTTCATGCAAGGAGAGCAAGATGAAACTGACCCCCCTGACCCTGGCCCTGATCCCTGCCCTGCTGGCAGGCCAGATCCAGGCCGCCCCGACCGAACTCGGCAAGGGTGAAGGCCAGCTCAATATCGTGGCCTGGGCCGGCTACGTGGAGCGCGGCGAGACCGACAAGAACTACGACTGGGTAACCGGCTTCGAGAAGGAGACCGGCTGCAAGGTCAGCGTCAAGACGGCCGCCACCTCGGACGAGATGGTGGCCCTGATGAACGAGGGAGGCTTCGATCTGGTGACTGCCTCCGGCGACGCCAGCCTGCGCCTCATCGCGGGGGGCAAGGTGCAGGCACTCAACCTGGCGCTCATCCCGAGCTACAGCAAGATAGACCCCCGCCTGCAGAATGCTCCCTGGCACACGGTAGATGGCAAGCACTATGGCGTGCCCTACCAGTGGGGCGGCAACATATTGATGTACAACACCAAGGTGTTCCCCAAGGCGCCCGACTCCTGGAGTGTGGTGTTCGAGGAGCAGACCCTGCCGGACGGCAAATCCAACAAGGGGCGGGTACAAGCATTCGATGGCCCCATCCACATTGCCGATGCAGCCCTCTATCTGATGAGCCATCAGCCCGCGCTCGGCATCAAGGATCCTTACGAACTGAACGAGGAGCAATACAAGGCCTCCCTCGATCTGCTGCGCAAGCAGCGCCAGCTGGTGGGGCGCTACTGGCACGACGCCTTTGTCCAGATAGATGATTTCAAGAACGAGGGGGTGGTGGCCTCCGGCTCCTGGCCGTTCCAGGCCAATACCCTGATCGCCGACAAGCAGCCCATCGCCACGACGGTGCCCAAGGAGGGCGTCACCGGCTGGGCCGACACCAGCATGGTGCACAACGAGGCCAAGAACCTCACCTGTGCCTATAAGTGGCTGGAGCACTCCCTCAACAACAAGTTGCAGGGGGATCTCGCCTCCTGGTTCGGCTCCGTGCCCGTGGTGCCCGCCGCCTGCGAGGGCAACGCCCTGCTCGGGAAAGAGGGCTGCAAGACCAACGGCATCGACAACTTCGATCGGGTTCACTTCTGGCGTACCCCCGTCTCCCAGTGCAAGAGCCAGGGAACCTGTGTGCCCTACTATCGCTGGGTCTCGGACTATATCGCCATCCTGGGTGGTCGCTGAGACAGCCTCCGTAAATGCCGATATGGGGCCGGACAGGAGTCCGGCCCGCTTCCCACACAGACAAGGACGTCCCATGAACGCCGTACAATTTGACCGGGTCAGCCGCCACTATGGCGAGGTGAAGGCGGTCGATGACATCTCCTTCCAGATCCCGGCCGGCGAGTTTTTCACCCTGCTGGGGCCGAGCGGTTCCGGCAAGACCACCTGCCTGCGGATGATAGCGGGCTTCGAATACCCGAGCGAGGGGGAGATCCGGCTGTTCGGCGAGCCCTGCTCCACCGTGCCCCCCTACGATCGCAACCTCAATACCGTGTTTCAGGATTACGCCCTGTTTCCCAACATGGATGTGCGCGACAACATCGGCTACGGCCTGATGCTCAAAGGCGTCGCCAAGGCGGAGCGTTACCGCAAGGTGGACGAGATGCTGGATCTGGTGCGCCTGCCCGGCGTCGGCAGCCGCAAGCCCGGCCAGCTCTCCGGCGGCCAGCGCCAACGCATCGCCATCGCCCGGGCACTGATCAACCAGCCGCGTATCCTGCTGCTGGACGAACCGCTCGGGGCGCTCGACCTCAAGCTGCGCGAGCAGATGCAGCTCGAACTGAAAGCCTTGCAGCGCCAGCTCGGCATCACCTTCATCTTCGTCACCCACGATCAGCAGGAGGCGCTCTCCATGAGCGACCGCATCTGCATCTTCAATCAGGGCAAGATCGAGCAGATAGCCGCGCCGGATACTATCTACGACGCCCCCGCCACCCCCTTCGTCGCCCGCTTCGTCGGCACCGTCAACCTGTTCGAGGGGGAGCAGGCCCGCCGCCTGTGCGGCGATGCTCGCCAGATGATGGTGCGCCCGGAGCGGATCCGGCTCGCCGAGGCCGGCACACCGGGCTGGTCAGGGGAGGTGCGCGAGGTGGAGTACCTCGGTCCCTTCGTGCGCTACCGGGTCGATCTCGGCGAGCAGCTCGAGCTTATCGTCAACCACCCCAACGAGGGCCAGGCCCGCCTGCCCCGTGGCGCCCGGGTCAGCCTCAGCTGGCCGGAGCAGGCGATCCATCGCCTGCACACCGCCCCTCTGGGAGCTCAACCATGAGCGCCCCCCACAGTGCGAGCCTTGCCATGAGCCAACCCACTGCCCCCCTCTCCTATCGGCCGCTACGGCGCCTCTCCACCCTGCTCTACGGGCGGCCGGGTCTGTTGCTGGCCATCCTGCTCGGGCCACCCCTGCTCTGGCTCGGCATCATCTATGTCGGCTCCCTGCTGATGCTGCTCTCCAACGCCTTCTTCGGGCTGGACGAGTTCAGCGGCCAGATCCGCCATGAACTGGGGCTGCAGAACTTCGTCGCCCTGCTGCGGGCGGAGAATCTCGACGTCATCGGCCGCACCGTCGGCATGTCGCTGCTGGTGACCCTGGCCTGCGCCCTGCTCGGCTTCCCCATCGCCTACTACATGGCGCGCTACACCAGCGGCAAGACCCGCGCCCTGTTTTACGTGGGCATCATGCTGCCACTCTGGTCCAGTTATCTGGTGCGGGTCTACGCCTGGAAGCTGATTCTGGCCAAGGAGGGGGTGATAAGCTGGCTGGCGGACAGCCTCGGGCTGGAGTGGCTGCTGGACGGCATCCTCTCCCTGCCGGTGATCGGCGGCCCGTCCCTGTCGTTCTCGCGGCTCGGCACCTTCATCGTCTTCGTCTACGTCTGGCTGCCCTTCATGATCCTGCCCATTCAGGCGGCGGTGGAGCGGATCCCGCGCTCCCTCCTGGAGGCGAGCAGCGATCTCGGCGCGACCCCGGCCCAGACCTTTCGCACCCTGATCCTGCCGCTGGCCCTGCCCGGCGTGGTGGCGGGCTCCATCTTCACCTTCTCCCTGACGTTGGGTGACTACATCATCCCCGGCATCATAGGCAACTCCACCATGTACATAGGTCAAGTGGTCTACATGCAGCAGGGCACGGCGGGCAACCTGCCCTTCGCCGCCGCCTTTTCGCTAGTACCCATCCTCATCATCGCCGTCTACCTCACCATTGCGAAACGCTTAGGAGCCTTCGATGCGCTCTAATACTTCCATGAAACAGGACCATGGCCGCCAGCCTTCCGGCCTGCTCAAGTACGCGGCCATCGGAGGCCTCTTGTTCCTGCACTTTCCGATCCTGTTCATCTTCCTCTACGCCTTCACCAGCGAGAGCAAGAGCTACCAGTTCCCGCCGCCCGGGCTCACCCTCAAGTGGTTCGAGGTGACCCTCAACCGCCCCGATGTGTGGCGCGCCATCCAGCTGTCGCTGGAGGTGGCCGGGCTCGCCACCCTGGCGGCCATGGTGCTCGGCACCCTGGCGGCGGGGGCCATCGCCCGCAGCCGTTTCTTCGGCCAGGAGGTGGTGTCGCTCTTGCTGGTGCTGCCCATCGCCCTGCCCGGCATCGTCACCGGCATCGCGCTGCGCTCCGCCTATGGGGTGATGGAGATCCCCTTCAGCTTCTGGACCATCGTCATCGGTCACGCCACCTTCTGCGTGGTGGTGGTCTACAACAATGCCCTGGCGCGCTTTCGCCGCACCCACCAGAGCCTCATAGAGGCGTCCATGGATCTCGGGGCCGACGGCTTCCAGACCCTGCGCTACGTCATCCTGCCCAACCTCGCCACGGCGCTATTGGCGGGGGGCATGCTGGCGTTTGCCCTGAGCTTTGACGAGGTGATCGTCACCACCTTCACCGCGGGCCAGCAGACCACGCTGCCCATCTGGATGTACCAGGAGCTTATCCGGCCACGGGACAGACCCGTCACCAACGTGGTGGCCCTCATCATAGTGGCCGTGACCACCATTCCCATTCTGCTTGCCTACTACCTCACCCGCGACGGCCAGGACGTCGCCGGCAGTGGCAAATAATGACTCAACGCCTGCGCAAGGATGCAACCATGAAATTCTCTACCCAACTCTTGATCGACGGCCAGTTCGTCACCGGTGACGGCCAGGCCGAGCCCATCCTCAACCCGGCCACCGGCGAGCTGCTCGCCTCTGTGCCAGAGGCGTCGTTCGAGCAGGTGAACCGGGCGGTGAACGGCGCCCAGCGCGCCTTCGCCCAGTGGAGCCGCACCACCCCGGCCCAACGCAGCACCCTGCTGCTGCGCCTGGCCGATGCCATCGAGCGCCACGCCGAGGAGTTTGCGGCGCTCGAATCCCTCAACTGCGGCAAACCCTATTTGGCAGTGCTGAACGACGAGCTACCGGCTGTGGTGGACTGCTTCCGCTTCTTCGCCGGCGCGGCCCGCTGCCTGCAGGGGCCGCTGGCGGGGGAGTATATCGAGGGGCACACCAGCATGATCCGCCGCGACCCCATAGGGGTGGTAGGCAGCATAGCTCCCTGGAACTACCCGCTGATGATGGCGGCCTGGAAGATGGCCCCCGTGCTCGCCGCCGGCAATACGGTGGTGCTCAAGCCCTCCGAGCAGACCCCGCTCACCGCCCTGCGCCTGGCGGAGCTGGCCAGCGAGCTCTTCCCGCGCGGCGTCATCAACATCGTCTGCGGCCGGGGCGAGAGCGTGGGGGCGCCGCTGGTGGAGCACCCGCTGGTGCGCATGGTGTCGCTGACCGGTGACATCGCCACCGGCCAGAAGATCCTGCAGAGCGCCGCCCGCACCATGAAGCGCACCCACCTGGAGCTGGGGGGTAAGGCACCGGTCATCATCTTCGACGATGCGGATCTGGAGGCCGTGGTGGCGGGCATTCGCACCTTCGGCTTCTACAACGCCGGCCAGGATTGCACCGCCGCCTGCCGCATCTACGCTCAGGGCAAGATCTACGACAAGTTCGTCGCCGCCATGACCGAGGCGGTGGCCTCCATCAAGGTGGGCGGTCCACGCGAGGAGGGGGTGGAGATGGGGCCGCTCATCTCGGACCGGCAGCGCAACCGGGTGGCCAGCTTCGTGGAGCGGGCCCAGAGCAGCGGTCACGTGGAGGTGACGGCGGGGGGCAAGATCCGCCCAGGCAACGGCTTCTTCTTCGAACCGACCCTGATCGCCCATGCCCGCCAGGAGGATGAAATCGTGCGCCGGGAGGTGTTCGGCCCGGTGGTGTCGGTGACCCGCTTCAGCGACGCCGAGCAGGTGGTGCAGTGGGCCAACGACTCGGACTACGGCCTCGCCAGCTCGGTCTGGACCCGGGATCTGAGCCTCGCCAGCAAGGTGGCCAGCCACCTGCAATATGGCTGCACCTGGATCAACACCCACTTCATGCTCACCTCGGAGATGCCCCACGGCGGCATGAAGATGTCCGGCTACGGCAAGGATCTCTCCCTCTACGCGCTGGAAGACTACACGGTGCCGCGCCACATCATGGTCAAGCTCTGAACATGATTCAGGCTGGCCTCGGGGCCAGCCTGAATGTGCAAACCACTACCCATATCCCCTGCCAGATACCTCCCCCCTATGACAGCCGCCACAACCAGTGGTGATCCAGAATAAGCAGACCAAACAGCAACATCAGGTGATAGATGGAGAAGCGGAAAGTGCGCATCGCCTGACCGGGGCGATCCGAATACTTCAGCAACCAGCCATGCCAGCAGAACCCGAGGTTCAACGCCAGACTGCCGATCAGATAAAGCAGCCCGGACATGCCGATCAGGTAGGGCAGCAGGCAGACCAGGGTCAGGATCATCAGATAGAGCAGGATTGCCGTCTTGGTGAATGCGATGCCGTGGGTGACGGGCAGCATGGGAATGTTCGCGCCAGCATAGTCATCCCGTCTGTGGATGGCCAGGGACCAGAAGTGAGGCGGCGTCCAGGTGAAGATGATCATCACCAGCAGCCAGGGCTCGGCCGAGAGCCCTCCCGTTATGCTGGTCCAGCCCAGCAGCGGTGGCATGGCCCCTGCCAACCCGCCGATGACGATGTTCTGTGGTGTGGCCCGCTTGAGCAGCAGGGTATAGACGACCGCATAGCCAAACAGGCTGGCCAGGGTCAGCCAGGCGGTCAGAGGATTCACGCCCCAATAGAGCAGGACGAAGCCCGTCAACGCCAGCCAGAGCGCAAACACCATCGCAGACTTAGGCCCGATCCGCCCCATGGCGACCGGTCGCCAGCGTGTTCTGCGCATCTGGGCATCGATGCCGTGATCCAGAGAGTGATTCATGGCCGCGGCCCCCGCAGCCAGCAGCCCTATCCCCGTCAGCCCCAGCGCCATCTCGTCCAGTGAGGCCTGGGTCGGCTCGGCCAGCAGCATGCCGACCCAGGCGGTCAGCAGCAGCAAGGCCACCACCTTGGGCTTGGTCAGTTGGTAGTAGTCCCGCAACAGCCGGGTGTCGATGAAGCGGGCCAATGACTTGCTGTTCATGTCTGACTCCTGATCGCCTCAGGCGACAGCGAAGGGGAAAGCCGGGGGCGGGAGAGCCGCCCACGGGCCAGCACACAACACACCAGCAGGTGCGCCGCCACCAGGTTGTGCGCGAGGGCATTGGCCAACGGCAGGGCCAGGTGGACATTCGCCAGCCCCAAGGCAATTTGCACCAGCAGCAGGGCCAGCAAGAGCCCCCCCTGGAAGCGCAACGGGGCCCCCTGACGGATCAGAGCGAGGGCAAAGCCCCCCACCAGCAGGGCGGTGGCAAGGGCTCCCAGACGATGGGCGATATGGATGGTCTGGCGCGCCTCCTTGCTCAACACCCCGAACTCATAGCTGGCGTGGCCGAGCGGCAGATGAAAGGCCTCCTCCCAGTTCAATTGCGCCTGCCAGCTCCCCTGGCAGAGAGGCAGCTCGACGCAGGCCATGGCCGCATAGTTCGCCGACGTCCAGCCCCCCAGCGCTATCTGCAGCAGCAGCACACCGCAGGCCGCATTGCCCAGCCAGGGCAAGCCCTGACCGCGGCAAACGGGCGCGTTAGCGGGGGAGCGCGCAAGCTCGGCCCGATAGAGCCAGAGCAGGGTCAGGATGGCAAACCCACCCAACAGATGGGTGGTCACCACCAGAGGATGCAACGCCAGCGTCACCGTCCACATGCCCAACGCCGCCTGCCCAACCACCAGCACCAGCAATGCCCCCGAGAGGTGACGCAGACGGCCGCCAGCGCGCCAGCTCAGTACGAACAGCACCGCAATCACACATCCCAGCACACCGGCGAAGTAGCGGTGTACCATCTCGCTGCGCGCCTTGTGAGGCTCCAGCGGCGTATCCGGATAGAGCTGGGCCGCCCGATCCATATGCACGGATTGGGGGACGGCCAGGGAACCGTAACAACCGGGCCAATCGGGGCAGGCCAACCCGGCATCCGTCAGCCGGGTATAGGCACCGAGCACGATGACCAGCACCGCCAGCGCGATGGCGATCGATGCCAGCCTCTTCTGTATTTTCATACGCCCCCCCGCTGAAGCTTGTACCCGGATGATGGCAACAGGACACACGACACAGGCCTCAGGTGCGCGTTCATTGCACACCTCGCTGATACTTGAGCAGTTGCTGCAGATCCGACAGCACTGCCTTGCCAAGCAGCGGCCACGCCGCCGTGCTGGCCGGCACCTCGTAACGCAGGATGGCCAGCCCTTGCGAGTCCACCAGCATCATATCGCCCGCCCGCACGGCTCCGTTCGCCCCGCGCGGCGGCGCATCGGTCAGTTGCACCAGTTCCAGCTTGTCCAGATTGCGGCCAAGGGCGCTTTGGATCCGCGACATCAACTCGGGCACCTGCTGGCATTGCGCCTCACAGCGCCGGGCGGCCAGATAGACCAGCCGCCATTTGCTCTGATGGGGCGGGAGCGGCTGCAACAGATAGACCTCCTGATCCAACCAGGCCCCCTTGTTGCGAGTACCGGGTTCATACCAGCCCTGCCTCAGGGTCAGCGCAGCCAGCACCACAGGCAGCAGTATCACCAGCCCAAAGAGGACAGGTACCTTCCATCTTGACCATGAGTTCATGGGGACAACCTCCTTGTCAGCACCAGACCCCCCACCAGCATCACCAGCGCCAGCCCAAGCCATTGCACTGCATATGCCCTGTGCTTCTCGGGCGGCATGACATTCGGCTGGTAGTGATGGAGGAAGGGAGTGTGCTTTTGATAAAACACGGCGTCAGCAAGGGGCGAGCCGAGGATCTCGCTCAGGGCATCCACCCTGATGGACTGCAGCCGGTTAGGATAGGGGCCGGACTCTATGTTCTGACCCAGCAAGACGCCACCGGGGGCTGTGCGCAACAGACCGTCGAGTTCCAGAGTTGCCGGGATGACGGGACTTGGCAGCTGCTGCCGGCTGGCGGGTGCAGGCACCCAGCCCAGATTGACCAGCAACAAGGGACGGGCATCACCAGCGCGTACCGGTATGATGACGTCATAGCCGATCTCGCCCGCCACCGCCTGGTTGTCCAGCAACCAGACATGAGGGGACACCCATTCGACCTCCCCTCCCAGTGACAGGCCGTCCAGTGACTCAAGGTTGCGCCAGTCGATCCGGGCAAGCGTCAGTGGCGCCACCTGCTGCGCCACTGCCATCCGTCCCAGCCAGGCCTCTTTCTCCATCCCCCGCTGCCACTGCCAAAGCGACAGCTTGCACAAACCTGCCGTCACAACCAGAGTGAACATCAGTACGATCCAGCGCCTGTGATGCCATGGTCGCTGCTTATCCCATGTAGCCATGTCACGCATATAACGGAGGGCTCCAACATGTTGATCAAGATAGTGCTGGTACTGATGCTGCTGCTCATCATTGGGCAGCTGTTTCATGCCCTCTGGCTGATGATGACCACGGGTCATCCCCAGAAAATGTCCGCCCCGCTGGGGCGTCGGGTGTTCTTTTCCCTGCTGGTGGTCGTCATCCTGCTGCTCTCCCTGATGATGGGCTGGCTGGAGCCCAACCCGCGCCCTTACTGATCCCGACCTCAGAGCAGGTAGACGAACACGAAGAGGCAGAGCCATACCACGTCGACGAAGTGCCAGTACCAGGCCGCGGCCTGGAAGGCGAAGTGGCGCTCGGCGGTGAAGTGATCCTTCAGCACTATCCGCAACCATATGATCAGCAGGAACACAGTCCCCAGGGTGACATGCAAGCCATGGAATCCGGTCAGGATGAAGAAGGTATTGCCGTAGATGCCGGAGTCCAGTCGCAGCCCCAGATCCCGGTACGCATGCAGGTATTCATAGCCTTGCAGCCACAGGAACGCCAACCCGAGCAGCACGGTCACAAGCAGCATCCCCTTGAGACGACTGCGTTTTCCATTCTCCAGCCCGGTATGAGCAAACAGCAGGGTGACGGAGGAGCCGAGCAGGATCAGGGTATTGATGAGGGGGATTCCGTGCCAGGGCATGGCCTGGGTCGTGGTTCCTCCCGGGGTCTTGACCATGGGCCAGTGCGCCGAGAAATCCGGCCACAGCAACTGGGCCGTCATCGCCTTGTTGCCCGCGCCGTCCAGCCAGGGCATGGCAAGCTGGCGGGCATAGAACAGCACTCCGAAGAAGGCCAGGAAGAACATCACCTCGGAGAAGATGAACCAGACCATGCCTTGCCGGAAGGATCTGTCCATCTGGGCGCTGTAGAGCCCGGTCATAGACTCCTGGATGATGTGACGAAACCAGCCAAACAGCATGAAAATCAGCAAGGCAACGCCAGCCATCATCAAGTACCGGCCGACCCCGGCCTGCTTGCTCGCCACCTCATTGACCAGATGCCCCGCCCCGAAAGCCAGGAAAAACAGGGCAACGGCCCCTATGATGGGCCAGCGGCTCTGGTCAGGGACGTAATACGTCTGGTTCACTTTGGCCATGATTATTTCCTCTGCGCCAGCGTCGGGGCTGGGGTGGACTGAGTGATCTCATAGAGTGAGTAGGAGAGCGTGATGGTGTTGATGTTGTCGGGCAAATCGGGGTCGACATAAAACTTGAGCGGCATCAGCTTGCTCTCTCCCGCCTGCAACTCCTGACGGTTGAAGCAAAAGCACTCCACTTTCTTCAAATAGGCGGCGGCGGGACCGGGCGAGACTGACGGTACCGCCTGACCAATCATGGTGCGATCGGTGGGATTGAACACCCGATAATTGACCAGCTTCATTTCACCAGGCCGCACCGACAACCGCGCCGTTTCGCCGCTGAACTGCCACGGCATCCGGGTGTCCGCATGGGCAAGAAACTCGATCTGGATGGTCCGTTTGCTGTCGATCACCGCCCGCTCTGTCGTGGCCGGCTGTACTGCAGTCTTGCCGTTGAGACCGGTGATCCTGCAGAAGACGTCATACAGCGGCACCAGTGCAAAGGCGAACCCGAACATGACAAGCACCACCAGGGCCAGCTTTCTGAGCAGGGGACCGTGATTGACCTGAGCCATATGACCTCCTTACCGCACCTCTGGCGGGGTCTTGAAGCTGTGGTAGGGAGGGGGGGATGAGAGCGTCCACTCCAGCCCCTCCGCCCCTTCCCATACCTGATTGCTCGCCTGCTGCCCTCCCCTGATGCACTTGATCACCCCCCAGACGAACAGCAACTGCGACAACCCGAAGGCGAAGCCGCCGAGACTGATCAGCATGTTGAAGTCGGCAAACTGCAGCGCGTAATCCGGGATGCGACGGGGCATGCCCGCAAGACCGACGAAATGCATGGGGAAGAAGAGCACATTGACCGAAATGAGCGAGCACCAGAAGTGCCACTGCCCGAGCCGTTCGTCATACATGTGCCCCGTCCATTTGGGCAGCCAGTAATAGGCGGCTGCCAGGATCGAGAAGACGGCGCCGGTGACCAGCACATAATGGAAATGGGCCACGACAAAATAGGTATCGTGATATTGGAAATCGGCCGGGATCATGGCCAGCATCAACCCCGAGAAGCCACCTATGGTGAACAGGGTGATGAAGGCGATGGCGAACAACATGGGGGTTTCGAACGTCAGGGAGCCCCGCCACATGGTGGCAACCCAGTTGAATACCTTCACCCCGGTCGGCACCGCGATCAGCATGGTGGCGTACATGAAGAACAGCTCGGCGACCACGGGCAGCCCAGTGGTAAACATGTGGTGAGCCCAGACCATGAAGGAGAGCAAGGCGATGCTGCTGGTGGCATAGACCATGGAGCGATAGCCAAACAGTTGCTTGCGAGAGAAGGTGGGAATGATGCTGGAGACGATGCCAAAGGCCGGCAGTATCATGATGTACACCTCAGGGTGGCCAAAGAACCAGAAGATGTGCTGGAACATCACAGGATCCCCTCCTCCGGCCGCGTCGAAGAAGCTGGTCCCGAAATACTTGTCCGTCAGCACCATGGTCACCGCCGCAGCCAGAACCGGCATGACAGCAATGAGCAGGAAAGCAGTGATTAACCAGGTCCAGACAAACAGCGGCATCTTCATCCAGCCCATGCCCGGCGCCCGCAGGTTGAAGATGGTAACGATGACGTTGATGGCTCCCATGATGGAGGAGATACCCATGATGTGGATGGCGAAGACGAACAGCGCCGTGCTGTTGCCGCTGTATTTGGTGGACAGGGGGGCATAGAAGGTCCAGCCCGAGCTGGGGCCACCACCCTCCATGAACAGGCTCGACAGCAGGATCAGAAACGCAAACGGCAGGATCCAGAAGCTCCAGTTGTTCATCCGGGGCAATGCCATGTCCGGGGCCCCGATCATGATGGGGATCAGCCAGTTGGCGAGACCGGTGAAGGCGGGCATCACGGCGCCAAAGACCATGATGAGGCCATGTACCGTGGTCATCTGGTTGAAGAACAGGGGCTCGACCAGTTGCAGACCGGGCTGGAACAGCTCGGCCCGAATGACCATGGCCATGGCGCCACCGGTGAAGAACATGGTCAGGGCGAACAACAGATAGAGAGTGCCGATATCTTTGTGATTCGTGGTGTATAACCAGCGTTTCAGGCCCGATGCAGGTTGGTGGGCGTGCTCGCTGTGCAGGGTATCCGTGATTCCATCACTCATGCTGGCGCCTCACTTGTCCTTGTTTGGTTCGACTGGGTTCAGAAGGGACTGCACCTCTGCAGCCTGAATGACATCACCGGTCTTGTTGTCCCAGGCATTGCGCTCGTATGTCACGACGGCGGCGAGTTCCTGGGCCGTCAGCTGCTTGCCGAAGGGCTGCATCGCAGTCCCGCTCTTGCCATGCAGGACTATGTCCAGGTGCTGGGCCCTGTGTTCTGGCAGCGTCGCCACCTTGCTGCCCTTGAGGGCCGGGAAGATGCCGGGCAAGCCCGTACCCGCGGGCTGATGGCAGGCGGCGCAATGCCCCAGGAACACCTTCTCACCCAGCTCCATGGCCTGCGGCAGCGTCATGGTCTGGCTGGCCAGGTCTTGCTGCTGGGCCTTGGCTGCCGCCTGATCTGCCGCTGTCTTTGCGATCCAGCCATCGAACTCCCCGGCCGGTTTGGCCACCACCACTATGGGCATGAAGCCGTGGTCTTTGCCGCACAGCTCGGCACACTGCCCCCGGTAGGTGCCAGCCTTGTCGATGCGGGTCCAGGATTCGTTGATGTAACCGGGATTGGCATCTTTCTTCACCGCGAAGGCGGGCACCCACCAGGAATGAATTACATCGTCCGAGGTCATCAGGAATCGGATCTTCTTGCCAACGGGCAACACCAGAGGCTGATCCACTTCCAGCAGATAGGTGCCGCTCTTGGGTTCGTCGCCCGAGATCTGCTTCTTGCTGGTCGCCAACAAGGAGTAAAACTCCACCGGATGCTCGAGGTATTTGTAATGCCATTTCCATTGCGAGCCCGTGATGAGCACGGTGAGATCGGCTTTGGAGGTATCCTCCATCTTCAGCAGAGTCGAGGTCGCCGGGGCCGCCATGGCGACCAGGATCAGCACCGGGATGGCCGTCCATAGCAGCTCGATGCGGGTGCTCTCGTGGAATTGGGCGGCCTTGGCGCCGCGAGACTTTCTGTGGTGGACGATGGACCAGAGCATGGCCCCGAAGACGATAAGTCCAATGGCACAGCAGATATAGAAGATCGTCATATGCAGGTCATACACCTGCTGGCTGATGGCGGTCGCCCCGCGTGTCATGTTGAATGTGATGTCGTTGGCGGAAACACTGCTGCTGGCGAGCCACACCATCCATGCGCCATGGTTGATTGCATTTTTTCCCACATTGCACTCCCTGTGCACGTTAGAAAAGATGGCAGGCATTGACAACTTAAAAGCTAACCATCTGAAAATAATGCATTTATTAAACGTTCAGTCACACTCAAGTATTAGTCCATATTCTGAAAAAACCAAAGTTATGCCAGCCGATGAGGGACTCGTCAGAGCAGTTGGCGCCCTATCCAGGGTAGAAGGAGGGGATACTGGCGGCGGCCATTGCCCCATGGCATCGTCCTGAACGGCGCAATCACAGGACATGTCCGGTAGCGAGCGGCCAGGGCCGCTCGACAAAAGAGAAGAGGCCACACAGGCCCCTTGTTCTAATAGCGACCGCAGGTGTCATCTCGCACCGCCGCGGCCATGTCGTCCGTCGTCAGGTCATGGGTGCCGGTTTGTCCAATAGCCGGGCCAGCAGGCTGCGCAGCATCTTGATAAGTGCAGGTTTGCCGGCAACCCCCAACGTCTTTGCCAACTCATTCCAGTCCACATACTGCCAGATAGGGGCGATCAGCAGCCGACGCTCGTCGGGAAGCAGTTCATCCAGCACAGTCAACCGACTGGCCAGCCAGCGTTGCAGGCTGGCTTGGCACAGCTCGAACGGCTTGTGATGATGGGCAAAGCAATCGAGCTCCTGATACTCGAACTCATCCAGAGCGGGCCCCTTTGCTACCACGCCCCCTCTCAGACATAACCAGACCAGCTCGGGATCCAGCTTCTTGAGTTCTCCTGCCAGCAGGGTGGGCAACTGGCTCACGAAGCGCCGTCGCCATTGGGCCAGTTCCGAATCGAGTTCCGCTTTAAGTGGTTTGAGCAACAAGGCCGCATGGCTGCCACTGGCCGCATCTCGCTGCAGGCCGATGCGCAATGCCGTCAACCCCGCATTGAGCCAGAATGGCAGCAAATCAGGACTGGCAGAGAAGGCTGACCCCAGATAGTCGTATCCCTGCGTGCGGTAGTGTGTTTCCAGCTGAGCCAGCAACAAAGAACCCAGTCCCAGACGATGCAAGGAGGGATGGATGGCAATGCGCATCACCCTGGCATAGGTGCGCTCCCCTGCCGTGATGAAACCGGCGTGTGCCAGCAGCGACTGGGGCAGCAGATGGCCGCGGGGACGTCGTCGCCCAGCCCAGATATCATGAGCCAGCGCTGGCGCTATGTTGCCTTCCCGAGCCACCAGGGCAACACCGAGCAGCTCCCTCTCCTGCTCCAGCAGGTGGATGTCGAGGTCCGGGCTCTCCAGCAAATACCGCAGATCGCTGGGACTGGTCTGATAATGGGCCAGGACGAGCAGGCCGAACACCCGATTGAGCAGGGCCTCATCCCCGGCCAGCGCCTCCTGCGCCAGCCGTCGCCAGCTCGGTGTCTTCGGAGGTTGAGGTGCCACCATGTCGGCATTGAGGCCAAGCAGCCGGAAGATCAGCGGCTCCAGCGGATCATGTTGGCTCCAGCGGATGGGTTCAGCCAGATGCAGCTCCTGCCAATCCGGGGTCTGCCTATCGAGCACCCGCTTGAAACGCAGATGAAAGCCACGCCCCGTCCCCTCATAGCCGTGCTCGGTGGTAGCGAACACTATGCGGCTGTGATGGGCCAGGATGGCCTCCAGCAGTGGAGTTGGAATGGCGGCGGCCTCATCTACCAGCAGCAGATCCGCTTGCACATCCCCTTGAGCGACTCGGTCTGGCGACACATAGGTCAGCCCCGCCAGCCGCTCAGGCGTGTCTGCCAGCGCCGCCGAGGCATGGGCAAAGAGCGTGGCGACCGTCGCTTGGGCGGGAGCCGTCACCACTATCTGCAGGCCGGGATCCTGGCGCAGCAGATCGGCGCTGGCCAGACCCAGCAGCGCACTCTTGCCACGGCCACGATCAGCGCTCAGCACCAGCGGACGACGGCGATGACCATGCAATACTTTGTGGATGGCCGGCAGCGCACGGGCTTGATCGGCACTGAGTGGCCGGCTTGCGTCAAGAGGACGCCAGGGCTCGACGCCGACGGGAGGGCTCAAGGAGAGGGCCGGGTCCCCTGTCAGCAGCCGCACCAGGCGGGCGATAAAACCATGACCCGCCCGCTTGGCATCCTCGGGCTGGGCGACCAGCCGCAACCTGTCGGGATCCGGATAGGCTGGCCACGCCGCTCTGGGAGGCGTCAGCAGCAGCAGCAGGCCACCGGCGCGCAGCGTGCCCGCCAAGGCGCCGAAGGCATCGGGATGAAAGCCGCTGAAGGCGTTGAACACCAGGGTATCGCACTCCTGACCGAGCCGTTGTAGCGCCTTGGCAGCGGGCAATGGTCCATGGTGCTCGGGGCCATCTCCCAGCCAGAAGACAGCCTCCCCCAGCAAGGGTTCGGCGCGGGTGATGCAATCGGCTTCGATCCCTTCCAGCCAGATCAGTCGACGCTCACCGGCGTGAGCGAGAGCCTGGCGCAGCAGATCCACCTCGGCAGGGATCATGAGGCTGAACTGTCGTCCGGCTTCACCCGCGGCTCAAACATGCGCTCCCCCATCTGATCGATGAAGGTATGGGCTTTTTGCACCATGAAACGCTCGGCGTCGGCTGGGTTGGTGAACAGATCGGAGCGGATGAAGCGGTGAGTTTGCAGGGCGCCATCCACATCCTTGGTGATGCGTCCTGCAAGCCGGAACTGCCCCCCTTCCGCCATGGGTTCGGGATAAATGAGATAACCGGCGTATTCGGTGGGCGTGACATCGACTATCTGGGCAGGTTGCTCTTTGAACAGGGCATTGAATAGTTTCTTGAGCATCTTGGTCTCCTCTCTGATGGTTGTATTCTCCTCAAGGGGGGAATCACTGGCAAGCAGGGGATCTTATTACCATTCGTTCTTTGCATTACGAACTATTCTCATTTAGATTTCATCTCATTCCAGCATGAGGTCCATTAATATGTACGTGTGTTTGTGCCGCGGCATCACAGATAACCAGATCCGCAAGGCGGTACAGGCAGGCAAGACCGAGTTCAAACAGTTGAAACAGTCGCTGGAAGTCGGTACCCAATGTGGCAAGTGCGTGCGCATGGCGATGGAGATCATTGCCGCCGAAGTCGACAAGATGGAGTCGGAGCAGGCGCCCCTTTATTACGAAGTGGCCTGAAGCGCCTCTTCCCGACACCTCACCTCATCAAGCGAAGGCTCTCCCTTTCTGGGGGCCTATTCGCTATCTTCTTATGGTCATTTTTCTCGACTAAGCTCTAGTGATCGGTGCCCTAGGCTCGAACATGAGGAGTAATGTCGATGAAAGGAGATCCCAAAATCATTGCCCACCTCAACAAGGTGCTGGCCAATGAGCTGGTTGCCATCAACCAATATTTTCTGCATGCCCGCATCTACGATGACTGGGGCCTCAAGGGGCTCGGGCACAAGGAATATCATGAGTCCATCGATGAGATGAAACATGCCGACGAGTTGGTCAAGCGAGTGCTGTTTCTGGAAGGGCTGCCCAACTTGCAGGATCTGGGCAAGCTGCGCATCGGTGAGACCGTCGAGGAGATGTTGCGTTGTGATCTGTCACTGGAAATGGATGCCATTCCCGACCTGAAAGTGGCCATCACCTATGCCGAGTCCGTGCAGGATTACGTCAGCCGCGATCTGTTCCAGGATATCCTGGAAGACGAGGAGGAGCATGTTGACTGGCTGGAAACCCAGCTCGACCTGATCGCCCGTATCGGTCTGGAAAATTACCAGCAATCCCAGCTTCATTCAGAATCATCCTGAGTGCGGATGTCATCATGATCTGCCCCCAACCCGCCAAGGCGGGTTTTTTCTGAGCCGCCAGCTTCAAGCGCATGCATGAATTTGAAATATACGGACGTTACTGCCTGCCAGGCAGGTGGCCAACCGGGTTGTTTCCCCAAGTCAGCCAACCCCCTTCACGGAACGGGACGCACCGCCGGATCCGGCGAACGAGGCACTGCCCCAAGCCGGATTGAACCATTGCAGTGATCACAGTTACGATCCAGGGCAAAGCAGCACGCGCCGCTTTCGATTAAGATACGGCCCTATTTCCATCACTTTGCTACGGATGATCTCCATGGAACTGATTGCACGTGAGATGGCCCCCCACAAGCGGGTGGCCCTGGTGGCTCACGACAACATGAAAGCCCCATTGCTGAACTGGGTGCTGCGCCGCAAGGAAGAGCTCAAGCTCCACCACCTCTATGCGACCGGCACCACGGGCACCCTGCTCGGCAAGCAGGCACAACTCCCCATAACCTGCCTCTTCTCTGGCCCCATGGGCGGCGATCAGCAGCTCGGCGCCCTGATCGCCGAGGGCAGGATCGACGTGATGATCTTCTTCTGGGATCCTCTCAATGCCGCGGCACACGATCCGGACGTGAAGGCGCTGCTGCGTCTCGCGGCGGTCTGGAACATCCCGGTCGCCACCAACGAAGCGACGGCGGACTTCATCATGGACAGCCCGCACATGCAGCAGGCATTCAGCGTACAGGTGCCCGACTACGCCGGTTATCTCAAGGCAAGAACCGAGTAGCCCCAGCCAGATAGCAAAGAGCCGGACAGTGTCCGGCTCTTTTGTATGAAGGATGGTGACGGCTCAGCGCTGGAAGCTCTTCTGGGCGAACTTGGGTCTGGCGTTCATGATCTGCTCCACCTGCTCGTCGCTCATTTTGCCGCGCGACAGCCCCAGCACCTTGTAGGTCAGCAGCGGCCGTGCCGGCAGTGCAATCATCAGGGCGCGGATCTGGTTTTCGTCCTCCTTCTCTCGCACCGGCTTGCCATAGGCATAGGTCAGCACCCCGGCATCCATCAGGTTTTTGACGGCGGGCTCGGTGATCGGCAGGTTTATGACGCTTTTCCGTTGCAGCACGAACTCCCGCAACACCGCCTTCTCGTTGAAGTCGAGGAAACCTATCATCTGGGCCAGCTGATCCTGCTGACGGCGGGATTGCCACTCTTCGCAGGCCCATTCCCAGGCAATCAGGAAACCCTGGCTGCAGAAATAGGAGATGGCGATCAGCATGCCGACCCCCAGCCAGGCGGCGTGGACCGTGGCCCACTGGCTCACGGCGCCTTTCATCAGCCCGGCCGGGAACAGCAGTATGATGCTGCAGCAGAGCAGCAGCCAGACCATTAGCCAGTTGAGGCGATTCAGCTGGTAAAAATGTTGGATCCACCGTTTCATCGTTCACCCTTCCCAAGTCAATGTGGACAGTAGTCAACTCATAGCAAGGCCTGTGCCAAGGCGAGGGTCTTGGGACGGGTTCAGGATCTCTATGGGCAGATCCGAGGGATTTGCTGGGTGGGCTGGTTACATCCCCTTACAACTTGCCGGGGGGATGAGCCGCCATTTTCCTTGTGGGGCGCCCCATCTCTTGGTAAAAATCCCGCACTGTCATTGGGGAGTAGCAACCCGCCCGAGATCCGGGCAGGGCTCATGTCAACATTCTTGGATCTGCCGGTCCATGGCATGAGCGGCGATAACATCTATCGCTCTGCAAGACCTTTGGCCTCGATACGCAAGCCAGCCGGGCGAGCCGTATCGGGTCCATCGGTTGTTCTGCTCGCCTGGCGGTTGCCTATTATGTTGATCACCCTGCTGTTATTCCTGTTCTCTGCCGTCACCATCTACCTGGCCTGCGAATATTTCGTCAACGGTATCGAATGGACCGGCCATCACTTCAAGTTTTCCCAGAGTGCCACCGGCTCCCTGCTGGCGGCCCTCGGCACTGCCTTGCCCGAATGCATCGTCACCCTGACCGCACTGTTGATGGGGGATGCCCCCGCCCAGCAGCAGATTGGGATAGGCGCCGCCCTCGGTGGCCCCCTGGTGCTCTCCACCATAGGCTATGCCGCCGTCGGCGTGACCCTGCTGCTGTGCATGAGCTGTGAACACAGGGTCATAGATGGCGAGGTACAGCGCGAGATTGGCCGGGATCAGGCCTGGTTCGCCGGCATCTTCCTGGTGGCGGTGGCCCTCGGTATGGTGGCCTTCACCGGCAAAACCTGGCTGGCCCCGCTGTTCGTGCTGGTTTATCTGGTCTATGTGCGGCGCGAGCTGAAACAGACCGACAGCCACGAGGTCGAGTTGCCAGAGCCTCTCAAGCTGGATCCCGAGGCCGAGATCCCGGCCCTTCGCAAGGTGCTGTTGCAGACCCTGGTAGCGCTGGTGGTGGTGGCGCTGGCAGCCCAGCTGTTCGTTCATCAGCTGGAGAGCATGGGCGAGCTGTTCGGCCTCTCTCCCGTGCTGGCGGCCCTGCTGCTGAGCCCGGTGGCAACCGAGATGCCGGAGCTGATGAACGTGCTGATCTGGGTGCGGCAGGGCAAACACCGGCTGGCGCTGGCCAATATCTCGGGGGCCATGATGATCCAGGGCACCATTCCCAAGGCGTTCTGCCTGCTGTTCACCCCCTGGTTGCTCGACAGCACCATGATGGTCTCCTCGCTGGTGACTCTACTGGCGGTGGCACTGCTCTGGTGGGGCTTCAGTCGTGGGCGGATGACGGCGGGCAGGTTGGCCTGCGTGGGGCTGGTGTACCTGGGGTTCTGCGGCTGGCTGATGGTGAGCTGACGGCGCGCTCTATGTGAAGATGACGCCATGAGCAAGGGCAGGATCCGATCCTGCCCTTTTTTCATGGGTGTATGTTAGCGGGTTAAGCCCCGGGATCAGAACTGCTGGAACCAGCGCTGGATCTGGGCAGGATCCTTGCTCTGGGTCAGGGAGAGCATCAGCAGAATACGTGCCTTCTGCGGGTTCAGGGTGCCGGCGGCCACGAAGCCGTACTTGGCATCATCGATCTCGGCATCCAGGGTGGTGGCACCGGTCGGCACGCGGGCGGAGCGCACCACCCGGATGCCATCCTTGCTCGCCTTGGCCAGGGTGTCGAACAGTGTGTGGTAGAGGTTGCCGTTGCCCACCCCGGCGCTGACGATGCCGTCGAACTTGGCATCCACCATGGCCTTGGCCGGCAGGTCGGTGGCGTTGGCGTAGCTGTAGACGATGCCCACTTGCGGCAGCTTGTCGAGCTTGCTCACGTCAAACGGGGTCTTGCTGGTGTGCAGACGGGCCGGGCTGCGCTGGTAGTCGATCTTGCCGTTGTGGATGTAGCCGAGCGGGCCGAAGTTGGGGGCGGCGAAGGTCTGCACCCCTGTGGTGTTGGTCTTGGTGACATCGCGAGCATCCAGCACGGTATCGTTCATGGCGACCATGACGCCACGGCCCTTGGAGCCGGGGTCGGAGGCGGTGACCACGGCGTTATACAGATTGAGCGGGCCATCGGCACTCATGGCGGTGGAGGGACGCATGGCGCCGACCAGCACCACCGGCTTGTCGCTCTTGACGGTCAGGTTGAGGAAGTAGGCGGTCTCTTCCATGGTGTCGGTGCCGTGGGTGATGACGATACCGTCCACGTCGTCCTTGGCCAGCAGCTCGTTGACCCGCTTGGCGAGCGTGAGCCACACCTCGTCGTTCATGTCCTGGGAGCCTATCTTGACCACCTGCTCACCCTGCACCTCGGCCACGTTCTTCATCTCGGGCACGGCGGCGATCAGGGTCTCGATGGCCACCTTGCCTGCTTCATAGTTGGATTGGGTGGCGGACTGTCCCGCACCGGCGATGGTGCCGCCAGTGGCCAGGATATGGACGCTGGGCAGGGCCATGGCCAGGGGAGAGAGAGTCAGGCCGAGTACGGTGGCGATCAGGGTCTTGCGGATAGGGAGGGTCATGCTGCAGTCCTTTTGAATGGGGAAACTGCAGCATTTTTATCCTTTTTAAACCAAATTTAAGTGATCACTCTCACCAATAAAAAGAAGTAAGCAGAATATTGGTCTGATTTTTACCCATATAGGGATAAATTACTTTGCACTGAAGCCCTTGGCTTCGATCAGCGCGATCAATTCGGTTTTACTCAGCTCGCTCTCGATGATGGCCTTGCTGCTGGCAAAATCCACCTGGGCCTGGCTGACGGCACTCTGGGCCAGCAGGGCTTTTTGCAGGCTGGCGGCGCAGCCACCGCAGGACATGCCGGAAATGGTGAGTTCTATGGTCATGGGATATCTCCTCTGTTGATGTGCCGTCAGCCTAAAGCTGACGCTCGCGGCAAGGTCAAGCCCTAGCGGGCCACCACGGATTCACGCACCACCAGACGCCCCTGGAATTTCTGCTGTTCATCGGCCGGTCGCAGACTCTGTGCCAGTTGCGCTTGCAACACCCGCACGCTCTCCTGGGCCAGCCGTTCACTTGGATACTCGATGCAGGTCAGCGGTGGGGTCAACTGGCTCGCCAGGGCGGAGCCTTCCAGGCTGATGACGGAGACATCCTGGGGGATATGGAGGTTGAACTCGCGCAACAGCCGCATGGCGTCGGCAGCCTGGGCATCTTGCTGCACCACCAGTGCGGTGAAGGGCAGGTAGCGGTTGAGCAGGCCGAGCAGCGCCTGCTGGTTGTCGGTGCCATCGATCACCAACTGGCTGTTATAGGGCAGAGATTGCTGCTGCAGGGCCTGTTGATAGCCTTGAATGGCGCTCTTTCCCGCAGGGGAGCTCTTGTCATCCAGCATCAGCACCAGCTGGCGATGGCCCTTGCCGAGCAGGAAGCGGCAGGCGCTCTCGGTGGCGAAGGTCAGGTCGTAGCAGAGATTGAGGTTGTCGCTCTCACTCACCCCATCCAGCTGAATGAGGCGCGAGTCCGGATTCAAAGGCTGTTTGGTACCGAGTACCAGCACGCCGTCACAACGACCTCCCAGCAGTTCATCGACCGCCTGCTGCTGTTGCTGCGCCCCATCGGCGAAGCGCACCAGCATGTTCTTGCCCGCCCTGGCCAAGGCCCCTTCCAGCAGCGGCAGCATGCTGGCCAGACGATTGCCAAGCTGGGGGGAGAGGATGATGCCCACGCAATCCGTCGCCTGGGTCGCCAGGGAGCGGGCCGTGGCATTGGGTCGGAAATTCAGCTGCTCGGCGGCTTGCAGCACGGCCAACCGGCTCTCTTCACGCACACCGCGCGAGCCACTCAGGACGCGGGAGACGGTGGCTTTGGATACATTCGCAAGGCGCGATACATCGGTAATATTGGCCATGGCTTCATCAACGGTAACCGGTTAACAGAAGTTCATCCTAACATAGGCCAGCACCCGCCGGTAAGGTTTGCCTGCTGAGACAAATGGAAAAGGGTGGCCATCGCCACCCCCTGCCAGCTCTGACCCCGGCGGTCAGAAGAAGTATTTGAAGCGCACACGGCCACCATAATGGTCGATGTTGTCCACCTCGGCGCTGTCGACATTCAGCTGGGACCAGTAGGCCCCCAGATAGATGTCGAAGTTGTCCAGATCCAGCACGCTCGGGATCTTGTAGGAGGCATAGACGGTGTTGATGGTGTGCTTGCCCACCATCTTGCCGAAGTCGGCGTTGGGGTTGTTCAGATTGGCGCTGCTGATGTCGTTGATGGCATAGATGTAACCCAGGCCGGCATTGTGCCAGAGCAGGTTGGCGCCCAGGGTGGTATCGGTTTCATCCTCGGCGTCCATGCGGGCCGCGTTGGCGTTGATGACCAGGGCGTCCTGGGTCCAGCTGGTGGTGAGGCCGTAACCCATGCGATCGGACACCGAGACGTCATCGCTGGTGACGATGGCGTCGCTGATCACGTTGCCCTCGGCCCCCAGAGCGACCTTGAGGTTCTCCCCCTTCCAGGCGATGACGGGACGCACGATGATGGAGTCCTTGGCCTTGGTCAGCGCATAGCCGTGGTACTGCTGGCCGGCAAACAGATTGGTGCGGTCCCCGATCAGGCTGGAGAGCTCCAGGTACCAGTTGCCCGTCTCCTTGTTGAGCAGCAGCTGGCCGCCCTTTCCTGCCCGGCCACGACCCTCCTTCAACATGTAGACATAACCATTGCCATCGGAGTAGAGGTCGTTGGCGCTGTCACCGGAGTGCTCGACGAAGATGTCCTGACCCAGCGGGAACATGTCATAGGCCTCGAAACGGCCGACCTTCATCCCCCAGTTGCTGCGCTGGCCGAACCCCAAATAGGCGTCATCGGCACCGGCTCCACCGTTGGTGCCTATGGTGGGCTGGATCTGGATCTGGCCGTAGCGACCGTCTTCCAATTCTCGCACTCCGAGGAAGTTCAGCAGCAGGCGACCGTCCTCGTCCCAGCGATCAGTGCGGGTCTCGCTGGTCTGCCCCAGCACGTTGCCACGGGTAGTATTGGACGCGTTCAGGTTGATCTCCGCATCACCCCCCAGGCTCAGGCGCCCGAAGTCCGTGTTGGTTTCCACCACGGCGCTGGCCATGAAAGGGGTGCTCAGGGCCAGGATGGCAAAGATCCGGGCGGACAGGTTTGTCAGTTTCATTATTATCATTCCTTGAGTTTTATGTTTTTGATATACAAGCACTTATTTATCTGTCTCCCCGAGAGGAGGACAAATTCGGGCATGCCTTTCCCCCATCGCGACGCAATGTGGGGCAAAGGGCATGGATCAAATCGGGTGGGGGCTAGGGCCCGAGGCAGTGTCTCAGCCCCTGACAGGCGTCGCCTGCCGGGGGAGGCGAGTCGGCGCTCTCCCTGCGGCCATGGTTCAGATGGCCCATGTGGTGGCTCCTTCGACGCAGCTCGGCAGCCAGGCGGCACCGCGAACCCCGCTGCTGTCCCCGTAACGGGCAGGCACCATGGGGGTGATGCAGCGATCCGAAAACAGGTAGGGCGTCAGTGCCTGGGGCAAATCCAGATAGAGGCGATCTATGTTGGAAAGACCTCCTCCCAGCACGATGACATCCGGGTCCAGCACGTTGATCAGGCTGGCGACGCTGCGGGCCAGAGCCTGGATGAAGTGGTCATAGTGGGCCTCGGCCTCCACATCCCCCTCGGCAGCGGCCGTGATGATACCGATCGGCGACAGTCCTCGGCCGTGGCGCTCCACGAACCGGCCGGCAAATCCTGTCCCGGAGACGAACCGCTCGATGCAGTTGTCGCGGCCGCAGTAGCAGGGCTGGCTCGGGCCATCCAGAGCCGGGGCATAGCCGGGCAGAGGGTTGTGTCCCCACTCTCCGGTGATGGCGTTGGGGCCGACGATGAGTTGGCGATTGACCACCAGCCCGCCACCACAGCCGGTGCCGAGGATGATGCCAAACACTACCCTGCCCGCCTCTCCCGCCCCGTCGACGGCCTCCGAGAGGGCGAAACAGTCGGCATCATTGGCGAGCCAGACCGGCTGGCCCAGCGCCTTGGTCAAATCTCCTTTAAGGTCTTGTCCGTTGAGAAACAGGCAGTTGGCGTTCTTGATCCGCCCCGTCTGCGGGTCGATCGCCCCGGGCAGCCCTATGCCTATGGTGAAGGGACCATCCAGTTCCTGCCGTATCTCCCTCACCAGCTCGGTGATGGCCACCAGGAAATCGACGTACCCCGTGGTCGGGGTCGCGATACGCTTGCACAGCAGGCTGACGCCCAGGCCATCGAGCAGTTGAGCCTCGATCTTGGTGCCGCCGATGTCGAGTCCGAGTCGCAACATGATCGTCTTCCTCAGGCGGCCAGCTTGCGGTGCAGCTCGATGAGCTCGGTGACCAGCTCCCGGGCCAGCATGGCGGTCATCAGGTGATCCTGGGCATGCACCAGGATCAGCGTGACCGGGATCTTGCCCTCCCCCTCATCCGCCTCGATCAGCCGGGTCTGCACCGCATGGGCGACGTTAGCGGCCTCGGCGGCCTGACGCAGCAAGTCATCGGCTTCGGCAAACTGGCCGGCCCTGGCCTGACGCAGCGCCTCGAAGCAGAGGCTGCGGCTCATGCCGGCGTTGATGATGAGACCCATGACTGTCTCTTCCAGATCGAACATACACACTCCTTGGTGATGGGCGCCGGCCCTTGGGCTGGCGCGCTTTCTTTATACGGGTCGACTGACGGAATAATCAGTCGAAGCCATGCTCGCGGGCGGCGGTGGCAAACCACTGTCCGCTCTTCTTGATACGCCGGGTCTGGCTCTCCAGCTCCAGTTCGACGAAGCCGTAGCGGTTCTTGTAGGCGTTGCTCCAGGACCAGTTGTCGATGAAGGTCCAGAGGTGATAACCCCGGCATTGGCAGCCTTCTTCCAGCGCCTTGTGCAGCCAGATGAGGTGATCCCGGATAAAGCCGATGCGGTAGTCATCCTGGATCTGGCCATCCTCGCCCTTGAACTTGGCCTCCCCCTCGACCCCCATGCCGTTCTCCGAGATGTAGCTCGGGATGTTGCCGTAGTGGTCGCGCAGGTTGACCAGGATGTCGTAGATCCCCTGCTCGTAGATCTCCCAGCCCCGGTGCGGGTTCATCTTGCGGCCCGGCATCTCGTAGTAATCGAAGAACCACTCCGGCATGAAGGGGCTGGCAGGGTTGACCGCGTGGCTGCGCGCCTTGATCCGGCGCGGCTGGTAGTAGTTGACCCCCAGCAGGTCGATCTTGCCCGCCGCAAGCAGGGCGGCATCGCCCGGCTCGCAGGCCGGCAGCTGATCGTATTCGCGCAGCAGTTCGACCAGTTCGGCGGGGTATTCCCCCTTGACCGCCGGATCCAGGAAGCTGCGGTTGAACATCAGGTCGGCGATGTTGGCCGCCTTCAGATCCGCCGGGTGTTGCGAGCGCGGATAGGAGGGGGTCAGGTTCAGGATGATGCCGATCTGGCCATCCTGACCGAGGGCCCGGTAACGCTGCACCGCCGTGGCATGAGCCAGCATGGTGTGATAGGCCACGGTGGCGGCGCGGCGAAAATCCACCACGTTCGGATAGTGGAAGTCGTAGAGGTAGCCCCCCTCCACCGGCACGATCGGCTCGTTGAAGGTGAACCAGTGCTTGACCTTGTGACCGAACAGCCTGAAGCAGGTGTCGGCGAAGTCGGCGTAAGCGGCGACCACCTCCCGACTCTCCCAGCCACCCAGCGCCTGCATGCTCATCGGCATGTCGAAGTGGAACAGGCAGATGAAGGGCTCGATCCCCTCGGCCTTCAGCTCGTCGAGCATGGCGTCGTAGAAGGCGACGGCCTGTGGGTTGGGCTCCCCCCGGCCAGCCGGGATCAGCCTGGACCAGGCGATGGAGGTGCGGAAGCTGTTGTGACCAAGCTGCTTCAGCAGACGGATGTCATCGCGAAAATGCTCATAAAAACCTGAGGTCTGCGCCGGCCCTATCTGCTGATGGAAACGGTTGGGGGACTGCTCGAACCAGTGATCCCAGATGGTTGGGGCCTTGCCGCCCTGGAGGCTGGCGCCTTCGGCCTGGGCGGCGGAGGAGGCGCTGCCCCACCAGAACTGTTCAGGAAAACGGTATTGCATCTCGTGTTACTCCAAGCTTGAAAAAAGAGGCCGCCAGGCGGCCCCGGCAGGCAATCAACGGGTGGCGGCGGCCAGCTCCGGCGTTTTCGGACTCTCTTCCTGCTCTTCCTGTTTGAGCAGGGTGCGCTCATAGGCTTTCAGGAAGGGGTAATACATGGCAGCGGCGGAGCACATGCACAGCAGGCTCAGCACCATGGGGCTGATGGCCCAGTTGGCAGCCCAGGAGGCGCCGATGGGGCCAGGGGTGGTCCAGGGAGTGAGAGAGACAACCCGCTCGACCAGACCAAGATCCAGGGCAAACCAGGCCAGGGTGGCGTTGATCATCGGCACCAGGATGAAGGGCAGGAAGAAGACAGGGTTCATGACGATGGGGGCACCGAACAGGATCGGCTCGTTGATGTTGAACAGGCCCGGCACCACGCCCATCTTGCCGATGGATCTCAGGTGCGCCGCCTTGCTGCGCAGTAGCAGGAAGGCCAGCGGCAGGGTGGAGCCGACGCCACCGATCAGCAGATAGTGATCCCAGAAGCCCTGCAGGAAGATGTGGGGCAGCGCCTCACCTGCCGCCATGGCGGCCTGGTTGTTGGCCAGGTTGGCCATCCAGAACGGGTTCATGATGCCGGTGACGATCAGGGCACCGTGGATCCCGGCGAACCAGAGGATCTGGCACACCAGCACCGCCAGCAGCATGGCAGGCAGGGAGTCGGAGGCGGCCACCAGCGGCTTGACCAGGGACATGATGGCTTCCGGCAGGATCATGCCGGTGCTGTTTTCCAGCAGCAGGTTGAGGGGATGCAGGGTCAGGATGATCACCAGCACCGGGATCAACACCTCGAAGGAGCGGGCGACACCGGTCGGCACCTGGGGCGGCAGCTTGATGGTGATGTTGTTGCGCTTGAGGAAGGCATAGACCTCGGCCGCATAGATGGCGGTGATCAGGGCCGTGAAGATCCCCTGGCCGGAGAAGTACTGCATGGAGATGGCGCCATCCTTGACCGGCGCGGCCACCAGCATGAAGGACATCAGGCAGAGCAGACCCGTGGTGACCGGATCCAGCCCGTTCTGGCGGGCCAGGCTGGCGCCTATTCCCACCGAGATGAACAGGGTCATCAGCCCCATGCTCAGCTGGAACGGCAGCAGCAGCTGCGGCTGGTAGGTCGACGAGAAGTCGAGCCAGGTGCGGGCGAAGCCCCACTGGGTCTCGGGTGAGAATGGGGGGAAGATGAACACCAGCATGAAGCTGCCGACGATCATGAAGGGCAAAGCGGCGATGAAGCCGTCACGGATCGCCTGCACGTATTTCTGCTGGCCAATCCGCCCGGCCAGGGGGCTGACCCGGTTCTCTATGGTACTGACAAAACGCTCGTAAAGGGTGTTCATGAAAGTTTCCTTGTGACATTCACTGGTTTGGGTTGCACATCAGCCGATCAGGGTGAGGGCGTGGTCGAGGACCTTGTCACCCCGTTGCATGCCGTAATCCATCATGTTGATGGTGTCGACCGGTACGCCGTGGGCTGCGGCACGCTGCTGCAGCTCGGCTTGCATGTATTTGACCTGGGGCCCCAGCAGCACCACCTGGTAGTGGGGCATCTGCAGATCGAACTCTGCCGCCCCGAAGGCCTGTATCTCGGCGTCCAATCCCCGCTTGTCCGCCTCCTCTTTCATCTTCTTGACCAGCAGGCTGGTGGACATGCCGGAAGAGCAGCACAACATGATTTTTTTCATTTCCCGATTCTCCAGACGTTCATAACGGATGGCGCATTCTGGATCGAATGGATTTACTTTGGAAACCGGTTTCCAAAGTAAATCCATTGATGTGTGAGCGCGATCGGCATTTTCCGGTTCAAGGGGTCGGGAAGTGTGAGCGAGGTAATGAAATGGCAAAATGGTCGCGGATATTACGGAAACAAAACCACAAAGCCGTCAAAATGGCGTCCAAGCCCCGTGATGACAAGGGGTATCAGGATGACAAGGAACCGAATAACGTGATGAATCTGCAATGGATGGCAATGCTGGTCGGCATGATAGAGCAGCGCATGGTACCGTTTGCCAACTGGCTGACCCGCAGTCGCCATGTGCTCTCGTTGCGCGATGGTTTTCAGCTGGCTATGCCCTTCGTCATCGTCGGCAGCCTGCTGGTCCCCATTCTCTATCCTCCCATCGCTCCCGACACGCCGCATGCCTTCGGGCAGTGGTTGCACTGGCTGGCGCGGGCGCTACATCCCTTCCTGTTTCCCGTCTACTCCCACACCCTGGGGCTGGTGGCACTGATCATCGCCTTCGGCGCGGCGTCCAGCCTCGCCAAGGCATACGAGATGCCCGAGCGTCTGTGTGGTCTGGGAGGCTGCATGGCGTTCCTGATGCTGATCGACTTTCGCTCGCTGCAGCCCGGTGTCTTTGGTTATCTGGGGGGCGCCGGGATCTTCACGGCCCTGCTGATGGCGTTCTACTCGGTGGAGGTGACCCGGTTCTTCTATCGCCGGGGCTGGTACATCCAGATGCCGGATGAGGTCCCGGTGATGACGCGGCGAGGCTTTCAGCTGATCGTGCCGCTGCTGTTCATCATGCTTTCGCTGAGCCTGCTGCGGCTCTGGTTGCAGCAGCAGTTCGGGATCAGTCTGCCGGACTTCATGGCCGCCCTGTTCCGGCCCCTGATCGTGGGTGCCGACACCCTGCCAGCCCTGCTGATCACCCTGCTGATTGCCCATCTGCTCTGGTTCATGGGGATCCACGGCGCCCTGATAGTGACCGGTTTGCTGTCACCCTTCTGGATGGCCGGGGTGAGCGCCAACCAGGCCGCGCTGATGGCGGGAGAGCCCCTGCCCCATATCTTCCTGCAAGGGTTCTGGGACTACTACCTGCTGATCGGGGGGATTGGGACTACCTTGCCTCTGGTGTTCATGGCCATGCGCAGCCGCAGCCACTCCATCCAGTCGGTGGGCAAGCTGGGGTTCATCCCCTCCATGTTCAACATCAACGAGCCGCTGCTGTTCGGTTTTCCCATCATCATGAATCCGTTGTTTTTCCTGCCCTTTATTGGTGTTCCCCTGATCAATGCGGTGATCGCCTGGCAGCTGACCCAGTGGGGTTTCCTCGACAAGTTCATCGCCCTGCTGCCCTGGTCCATGCCCTCCCCGCTGGGCGCCGCCTGGGCGGCCAACGGCAGTTGGAGCAATGGCCTGATGAGCCTGGTCTGCATCCTCAACAGCTATGTACTCTACCGCCCCTTCTTCCTGGCCCACGAGAAGATGGTGCTGGAGCAGGAACGCGAGCGGCTGGGCTGAAGGGCTATCCCATCAGCCCCAGATAGTTCATCAGCGCCGCCCCCAGGCTGGTGGTCACCAGCGAACCGAGCGTGGTGGTGGCGATGATGTTCGCCGCCAGGGCGCTGTCGCCCCCCATGGCACGGGTCATCACATAGCTGGCGGCTGCGGTGGGGGTGGAGCTGATGAGAAACAGGATGCCGAGGGCCTGGGTGTTGAAACCGAGCGCCCAGGCTCCCAGCACCAGCAGCACGGGAATGCAGAACAGACGGTTGGCGGTGGCCCAGCCGGTCAGCATGGCGCCGCCGCGCAGGGCCTTGAGGTTGAGGCTGGCACCGGTACAGAGCAGCGCCAGCGGCAGCGTCATGCTGGCGAAGTAGTTGCCCGTTGTAATGACCAGCTGGGGCAGCTCTATGCCGAGCAGGCCGAACGGCAGGGCCGCCAGTATGGCGATGATGAGGGGGTTTCTGACGATCCCCTTGAGGATGGGCTTGATCCCTTTTCCGCCCCCCAGGCTGCGGGTCAGGGTGATCACCGCGAGGATGTTGTAGAGCACTGTGATGGAGCCCACCAGCAGGGCGGCGGCGCCTATCCCCTCCGGGCCGTAGGCGTTTTGCACGTAGGCCAGCCCCATGATCCCCATGTTGCCGCGAAAGCTGCCCTGCACGAAGATGCCGCGCAGACGCCGCTCGGGGATGAAGCGGGCAGCCAGCAGCTCGAGCACCAGGAAACCGGCCAAAGTGCCTAACAGGCCGTAGAGGATGAGCCAGGGGCTCGGCATGGTGGAAAAGTCGGTGCGCACCATGCTGAGAAACAAGAGGGCGGGCAGGGTGACCTGAAACACCAGACGGGAGGCGGACTCGACGAAGCTGTCAGGCAAGAGGCCCAGCCGCTTGAGCCAGATGCCGAGCACCAGCACCAGACAGATGGGGCCAGTGATGGAGAGGGAGAAGTGCAGACTTGCCAACAGATCCATGATGCGCGTCCTGTGCAATGGCGAGGGGAGTCGCCTGGGCAAAAATGGCATTCTAACGCCATGGGCTTGTATTCACAGGACTTAATCACAACAATGTCTGCATCCCGGTTGTCGCCCTCCCCTGTCACGGATCCCCATGGAAAAGAAACTGACCATCCTCGATATCGCTCGCCTCAGCGGGGTCGGCAAGTCGACCGTCTCCCGGGTGCTCAATCAGGATCCCAGGGTCAACGCCCAGACCAGAGCCAGGGTCGAGGCGGTGATCGCAGAGCACGACTTCGTGCCGAGCAAGTCGGCCCGGGCCATGCGCAGCCAGAGCCAGCAGGTGGTCGGCATAGTGGTGTCACGCCTCGACTCCAGCTCGGAGAACCAGGCGGTGCGCGGCATGCTGGAGACCCTCTACGCCCGCGGCTACGACGCCGTGCTGATGGAGAGCAAGTTCTCCCCCACCAAGGTGAGCGAGCACCTGGCAGTGCTGGAGCGGCGCGGGGTGGACGGCATCATCCTGTTTGCCTTCAACGATCTGGACTATGCCGCCATGGCGCCGCTCAGGGAGAAGCTGGTGCTGATGGCCCGCGAGCGCCCCGGCTTCTCGTCGGTCTGCTTCGACGATGACGGGGCGGTGCGCGCCGTGCTCGCCCACCTCGGGGAGCGTGGCCTGACCGAGGTCGCCTATCTCGGGGTGGAACGCAGCGATCTCACCACTGGGCTGCGTCGGCATCAGGCTTACCTCGACTACTGCCGGGAACAGGGGCGCACACCCCGCAGCGCCCTCGGGGATCTCGGTCTGCAAAGCGGCTATCGGCTCGCGGCCGAGCTGCTCACCCCCACCATCCAGGCCATGGTCTGCGCCAGCGACACCCTGGCCATAGGCGCCGCCAAATACCTGCAGGAGCAGGGTCGCACCGACATCCTGGTGAGCGGCCTCGGCAGCAATCCCATGCTGACTTTCCTCTTTGCCAACACCCTCAGCCTGGATTTCGGCTACAAGGACGCCGGTATCCTGGCCGCCAGACAGCTGCTCGACCAGATTGAAGAGGGGCAGCCCCCCAGAGCCACCATCGCCCCCTGTCAGCCCCTGTAGTCTATCTTTACCTCCATTCTCGGTGTTTTGCGCTTTTTGTGACCAGCGCCACGAATTGGGAACGTTCCCATTGCTGATGTCGACCACTGGCCTCATGCTGATTGGGAACGATACCAATAAGCGGGCGGTCATTGGCCAGCCGGCAAAGACACGACCATTATTCATGGAGTCACAGAGGGAAGGCTCATGTCAAAAGTCAACACACAACATCTGGCACAGCTGATCGAACGGATCGGCGGCAAGGACAACATCACCACCGTCAGCCACTGCCTGACCCGACTCAGGTTCGTGCTGGCCGACCCGGCCAAGGCCGACCCCAAGGCCATCGAGACCATACCCTCGGTGAAGGGCAGCTTCACCCAGGGCGGCCAGTTCCAGGTGGTGATCGGCAACGAGGTGGATCAGTGGTACAAGGCGCTGACCCAGGAGATAGGGGTGAGCGGCGCCAGCAAGGATGCCGCCAAGCAGGCGGCCCGCCACAACATGAATCCGCTGGAGCGCGGCATCTCCCACCTGGCGGAGATCTTCGTGCCCCTGCTGCCCGCCATCATCACCGGCGGCCTGATCCTGGGTTTTCGCAACGTCATCGGCGACATCAAGATGTTCGACGACGGGACCCATACCCTGGTGGAGATCAGCCAGTTCTGGGCCCAGGTCCACGCCTTCCTCTGGTTGCTGGGTGAGGCCATCTTCCACTTCCTGCCGGTGGGTGTCTGCTGGTCTGCGGTGAAGAAGATGGGGGGCTCCGAGATCCTCGGCATAGTGCTGGGTATCACCCTGGTCTCGCCGCAGCTGATGAACGCCTACGGCATCGGCCAGCAGACCCCGGAAGTGTGGGACTTCGGCCTCTTCGTCATCCAGAAGGTGGGCTATCAGGCCCAGGTCATTCCGGCCCTGCTGGCGGGTGTCTTCCTCGCCTGGGTAGAGACCAACCTCAAGCGCATCATTCCGGCTTACCTCTACCTGGTGATAGTGCCCTTCATCTCCCTGCTGCTGGCGGTGATCGTGGCCCACGCCTTCATCGGCCCCTTCGGTCGCTGGATTGGCGAGGGCGTCGGCTTCGCCGCCAAGGCCGCCATGACAGGTTCCTTCGCCCCCATCGGCGCGGCCCTGTTCGGCTTCCTCTATGCGCCCCTGGTCATCACCGGCATCCACCACACCACCAACGCGGTGGACTTGCAGCTGATGCAGAGCATGGGAGGCACCCCCATCTGGCCGCTGATCGCGCTCTCCAACATAGCCCAGGCCTCTGCCGTGGTGGGGATCATCCTCATCAGCCGCAAGGAGAACGAACGGGAGATCTCGGTCCCGGCCGCCATCTCTGCCTACCTCGGGGTGACAGAGCCAGCCATGTACGGCATCAACCTCAAGTACAAGTTCCCCATGCTGTGCGCCATGGTGGGCTCCAGCCTCGCGGCTCTCATCTGCGGCTTCAGCGGCGTGATGGCCAACGGCATCGGCGTGGGTGGCCTGCCGGGCATCCTCTCCATCCAGCCGCAATACTGGGGCATCTACGCCGTCGCCATGCTGGTGGCCATAGTGGTGCCCGTGGTGCTGACCCTGCTGGTCTACAAGCGCCAGCAGGCGGCCGGCAAGCTGGATCTGGCGACCGCCTGATCCAAAACAACTTCGGCGGAGCCCTGGCTCCGCCCTTTTTCTTTGCCCTGTTCCAACCAGTATCAACCAATGAGCGAACCAACCATGACACAGACACCCTGGTGGCAAAGCGCCGTGATTTACCAGATCTACCCCAAGAGCTTTCAGGATTCCGCCGCCCGCGGCACCGGCGATCTCAAGGGGATCATGGCCCGCCTCGACTACCTCAAGACCCTGGGCGTCGATGCCCTCTGGCTGACCCCTGTCTACGTCTCCCCCCAGGTGGACAACGGCTACGACATCGCCGACTACCTGGCCATAGACCCGGCCTACGGCACCATGGCCGATTTCGAGGCGCTGCTGGCGGCCGCCCACGGGCGCGACATCCGCATAGTGATGGACATAGTGGTCAACCACACCTCCACCGAGCACGCCTGGTTCAAGTCGGCGCTGGGGGACAAGAACAGCCCCTATCGCGACTACTACATCTGGAAAGATCCGGTGGACGGCGGCGTGCCCAACAACTGGCAATCCAAGTTTGGCGGCAGCGCCTGGGAGCTGGATCCGGCCACCGGCCAGTACTACCTGCACCTCTTTGCCCGCGAGCAGGCGGATCTCAACTGGGAGAACCCGGCCGTGCGCGCCGAGGTCAAAAAGATCATCCATTTCTGGGCGAAGAAAGGGGTCGACGGTTTCCGCCTCGACGTCATCAACCTCATCTCCAAGGATCAGGCATTCCCTGACGACGAGGTGGGGGATGGCCGCCGCTTCTACACCGACGGGCCGCGCATCCACGAATTCCTGCAGGACATAAGCCGCGACGTCTTCGCCCCCGTGGGCGCCATGACGGTAGGGGAGATGTCCTCCACGTCGCTGGAGCACTGCCAGCGCTACGGCGCGCTGGACGGCTCCGAGCTCTCCATGGTGTTCAACTTCCACCACCTCAAGGTGGATTACCCCAATGGCGACAAGTGGACCAAGGCGCCGTTCGATTTCCTCGAGCTCAAGCGCATCTTCAACCACTGGCAGAGCGGCATGCACGGCAAGGGCTGGTCGGCGCTGTTCTGGTGCAACCACGATCAGCCGCGCATCGTCTCCCGCTTCGGTGACGAGGGTGAACATCGGGTGGTGGCCGCCAAGATGCTGGCCAGCACATTGCACGGTCTGCAGGGCACGCCCTACATCTATCAGGGGGAGGAGATCGGCATGACCAACCCCGGCTATCAGCGCATCGATGACTATCAGGATGTGGAGAGCCGCAATATTTTCGCCATCAAACAGGCTGAAGGGATGAGCGAGGCCGAGATCCTGGCCATTCTCGGCGCCAAGTCCAGAGACAACTCCCGCACGCCCATGCAGTGGAGTGCCGTCCCCAACGCCGGTTTCACCAGCGGGACGCCCTGGCTCAAGCCCGCCGCCAACTACCCCGAGATCAACGCCGAGGCGGCGCTGGCCGACCCGGACTCGGTGTTCTGGCACTACCGGGATCTCATCGCCCTTCGCAAGGCGCACCCCATCTTCACGCAGGGGGATTATCAGGAGCTGCTGGCGGGAAATGAGCAGATCTGGGCCTATACGCGCAGCGCCGACGGCCAGACCCTGCTGGTGGTGAGCAACTTCTACGGCGAGCCGGTGGAGTTTGCGCTACCCGCCGAGCTGCAAACCGGCGAAGGCCGCTTGCTGCTTGGCAACTACCCCGACAGTCCTGCCCGCCCGCAATCCTGCGAGCTGCGCCCTTACGAATCCCTGATCTGGTTGATGGAGCAATGATGGCTGAGACAATCACAGCGCAGCGGGCAGCCGAGCGTTGCCCCGAGTGGCAGAAGATGGTGGCGGGGGAGCCCTATGATGCGGGGGACCCCGAACTCAGGGCGGCGCGGGAGCGCTGCCGCAGGCTCTATCACAGCTTCAACACCAGCTGGCAGGAGAAGCCGGCACGGGATGCCCTGCTCCATGAACTGCTGGGCGGCCGTGGCAAAGCGTGCGCCATCAATCCGCCGTTCTTCTGCGACTATGGCGCCAACATCTTCGTCGGCGAGAACTTCTACGCCAACGTGGGGTGCACCATTCTCGACGTGTGCGAGGTACACATAGGTGACAACGTGCTGCTGGCCCCCGGGGTGCAGATCTACACCGCAGCCCACCCGGTGGCGGTGGCGCCGCGCATCAAGGGGGTGGAGTTCGGCAAGCCGGTGCGCATCGGCCACAACGTCTGGATTGGGGGCAGCGTCGTCATCTGCCCCGGTGTCACCATAGGGGACAACAGCGTCATCGGGGCGGGATCCGTAGTCACCAGGGATATTCCGGCGGGGGTGGTCGCGGTCGGCAACCCCTGCCGGGTGCTGCGGCCCATGACGGCAGAGGAGCTGGCGGCCGGGGAGCCCGGCTGACACAGAGGGGCAGGTAGTACCTGCCCCTTTTAGTTTTCCTGACGGCCCCTTCGCGCTCCTTTGATTCCGGGAAAGGCGGCTGCGCCCTCCTCTTTTTCCTCACCCTGGCAGCAAGGCGCCGCAACGCTTGTGCTGCCCCATGACCACCAGGGTCTTGAAGCTGCGTACCTGCTCCCTGGCATGCAGCACCCGCCGGGTGAACTGCTCGTAGCTCGCCATGTCCCGCGCGGCGACCTGCAGCACGAAGTCCTGCTCCCCCGTCACATACCAGAGGTCCATCACCTCAGGCTCCCCTTTCAGAACGCCAATCATCTCATCGACGATACGACCATGATCCCGCTCCAGGGTGACAAGCACCAGCATGGTGATAGGCCAGCCCATGGTCGCCGGGGCCACCAACGCCACCTCCCGCTCGATCAGGCCCGACTCCCGCAGAGCGCGGGCGCGGCGATAACAGGCGGGGGCGGAGAGGCCGACCCTGTGGGCCAGCTCCGGCGGGGGCAGACGGGCATCCTGTTGCAGCTCGGCGAGGATGAGCAGATCGAACTTATCGGTCATGGGGAGAGAGAGATAAAAATTATCGAATAGGTCCAGTTTTAGACCGAGATTACGGCTATCGCCAGATATATTTTACTTCCCTTTTCCTGCTCAGGTTTGAACGAGATGCCGCCAAACGACACCACCCTCTCCTCCCTGTTGGCGGTCATCCTCGCCATGCTGTCGATCACCCTCGGCGCCTCCCTAGCCAAGTCACTGTTTCCCCTAATCGGGGCTGCCGGTACCACCTTGTTCCGACTGGGATGCGCCGCCCTGCTCCTCTCGCTGGTGTTTCGTCTCTGGCGAATGCCCCTCGATCGGCGCACCCTGCTGGGAGCCATCCCCTATGGGCTGTCGCTCGGGGCCATGAACCTGCTCTTCTATCTGGCGATCGAGCGGATCCCCCTCGGCGTGGCGCTGGCCATCGAGTTCATCGGCCCCTTGACGGTAGCGCTGCTCGGCTCCCGCCATCGGGCAGACTTCCTCTGGCTGGTGTTGGCCATCGTCGGCCTGCTGTTGTTGCTGCCGCTGCGGGCGGCCGAACAGACCCTCGATCCGCTGGGGGCGGCGTTGGCGCTCGGCGCCGGCGTGTTCTGGGGGCTCTATATGCTGACCGGCAAGCGGGCCGGTGCCCTGCTGGGGGCGCAGGCGCCGGCGCTGGGCATGTGGGTGGGGGCCTTGCTGGTGCTGCCCTTCGGCCTCGGTGGTGCGAGCGAGGCCACCTTCACCCTGCCCGTGGTGCTGACCATCGCCGGGGTGGGGCTGCTCTCCAGTGCCATTCCCTACTCCCTCGAGATGTTTGCCCTGCGTCGGTTGCCGCTCAAGAGTTACGGCATTCTGACCAGCGGCGAGCCCGCCATGGGCGCCCTGATGGGATTGTTGTGGCTGGGGGAGCAACAGCCTCCGACCCAGTGGCTCGGGATAGCCGCCATCATAGCCGCATCCATGGGCACCACCTGGCATGGGGGACGACGACGCGTCGACCCAGTGTGACGCCACCAAACAGAGCGGGCCTGTGATGACAGGCCCGCTCTATCAAAGGCAAGGGGCGGGTGTCAGGACGGATAACCGTAGCAACGCTTGAGTTCGCCAAAGTCATAGAAGAAGCTGCCAACCGCGATGGGAGAGCAACCGGCCTTGAAGGCAAGCTCCTTCTCGTTGTAGAGCATCTTCACCAGCACCCGGCCTGCGTCGTTGCGATAAACGTCCCACTGGATGTTGGCCGCATAAGGAGAGACCCAGCCGCCGCGCCATTCGTTGTTGGCCTGACTCATCAGCACGCCAGGCTGGGCGCTCTGACGGCTGCCTTCCAGCTGCATCAGTGCCGCCAGCGGGATCACGGTCTCGGCATGGGCAAAGCGCAGCTTGGCGACGTGCTCGCCAGCCCCTTCGACCACCTGGGTCTGCACCTCGTCGAACAGGCCGTCGAGCAGGGGCTGTGCCACGGCGTAGGTAGCGCGCTGGCTGGCAAGGCTCGGCCCCTTCTCGTAGAAGTCCTCGGCATCGGAGAGGTAGGAGAACCAGGCCGACTCCTCCGGGGTGATGAACTGCTCCAGCTCCCAGGGCGCCCCTTGCGCCTGCGCCTCGCGGATCATCCCCGGGCCAATGATGAAGAGGTTGTAGAGCATGAGGGCGGCATCCACCTCGTCACGCACATAGGTCTTGTCACCATCTTCCGGGTTCACCGCCACATATTCGACACCGGCAGCCAGCTCGTCGACGAACGCCGTGCTGTAGAGGCGTTCAAGCATCTCGCGCGCCATCACCCGGGTCTGGGGCAGGGTCTTGAGGCCACCGAGCGCCTCGCTCAGCTCGGGCGCCGGGGACACGCCTTCCTCCTCATCCCCGACGAACGCCATATAGGCCTGGAAGGCGGGCAGGTACTGGAGGTAATCCCCTTCCGGCTCCGTCTTGTGGAAGTAGAGCTCGAACTTGTTGCGCAGCCCCTTGTCGATCTCGGAGGGGTTCTGCTGGCTCACGTAACAAGCCTTGCTGTCAGTGATGAAATCGACCCGTTTGGCCAGGCTCTCCATGAAGTAGTAGGCGCTCTCGTTGGCTCTGTCCTTGCCCGAGGTCTCGACCCGGATACAGCCGGGCACACCTCCCTTGCCGAGCAGGGCCGGCAGCCGCTCGGCCAGGCGGGTCGCCAGCAGGGCATGTTCCTCCTTGCCGACCGCAGAGAGCAGGCCATAGCCCAATTGCCGGTTGGCTGCGGTGACCGCGTCCACCTTGGCGCCGAGCTTCTGACCCAGATCGGTCAGGGCCCCCTGCCGGGAAGCCGCATCCCAGATTTGCTTGGTCAGCACGTCATACTTGGGGCTGGACAGGGAACGGGAGCCATGTCGGGCAACCAGTTCGGTGAAGACGGGGGTGAAGCCGGCTGGCGCCACTTCATAACTGTCCGCATCCTGGCGAGCGACATAGACAGCCTTGGTACTGTACTGGTAGTCGGACCCGGTGGCCGAAGAGGAGTCGTTATCCGAGTTGCAACCGGTCAGCAGTGTCATGGCCAGACCGGCAGAGAGCGCGAGGGTGAGGGAAGAGAGACGGAACATAGTCATCCTTGAACCATATTGAAAATAAGGTTGCACCTTAAGCGCTTCAGATGACAATCCGGTGTCAATCGCCGCTTTCTATGGCCGTATCGGCTCACCCCCTGGAGTCTGGGGCGGTCACTCGCTTATATTTTGTTCATTTTTTTTGAACATCTAGGCCAGTTTATCTCGCTAACAACCGCTCAAGATCCTGATTACCATTCCTACATCGCTTAGGCAGGATAGCCAAGCCGCCAAATAACAGGTCGTTCCGGACTGTGCCCCCTAAAGTGGGTATCTGATGTCAGAAAAAGAACTGCATATTATTTGAATAACCTCTTGCAAGGATGCGTTGATGCGGGCCTCTCCGGCCTTGCCAATGACATAAAAATCAAGAGAGTGAATGAACATGAAAAATGTAATCAAGATGCTGGCCGTCGCAGGCCTGATGAGTGCCGGTGTTGCCCAGGCTGCCGTCCCCGCCGACTTCAATGCCGCTCCTGGTGTATTGTTCGTGAACTGGCATACCAGTGCGGCTATCGCTGGCAATGCCAACCCCATGCTGGAGGTACGCGACGAGTCTGGTGATGTGGTGGCTTCCGTCCACGCCAACCTGATGGGCACCCAGCAGGTGCAGATCCCGAGCCGCACCCAGGGCAGGCTGACCCTGAGCCTCGGGGATCAGAGCAGTGACTACCGCATCCCGTTCGGCATCGGCAGCGGCAACCCGCGCTGATACTGGTTGAGGCAGCCCCGTCGGATTGCCTCAACCAGAGATGCGTGAGCCAGTACTACGACAAGGGCGCCATGATGGCGCCCTTGTCGTTTCTGCCGGCTTGCTGACTACTGGGTAAACACGGGACCAAAACCGGATCCCCACAGAATGGCCGTGGCTGCCAGCACGCAGACCAGCAGCACCAGACCGACGGTGACCACGGAGCTGGCATAGATGAACCCCTGCTCCTTGGGAATGTGCATCAGGATAGGCACCCCCACATAGAGCAGGTAAACCGAGTAGCTGAGTCCGATGAGTCCGATGATCATCACGAACCAGAGGTGCGGGAAGAACGCGGAGAAGCCGACCATGAACAGCGGTGTGGAGGTGTAGGCCGCGAGTTCGAGCGACGTCGTGTAGCTGGGATCCGAGCCAAAGGTGTGACCCATCCAGTGCACCAGATAGGAGAGCGCGAGGACGCCGATGATGAGCGTCACGTACATGGCTATCGACAGCATGAGAGCGCTGTTCGCGGTCAGGGTGATGGGATCCCCGACACCAATGCTCCAGCCGATGTGTACGGCGGAATAATAGGCGCAGATGGGGGGGATAAGGGCCACGATCAGGATATGGGTCAGACTGTTTCGGAAACTGTCATGCCGCTCGTCTATGGTATGCCATTCGGTGTGAGGATGCGCATACAATCCCCATAAGTGATTCAATATCATAGCGTTATTCCTTCTATGCTTCGATTGTGGACTGTTCGATACCGCTCTCGCTCCCCTGTGTGTTTCTCTCGTACAACGCTTGCCGTGCCATCCATCGCGATCGCGACCGATGACTCTAAATAAAGTCGCTCCACTGCCGCTGCGTCAAGGAAGAAGGGGGGATCGATGGACGTTCAGCCTCTGGCGGCGGGGCTGGCTGCCCCTCACCGCCAGCCTGGTCGTCAGTACTGCTTGGTTTTCGAGGCAAAGCCGGCGAGGAAGAGACCGGTCAGAAACATGCCGCAGAACGCCTCTATGGCCGACAACAGCTGGAGGGGAGAGGAGGTCTGGGAGATATCGCCGTAACCCAGGGTCACGAAGGTCACTATGCTGAAGTAGAGGGAGCGCCCCAGGTGGCCATGGGTCACGGACTCCGGCGCCAGGAAGTAGGTCAGGGTCGCCAGCAATATGACCCCCATCGACATCAGCAGACTTCTTATGGGCCGCTCGCCAAATCCCCAGGTGATGAAGCTGACAAACTTGCCGCCACACTTGAGGTAGCACAGCAGAGAGAGCCACCCCTTCTTCATCAAGCCGCTGCGCAACCAGCGCTCCCTGAACAGCTCCCTTGGACGCGCCAGGGATTTCATCTCGTGCAGCTTCTCCTTGTAGTAGCATTCACCGGCATCCACGGTGTCCCCCACGCTGGAGAAGAGGCGCTTGGCATTGCGGTAAAGCTTGCTGGCTTCGTTGTGATCGATCCGGCCATTCTCGTTGTAGACCACCTGCACCTTGTCCAGATTGGTGTGCTCCATGGTGGCATCGAAGTTCTTGGCACTGACGTTGAAGTTTTTCAGCACGGCCCGGGAGGAGTGAAAGCGGATCTCCTCGCACTCTATGGTGAAGTCCTGAAACACCCCGTCCTCCAGCGCCAGCTCCCGCTTCTTGGCCCAGGCCCTGTGGTCCCACAGCAGGGAATCGAACAGATCGAGCCCGATCACCCCGCCGTTCACGCGTACTCCCTTGGCCGAGCAGTGCCACAGATAGACCTTGGAGTTGTTGACGGCGCCGTCCAGCGAGAGCTCGTCCAGGCAGGTGAAGTCGAGCAGCCGGCCGGAGATGATGGGGCTCTTGAGCTCGACGCCACCGATGTTGAGCAGGCGATGCTTGCCCAGCACCTGGGCCTCCCCCTTGTTGTTCTCGGAAACGGAGAGCATGCTCTGCACCCGTTTCACCTCATCCTTGCCGTACTTGCCGGCCAGCCACATGCAGTAAGGCTCGAAGCGGGATTCGGAGCGGATGAGGCCGCTCTTGCGCAGGGACTCCAGAGCACTCGAGGCAGTCTCATACAGCCTTATCTTGTCATCGCTCATGTAGACGCAGAGGCTGAGCACGGATCGCGAGCTGATGAAACGGGCGATGCCGATCTGGAAGATGACGCTTTTCTCTATTTTCTGCTCTGTCATCCAGTCGCCGAAATGAGGTAGCGAGGCCACCAGCAATGTCCAAATCAATGGATAGTCATTCTCCCGCCGCCACTCGTTGAACTGCTCGGGAGAAAGCTGCCACAGCTCTGTCGCATTCATAGATTACCTCTGTCATGGATTTGTCCCGCTTCGGGATGTCGAGGGAGCGGATCAGAAGCCCGCACGCCCGGACCGGGATGACGCAGGATAACGGGACACAGGCTCGTCACGCCATCATACTAGGCAAGATGATGGCTGTAACTCACTGACAGGGAAGGTATAAGAGGAAGGGTTCGACACATTTTCGAGCGATTGCAGAAGGATCGGGCACCAGACGTCGTGACGGATGGTTTTACCCGTCTGCGAAGCGCAAGCCCGACAAACAAGAGGGGATGCCATGGCATCCCCTCTTCACATCCACCTAGCGGCGTCGGCTTATTGCTGCACTTCCTGCACGCCAGAGACGCGGACTTCGACACGGCGGTCCGGTGCCAGGCAGGTGATCAGCTCATTCTTGCCCTTGACGCCGTCACACTGGGTGCCGGTGACCGGGTCGGCTTCACCACGACCTTCGATGGCGATCTTGCTGGTGGCCAGACCCTTGCTGACCAGGAAGTCGGCCACGGTGCGGGCACGGGCTTCGGACAGCTTCTGGTTATAAGCCTCGGAACCGATGCGGTCGCTGTAACCAATGACGATGGCGCTGCCATCTTTGGGCTGGAATTCAACGATTTGCTTGTACAGACCATCCAGAGCCTCGACACCTTCAGCCTTCAGCTCGGCTTTGCCAAAGGCAAACAGCACGTCGGAGTTCAGGGCAAAGTTCTTCTCGACAACCACGGGAGCAGCTTCTGTAACGACCGGAGCAGCAACAGGCTCAACGTAGGAGGTGCGGAACGGGTGATATACCGCTTCCAGCGTCGCCACGCTCTGGTTGGACTTGTACTGCTCACCGGTGTAAGTGGTCAAATCAGCCACGTCCCACATGTAGCGGTAGCGCGCCTGCAGATCCAGGGCATCGTTCAACTTGTAGGTCAGACCGACGCCAGCCATCGGCGACACGCGGGAATCCGTCACGCCAAAGCCGTGGGTGTGCGACCAGTAGGCACCCGCTTCACCAAACAGGGAAAAATCCTCCCCCAGCGGCAGACGGGCGATACCGGACAGGGTGGCACCCTGATTTTCGTAGGCGTTGTTGTTGATGCCACCGTTGGTATTGCCCCGGCCAGCGTACTGGTAACCCAGTTCGGCACCGAACGTTTCGTTGAAGTTGTAACCCATGAAGAGGTTGCCGGTGAAGGCGTCTTCGGTTCCACTCTCAACGCCTTCTACCTTGTTCAGGCCATTGAAGTGAGCGGCACCGACACCGGCACCGAAGTAGATGTCGTCACTTGCGTGAGCAACCGTGCCAGCCAATGCCAATGCAATCCATACAGGTGTCAGTCTTAAGTTCATCACAGCCTCGTCGATGCTAGTTGCGGGCTTGCAGCCCTTGTTCTATATGAGCACCATTGTACCGACCAGTTCTTGTACAGGAGCTTAAGCGGCGAGACCATTTATGTAGCATTTACCGCCTGTTTTTAATGCACTTTCAGCTTTCCGTTAAGCCATTGTGGCCAACATCCTGGCGAGCGCATTCCGACGGCGGAGATACGCATGCGAGACCATAAAAAAAGACCCCTGTCTTGCGACAGGGGTCTTTTTAATTGGCTCCTCCTACTGGACTTGAACCAGTGACATACGGATTAACAGTCCGCCGTTCTACCGACTGAACTAAGGAGGAATTGTAAGTGGTGCCCAGAGACGGAATCGAACCGCCGACACGGGGATTTTCAATCCCCTGCTCTACCGACTGAGCTATCTGGGCAAATGGTGCCGGCTACCGGAATCGAACTGGTGACCTACTGATTACAAGTCAGTTGCTCTACCTACTGAGCTAAGCCGGCACACTTAAATCGTTGTGCATGAACAAAATTTTCTTTCATGGCACCAAAATATTGGTGCCCAGAGACGGAATCGAACCGCCGACACGGGGATTTTCAATCCCCTGCTC
>RCUN01000076.1_pt1 | contig 109623 bp, 104 predicted proteins | sample 2166181 | NCBI WGS metagenome assembly RCUN01 (sample SAMN09932603, study PRJNA488358) | compost metagenome | feature: garden; material: soil; isolation source: compost soil in crotononitrile-enriched culture | place: Germany: Experimental Botanical Garden Goettingen | collected 2016-01-27 | reverse complement strand
ACCTGAAAAAACTGCGGGTGGTGGAAACCGAAGGCAACGACTACGACACCGAACGTCAACAGTGGGACAGCGGCAACAACATGGTGGCGCTCTCTCCTGGGGTGGTGCTGGCTTACGACCGTAATACCAAAACCAATACCCAGCTACGCAAAGAAGGGGTTGAGGTGATTGAGATTGTCGGTAGTGAGCTGGGCCGTGGCCGTGGCGGCGGCCACTGTATGACCTGCCCGATTATCCGCGATGCGATAGACTATTAATACTTACGATAAAAGGGCACGCCTTTGGTGCCCTTTTATATCTTTCGCATAATTTCTTGCCGTTTGTGCGATTACGTGTGCGCACAGGAAAATGAGCCAGAGGTACAGTTTAAAGAAAACCATAATCAAGTCATATAGTTAACCTGAGAGGTTCACATGCTCTATGTAGACATTCCTAGCCGTGAAGAATACTGCTACTTAACCGATATTCGTGCGGATGCATGTATCTCGATTTATATTCAGACCTCCCCTTTACACCAACAATTAGAAGCCAGCAAAATTCAACTGGGTAATTTCATCAAGGAAGCCTTGTTGCTGGTGAACGACAGCGGTGTCGATAAACGACGTATCGCGTTGTTGGAAGAAGAGCTTTATTCCGTGTTGGAAGATGAATCATTTTGGGATTTGCATGCCCGCAGCCTGGCAGTGTTTGCAACACCAGACAGCATCAGGACTTACCGACTGGCAAATGAATTATCTAATCGACTCGAGGTCGGAGATCGTTTCTACCTTAAGCCATTATTGCGTGCGTTAACCTTCCCACATTCAGCCTACATCTTGGCGCTGTCTGAAAACCAGACACGCCTGATCGAATTTTTTGCCGATGCACCAGCAGAAGAGATGAAAGTACCCAACATGCCTGCGCGCTTAAAGGACGCGATGGGAGATGCAGCATTGAATGATCGCCATCATGGGGCAGTTCATCATAAAGTAAGATTGGCACAATATACACGCAAAATTGACCAGGCGTTACGCCCACTATTTGCCAGACATGAATCTCCTCTGATCCTTGTCGGTACCGAACCTCTTGTCTCTATCTATCGTTTAACCAATTCGTTGCCTAACCTGACAGAGGAGGCGTTATTCAAGAATGCCGAACACCTTGGTACCTCTGAGTTAGTCTCTTTGGTGCGGCCATTAATGGATAACTATTATCAGGCACAATTGAACGCATTGGCATCACGCTTTGAAACACGCTCAGGGGAGCGTCGTGTTACGCAGGATCTGTCCGATGCGGCAAGAGCAGCCTCATTTGGAGCCATTGACCTGTTACTTGTTAACCTCGACAGTACGCAAAGCGGTACCATCGATGAGCAAGGATTAATCACGTTTAGTGGCAGCAATAATGAGAATACCTATAGCCTGGTTGACGAAATTGCCAAGCGCGCGATGGTTAGTGGTGCCAGAATTTTCGCTGTACGCAGTGAAGATTTGCCGCCAGGTGCCGATCTTAACGCCATATTACGTTACCCACTATAGGGAAGCACTGGCCGGTGAACTTGTCGAAGACCAGTGCTTATTGAGGGTTGTCACTGCTGCTATGCTCAGTTGCAACTTTAGATGCTAAATAGTGTAATAAAATCAAGTAGTAGGGCGCAACATGTGCGCCCATCTTGATAAGCAACAGCGCTCTAAACAGGTACCCATACACAGTGACATCCCCGATTTAAAGACCTTCGGTAACAATTTTAGCAGCCGCAGCCAACACGTCTTTGCGGGCTTCGGCATTCTGCTGTGGCTGCGTGAAATAGGTCACCAACACCAACGGTGCGTGGTTAGCTGGCCAAATCACGGCGATATCGTTAGTGGTACCGTAATCACCGCTGCCGGTTTTATCACCGACTATCCACGTGGTTGGCAGACCTGCGCGAATGCTGGCTCCGCCGGTAGTATTCCCCTTCATCCATTCAACCAGTTGAGCACGCTGTGGTTCACCCAGCGCCTTGCCCAAGGTCAGGTTTTGCAGGCTTTTTGCCATCGCCAGCGGCGAACTCGTGTCACGTTCATCACCCGGAATGGCGGTATTCAAGGTGGGCTCGGTACGATCAAGACGGAAGGTTTTATCGCCGATGGTACGCGCAAATTCTGTTACTTTTGCCGGGCCGCCAAGATGCTCAAGGATTTTGTTCATCGCCGTGTTGTCACTGTACTGGATGGTGGCGGCGCTGAACTCGGCCAGGGTCATCCCGGTATCCAGGTGTTTTTCGGCGATCGGGTTGTAGTTGACCAGATCGGATTGCTTGATTTCCATCCGCTTAGCCAAAAGATTTTTATCCGTCTCGCTCTGTTTTAACAACGCCGACACCGCCATCACCTTGCTGGTGCTGCACATAGGAAAACGTTCATCCCCGCGATACAGGATCTGCGAATTATCGGCGGTATCGATCAGCGCCACGCCCAAGCGGCCACCGGAGTTTTTCTCCAGTTCAGACAGTTGCTGCTGAATATTCGCCTTGGCATTAGCATGTTGCGCCCATAGCGGTGCGCTACCGAACAGCAACGGCATAACCGTAGCGACCATCAGGGTGGTTTTACGTAGTGTATTTTTAACCATGTTTTGCCTCACATAAAATGGATTAACGCAGTAGGTCGTCCTTCAGATGGCGGGAAATATCCTCTGTTAGGCCGTGATTGACAAGCGACAAGAATTTTCTCTAGCATAAAGAAAATCTTTTGGATAACACCTATGCGCTCTAATCTTCCCCTGAATGCCCTACGTGCTTTTGAAGCCTCTGCCAGACATTTGAGTTTCACACGGGCAGCGCTGGAGCTCTATGTTACCCAGGCCGCCGTTAGCCAACAGGTTCGGCTGCTTGAAGAGCGCCTGGGTATGGTGCTGTTTAAACGCTTACCCCGTGGTTTAGAAATGACGGAGGAATCGCGGGCGCTGTTTGCCGTGTTAACCGACGCCTTTGGCCATATTGAAAAAGCCTTTCGGCAGTTTGAAGGGGGGCAATTTCAGGAGGTTCTCACCGTTGCCGCCGTTGGCACCTTTGCCGTGGGTTGGCTGTTGCCGCGTCTTGATCGGTTCAGGCAAGAGCATCCTTTTGTCGAACTGCGGCTGCGCACCAACAATAACGTCGTCAATCTGGCCGCCGAAGGGCTGGATTTCGCCATCCGTTTTGGTACGGGTTTGTGGCCATCAACCCATAACGAAATGCTGTTTGAGGCGCCGCTGACCGTGTTGTGTACGCCCGCTACGGCTAAGCGGCTCGTTACTCCAGCCGATCTGCTGCAAGAGGATTTACTGCGTTCTTACCGTGCTGAAGAGTGGGAAAACTGGTTTGCTGCCGCTGGCCTGCAGGCGGTGAGAGTTAATGGCGCCATCTTTGATTCATCCCGTCTGATGATCGAGAGCGCTATCCATTCCGGTGGTGTGGCATTAGCCCCAGCGAAAATGTTTGCCCGGGAACTCGCCACCGCACAGCTGGTGTGCCCTTTTGCTACCGAAATCAACATGGGCAGTTACTGGTTAACCCATTTAAAATCGAAGGCAATGACCCCGGCGATGGAAATATTTAGCGAGTGGCTACTGAAGGAAGCAGCAGAAGATAATACGTAGGGGCACAGCATGCTGCGCCCCTCGAGTTTCCAGACTTATTGCAGCTCCTCACGGATCCGTTTGGCCGCACTTTGCAACAGCTTATAGGCCTCATAGCGATTGGCGTGCAACTGGCGGAAATCCGCATTCGGTTGGTATTGGCTATCCAACTCGGAAAACTGCGCCATCGCCTGCTCCACCGAGGTGGCAACCTTCCCCGCCACAGCACCCAGGATCGCCGACCCCAGCAATACCGGCTCTTCCGCCTTGGTTGTCAGCACGGCGCAGCCACAGCTATCCGCCAGCAACTGCCGCACCAACGGGTGACGGCCAGCTCCGCCGCTGATCACGATCTGCTCAACGGTGACACCCATCTGGGACTGGGCATCGAGGATTTGCCTGAGCCCATAGCCAATCCCGCAAATTCCGGCAACATACAGAGCCACCAGGTTATCGAGGTTGCTTTCCATACCCAACCCGGCAACCACGGCACGGGAATGAGGATCGGCAAACGGGGCGCGGTTACCAAGGAACTCGGGAACCACATGCAGACCATTGGCGAGTTTTGCCGCTTCCGACGCAGAAACCATTTTGGCCAGCGCCAAATCGGCCAACAAGGTTGGCAGTGAAACACCCAACGCCTTAGCCTGCTCCGCAGCCTCTGGTGCCGCGGGGTGGAACGAGACCAACTGCTTGATCGCCGCCCCCGCCGCGCTCTGCCCACCTTCATTCAACCAAAATCCCGGCACCATTGCAGAGTAATATGGCCCCCAAACGCCTGGGACAAACGCCGGGTTTTGCGTGGTGGTCATCGTGCAGGACGACGTGCCAAACACGTAAGCCAGGTTATTGGTGACGCCACCGCCAACACCGACAGTACCAATCCCGCCAGCATGGGCATCAATCAAGCCCACGGCGACAGGCGTGCCCGCTACTAATCCCATTTCTTTGGCCGCTTCTGCCGTCAGGCCATTGCCACAAGGCGTACCAGGTTCTTTGATATGTTCCCCAATGCGGCGGAACGCTTCGTCTGCCAACTCTTCAAGGCCGATGGTACGGAAATAGTCCGGGTCCCAACGTTTCTCCTGGGCCAGATAGGTCCATTTGCAGGTCACCGTACAGACGGAACGAGCCAGATCCCCTGTGGCGCGCCAGGTCAGGAAATCCGCTAGATCGAAGAACTGCCAGGCACTATCGTAGACCGCACGACGATTCTCCTTCAGCCAAAGCAGCTTGGGCGTTTCCATTTCTGGGGAGATTTTACCGCCAACGTAGTTGAGCACTTGATGTCCGGTGGCGTTGATTCGCTCGGCCTGCTCCGTTGCCCGATGGTCCATCCACACGATAATGTTGCGGTCGGGATCTTCAGATGGCCCTACTGCCAGGGGGTTGCCGTCTGCATCGAGTACCACCAGGGAGCAGGTGGCATCAAAGCCGATGCCTGCCACGTTACTTGGGGAAATGCCGGATGCGGCAACCGCCTGTTTGATGCTGGTGCACACCGCTAGCCATATCTCACGGCTGGATTGTTCAACATAATTTTCAGGGCCGCGGAACAGGGTAATCTCTTGGCTGGCATGCGCCAACATGGTACCGGAGAGATCAAAAACCCCTGCCCGTGCGCTGCCTGAACCTACATCGACACCGATAACGACCTGTTGTTGATTGTTCATCATTTTCACCTATCAGAGATCGACACTGTTTGGCAGGATCACCAGGTCACGTACGGTGACATGCTTCGAGCGCGTTACCATAAACAACACTGCTTCGGCCACTTCCCTTGGCTGCATTAGGCTGCCGTTGGCCAAAGCCTCATCCATCTTGGCTTTTGGCCAATCGTCCAACAGCGCGGTAACCACCGGCCCTGGCAACACGGCACCCACCCGCACGCCATACTGCGCCACCTGGCGGCGTGTGGAGTGCACAAACGCCTGAACGGCAAATTTTGAGGCGGTATAAATCGGCTCCCAGATCACCGGAACGACCCCGGCAATCGAGCTGGTGAACAGAATATCACCGGACTTTTGCTCGATCAGATGTGGCAGTACCGCCTGCACCGAGCGGAACGCAGCGTTAATATTGAGATTAAGCACGCGATCCCAAACGTCCGGATCCCCTTCCGCCACCGGGCCACCAATATAGGCGCCGGCATTGGCGTGAAAAATATCGAGGCGTCCGGCAGCAGCCAGAATGCCGGACAGCATCCCGGAAACCTGCTGTGGGTTGAGCAAATCGATGACTAGTGGATAGGCGTTTTCACCAAGTTCATCGGTCAGGCGCTGCAGCTTTTCCTGGTCACGGTCGATCAGCACCACTTTTGCCCCGGCCTGCAGGAAAATACGCGCGCACTCCAGGCCGATACCCGAGGCCGCACCGGTGATCGCCGCGACCTTACCTTTGAGAGAGAAATTCAATTGGGTGAAATCTGTCATGGTTGGGTTCCTTTATTAAACAAGAGATCAAATCGTCACGACGAAGTAACCGCGTGTTAATTCATCGCGTTAAGAATTTGGCTGTCGATATTGCCCCTCACCCTAACCCTCTCCCAAAGGGAGAGGGAACCGAGCGTGCCACGGATTAGCTCTCAAGCCTGACTTAAGCATCTAATTCGCAAGGGCTAAAGCGTGCAGTTGTTCCTGACCCCAGCTTTATATTTGCAAGGGTTGGAAACGTGTCACCGCACCTGACCTCAACGCCGTGCCAGCCCCTCTCCCTGCGGGAACCGAGCGTGCCACGGATTCGCTCCCGAGCCTGACTTAAGCACCGAATTCGCAAGGGCTAAAGCGTGCAACTGTTCCTGACCCAGCTTTATATTTGCAAGAGTTGGAAACGCACCACCGCACCTGACCTTAACGCCGTACCGCCCACTCTCCCTGTGGGAACCGAGCGTGCAACGGATTAGCTCCCGAGCCTGACTTAAGCACCGAGTTCGCAAGGGCTAAAGCGTGCAACTGTTCCTGACCCAGCTTTATATTTGCAAGGGTTGGAAATGCACCACCGCCGCTGACCTCAACGCCGTGCCAGCCCCTCTCCCTGTGGGAACCGAGCGTGCCACGGATTAGCTCCCGAGCCTGACTTAAGCACCGAATTCGCAAGGGCTAAAGCGTGCAGTTGTTCCTGACCCCAGCTTTATATTTGCAAGGGTTGGAAACGCACCACCGCACCTGACCTCAACGCCGTACCAGCCCCTCTCCCTGTGGGAACCGAGCGTGCCACGGATTCGCTCCCGAGCCTGGCTTAAGCACCGAATTCGCAAGGGCTAAAGCGTGCAGCTGTTCCTGACCCCAGCTTTATATTTGCAAGGGTTGGAAACGCACCACCGCACCTGACCTCAACGCCGTACCAGCCCCTCTCCCTGTGGGAACCGAGCGTGCCACGGATTCGCTCCCGAGCCTGGCTTAAGCACCGAATTCGCAAGGGCTAAAGCGTGCAGCTGTTCCTGACCCCAGCTTTATATTTGCAAGGATTGGAAACGTGCCACCGCCGCTGACCTCAACGCCGTGCCAGCCCCCTCTCCCTGTGGGAGAGGGTTGGGGTGAGGGGAAGTTTGCGGCCCTATCACACCCTTTGCTCACAACGCTCAATCGATTGAGCATAATTGCTACTTTTTATTTTTACTGTCAAGATATAGAAAATTGGGGAGCGAAATTTGTGACTGGGTTCAAAGCAAAAAAAACGACGATTTACGATCTGGCCGAACTGGCCGGAGCCTCCTCAAGCGCGGTCAGCGCCGTGCTCAATGGCAGTTGGAAAAAACGCCGCATCGGCGCCCAACTGGCAGAAAAAATCCTGCGTCTGGCCGAAGAACAAGGCTATACCGTCAATCAGCAGGCCAGCCTGCTCCGCCGCCGCAAATCGACGATGATCGGCATGATCGTCCCCAAATATGACAACCGCTATTTTGGTTCGATCGTCGAGCTGTTCGAATCGATGGCCCGTGAACGCGGCCTGTTCCCGGTGATCACCTGCACCAGCCGCGATCCTGAACTGGAAATCGAAGCGGCGCGCACCATGCTTTCCTATCAGGTTGACTGGATCATCTCTACCGGTGCTACCGCCCCCGACAATATCACCGAGATCTGCGCCGCCTCCGGTATTTCAACGCTGAATCTCGATCTGCCAGGCACCCTCGCCCCTTCGGTGATCACCGATAACTATGCCGGGGCCAAAGAGCTGACGTTAAGAATTCTGGCCAACTGTGAAAAACGGCTGGGCGACCTCAAGCCGCTGATCTTCGTGGGGGGACGCGGGGTTGACCATAACACCACGGAACGACTGCGCGGCTTCAGAGATGCCCACCGGCAGTTAGGCGTTGAGGTCATTGAAGAGAACCTGTTGGCCTGCGGCTATTCCCCAGACAAGGCCGAACTGGCGATGAAGACGTTTATTGCTCAAGGCGGCGATCTGCAAACCGGGCTGTTCGTCAACTCGACGATCTCGCTTGAAGGCGTGATGCGCTGGTTGGTGGCGTCTGGCTATCGCGGTGATAAACAGCCGGTGATGGGCTGTTTTGACTGGGACCCTTTCGTACTGCTGTTAGGCCATGACATCGTGATGGTGAAGCAGGACGTCAACAAGATGTTGCAGGCGGCGTTTGCGCTGATCGATGCCAACTCGCAAGAAAAGCAACTGATTGAAATACCGCCGATCTTCCCAGAGATGATTTGAGTTAACTACGCCGGTATTGTTCGAACATTATGATTAGCGGATTGCCGATAACTCGGGTTCAAGCAAAAGACTCATATCAAAACCCGTTATCCGAAAACCAAACTCTTTATATAATTTTAAAGCCCTTTGATTGTCCGGTGATACTCTTAGTTCTACCTCATACGCACCCTGGCGAGTCAGCTCATTCAGGAACGCACGGATAAAATCCCTGCCCATCCCCTTACCCTGAAATTCTGGGATAAGCATTATATCTGACAAGAAAGCCGAGTTATCTTCCAAGCTGAACCATAGATATCCCGCAGCCTGAGCGTCATGTTCATAAGTTCTAAAATGGTTATTTTGAGTATTGATGCCCGCCGGCAAGGCTGTTTTAAATGATTTAGACGCTTCTTCCTGGGCTTTTTTACGGCTGTACCGATGATTGGTCATCAAGTCTTCGATATAGTCATTTAAAGAGAGAGCCGCCCAGAGGTCGAACTCGTCGCAATGCATGGGCCTATAAATTGATTTAGGGATTTTTGACTGTTTTGTTTTCAATCTACTGTCTCACACTTAATAGTAACGTAACGCATGCTCAGTACTACCCTACCGAATTAGCCATCGATTCAACATGAGTCTGGTGGGATGAATAACTTGCCGATTAACTCCGCATACACTTGGATTTCTTGATCCGGTACATGGTGGAGTCCCCCTCTGCCAGCAAGGTTTCCAGGCTATGAGGTGCGGCGGGATCAAACTCGACGATGCCGTAGGAGAACGCCAGTTGGTAAGGGGTGATCTGAGAGGCATTATGTTCATCCACGTAGCGTTGCAGGGCTAAAATCCCCTGTTCGGCTTCGTTTTTGGTCCGGTTGCCCATCAGCGCGACAAACTCGTCACCACCCAAACGGGCTATCACGTCAAAATAGCCAAACACCCGTTTCATCAGCTCGGAAAAGTAGACTAACGCCCGGTCACCTTCCCCATGGCCGTAGGTGTCGTTAATCAACTTGAATTTGTCGAGGTCGATAAATACCAGGCTGGCCTTAACCCCTTTCATCTGACAATGGTGCAGCATATGACCTGCCAGGGAGATAAAGCCACGGCGATTGGATATTTGCGTCAGTTCGTCAGAGGTTGATGCCTGAAAGGCACGTAGCTCATCCTCCACCATCGAGGCCAGATCGCGCAGCGCCACCGCATCATCGGCATCAAATAGCCGAGGTTTATCATCAATCAGGCACAGGGTACCCATCTTGAGATCGCCGGAGTAGCTCAGTGGACAACCGGCGTAGAAACGGATGTGTGGTGAGTCTTTGACCAGAGGATTATCCGCAAAGCGATCGTCCTGCAGCGTATCGGGAATGCACAAAATATCGTTACCCAGGATAGCGTGACCACACAACGAGATGTCCCTTGGCGTTTCCGTAGCCGCCCCTAGCCCACAGCTGGACTTGAACCATTGGCGATTTTCGTCGACCAGACTCACCAAGGCAATGGGGACGCCGAACAGCCGGCGGGCCATGCGTGTCACCCGATCGAAGCGCTCTTCTGGCAGAGTATCCAACAGATGCAGGGAACGCAGAGCCTTCAATCGCTGTACTTCATTCGCAGGTATCTCTGGCGTTTTCATGACTACATCCACTCCAATTAAACCCAAGGTCTTTCTCGGGAAAGCAAAACAGCAAGTTGCAGGATAATAGCGTTCGCCACCGCTGGCAATCCGATGCACAAAACAGATGCCACTTTGCCCCTGTTTTCAGCCGTTTGATTAGGCTATAGCCACTTAAACTAGGCGTTTTACCCGTCGTCTTTCAAGCTGCAGCGGTGTTAACTGCACTTACCCACCCCAGTCACTTACCAAAAGTAAGCTCCTGGGATGAGTAAGTTTGTTGCCTGGCTGCAGCTTGAAATCCATAGGGTATCGCTAACAAGCAAGGCATCCGGTGTGGCAAAACCCTTTTTACGCAGTGGCAATCTAGATGACGTTCTTACATTGGGCGAAAATGGGCAACCTGTTTATGCGTTGGCGTCGCAGTTACGTGAGGCGTTACGCCTCCAGCAACAGCCAGCCGTAGCGGATTGCCTGTCGATCCCGATCCCCAACGCGCAAGGCGACCGCATTGACTGGTATGCGCCAATCGCTGGACGGGCGATCTCCTGGCATGCGGCCGATGACGATGCACGTGCAGCCGCCTTGCCGCTGTTGGAACATTTTCAGACCACCGCAGAAGCCATCAGTCTACGCGCTCGCCACAGCGGTAAAGCCAACCTGCAAATGTTTGCGACGCTGCTCAGCAAGGCCATGCAGTTCCCGGATCAGAACGCCGTTTTCCTGGTGGATGGCAAACCGGTGATCACCTTCTGGGGCTGCGTGAAAGCCGATGGCAAGATCCGCACCGCGCCTTTGGATTGCCTGCGCCCGAAAGATCGCCCTGCTCCTCCCATCGCACCACCCATTATTGAACCCGTTGCTGAGCCCATTGCTGAACCGCAACCGCCCGCACCTCTGCCACCCGTCGCGGAGGACAAGTCTCACCACGTCTGGTGGCTGCTGCTACTGCCTGCAGCTTTCATTCTGGCCGCCGCGATCTGGTTGTTGCTCCCGAAGCCAACCCCTCAGGAAGCAATAAAAACGGTTGAGCCGGTCAAGCTACAACCCAAGCCGGTTATTACTCCCGCCGCTCTACAGTTGCCATTAGGCTATGCGGAGGTGCTGCCTCCGCCGGTCATCACGCCGGTGGTGGTGGATAAACTGGCGCTGACGCTACCCGCCGAAGCGGTAAAGATCGGTTCTACCGCTTTCCTCAACGGTAAATGGCGCGTCACCTTGGCGATCAAGGATCCGCTGACCGGCAAACCGCCGAGCCTGCTGTATCAGTTTAACCGTGGCAAGGGCACCGCCAGGATCGTTCAAGGTGACAAAGTCACCTGTCGGGTCGAGGTCAACGCTGGTTTGATGCAGTCCGGCAATCTGGTGATCAACAGCCGTACCAAGGCCCGTTGCAGCGACGGCTCCCGTTATCAAATGCCGGAACTGGTGTGTAAGCAAGGCGAAGCTGGCACCGCCGCAGAATGCACCGGGCGTTACGGCAACAACGAAACGGTATTCCCTATGACGATCAAGCGCGAGAGTAAATAATGTTGGCGACCCCCATCGCATATCCGCAGCGCGTTACGCTGATACCCAACAGCGGGGTCCAATTTCTGGACTTCTCCCTTACGCCGGTATTGGATGCTGAGCGTCCAGGCAAATTTGTCCGCCAGACTGCCAACGGCCCACTGCTGCGGCTGAACTATCACGAGGCCAAAGATCGCTATTTCCTGCCGGTAGCCCCAGGCGAACCGGCCGAAATGGTGCGCCCGGAATTCAGCTTTCCTTTGGAGCAGTCATTGCGGCTGCTAGATCGCGTTTGGTTACCGCTGCCGTTCTTGCGCTTCAACCCGCCAAACAGTTTTCTCAGCGGGCCGGACAACTGGGCGCGTATACAAATCATACGTTTGGATCAGCCGGATCGGCAAGGCCACACGCTGCGCATCACGCTGGCATTTGATACCCAAGTCTATCCAGCAGGACATGAAAACCAACAGTTGGCTCCTAATCAGCAGGACATCGCCACCGGGCTGAGCTTTGCGCTAGCGCACCATAGCCAGGATTTGGGTGATTTCCTGGATGCCACCTGGGTGGACGGCTGGCTACGCGAGGCTTTTACCCAACAGGCCATCGCCCTGGAGCAGCGCCCGGAACGCAACATCAACGCTTCACTGCGTGAATTTGAATATCAGGCACACTACCTGAACCTGCTGGAACTGCTGGCCAGCCAGCTAAACGTGCCGAATATCACCCTAGGCAGCGATGTGCAGCAACCCGCAGTGAATGTGGATTTGATCCTCGATGTCGGCAACTCCCATACCTGCGGCATCCTGGTAGAAGATCACCCGGCGGAACGCAACGGCTTGAAATACAGCTATGAACTACAACTGCGCGATCTCAGCGAACCGCATTATCTGCACCAAGGGCTGTTTTCCAGCCGCACTGAGTTCGCCCCCGCCAACTTTGGCAAGGCAAATTACTCGTTTGAAAGTGGCCGCGACGATGCGTTCCTCTGGCCCTCGATGACCCGGGTGGGCCATGAAGCCTGCCGCTTGGCACTTCAGAGGCAAGGCGATACGGCATCTACCGGCCTGTCCAGCCCACGGCGCTATCTGTGGGATGAGGAGAGTTATGCCCCCGGCTGGCGTTTCAACCGTACGGCAGAGCATAGCCTACAAGAACCGCCTGCATTCGCGACTCCGCTGGCTCAGTTAATCAATGACCAAGGGCAGCCGTTATCCAGCCTGCCACCGGAAGAGCGCCTGCCGGTTTTCACCCCAAACTACAGCCGCAGTTCGCTGATGGCTTTAATGCTTAGCGAGCTGTTGGCTCAGGCGCTGATGCAGATCAACAGCGTTGCCCAGCGCCTCTCTTTGCGTGACGGGGCAGCACCTCGCCGCTTGCGTAATATCATTCTGACCCTGCCTTCCGCTATGCCGGTACCGGAACGTGAAATCTTCCGCCTGCGGATGCATGAGGCGATCGCGCTAGTGTGGCAAGGCATGGGGTGGCATTCGGCAGATGAAGATTTGATCGGCATAGCCAGCTCGGTGCCGGTCCCCGCCGTACAGATGGAGTGGGATGAGGCCACCTGCGGCCAGATGGTCTATCTGTATAACGAAATCCAGGTCAACTTCGCGGGCCAGGCTGAGGCGTTCTTTAGCGCCATGGCACGTCCGGACTCGGCTGAGCCGGGGAAAACGCTGCGTATTGCCTCAGTGGATATCGGCGGCGGCACCACCGATCTGGCAATTACCCAGTACCGTCTGGAAGAGACGGCTGGCAACAACGTCAAGGTGACCCCGCATCTGTTATTCCGTGAAGGCTTCAAGGTGGCGGGCGATGACATTCTGCTGGAGGTGATCCGCCTGTATCTGCTGCCCGCCCTACAGGCCGAATTCAAACGCGTCGGCGTGTCAGAACCGGCAGCACTGATGGCCGAACTGTTTGGCCAGGAAGAGAGCCCAGTATTGCAGCAACAAGTGACACTGCAACTTTTCATCCCGCTCGCTCAGGCGATCCTGGAACGCTATGAAAGCTTCACCCCGGTGCAGACTCGCAGCGAGATCGACGCCGTGCTGGGCGAACTGTTGACGCAAAAACCCACCGATAACGTATTGAAATATATCAATGCGGCGGTGCAACGCGCTTTACCGGCAGAGGCAGAACTGTTCGACGTTTTGCAGACGCCGCTAATCCTGCGGCTGAGCGACTTGCACGCCGAATTCCTTTCACCGCGCATGGCGCTTACCCGCAATCTGCGGTTGCTGACCGAGGTGATCGCCCTGCACAACTGCGACGTGCTGTTGCTCACTGGCCGCCCTTCTCGTTTCCCCGGCATTCAGGCCCTGTTCCGGCAGCTACAGCCGGTGCCGATCAACCGCATCGTTTCGCTGGATGGTTATCACACCAGCGGCTGGTATCCTTTCAGCCAACAAGGGCGGATCGACAATCCCAAATCCACTGCGGCGGTGGGTGCGATGCTGTGTCTGTTAGCATTGGAGTTGCGCTTACCGGGCGTTTACTTCAAAGCGGCCGATTTCCGCCCTTATTCAACGGTGCGTTATCTGGGGCGCCTGGATGCAGACAACCGCTTGCCTGCCAATCAGGTTTTCTATGCCGATCTCGATCTGGACACCCCGGATGGCGGCTTGGACAGCAGCGTCAGCTTTGCCCTCAACGGTGCGTTGTGCCTGGGATTCCGTCAGTTAGATAACGAACACTGGCCCGCCGCGCCGCTGTTTACCCTGACGATTATCGATCCGCAGCTGGCGCGTAACCTGGCTGGCGATAACCTGTTACGGGTTAAAATTGCTCCGCAGCCGGGCTCTCCCGCTCGCTGGAGCATCACCAGCGCCGAACTGGAAGACGGTACCCCGGTGCCCACCGAACATCTGCAACTCAAATTGAATACGCTGATCGACAGTGCCACCGGGGCTACCCACTATTGGATCGACAGCGGGAGCGTTTTTGCATGAAGTCAGCCATTCCCCCCATCTCTCCGCTTACCCAGCGCTGGCCGTTATTAAATCAAGGTATCGCTCAGGCACTGGCCTGGGCGGATAATACCCGCCTGCAGACGCCCCGTTTTGCAATGGAAGCGCCTACCTTAATGCTTAACCTGCGCCGATGTCGCATCCGGCTTCAGCGGCTGGCGGTTGCCGCCACCCAACGGGGAGCGCTGGGCTTTTATGGCCGTTCGCAAGCGGCAAAAGATTATCTGATCGCCTCACTGGCCTCGGCAGAAGCGGGCTGTCTGGCGACCACCTTCGCCGGTAAAACGCTTGATTACCTGACGCATATCCGCCCAGGGCACTCCGCCGTAGGGATAGCGATCCGCTTTAGCCACGCCGTACCTCAGCAAGATCCTGATTATCCGGTGCAGCTTCAGCTGCTGACGGCGGCGGAGTTAGTGTGCATGCTGGCGCGTAGCAGTCATACGCAACAGGCAATAGAAAAAACAGAGTTCGAAGAACTTATCGCCTCGTTGACAAAACGCTGCCAACCTCAGGCGGTGCCAGGTATCGGTGCCGATGATATCGTCACCCTCTGGGATAGCTTGCGCACAGACGATCCTCGGTTACAACAGTGCTGGGACAGTGAATACTGGCCAAACGCCTTGGCTATCGCTCCCTATCTGTCCATTGATGACCGGGCGGATCTGTTTGCTCCGCTGTGGGGGAAAGAACCAGCATTAACCGCATGTTATCGCCGTCTGGCTTACCGGCTGGAGCAGTTGGGGGGCGCAGCAAGCGTGCTGGCTCCGCTCAGCCTGCTGACGGATGAAAATCAGCAGCCCAGCTACGGTATCCTGACGCCAGCAAACCTGGAAGAGACCGGTGACAAGGTTCAGCTCAAACTCGATAACGGCGTGATGACGATGCCCGTGGCAGAGCTGAGGTTATTGGCCGCAGAGTTGCTGATCCCTTTACAGAGCCACCCGGCCCACAGCGGCTTTGCGTCAACCGATTATCTGGATCTGCCTGCCTATACGGCAGACGACGAGAGTCTGCAACAGGCCAAAAGCCTCACGTTGCTGCAACGTTATAGCGACCAACAAGCTATGCAAGCCTTGATCGTCTGCCATGCGGCGGCCTGCCGTGAAGAAGCAACTATGGTCGGCCAGGCGCTGGATCATTGGGTACAACACCATCAGGAAGCCGATAGCCGTGGCCATCCCGAGTTGATCTGGGCATTTACCCCGTACGATCGGCGTTCGTCGGCCCATTTTGACCAAGCCGTACAACGTTACGTTGGCCATCCCGGCGAGGTTTGGGGAACGCTGCTGGCGATGAATGAAGACGAAGTCCGGCGTATGACCGACTACCTGCTCGCTTCGGTGAATGTCGCCGCCCGCCAAAACCGACTGCAACAACGTTTCGATCGTCATGAGCGAGAGTTACGTCACAACCTGCTTGGCCGCTGGCTCAACGTGGCAGCCGAGGATAAAGCGCCCCTCGGCAAAGCTACGGTAAAAGCGTTGCAAGACCGCACGACGTTGCATGGTGAACTGCTGGAGCACCTGTTGCCAGACCGCAATGCCCTACTGCCACTCTTTTGCCAACAGCAGCAAGATCGCCCGCATAACGACGATCCCTTGGCGATCGCGTTAGATCTGTTTGACGAGCAACCTACTGTGGTATCTCCACTGGAGTCTGGCGCTAACGTGGTTTTGCAGGTGCAACAGCTATGGATCACCCAATTGCGTAATCTGGCTGAACATCGTGCGTTAATCGACCTGCTGGCGATTGAAACAGCCACCTTGACCACGCTGGCCGATGAGTTGATCACCGCCAGTTTCCGGCTGGATATCTGGCAACGCCTAGGGAATGCCCTGGCCGAACCGGGACACGCGGGTCACAACAGAGAAAATCACGTCGAGCGGCAGATCGCCTGTACCTTGACGGTGCTGGGGGATTTTGTCGCCTGGCTTGGCTTCCAGCTGCGTCCGCAGGCGCAACGGCCAGAAAGCCGCATTAACCGTGGCCATAAGATATTTACCAAACCCAGCCAGAGCGCCGAGCTACGCATGACCGCATTACCTGTCGAACCGATCAATAATACGGCGTTGTACATCTACGATTGGCTGGTGGGGTTATATCAATTAATTGCTGAGAATGCGGGCCACGGCGGTGCGCAAACACTCAGTGAACAGCAGCGTGAAAAGTTGGGTCGGATTATTCAAGAAATGGGTTAAACGGGCGCAGCATGCAGCGGCCCTACGGTCGAACATGTGAATTCAGCAGTCAGCAACTATAAGAACCTCTCTCCCAACGAGGAGAGAGGCAATTCAATTAAAAACGGTCAATCTGTACAATCTCATCAACCGGCAGTTTACCAATGCGTGGGTAAGGCTGGCTGATACCTTTGCCAATCGCCACCATCAGCGCAATCTGGTAGTGCTCTGGCTTATTGATGATCTTGCCCACGGCGTCAAAATCAAAGCCGTCCATTGGGCAAGAGTCATAACCTTGAGCCTTGGCCGCCAGCATCAACGTCTGAGCAAACAGGCCGCTGCTGCGCATCACTTCATCACGCTGTACCTGGGCCTTGCCGCGGTAATATTGGTCAACAGCAGGCAACATAAACTGTTGCACCGGCTCCGCCGCTTCACGCCAGATGTTTTTCACCTGAGATTCCCAGCTGGACAGATCGCCACACAGCACAACCAGCATAGAGGCATCGGTTACCTGCGCCTGGCCCCAAGCCACTTCGCGGATATGTTCACGCTGGGCACGATCTTCAATCAGCAGCGGGCGCCAATGTTGCAGGTTGAAAGCACTAGGGGTGTTTTGCAGGGCAATATTGAGTAGCGCCTTCTTCTCATCCAGCGTCATCACATGCTGGGTGTCAAACTGTTTGGTCGCGCGGCGTTGCTCAATAGCGTCAAGTGTATGCATTACTTCATGTCCTTTGATTAAGTTAACCCGCTTATTGTCGCTTTTTCGCAGCCTCTGTCCACCGGGATTTGTGATCCATTCGCGTCAGGCATCCCCTGCCGCCGTCAAGTAAATAGCGACTTCTGTTTTCGCAATTTAACCTGCACTAAGCAGGCACAGATAAAAGCGTCAATAACATATATTTTTATAATGAAACAATGGGCTGACATTTTAATTTTGAATAATAGAAACTGCTACACATGCGTTTTTATAGACAGCCCCAGTTATTTATAGGTAATCTGCATTATTACCGAGGCGAAATTTACGGATTCAAGCGGCGAGCATTTTCGGTTTACGCTCGAACTTACGGTGCCCTCAGCGCCGCCACGGCGGCACTGATCGTGTTTTTAATGCAGGTATGGACTACATAAGGAAGCGATATGTCTAATTTGATTTACGCAAGTATTAACGGCAAGAGACAGGGCCTAATCTCCGCCGGATGCTCATCGCTGGACTCTATTGGCAACCGGTGCCAGGCTGGCCATGAAAATCAGGTACAGGTATTAGGCTTAAATCATAGCATCAGCCGCGAACAGAACGTCTCCCACCACCCGGTACATTTTATTAAACCAATCGATAAGTCATCTCCGTTACTAGGTGTGGCAATAACGGAAAATGAACCGATAGACATCATTTTTTACTTTTACCGCGTCAATCCCGCTGGCCAGTTAGAGCTTTACTACGAAGTTAAATTGACCGAAGCAACCCTTGTCGACATCACCTGTATCTACCCCCATTCCATCGATGAGGGTGACAAAATGCCGTTTGAAAAGGTGCAGGTAAAGTATAAGTCCATTAGCTGGAGCCATAAGAGCGCAGGTACTTCGGGTTATAGCATCTGGGATGACAGGGTTTACTGATCCTAAAGACCAGGCACTCTTTATTGCAGTGTCTGGTTTATTATTGTCAGCATAGTTTTATGTCTTTTACATACTTATTAGGGAGCATCAGCGATTTACTTGGGCAAATCTTATAATCGTTATTTTTGAGGTTTTGATCTATATATGTAGATGAGAGTATGCCAAATACAATGCCAAGCACTGGAAGAATGCCCAGGGTATTACCTAGTTTAGCATTCATTTTTACAAACTCGTTTTTTACCACACTACAAACCATCAAATATACAAAATACAAAATGAAAGGAACTACAAATATCATGAACCCAGACTTCCAAGAGTAGTTCACGACATCATTTAATGTGAAAAATTCTATAAATCCACTTAAAGGTATCCAGCACCCTAAAAAAGCAAAGAGTAAAAGAAAGGCTGCAAAAAAACCATATAGCCCTCTAGTTACGTCATCCATGTTTTCCCCTTGCGTTAAAACCAATATCATCCATGACTAAGTCCCTTTAACTACTGAAGAAATAACAATTTCACTACGGACAGAGCTTTAGATCTCTTACGTATTCATTAGGCGCTACCCAAGACGCTTTTGAGCATACTTTATACCCTCTCTCTTTGAGATTATGCCCAATGTATATGGAGGAAAATAAGCTTATTATAGCGCCAAATACAGCGAATAAAGTTAATGAATTAGCGAGTTTGTTATTCATGGCTGGAACCTTGTTTTTTATTACGCACAAAACCGCCAAATATGAAAAGTAGAACAGCAAAGGGGTTCCGAATATGAACACACCTACTTTCCAAGAGAAAATAATGACATCGCTTAATTTAAAAAAAGACAAATACCCACTTAGCGAAACCCAGCTAAGCCAGCATGATAGTAAAAAAACAAAGACTCCAAATAATCCAACTAGCGGTCTATTTATTTTAACCACGGCTATATCTCCCCCAAGTGTTAAAAAATTGATCTGGATGATACGGGGCGTTATGCTCTTTATATGATTTCAGATGCTTAATAATTCTTTCACTTATTTTTAATTCGCTATCCAACCGGTATAAACCATAACTAATACCAAGCCCAAGTAAAAATATACCACCAGCTATAGCAATAACACTGCCTCCAGTAATCATAAGACTGGTAGCTATCGTTTTTGCTCCCCAAGCAATCCCCACAGATACCGCCAATTTAGCCATATCCATGGTTAAATTCACAAAAAAATCGGTTAAACCATACTCATCTTTTAGCAATAGCTCAACGGCTCGATAAGCTGCGGCAAACACAATACAGAATCTTGCCCCACCAATAATGCCATTCTCTATACCTCTGGTCCCGATGCCTATATCTAATATTCTCTGGTTATCAATCAGGTAGCGGGTAGCATTTAAATACCTTCTGATACCAGGGTATCCCGACAACCGGATGTAGCGATTGCCATTCCTCCCCACGTATTCGGTTGCCGTGACGCCAAACCCTCTCAGCTCCATCGCGATCCTGCCCACGGACAGTGACTCGGCGATATTGCCAGCAAAAGACGACATCGGGTCGGTGCAGGAAAACATCGCGTCCTTCCACGACTGGTTGGCATTGGGATCGCATAAGGTTTTTTAGAAATACTGTGCCTCCTCTACCGTGAGTAAGGCATACATATTCTCATCTTTCATTTCGTTGAGCTGAGCGTGCAACTTTTGATAGTTGATATCCGCGTGTTGCCGCTTAAAATCAAGGTGATCTTGCAGGCGGTAGTCATCTTCAACAAAAGTTTGCGAAACCGGATCGTATCTCATAAGCCTTCAGTCCCTCGATTTAGCCTAAGTCAACACAGTATATGAGTTTGTTTGTCACAATCCCATAAATTTCTCTCACCAATGCGAGAGACGTCAGTTTTTCTCAGCGTGGTGGAAACCATGCTATATAGTTGCACGTTAGCGAGTTCATAACAGGAAATAAGGTTAGCAGTAAATTTACCCTCTTAGTTACATTCAAAAAATTAATTAATAACATTGCATTTGGCTGAAAATATCACTCATGACGTGAGCTTTTTAATTTTCAAAATAATAAACCAAGATTATTCTCACTTAAACGCTGACGCCTGTCATATAACACCTAAAAATACCAAACGCAAATGAGTAAGCTTATCATTACAGCCGTAAGTTTATTAAATCACCCATAAATAAGTAGCTCTCTTTGATATTTCGCAATGAAGCGAGAGTGGCTAACCGCCGATACTATTTTTTCTTTTGAGCAAATATCATGACCGATAAATATAATAATGATTCCCCGCCAGGGATTAGCCGCCGTCACTTCGTTAAAGTGAGCAGCGCACTAGCCGCAGCCCCGTTGGTTGGCGTCCGATTTGCCTATGCCAATGGGGGCACCAAAAACGACACACCTGCTGGAACTGTTCCACCAGAACGGATCGTTCCGACTTGTAGTAGCTTTGACTGCGGCGGTAAATGCGACATCCGTGCCCATGTGCAAGATGGCATGGTTACCCGTATCACCACCCTGCCCGATGCCGAGTTTGATCCGGAAATGCCGATCATGCGCGCCTGCGTGCGTGGCCGCGGTTACCGTAAATTCGTCTATCATCCCGATCGGCTTAAATATCCGATGAAGCGCGTCGGTAAACGTGGCGAAGGTAAGTTTGTCCGTATCACCTGGGATGAGGCGACCACGTTAATTGCCGATAACCTGAAACGGATCACCGAGAAATACGGCCCTGCTTCGCGCTTTGTGCATAACAATACCGCAGTTACCGGCGGCGCGTTCTCAGGCGATAAAATGGCTCGCCGTCTGCTCAGCCTGACCGGCGGCTACCTTGAGTATTATCACTCGGTCAGTATGGGTAATACCGGTGCGGCCACCCCGTATACCTTCGGAGCCGCGGCCAGTGGTAACACTTTGGATACCCTGAGCGAGACACCACTGGTGATCTTGTGGGGGCATAACCCTACGGAAACCATCTTTGGCCATACCAACCACTATTTTCAGCAGATGAAGCAGAACGGCACCCGCTTTATCGTAGTTGATCCACGTTACTCAGACACCTCGTCTTCGTTGGCGGATCAGTGGATCCCGTTGCGGCCCGCTACGGACAACGCACTGATGGATGCGATGATGTACGTCATCATCAGTGAAAACCTGCATGATCAGGCGTTTATCACCCGCTATACCTTGGGCTTTGATGAGGGTTCGATGCCGGAAGGTGTGCCAGCCAACGAATCACTGGTCGCTTATCTGATGGGGGCTAAAGACGGCATCAAGAAAACCCCAGAGTGGGCTGAGGCTATCACCCATGTCCCGGCGCAAACCATTCGTCAGTTGGCGCGTGATTATGCCACGGCCAAACCGGCAGCGTTGATCCAGGGCTGGGGGCCGCAACGGCATAACTGTGGCGAGCGCACCGCCAGAGGTTCAACGCTGTTGGCAACCATCACCGGCAACGTGGGTATCAAAGGCGGTTGGGCTGGCGGCTATGGCGGCATTGGTAACCGTAAATTTACCACTGGCCCAGAAATGCCAGACAACCCGGTAAAAGAAAAAATCTCCATAATGAACTGGGTGCAGGCGGCGGATGATGCCAGCAAGGTCACGCCCGCAGATGGCTTGACCGGTGGCGACCAGCTCAATAGCAATATCCGCCTGCTATTTTCCTTGGCGGGTAACTATCTGGCCAACCAAAACCCGGATATCAACCAGGCCGTCAAGGTGTTGGCCGATGAGTCCAAGATCGAATTTATTGTGCAAAGCGATCTCTACCTGACGCCCAGCGCAAAGTATGCCGATGTGTTATTGCCCGAAACCAGCTTTATGGAACGTTGGAACATTGGCGAAACCTGGGGCACGGCGAACTATTTGATCCTGTCTGAAAAGCTGATCGAACCTGAATTTGAACGCCGTTCCGACTACGACTGGATCCGTGAAGTGGCCCAGAAGCTGGGCGTGGAGCAGGAATTCAGCCTTGGGCGCAGCGAGAAGGAGTGGATCGTGCAGATCTGGGAAAACTCCCGCAAGGCCATGCCAGATGAACATTTGCCGACGTTTGATGAGCTGTTGGTGCAGCGCCGCCACCTGTTCAAAGGCAAGCCGCATATTGCCTTTGCCGATAACATTCGTGACCCACAAAACCATCCGTTCCCGACGCCGTCAGGAAAAATCGAGATTTTTTCCAAACGTCTGTATGACATGCACCACCCGGAAATTCCGGCGTTGTCCCATTACGTTCCCGCGCATGAGGGACCGGAAGACCCACTGGCGGCTAAATACCCGCTGCAGTTGATCACCTGGAAAGGCAAGAATCGGGCTAATTCCACCCAATATGCCAACCCGTGGTTACAGGAGGTGCAGACGCAGAAACTGTGGATCAACCCGGCAGATGCCAGCCACCGGCACATTGCGCAAGGAGATTACGTTCGTATTCACAACGACCGCGGCGTGACGCTGGTTCCGGCAGAGGTTACCCAGCGTATTATGCCTGGCGTGGTGGCATTGCAAGCGGGATCTTGGTGGCAGCCTGACGCCAACGGCGTCGATCATGGCGGCTGTGCCAACGTGCTTAGCTCTGCGCGGATCACCGCGTTGGCGAAAGGTAACTCTCACCAAACGATGCTTGTGGAGGTTGCCAAAGCATGAGTAAATTTATCGAGTATGCCCCTGTCAGCGATCGCCAGCTTGGGTTCTATATTGACTCCTCTCGCTGTTCCGGCTGCAAAGCCTGCCAAGTCGCCTGTAAAGACAAGAATAATCTGGAGGTCGGGCGGCGCTTTCGCCGCATTTATGAGGTTAAAGGCGGCGGTTTTGTCTCCACCGGCCAGGGCGGTTTCCATAACAACGTATACGCCTATACCCTGTCGATATCCTGTAACCACTGCAAGGATCCGATCTGTACGGTGAACTGCCCAACCACCGCAATGCATAAGCGCCCCGGTGATGGCATCGTGCGCGTCGACACCGATAAGTGCATCGGTTGCGGCTATTGTGCCTGGTCGTGCCCGTACGGCGCACCACAGCTCAACGAGACTACCGGCCAGATGTCAAAGTGCGATTTCTGCATCGATTTACAAGCCGCTGGGGAACAACCCATCTGCGTGGCAACCTGTCCGTTGGGGGCCATCAAGTTTGGCCCTATTGATGAACTGCGGGCGAAATATGGTGACCTTTGTGATGTGCAGGGTCTGCCTGACTCGGCCATTACTCACCCTAATCTGGTCGTCAAACCGCATCAAGGTGCAGAACAGGGGAGTAAATAATCATGCATGAATGGCCTCTTATCATTTTCACCCTGCTGGTGCAGGCTTCCGTCGGTATCACCTTGTTCACCACCTTTAGCCTGGTGCTGGCCAAGCAAGGGCTGGGCAGTCAGGAAAAGCGTCGTTACGCGCTACCTTTCATGCTGCTCGCCTTTATCTTCGGGGCACTGGGTCTGATGGTGTCAACTGCCCACCTGGGGTATCCGCTGAATGCGTTCCACGCCTTGCGGCATGTGGAAAGCTCCTGGCTGAGTCGTGAAATCATCTTTGCCAGCCTTTATCTGGCGTTTTTAGGGCTGGGGACACTGATTGCCCTGATCTCAAAACGGCTGCCGATCGGTTTACTGCTGATTGCCTCGCTACTGGGGGTCGTCGACGTCTTCTGTATGAGTGCCATCTATGTTCACAGCTCTGTAGTGACATGGATGCATTTCAACACCTACCTGATGTTCTTTGGTTCGGTACTCAGCCTGGGCGCGGTTGCCAGCCTGTGGTCGCTCGCGATCCGCCCCGAACTGCCCTCGCAGCTGATGAGAAAGCTGGCGGTGACGGCAGTGGCCTTGCTGATTGCCATCACGCTGTGCCGTCTGCTGGTACAACCCGTGTATGCGGAGTATCTGACCTCGGCGTGGAATAGTGACGTTGTCACCTTCCCTCATCAACCGTTGGACGCCTTTGCTCAGTTGGCCAGCCTGCGTTTAGCCTCGTGGGTCATATTGATCGCTGGCGTGTGCGCACTGGCACTCTGCTGGCGTTCCCAACGTATCAACAAGCGGTTGCTTGCCTTGGGCAGCGGGTTGATTGTGGTCGCTGAAGTGCTGTTGCGCGTTGGCTTCTTCAATATCCAATAACCGCAGACTTCTCTAGTCACATAGGGGGCGCCAGGCGCCCCCTATGAATTACTTCATCGTTTTGGCATCGTTATTGGCATACACCTGATGGCGTTTGTGCATTTCCAGCGCGTCGTTGTAGTTGCTATACAAGGTCTGATAGCGCTCCAGGCAGTAAACGACCAGTAGCGGCAACAATGCACAAAGGTATAGCGGGATAAATTGCGGAGTGATCTGCAATACCGCAAACACCAGGCAGATCGCAATAGCCCACAGCTGCGAAGCCAGCAACCAGAGCAGACCACGCTGCCAACGCGTCAGCTTTCCGGTGAACGCCCAAGGAGCAGTAGGCGCAGAGTTGACATCCAGCGTACCATTGAGTAACTCCCCAAACAGCACATAGCGTCGTGTCCGGCTGGCAAACGCCAGCATAAACAGCGTCACCGCCCCCATCAGGATCATAAACGCGACGATAAAGGCAGGATCGGCGTAGCCGGGAGCCAGGCTAAATGCAGGCTTACGGGCAATCGGCAAGACCAGGGCGAAATTGGTTAACAGATTCAATAGCAAATCTTCGGCCACCAATCTTGGCAAACGGCGCTGCCGAGGTCGATAGGTTTCGGGCTCACTATAGGACTTCAAGGCCAGCAGGATATTGAACGGCGTTGATTTGCCTAGCTGAACCACCATTAATGCTGGCAGCACCAAGACACCAAGCAGCCCAATCAAGGGATAATGCCAGTCTGGGCCGCATAGCCATATCAGCCCGCTCAGTGCTGCCGCGAGGCACAGTATGACCAAAGAAGCCCAGCCAGGCTGGTACAGCAATTTCGCCATTCCTGCTATTTTACGCTCTTTATACTGCCCCACGATCGCTTGCGGGTTTTTAAACACCCTCAAGGTAAATACGCTGTACGCCCAGTAGCCTTGACCATCGCGCATCATACTCCAGACAATCGACAGACAGATTGCCCCCAACCCGGCGATCATCTCCGGCAGAGTAATATCAATGACGTTGCGGATCAGTGACGAGGTCAGAATAGCCGAGACCAATACCACGGGGATCACGGCTCCTCGCATGTATCTTTGGCTGAAAGTAGTCAATGTTGGCATCATATCGCTCTTATCCCGCATGCTTAACACTGCTGCCAACGAGATGGTAATAGTGTTGGATATGGTAATCCTCGTCAGCCCCGTAGTGCTCCGCCAACAGGTGGCTGAGGATTTTCTTGTTGCTGATCTCCAGATAGCGGCGATGTCCCATCTGGGCCCACCGATCCATACTTTCACGCCAGCGCACGGTATGGATAAGGTGCAACGCCAGATTTTCCTTGATCTGTGCCACGCTATATTCCGCCTTGCCACTGCTGTTCATGATCAACGGACAAACCGGCGAAGAGAACGGCAGGTCGGCCAATGCCTGGCGCATCTGTGCCACCCCATCCTGCATCAACGGCGTATGCCAGGCGCCATTGACGCCCAACTTGATGGTATTTACCCCGTGGCGCGCCAGATGATTAACCAGGGTTTTAACCGCGGTCAGTTCCCCTCCTACCACTTGCTGTTGGTGCCCGTTGTCACAGCACACGTTGAGTACGGTTCCCAGCCCAAGATTGTCGATTTGCTCGCGCAGCGCATCATGGCTGTAGGGCTTGACCACATACATCGCCCCTTTGCGCTGTTCGGCCAGGTTTTGCATGATGGTCGCGCGCAGCGTGATCGCGTGGAACAACGTCTCCAGATCCATCACCCCGGCAGCATACAGCGCACTATATTCACCTGCGCTATGCCCGGCGTAACCGGTTTCCAATACGGGGGTCCGTTCGCGTAACAACGTCAGCATGGCGGCGTTAACGGTGGTGACGGCCAACTGCTGATAAAGGGTTTTGGTCAGGCGTGTCATCGGCCCTTTCTGGCACAGCTTGCGGACATCCAGCCCGGAAACATCGCTGGCACAATCCCACACCGCCTTGGTGCCCGGTGAAACATCACAGACATCGCTGCCCATGCCGATCGCCGGGGATCCTTGTCCTGGAAAAATCATCATCCAACCGTCCGCGACGTTAGTTGCGGCCGGTGTATTACCAATTGATTCGCATACCTGCATAGATATTTCCTTTTTCTCCGAAGGTGCCAAACTCACTCTCTTTACTGCCGAAGCTGGCGGCAACACCGGTATAAGCCTCAATGTTGTTTTTGAGCGGCGTGCTCAGGTGCAGATTCAACACGTTGCTGCCATCCACCAGGTTGACCATGCCGGAGACCGACCAGTCGATACTGCCGACCTGCTCTTTATTGGTACGCGTATAGAGGGTGAGGTAGTGTTTGCCGAGCAGGTCGCCGCCCCGCCCGACGTTATCGGTTTCTGCCGCCATCATGCGGGAGTACTGCTGATAGCCGTTACGGATATCCGCCATGAACGATGGCGGTAGCGGTGGCAATGACTGACCGTAACCCCCATTGACGAAGCGAATGGTGTCGACGTTGTCCTGCCACTCACTGCGGCTGTAGCCCTGGCTCTGACCATAATATTCCGCGCCGTATTCACTTTGATCGCCAGTGGTGTAACGCAGGCCAACACCGATATCCGCTTGCGCACCATTGGCGCGCACCTTGTACGGCTCTTGCACATTGGCAAGTTGGCGCATGGCACGTGCGGAAGCCATGTCCAGGTGACGCCAGGTCTGCCCATGGGAAATCGACCCCTCAACGCTGAGGATCAGCATATCCGTCAGGTTGCCACTAGTGCCTAGCGCCACGGTTTTCCGATCGCCAGCCAGTAGCGAAAAAGTCGGGTTGAAGGCCTTCAGACCTGTCGCGGTATAACTGGCATAGTATCTGTCGGTACTGTTGGTGCGCAGGATCGCGTCCCATTCCGAGGCGGCTTCCTGACGCTGGTGGTTGCGCTTGAGGCGCGGAAAGGCCGCTAACGTGAAGGTCCCTTCGTTGCGGTACCATGAGCTGCTGATGCCATACGCCCCTTCATCATAGAAATTGCGCCCGCGCTCCCCCAAGCCAAATACCCGTACGCTACGCATATTGCCGCTGATATTGCGCAGCAGGTCGAGCGGCGCAACCGAGAACAGATAACCACTGGTTTTACGTACCTTACCGGCATCAATATACCCACTGTCGCTGACCGCCCAACTGGCAGTGGCCTCGTTGAGTATGCCCAGCCCCTGGCGGCGTTGATCCTCCAGAGCTCCCGGCTGACGTGCCTGGATAGCGTACTCACCACTGGCCTGCGCCTTGACGCTGAGGGTCTCGGTCAACGTGCAACGGGCCACGCCGGAAAGGTACAGATTGGCAATAGCGTTGTTACGAAATGCCGGGTCGTCAAACTGCCATAATGAGTCCGAGGTATGGGACGATATCCCCTCCATACCCGCGTAACCGCGTTGGATAAGACAGTCAACCGCCAAGCTGCTGCTACTATAGGCGCCCACCAGCAGCAGAACCCCGCTAATCGGGGATCGCCTGCTCGCCATCAACCGTTCAACCTCAGCAGATACTCTTTCTGGAAGTTACTTTCCGGCAACGATTCCAACCGGATGTCGCTGTAACGCATGGTGGTGTAGTTATCCTTGCGCAGCGCGTCTTCCACCACGATGGTGGTGGGCCGCATCTGGCCTAACACCTGTTGATAATCGCGATAGTACGAGCGCTTGATCGGCACACCGTCGGCGGAAAGGAAGTCGGCCCGGCTAGGGAAACCGGTATCTTTTTCCACCCAGTAACTGATCGCTGGATAAGTGACATAGGGCCAACGGCGCTGTAACGAAAGTTTGTAGCAGATCGTCTGACCACAGGCCTCTTCACCCACCAGCCGGGAGATATAGGAGTAATCAAAGTCTGCGGCAACCACGTCACCGTTGGAGATCTGCCCCACCAGGCGTTGCTGGCGGGAAATGGGGATCGGGCGCCGCAGGTCTGGAGCGTAATACCACATTTTGTCCAGATCGGAGAGCAAGGCTTTGCCTTTGTCTCGTACCGGGGAGATAAAACGCACCAACGCACGCGCATCCCCTTTCTCTACCTGCTCCGAAGGCTTATAGAAGCGCATGGAAATATCCAGTACCTGCTGGTTTTCCGTGACATCACGCCCTCCCTTATGTTCCAGCAGTGTCAGCGTATAGCGGAAAGGCCGGTCGGGTGCCCTCACGCGGTCGGCACGACGGATAATCTCACGAGCCTGCTGATCTTCCTGGGTCAGGCTGTTCAGTTGATGACGATCCAACAGATCTGCCGCCTGAGCCACACCCGACAGACCCAGTAACACCAGGCATCCAGCTAATTGATATTTCATGGGAACGGTCCTTGTTTATGGGGCTATATATCCAGCATCATGCCAAGATCGGCAATAAGGGTGCTGCCACGTATCGCGCTCGACTGTTCAGAAACCAGAAACGCGGTAATGTTGGCCACTTCTTCCGGCTCCACCTTCCAACGGCGCGGTGCGTTATTCCAACGTTCGAACATTGCTGACCACAGCTCGTCCAGGTACGGCAGCATATCGGTGTTAACCACCCCGGCGCAGATGCCGTTGACCCGGATATTGCGGTCATACAGTTCCACCTCCAGGTAGCTCACCAGATTTTCCAGTGCCGATTTAGCGATGCCGAGCGGGTATTTCTCCAATACGCGCTGGCTGCCTAGACTGGAAATCACGCAGATCGTACCGCCCTGGGGCATCATCGGTACCACTTCCTGTACGCAGGCGGTGTTGCCGATCAGGTTGGTATTGAGCAACAGCTTCCAGTCGCTGCGCGTCATGTCCATAAAAGCTTTGAACGGCGCGGCGGCGGCATTCAGCACCAGATGATCGATACGTTCGATCCCCTGCTGTCTGAGCTTTTTCATCATTTCACTGATATCGCGCGGTTCGGCGATATCCGCTTTGGCCAAAGTCACCTTCACGCGGGTTTCCGCTGCGACAAAGCGTTGCAGATTGGCCGCACTTTTCCCCTGATCCTTGCGGTAGTTGAGGATCAGGTCATAGCCCTCTTGCGCCAGTTTTTCGGCGATCGCCATACCAATGCCACGGCCTGCGCCGGTAATGAGTACGGTTTGTCCCTTTGACATGTCTCTTCTCTCCCTGAGGGGTTAAACAAAGCGGAACGCTTGCGCTATAACCAGTTTCGATGCCCGGCGTGCCGGGATAATGGACGCTATCAATGCCGTCACCAGCGGCAACGCACAGGAGAACCAGAACAGATTGAAGTCCTGATCCCACAGCACAAAGGCCAGATAGCCCTGGGTATAACCAGGCGAAGGCGGCATCGGTATGCCGTTGATATTGATAAGCGCGGCGATAAGAATGCCGAAGCTGACGCTCAGCGCCGAGCCAATAATGCCAATGATGATCCCTTCCAACACAAACAAGCGGCCAATATAGGCTTGGTTAAGACCGAGTGCGCGCAGCGTAGCGATTTCGCGGGTACGCTCAATGACGTTCATCATCAACGTGTTGCCAATCATGAACACCACGATGACGCTGACGATGGATTTGATAAACAGGAAGATCCCTTCAAACAGGTTCACCACCTGATGATAGAAAATGGCCAACTCATCCCATGAGCGCGCTTCCAGCTTGAGCTGATGCTGGTCAATGAGCTGGTTGATCCGCGCTAACACTTCTTCGGTTTGGTTGGTGTCCTGCAGCATGATGATGATTTTACTGACATCCTGGGTCTGCAACAGACGCTGGGCCGTTTGCAGCGGCATCTTGATCGCCGTATCGTCGTATTCTTTGATGCCGGACTGGAAGACGCCGCGCACCTGAGAAGACATGGCGTTTTGCCCACCTTGCGGGTTGACCACCAACATGTCGACCCAGTCGCCATAGCCCGCCGACAAGGCATTGGCGATACCAGAACCCAGGGTGATGTCCTGCTGCTCAACCCGCGACAGGTCGCTACCAGAAATGATTTTATCCAGCGAGCCCAGTACCAACGAGGTTAGAGGTTCGATCCCCACGCCGGTAAAGAAGGTGGAAGCCCCCTTGTCATACTGGGAAATGATGCCGGTAAACGCCAGTTGCCCGGTAATGGTGGCGATCTTCGGGGCAATCACCGGATCGGCCTGCAGGAGTTGTTTCACCTCATCGTAATTATCGATGGTGTACTGCAGTGAATTGTTGGCCCCACTGCTGAGGTAGCCTTGCTGATAAAGTTGAATATGCCCCAGGTTGGTACGGATAGTTTGTTCTCGCAGCGCCCAGAACGAGTAATCGACAAACCCGCCAAAGATAAATACCGCCACCCCTCCCAGAGTGATCGCCAGTAGCGTCACCCCGGAACGACGGCGCTGGCGAAACAGATTGAGGAAGGTGTAACGGATATCGGTAGGATTACGGATCGCCGTCACGATCACCACCAACAAGGCGTAAATGATAATTATGTTGGCAACCCAGAACAGGATATTCATCATAGCGGCACCTCCGACAGCGGCTGGATGATGGCTTTGAGTTCAGCAGGCGTCCATTCAGGTGCCGTGCTGTGCTCGGACAGACGTTTCCCCTCTGCGCCCTGCTGTGCCAACGCCGCCCAGGCCGCCTTGGCATCGGCCACACGTTGGCAACTGGCCAGCGCATGCGCGGACATCAGCGTGATCATCGGTTTCAAATCAGCGGGCACCGCCGGGTTCTGCTGCAAATAGTCCAGGTCTTTCAAGGCCACGACGCAACGGCCATGGGTAGCTGGAACAAATGCATCCATCCGCACACGCAGAAAGCGCATCTGCCAGTCGCTCCCTTCGCTTTCCGCCGCTTCATCTATGTAGAAAAAACCCAGTTTTGAAGTTTCTGCCGCACGCATATAATTCTTCTTGGCCAGAAAATCCGTGGCCATAAACAGTTGCGCGTAGCCATAAAACATTTTGGCAATGTGGCGTTCCGGGTGCTGTTGATACAAGGCTTGCAACTGGTTGGCCGCACTGGTCAACGTACTCATTGGTGCTTGGGAATTAACCGCCAGGATCGCCTGTAAGCTGGGGTTATCCTGCGTTTCCTGCAAACCAGTGGCCTGCGACAGCCCACTGACCAACACCAATAAAGTGACAGCGTAACGCTTAAGCGATAACAAAATCATTTTCCAACTCCCCATCCCTGATTTCCAACACCCGTTTGGCCCGATCGCGCAGCGTCAATGAATGGGTGGAAATAACAAACGTGGTTTTCAGTTCCTGATTCATGGTAAGCAGCAGATCAACGATCTCCTGCCCGGTACGGGTATCCAGATTGCCGGTGGGTTCATCAGCAACGATCAAACGTGGGCGTTTCACTAGCGCACGGGCGATCGCCACGCGCTGCTGCTGCCCGCCGGAAAGCTCGCCGGGCGTGCGTTTGTAGTGCGCCGCCAACCCCACTTTTTCGATCATGTCCATCACCTGGTCCTGCGCCACGCGGCGGCTGAAGCCGTTAAGCATCAGTGGGTAATAAACGTTATCGAACACGCTCAGTACCGGCAGCAGGTTAAAGAACTGGAATACGAAGCCGATAGCATCAGCACGCAGGCGAGCGGTTTGTTGGTCATTGAGCGTGGAAAGGTCGTTACCCAGCAAATAGACATGGCCACTGGTGGGATAATCGATACCGCCCATCAGATTGAGTAGCGTGCTTTTACCACTGCCGGATGGCCCACATAACGCGATAAATTCGCCGTCATGGATTTCGGTGGTAATCGATCCCAGCGCCACAATGGCACCCGGCCCTTTACCAAAGCGTTTGCCTGCCTGCTGCATCGACACCACAGGCAGAGGTTGTGCAATATGTAGGCTGGTCATGATGTTCCCCGCTGATTTGACGGTAAGTGACAGGCTTGCGGTACCCAGTTCTCCAGCAACCAGGCTCCTCCCTCACCGTCGAGCACATTCAACAAGCTGTGCCCGGTGATATTGCTTTGCAGTAGATACTGCCAGGCCAACGCCGGATTCATGCAGCCGCTGTCGCCGTAGAGTTCACTGAGCGAGACGCAAGCCAGACCGGCAGGCAACTGTTCAAACGCTTGCCGCTGCACGGCGCGAAATGACAGTGCCGGTGGTGTTACGCCCAACACGGCCTGGGTATCCGTAGCCAGATACCGCTTACAGTGGTCGGCCAGCTGCAGCGCGCGCCGCTGGGTAGAACCCGACAAGGCTTGATAGTCACTCAAATGCAGAGCAACGCCCTGGCCTGGTTGCTTTTTGAGGATCAGGCAACCGACACGCTCAACGCTGAACTGACTGTTGGCAGGGATCGGCCCCCGTTTGCTGGATGAAGGAAAGTGTTCGGCCTCAGAGAAAACCAACGCTGGGAAGCTACGGAATTGGCCACAGATGATGACGTTATCGGCAATATTACTGTTCAGGCAGTCTTGCGCCATCCGCAACGCACTCACCAAACCGTTACGCTCACCGCGCAATTTGCAGGTGAAATCCTTGATACCGTAATCCCTCACGATACCTTTGGGCAGAATATCGACGCTCAACGAGTCTCGCCAGCTGTTGACCCCTTCAAATACCGATGCTTCGCCCCAGGAATCACAATAAATCAACGCATTACGCTCATTGCGCAGGCGAAACTCCCCTTTACTCCCCAACTGAGCCACCGCCTGAGCACAGGCCGCACTCATATCGTTCAACCAGCCACGATAATTGGCTTTACGCAGCGCCTCTTCAGGCAGCATTTCACTGTCAATGCCGAAACGACGGAACAACCACTGGTCGCTGCCCGCTTTGGCGTTGGCTTTTTTATGCAACCAGGCTTCCCACACGTTGTACCAGCTAGGAAAAAACCGTTGCATCGGCGTGCAGGGTTCCAGCAGGGAAAACCCCACCAGATTGATGGCTGCCGCCGGTATCACTTGTTTAACCGTGTTCATCTACATCCTCACTGTTAGCGGAGATCACCATGGCGATGGCCGAGCCATCGAGCCCGATGCCAGACTTGAGGATGTGCTGCCGTTTCAGTACCAACGGTGGGCTATCGGCATGAACATGAATTTGCAGACTGTCGTTAATCGGGTAACGCGTGGTCAGCGCCAGCAGACGACGTTGTTGTAGCGCATCCGCCGCCAGCATCAGGTCCAGCAAACCGCAGCAGCTCTCCATGTAACCGACCTGCCCCTTGTAACTGACCACCGGAACCCCACATTTCCCCCAGACTTTTTGCAGCGCCATGGCTTCTGCCTTGTCGCTGGCTATCACCCCATTGGCATGAGGGAAAACGCAGGCGATATCTTGCGCGGTGAGCCCTGCCTCCAGCAGTGCCCGCTCAAACGTCTGGGCGATGGTGCGAAAATCCGCCGTGAAGGAACTGCTCCCCCTGGCACCGCTGCTCTGGCAAAACACTGAGCTGCGCAAATTAACAGGCGAAGTAAAGTTGCGCTGATGAGCGTGCTTCTCGCTTTCAACGATCAGCGCCACGACACCGTTGGTGGGTAGAATGCAGCTGTTATGGCTGCTAAACGGTTGTGAACCCTCTTCCCCCAGCATGTCCTGGCCACCCAGGAAGACAATGTCCTGTGTCATCGTTTCAAACCAGCCAACAACCAGCACCAAATCAACCTCATTGGCAGCAATGGCCGAGTGGGCCAAATGGACCGCCGCTAAAGAAGAGTTGCTGGCGCAATAAAGTGAAACCGGTGGCCAACTGAGCTGATAACTTTGCGTCAGCTGTCGCGCCAGCCGATCCTGACCGTAACTCTTGGCATGTAGCCGTTTGATTTTTGGAAATAACCGCAGCTCTTCCTGGTCGTTGCGCTCCTGATATCCCATAAAATCAGCAATGTCGGGCCGTTCACCATGGCCAACCAGATAAACTCGAACCCGCTTTCCCTGCAATTGATCCGTTGTCATCCCAGCTACGGCAAGTGCCTGATTGATAACCGGTTGCAGGCGGGTAAACGTCGTACCGGCTGGCTGAGGGTCAGCAACATGGTGCGGGTTGCAACTCAAACGCAGATCCTGCCATTCGCTTTCGGTGGCGAACCAGGGCTGTGTGCTGGCCAACCTATTTTCGCTCAGGCCCTTGATCAGCGCCGGACAATCCGGCGCATAAGCACTGGTGACGCCCCAACCACTCAGGACGACATTCTGAATCACGCCAGACTCCTCAGCACCACGGCATAGTGATTGCCGCCTTCCGTTGCGCCGAGCACCAGAGCGTTACGGACGATTTTCTTCAGCGGTTGGGTGACAAAGGCGATATCCTCCGCACAGAAGTTTTCGGTGTAAGGGATCGGCAGGATTTCACCCCGTTTCATAATCTCCGTGACCACCGCGATATTGAGGATACCGACGCAGGACTCCACCAGACCAAACCAGGCGTTGTAGTTAACAAACGGCAGGTTACGGCGAGCCTCACCAAAGGCGCTACGGATCGCCCCAATCTCGACGGCATCACGGGCGGCAGTACCATCACTGGTGCCACAGATCAGATCCACCTCTTGCGGCTCAATGTCGGCTTCGTGCAATGCCTGACGAATGGCCACCGCCATGGACTCGATCCGCGCTGGCATATCATCCTTGGCGAAGTAGCAGCCATCGCTGGATTTGCCATAGCCGACAATCTCGGCGTGAATGTGGGCGCCACGATCCTGGGCATGCTGTAAATCTTCAATCAGCAGCATGCCCGCACCTTCACCTGGGATATAGCCTTTGGCGTCCTTGCTGTAGATCTGGAAATCAGCTGGGTCGCGAGTCAGCAGCAGATCGCTGTTCAGCGCCTGCAGGCAGATGACGAAGGTGTTCATATTTTCATCCGCCCCCCCTACAATCATCTGCGGTTGCAGATCCTGGCGGACCAACTCGTAGCCGTAAGTCAATGCGCCCAAACCGGCATTGATACCTGTGGCCAGTGAGGTGTTATAGCCCTTGATCCCTTCAGAAATGGAACAGAAGGTCGAAATGGCATTCATCAGCGCACCTGGAAATTCGGAGGTCCGCACTTTGGTTGGGTCAGGGAACAGGCTTTGCAGGTAACGATCCACCGTCGAATGCGGCCCTTTGGACATGCCAAGGATCATGCCAATCGACTGACCGTCCCGTTTGATCTTACGCCCGGCGTCATTCATGGCTTGGGTAAGGGCCAATAAGGCAAAGGTACTGATGGTATTGGCTTTACGCGGGTCAAAGCGGCGTAGTGTCTTACGGGCATCCAACCCTTGCACCTGATGCACCCCGCCCGGTTTGTTCAGCTCATATTCCACATCCTGTGCGCCGAAGCGGTTACTCATGTAGTTAGCCACACCCTGATTTTTCAGCATGACATTGAGTAATTCACGAAATCCATGGCGTGTATCGTCATCGAGCTCCGGTGAGAAAAGTTGTGACAGAGGCTTCTGCGCCCACATTGTTTCCAGCATGCTTTGCAAGGTGTGGCCCACCGAACTGACGGCCCCCATGCCGGTGATCGCGACGCGTTTGGGTTGGTAATGCGTTACCGGACTTTGCTCAGGCTTGACGCTGGCAATCACACAGCAGTTGTTACCGCCAAAGGCATAGTTGTTCTTCATGAACATCTTGACTTCGGCTTCCTGGAACTCGTTGGGCACGTAGTTGAGATCGCAGTTTGCGCGCGGCGTAGTGAAGTTGAGCGTTGGCAGGATCTTGTTTTCCGGCAAGGTCAGGAAGCAGGCGGTCAGCTCAATGATCCCGGCGGCGCCGATATTGTGCCCCACATAAGCCTTGGTTGAACTCACCGGAATAGCCATGATATTCGGGAAGACCTTCTTCATGGCCAGCGTTTCGCAGCGATCGTTAGCATCTGTGCCGGTACCGTGGGCGTTGATATAATCAATATCCTGCGGCCCAATCTCGGCATTCTGCATCGCATGGCGCATCACCTGTACTGCCCCTTCGGCCCGTGGGTCTGGGGCAGTCTCGTGATAGGCATCGCAAGAGGTGGCGTAAGAGACCATCTCGCCATAGATCGTCGCGCCACGAGCGACGGCATGTTCATATTCCTCCAGCAACAAAGCGCCAGCACCTTCACCAACCGACATCCCTGGAGCACCGGAGAACGGGCTGGACGGCGTACGTTTCATGGCATGGAGAGCGTAAAATCCGGCAAAGGTCGGCAGATAGACTGGCTCGGTACCAATCACCAACACCGTGGCATTCTTGCCGTTCTGGATCAGGTCATAACCAATCCCCATCGCATTGGTACTGGCCGTACAGGCGGTAGCGACCAGTTCAAAGCCCCCTTTCAGCCCCAGCAGTGAAGAGACAATGGCGCTACAGGAAGAAAAACTGCCGGAGACCATGGCCTTCTTCAACGAGAAGCGCTCCGTTTGACGTTCGATCAGCGGCATAAAAGGCTCGGTACCGGCAGAGGAAACGCCGATGATCAGCCCGGTTCTATCCCGTAGTTCTCCGCGTGGTAACTGCCCTTGCTGCAAAGCCTCATGGCCAACCTTATAGGCCCACAACGAAGCATTATCCAAAGAGGCAACGGTATCAGCAGGGAGATCGGGCCAACTCAGAGGCTGTAATACCTCGGAGGCGTTCGCATCCTCGAACCATTCCAGGTACTTTTTACTGGGCTTGATCCCACAGGTTTTATTCAGCAGTGCCTGTTTGAACTCGGCAACGTTAGTGGCAATAGAAGAGAGGTGACCCATACCGGTGATCACCACTCGTTTACGCGTGACTGTCATAGTGTCTTCCGTGTCAGCAAACCAGAAATCGAATGTGAGTGCGCCATGCTGCCATGGCGCAAAATAACGTGATGCTTTAGGGAGTGTTCGGCTTACTCGTTCTCTTCTCTCAGCTTTTGCCATTCAAGCTGTTGCAACAAATCGCGTGGGCGCGAGCTGTCGACATAACTGTGTTCAGAAGGATTAATCAGGAAGCTGTAGTTACGGGCGAAAGGCACCGCCGACGTAGTCACCGCCACCGGGCCATTAGCCGTCACCACGTGGTAGCCATCAATGTCTGCCCAAGCCCAGGCATCGGTCAGGAACAAACGGCCCAGGCAGGCTTGCAGATCTGCCGAGTAATCGCAGACGATCACTTCACCGATGCAGTTACCGTCAAACATCACTTTGTCGCCGCGCTGCGGGATGGCGTCCGGTTTCCCGGCAATGCTCATCCCCACGATACGGTGGCTGATGCCCTGCTCTACGCGTTCGTTCAAACTTGCCAGGCCGGTGAAAGCGTCTTTGTCGTAACGCACTGCCCACTGCATTTGCAATGCGATCGGGCAGCCGGTGTAGGCATTGAACATGCCAGGTTCCCAGCAAGGGTTTTCCAGGCGCACTTTCCGCTGGTAGTTCAGCCCACCGGTACGCATGTCGTACTTTTCACCAGCCTCCAGCATCTGGGTCCAAACATCGGCCAGCAGATCCTGTGGCCCCATCAGTTTGTAAGAGTACTCGCCGTGTTTGCCGCTGCGCAGCAGGATCAGATCGTCCTCAACGTGCATGTGTTCCTGGTATGGCAAGCCAATCACATCCATCCCATAAACTTCAGCAAGCAGTTCCCAGGCGTACGGCCCTTCGAAGTGCAACATGCCCCACTCTGGCGTCAGCGATTCAATCGAGTCGATATCCTCAAACTCGTCTTCATTGCCTGCCAGCTTGGCACGCAGCATCTCGCACAGCGTTTCACCGCTGACCCACTCCGACAGCAACAGAAAACGTTCGTCATCACAGGCGATATACAGGTCGGTAATGATATTGCCAGCCTCATCGAGGATCAGACTGTACATGGCTTGCTCATCCCGGATCGATGAGACATCGCCGGAAACCAGCTGGTTAAGCAACGACCAGGCGCTGTCACCGTTGATGGCCGCGATGCCAAAATGGGAGTAGTCGGACAGCAGAATGTGTTGACGTACCGCCTTGTGCTCCTCTTCCGCTGCAAAATAACTCAGGGGAATGGCAGCGCCGTTACGCTCCCCCATTACCGCCCCGTGCTGCCGATGAATGTCAGTGAGTTTGGTCATTCCTTGTCCGCTCCTGTTGCTGATCCGTTGGTGGTTTCCCCCTGCTTGGCAATAACAAACGAAGTCAGGGTGTTGACGCTACGCATGTAGGAAGGATCGTCACCTTCTGTCACTCGGATGCCGAAGATTTCATCGAGCAACACGACGACCTCGGTGGCATCCACCGAATCCAGCTTCAACCCACTACCAAACAGCGGCGTGTCATCGTCAATCTGACTGACTTTCTGATAGAGGTTCAGGCGTTCTATTAGCCCCGTTTTGATTTTCTCCAGCACAGACTTGCGCTGTTCAATCCTTGCAATAAGCGCGATGTTACTCATAGCGGCATTACTCCCTGTTAGTTAAACGTACATACCTTTGCCTTCAGCCAGAATGCGATCGGTGCGAAAATTGACAATCCGCCCGACGCACGCCACATTCCGGCCAACCCGCGCCTCCACTTCGTAGTGGTGGAACCCGTTCATATCGGCGAACGCCAGGCGGCTATTGACTTCAATGGTGTCGCCCGGCGCGACCATGCTTTTGTACTTGACGTCCTGAGAAGCCAGCACGCCTAACACGCGCGCCCGCTCGGCTATCACTCGTGCCGTGCCCTCTGGCGTCTGCAACGCCCGCGATACCTCATCAAATTTCTTCAAGGGTTGCTGGGTTTCTCGTTCATGCAACTGGCAAAAATCGTTCAGCAGACTCAGGTATTCACTAGACTGGCCGAAGATCTCGGCGATCATCACGCCAGGCATTACCGGATTGTCTGGAAAATGCCCTGGAATATAGGATTCATTAAAGGTGACGTGCTTGATCACGGTAATCGATCCTCTTTCTCCCGGTGAAAAGTCCACGATGCGGTCGACCATAAATATCGGTGCACGCCAGGACCCCATTTTCAGCAGCAGATTGGGCTGGACTAAACTCTTGTTATAATTCGCCATACAACATTCCTGTCGGTTAACGCATCACCAGGCCGCCATCGGCCACCAAGGTCTGACCAACGATATAGCTGGATGCGTCTGAACTTAAGAAAGCCACCACGTTGGCGATCTCGTCGACACGACCAAGACGTTTCAACGGGATAGCGGACATTACGTTGCGCACTATCTGGCGCGGCACCTTTTTCACCATTCTGGATTCAATCATCCCCGGTGCCACGGCATTGACGCGGATCCCCTTCGAGGCCATTTCGCTGGCCAGGGTGCGGGTAAGGCCAATAATGCCGGCCTTGGCAGCGCTGTAATTGCTCTGACCAAAGCTGGAGGTGATGCCGGATATCGAAGATATATTCACCACCGTTGAATTGCGGGCGTGACGCAATAATGGCAGCAACCGTTTGGTCATGGTAAAGGTGCCATACAGATTGACCTTGATAACCTGATCAAACTCTTCATACGTCAGCGCAGAAAATACGTTGTCTTTGTAGATCCCGGCATTATTAATCAGCACATGCACCTCATGAGCCTGTTTCTCAAGCTCATCGGCCAGGCTGGACACCTCGCTGACATCGGCAACATTGCACTGCAGGACATGCAGATTTTCACCCTGCGGATGGGCGGATTTTAATTTTTCCAGACCGCTATTGTCGTGATGGTAAATAGCGAAAACCTTAGCCTGCTGTTCGAGATATTTCTCACAAATGGCCAAGCCAATATCACCACTGGCGCCGGTGATAACCACATTTTTACCCCCGATATCGGGATAGTGAGACATAGATATTCCCTTACTTTATAATTAACCCAATGCCGCTGCGGCAATGGCATGTGACTGACAATGAGAAATGCTCAGCGTGGCGTGAGTCAATTTTTTCTCCTGCATCAATCTGGCAAATTCACCGCTGAAGAAATAATAAGGGCAGCCCAAATCATCGTGTCTTATTTCGATGTCGTGGAATAGGATCCCCAGGCGGAACCCGGTACCGAGCGCTTTGACCGCCGCCTCTTTGGCCGCCCAGAAGCCAGCCAGTCGTTCGACGTTTTCGGCCAAATCCCCCAGTGCCCGCTGCTCTAGCGGGGTTAACAAACGTTGTGACAGCCTATCGCCACTTCGCATTAACGCGGTGTTTACCCGTGCGATCTCAATAATGTCCACACCAAGATTCATCCTTTCTGACTCCCATCGTCAAATCCATTGAAACAGCTTCGTGTGAAAGCGACATAATACTCAGATACAATATGGCAACAATGGCAGAACCTATAACGTAATAAAATTGCAATAGGGAATTGTCTGCATTGCTTAACGAGAATGTTATCGCGAAATGTTTAAAACAATCAATAAAGCCTCAGTAAAAAACACCATCAACAAATAAAATAGAACATTATTCTAATTATGAAGTTAAAATGCAGAACAAAAACCCATAACATCATTTTGACTGGTCGGATATGTCATTTTTTTATTATTTAAACGGGATTTATTTTTGCAAGAATAACCCTGCTTGTTAGGAGCATTCAAAATAACAAGGGAATTAATTGAGATTAATTCAAGAAATAACCTATTTTAAAGTATTTTTATCTTTCACCCTATTTAAAAAAATGGCCATTATTAAATTTCCACCCTCTCTGATTTATCTTGGTGATCGGTAAATGCCGAAGGATTTTGCATCATGTCCTGCATGGAGTTGGCGCATGATTTTTAAACAGGAAGCGTTTTCAGACAATAATGCACCGCTGAAATTCAAATTCCGTCTCAAAAAGAGCCACTATCAAGCGAACATCACCTTTGGCAGGCCAGAGCTTCAGGAGATGCAACCTTCCTTTCCGCTTCGCTACTCATTTTTTAATCAATATTCTCTTCGGCATAGCAGGCCAGTCTGTTACTCTGCGACAGTGCTAGAGCCCAGATTCAGCAGCAGAATCGGCCAGACGATGAAAAATACCGTAATCAGGCTGAAATATCAGACTTATCCATGTTAGTTTCGTAGTTTAACAAGTTGAACTGACCATACTCTGCGGTGCAGAATACGCGCAGATGAAATGGAGGTTCGGATGTACCAAATGGGAAATGTCATTAACCAGCAGATGGCGGCGATCTCGCCCCAGGTGCTGACGGTGTTGGAACAAAAGCTGGTAACGGCTAAAGAAAAGATCGCGCTGTGCCTTAACGGTATGGGGGCCTTGATCCTGCAAAAGACCCGCGACTACCTGCATCGCAATGACAACTCACTCCGTTTCCGCCAGTTGGTCGGGCGCACTCCCCCCTTTGAATTGGGCTTTCTGGATGAAGCTCTGGGCAAATTCAGCCCAGCATTGCTGACGATGGTGCTTGGCCACAAAGTGAAGCGCCTCACCCAGCTGTTTGTGAGCTTTTATGTGCTGGAAAAACAGGTCGCCGAGCGGCTGTTTTCCGTGGCCTCCGCGGTGGTATTTGGCCTGTTGGGCCAATATTTGCGCCAGCGTTCCCTACAATCACCATCGTTAAAAGGCTGGCTCGAGTGGCAGTTGCCGCAGATTGCCGCAGCCCAGCCAACGGCGGTACTCAACCAGCTACCCGCTCTTATCCCAGCCGATCCGGCCGTTTCCCGCACCGGATCGCTAGCGCCCCCCAAACGCCGTATCTGGCCGTGGTTAATGCTGGCGCTGCTATTGGTATCGCTGCTGTTCTCACTGCGCGGTTTTAGCGTGTTACAACCCATGCAGGCCAGCGGTCAGAGCGATGTGACCTACCGCAGGTTGGCCGATGGCAAGCAGCTCCTGCTGTCACAGCGTAGCGTCGAGAACCTGCTGATCACCTATATTGAGAGCAATGCCCCCACTAGCGAAAAGCGTTGGTTTACGCTGGATCGCATGCAGTTCGACACCAACCGCACCGAGTTAACTCCTGCATCACAAGAACAGCTGAGGAATATCGTCGATATTCTGCGTGCTTACCCGGATGTGGAGATCCAACTGGGGGGGTATACCGATAAGTCGGCCAACGAACAGATGGACCGGCGTTTATCGCAGGATCGCGCCGATGCGGTACGCATGGCGTTGGTAAAAATGGGGATTGGGGAAAGCCGTATCAGCGCCGAAGGTTACGGCTCGGCTTACCCCTTGGTGCCTAACGATAGCGAAGCCAATCGTGCGAAAAACCGCAGAATCGACCTGCGGGTGGTTGAGAAGTAATTGCCACTCAGCCCTTGGCTACCGCTACCACTTTCAACGGCTGGGCATCCGGCAAGATATTCATATGCTCCAGCACCTGGGCCATAATCTTGCCAAATACCGGCCCCGCCACCGAACCACCAAAGTGTTTGCCTGCCTTGGGGTTATTGACCATCACCACCAGGGCCACCTGCGGATCGCTGGCCGGTGCCACGCCTGCGGTGTAGTTGATATAACCACCATCGTACTTGCCGTTTGGTCCCATCTTTTCAGCAGTACCCGTCTTGATTGCCAAGCGATAGCCAGGCACTGCGGCACTGAGGCCGCTCCCCCCAGGCAACGCATCGCTCTCCATCATGTGCACCACGGTTTTTACCACCTCGGGCGACATGACTTGCTGACCCATGACCGGCGGAGTGACTTTAGTGATGGAAAGCGGACGATAAACACCGAATGAACCGATGGTGGCATATTCACGCACCATCTGCAGCGGCGTGACGCGTAAACCGTAGCCAAAGGAGAAGGTGGCTCGTTCAATATCGGCCCAGCGCGCGCGGTGAGCGGGCAGATAGCCACTACTTTCGTTGCCAATCCCCAGATCGGTTGGCCGACCAAGGCCAAAACTGCGATAAACGGCAGGCAACACCGTGGCAGGCAGTGCCAACGCAATATGCGAAACCGCAATATCGCTGGATTTTTGCAGCACGCCGGTAATGGTCAGTTTCGACCAATGGCCCACGTCTTTGATCAGATGGCCGTTCACCGTATAAGGCGTAGTATCCAGCACGGTATCTGGCCGGATCAGCTTGTGATCCAACCCCACCATCACTACCACCGGTTTAACCGTCGAGCCAGGTTCAAAGCTGTCGCTGCTGCAGACATTATGTATGTCTTTCACCGGCGTATTGGCGTAGTTGTTGGGGTTGAAAGAGGGATAGCTGGCCATGCCGAGGATCTCACCGGTATTCACCTTCACCAGCACCGCACAGCCGGAGTCGGCCTGATTGGCGATCACCCCATCGCGGATCTGGGAAAACAGCACGTACTGAATAAATTTGTCGATGCTTAACGTCACGTTCGGTGGCGGCACTGGGTCAACGCTTTTGATCACGCCGATAACCGCACCGCTTCCGTCCTTCTGATAGACACGCAGGCCGTTTTTACCCTGCAACAACGGATTGAAACCTAGCTCAATCCCTTCCAGCCCCTGATTATCCTGCCCCACAATGCCAATCAGCCCCGCGGCGTCTTGCCCCATGGGATAGAAACGGCTGAAGTCCTGCTCGGTGCTAACGCCGGTCAGGTGCAGCTTGCTGATATAGGCCGCATTGTCATCCTCCACCTTGCGGGCCAGATAGACAAAGCGCTTACGGGCGTTGGCCTGGATCAGGTGCTGAACATCAGCAAGCGGCATTTTCAACACGTTGGCCAAACTCTGCCAGCGCTCGGTGCTGGTATCGGTTTGGGTATCGAGGATATGTTTGGGATCTAACACGATATCTTTGGAAGAGACGCTGACCGCCAGCGCCGCATCGTTACGGTCGGTGATCATCGCTCGGTTGGTGGGCACCACCTGGGTACGAATGGAACGCTGGTCAGCCTGATCGGCCAACTGTTGGTGTTCCAGCAACTGTAAATAACCGACCCGGAACATCAAGAGAAAAAAGCAGACCAAGATGCCTGCGCAAATCCAGCCAAAACGCGCCGTCGAGTAGTTTTTACCGTTTTTCTTGGTTGGAGGAGCCACTGTTAAGCCTACGTTTTTAAACTGATTATTGATCCGCTAAGTCTAACCTGAGTCAGATTGCCAGAAGGTTGCAGTTTGTAAGAAAGTAAAAACAAACGCGTTTAATGTTGCTTTAATTTTACAGCTATTAAAAACAGTCACTTAGGTAACATCACTTGACTGAATGGCGATAAGGTGGCGGCACACGTTTTGCGGCCACAAAAAAACCTGCTTTCGCAGGCTTCTAGTCAGATCCAAAGTGCACCCTGATTTCCCCTCGTTGGGTGCGGCGGCACGATATCTATCTTCCCCGGTGTCACGATTTGGCGTTGGATAGACTCCAGGGTCACAAACGTACAACTACAGTTTATGTTCTGGCACTGGTGATAACGCTCTTTGGTGTTCTCACTCAGATAACGACTGGTGCGGGCATGTGCTGCGGTTCGGCAAATTGGGCAATGCATCATTAGGTATCCCCTCCTCTATCCCTTAATGCTGGCGATAATACCTCTCAAGATCGGGAACGAAACTACCTTTAAGTGAATTTACAAATAAAATTCACATTACGATACTGAGTAAGTAATTTCAGACAGCAAAACCTCTAACTCTACCGCCGTCGTAAAACCGCTGTTACTCAGGTTATGCACCACCTTGCTCACTATCCAGGGTTGTGCGTCGATCACCTGTTTAAACCCGCTCACCTGCACCGGCGTTTCCGGCACCAGATCCGCACGCCCCATGGCAAGGGATAACGAGAACTCGGCTACACCGCGCTGTAACTTCTCCCATTTGGCCTGCGCGGCACGCATGGCAGCGGTTTGCGTGGCGTACACCGTCGGGAGGGTGAACACGTTATCTTCCGCACCGACCAGGTATTCCCCTTTTTGCGGTTCAGCGGGTTTAGCTGCCTTCTGTGTGGCCGGTTTGGCCTTCGGGTGTTGCAGAGCGCGCAGGTGCTGCGTTTTGGGTTTGCGCTGCAGTTTCACCTTCTTCGGTTTGGGCTGCCGGGTGTTAAGCCAACTGGCGGTCACGCCCGTGTACGCATCCCGATCGGCCAGGCTAAAGTTGTGCCGATCGCCATCACGACGGGTGATGGTCATCACCGGCAGCGGTTTACCGTTCACCGTGGTGCCGTTCCCTGGGCGGATGAACAGCAGACACCCGTTTTTAACAGCGGCCACTGCGCCATTGAGTGACGCCAGCCGGGTAGCAAACGCCGCGTCCGTTTCCTGTGTCTGGTCGATATGGCTGATTTTTATCGCGTCCAACCCGGCGGCCAACTTGGCGGTAAGCGCATTGCGTGCAGCAATCTGCTGCACAATGTCGCCCAGGGTGGTGTCGTGGTAAGAGGCTTCCCGGCGGGTATTGAGCGAGCCCCTAAAATCGGCACTGCGGGCGCGGATCGTCAGCGTATCCGGTGCGCCCCGATGCTCCACCTCATCCACCGTAAACCGCCCTTTGTGCGTCAGTTGCGAGCCCTGCCAACCTAGCGCCAGTGACAGCACCGCATTACGCTGCGGCATCACCATCAGGCCGTCGCTGTCGTCCAGTTCGATATCGAGCTGATCAGCCTCAAAACCTCGGTTATCCGTCAGCGTTAACGATAGCAGCCGGGCGCGGATGTTCTGGGTGATGTTGTTTCCCTGTAGGGTCAGGGAGAAGTCCGGGGCAATGCGCGCCCCGGCGGGTAATGATACGCCGGTTATCATGACAAGAACCCGCCCACCTTTCCGGCCAGTTCCCCGGCTTGCCCGTACAACTCTCCCGCCTGTTGTCGCAGGTCGCCAAACATCGCCGCCAGGGACTCATCAACCCGTTTTAACGTCAGGGTAAACTCGGTGCGGCGCGGGCTACCGTCGGCAAAGAACTGGCTGTGTGTCTCGCTCACTGATTCAATTACGAACATGCCGTAAATGGTTCCGGTGCCTTCAATCAGCGGCCATGCTCGGCCCTGCTCCGCCATCAACTGCACGGTCAGCAGTGACCAGCGCCCGCCGGTGATTTCTGGCACTAACACCCCGGATAACGTGATTTTCTCCTCATCCAGCCCCAGGAACTGCGCGGCAGGCCGCTGCCCCACCCGGCCATTGGTCGGCCAGCGGTAATCCGCCGTGCGCTGCATCGACTGGTAAGGCAGCGTTTGCAGCATGAAAACAAAGAAACCTAATGTCAGCATCATGGTGATCTTCCTCTAGCTGGTCATGGCACTGCGCGCACGGGCGCGGCGTTCGCGCTCTAGTCGAGCCTGCGCCTCGTTCAGTAACCGGATGACCTCTTCCTGGCTCATCCCTGGGGGAACGACAACATCAAACTGGTTGTGCGTCACGCTGTTGTCGGTGTAGGCACTGGACGCCCCCGGCACCACCGGCGCGTAACGCTGCGGGGCTAACGGCTTGGCGGCCTGGACATTCACCGACGGCGCGGGCTGTTCCGGGGCCATGGCGGATGTCGTGGGCTGGTCGGGTGCCTCAACCTCCGGTGACAAGGCGATGGCCGCCGGGGAAACCTGCACCACGGGCGGCGGTAAAGTCGTGTTGGAGGCCACATTGACCGCCGGGGCTGACAATACACCAGGCGCGCCTACTGGCGGAGCCGTTTTCACTAGCGGTGCTGGGTTGGCCGCCAGCAAGCCACCGCTGGGCGAATAATCCAACCCGTCGGCACCGGTAGCCGTCGGGGCATTGATCACCGTCTGCTTATCCAGTTCGGCGGTTTCGTCCTTCATCAGACCGAGCTTTTTCGCCAGCCAACCGACCTTGCTGCCGAGCTTCTCCAGTACCTGCATCGGCAAGTTCAATGCGCCCGCAATGGCGGATCCAAACTTACGCCCCATCTCGGCGGCGCTTTGTAGTTCGGCCTGGGTAGACTTCACCGGGGCCAGCAGCGCCATAAACCAGTCATAAACGGCTTTTATCTTCTCACTAAACCAGTCGAAAATCGGCTTGAGCGGTGAGAAAGCCGCAGCCACAGGAGCCATAGCAGCCTTAAAGCCTTCGGCCACGCCACCGATAAAGGCGCTAATCGGCTCCCAATATTTGCGGATAAGCAACGCACCGGCGGCCACGGCGGCAATCAATGCCAGTACCGGCCAGGTAATGGCGGTAAACGCTGCCGCAACCGCGCCCCCCACCACAGTAAACACGGTGCCCAACAACCCGGCACCGGCCACCAACATATTGACCCCGGCCATCACCGGCCAGGCAATCAGACCGAGTGCAGCCAGCCCGCCAATAAGCGCGGTGACTCCGGCGGTCACTTTCACCAGGGTGCCGACCAGTTCAGGATTGGCCCTCACCCAGGTGCCAGCAGTTGCCAGCCAATTAGTTGCCGTGGTAGTAAGTTGACGCAGCGCACTGTTCTGCCCGTCGAACACCTCAATACGCACATCTTCCCAGGCGGAGAACAGGTTTTTCAGGTCGCCGTCCAGGTTGTCTACCTTGACCTTGGCAATCTGCGCGGTCGCGCCCTGGGAGCGAGTAACCGTGTCGTGTTTGGTCGCCAGCTTGCCGTTACCGGCGGCACCGATCAGCTTGATCGCACCTTTCATCGCCTCCTCGCCAAAAATCACCTTCAGGTACTCCGCCTGCTGCGCGGTACCCAGTTTGTGTTTTTTAAACGACGTGTCGATTTTCTGCAAAATACCGGCAATCGGCAGCATGTTGCCTTTGTCGTCCTGGGTTTTTACCCCCAACTCTGACAGCGCATTCCCCGCTTGCCCAACTGGGGACTGTAGGCGGGTAAACATCGCGCTGGTCGCCGTCCCGGCCATACTGCCCTTGATGCCGTTATCCGCCAGCACGCCGAGCATTGCGGTGGTGTCTTCAATGCTGGCCCCGGCGGCTTCGGCAATCGGCGCGACATACTTCATCGCCTCGCCAAAATCCATCAGGTTGCTGTTGGAGCTGGTGAACCCCTTGGTCATCACATCGGCAACGCGCTGCACCTCATCGATCGGCAGGTTAAACGCCGATTGCATGTTGGTGATGATGTCTGCCGCGTCGGCAATATCCAAATCAGACGCCAGCGCCAGATTGACGGTGGACTCGGTCGATTTAAGGATGGCGTTACCGTCAAAGCCGGACTTTGCCAACACCGATTGGGTACGGGCGACATCGGTCGGGGAAAACGCCGTGGTCGCGCCGATATCCCGCGCCTGTTGGCGGATCGCCGCCAGTTGCTGGTCATTCTTTGCCAGTCCCAGGGTGGCCTGGGTATCCGACATCTGCCGGTCAAACTCGACGCCCGGTGCAATAAACCGGCTTTCGGCATACAGCCCGGCAGTAGCAACCCCGACCCCGGCGGCACTGGCATTGCGTACCGACCCGGCCAGCGCTTTACCACTCTGGTAGCGTGCATTGACGCGGTTCACTGCACTCTGTTTTTGGCTCAGGCGTTCCAGCTCTTGCCGCTGACGTGCCAGGCTGGCGCTGGCCTCAGTCACGCTGGCTTTTAATCGGCGCTGTTCGGCGCTCAGGTTACGGGTGGCGATGCCGTCAGCATTGAGTGCCTCCCGCTGGCGCTGCACCGACTGACGCAGGCCGTTGTATTTGGTTTGCAGCTCACTGGCGGCCCGTTTGGACGCGGCCAGTAGCCGCGCCTGTTGCGCCGTCGGGTTTGCCGTGGCCCTGAACTGCACGGCCAGGGCGGCCGCTTCCGCCTTGGCCTTTTTCAGTGCCTCGCCGGTGACCGCCAATTGCCCGTTGGTTTTACGAAAGCCCTCAATCCGGCGCGCCTGTGCGTCCAGGGATTTGAGGGTGCCCTGGGTCACGTTGATATCCGCCGCCAGTTTTTTGCTGGCCTGCTGGATACTCTTTAACGGGCGAGTAGCCTGGTCGACGGCCTTCAGCAACACCTGAAGCTGTAAGCGATTACTCATGGTTCACTCCACTGCGTTGCACCGCTTTATCCCGCCAGTTCAGCAGCTCGGTGAGCGACATCCCGGCCATTTCCGACGGCGGCCAGTGGAATATCACCGCAATATCCGCCATCAGATCATCCACGCCCAGGCGGGCGTCCATTACTACGCTGCCGAGTTCGGCGACAAAAAACCGACAACCTTACCGGCAAGCGCTACCAGGTCAGGCAACTCCAGGCGGTGGCACTCGTCTTTGGTCAGGTTCGGGTAGGTCATGCGCGGCAGGACAATCAGCAGCGCGTCAACATCGGCATTGGCAACAGCCGCCAGCCCCACACCACGCAAGGTGCCTGCGTTGGGCTTGGTGATACGCACTTCTGTAATGGTGGTGTCACCGCGTTGGATCGGGTTTTCCAGCGTCACCAGGTTGTCGTCTTTTTCGTCTTTCATGATGTTCTCTCAATAAACAGGGATAACGGCCAGCCCGGCAGGCTGGCGCAGAAATTACAGGCCGATGGCTTTGCGGTGCTCGGCCAGGCGGTCAACGCCGTTGACCTTCTCCACCATATGCACGGTGTCGATTTCAATCAGCTCTTTACCGTCAATGGTCAGCTTGAAGTAGGTGCATTCGGTCGCCACCTTGGTTTCGGTGTCTTCCCCTTGCTTGTACTCGCCAAAGTCGATTTCCTTATGGCGGCCACGCAATACCACTTCCACGGCGGAGACCTCACCGGTATCGTCACGCTGGAACGAACCGGCAAAGCGCAGCGGCACCGCATCGACGCTGCCCCACTGTTGCAACACCAATTCATCCAGGCCGCCCATCGACCACTCCAGGGCCAGGGCATCATCGTCCAGCCCCATATCGGTAGACGCCGCGCCATTCATGCCGCCGCCGCGATACTTCTCCAGCTTGCGGGTGAGCTTGGGCAAGGTGAGCGAGGACACCACGCCCATATAGCTGTAACCGTCGTTGAACAGGTTCAGGTACTTCAGTTTTTTCGGCAGTGCCATAACGCAACGGCTCCTTAGCGGTTCACGGACGCGGCGAACGTCACCAGATACTTGTCGGTGATACGCTGGCGCAGGGTTAAATCTTCCAGCGGTGGCACTGGGGTGTAGTCGTAATCGATAAACAGCTTGCCGGCCTTGAGGGTTTCCTTGTCGTTGGCGCTGTCGTCATACCAGCAATCCCCGTCGATAATCAGCCCGGCGGATTTCAGTTCGCGGAATTTGGCCTTGATGCCGTCAATCATGTCGTGGATCAGCGTGGGCGTGACCGGACGGTCAACGGCCCACAGGTGAGCCTCGGCCATGGTGTCGGCAATCACCTGCGCGGTGCGGGTGTAGTTTTCAAACAGGAACAGCGGATCATCCGAACAGGTGCGGGAGCCCCAGAACTTGAAACCGTCTTTGCGGATCAGCGTGGTGACACAGGCTTCATTGAGCAGATCAGCATCGGTGCCCGGTGACTGCAAATCCCAGAACACCGAGGCGCTGATACCGGTCACGCCATTGACGCCGACGTTGGACAGGGTTTTGTGCCAGCCGGTTTCCGTGTCGATTTTGGCGCGCAGGCCGAGCGCACGGGCGGTGGCCGTGGCAATGTCGCTGCTGTTGGCGGTGGTGTTCCAGGTGATGAACTCAGGCCAGATCAGCATCAGTTCACGCTGGCTGAAATTGTCGCGGTACTTGATGGCCTCCGACACGGTTTTACAACCGAACGCACTGATATAACCAAAGGCGCGCAACTGCTGGCAGACGCTGGCAAGCGCTGTCGCCACCGCTTGGTTATCCAATCCAGGTACGCCGAGGATACGCGGTTTGACACCACATTCAGCCTGGGCGGCCAATAGCGCTTTCATGCCGGTGTAGCGGCCATTCTCATCCGCACCGCCGATGATGTTGGAGGTGGTTTCAGCTTCGTCTTTGCCTTCGGCCACACGCACCACTACCGTAACCGGTTTGGCCTGTTCGGCAATGGCGCGCAGTGACGCGGCCAGGGTGCCTTTTTTACCGGCCTTGCCACTGGCGGCCAGCACGTCGGTGATCAATACCGGGGTGTTGAGGGGAAACAGTGTGGCATCGGCATCTTCCCCGGTGCAGACCATGCCGACGATGGCCGTCGAAACGGTAGAGATTACGCGGGTGCCATCGTTTATTTCGATGACACGCACGCCGTGATGATAGTCAGCCATAAGCGGCTTGCTCCGTAATTGATTGGTGCAGACAGAATGCAATCAATTAACGGAGCTTTCATCTTAATGGTGCGGGTTGTTCAACCATACAACTCGATTATAGTAAGCACATATTCATAACCCCCCGAATCAAGGGGATTCATTGTGCATTCTCACTATTTTTTTGGCATTACTCACTGAGAAAGCTGTGCTCATAAAGGTCATTACCGATAACACAGAAAAGACAGCTGTGATTGCGGTTAAAAAAAACGAAACAACTATCGTAAACAACCGTTCAAAACCACCGCTCACATTGAGGCTATCACCAATAGAATCATTGATTGTTTGAATTAAAATACTAAAAAAAACGTTTCCTAAGTATATGGTAAATGAATACATTACCAAAAACCCCAATAAGGAAAGGGCACATTTCTCTGCTCGTTTTCTCCTTGTATCAAAGCCCGAACACAACTCATACCCCAAAGTTCCATTTTCAGATGTTAACCTGAATACATAAGACCATCGGCGCGATGCCACAAACTTCTGAATTGCCTCCCGTGGATTTTTATGATTCATAAGCATGATTATTTCTTCATAACTAATATTTGCACAACGATATAAATAGAAAAAAAACCGTTCAACAAGATACCTACTTGGCTCGTTTTTCCTGAGTTCGTCAAGCAAAACGATGTCAATTTGATGCTTATCTTTCCTTGCCCCATGAAGATAGACTAAGAAAGAAATAGCTATCGTAATGATAGCACCGAAAAACGTACCAACAGTTGAGATCCATGACATGAGAAGTCCCTTATATAAAGTCTGCTTAAAGAAAATAGCACACCCTTTTCAAGTCACAAATTTCACGATCGTTTTCACCGATCAAAATCATAGTATTGATCTACCAAATCGATTGGACGGGCTTTGACCGAGTGGGATAGGGTTGAGTCTCTCTCCGGCGGCACCAGGGAAAGCCTGAAGAGAACACGGCCCGCCTTGCAGCGGGCCATTTTTTTAAGCCTCCGGCACCGGCGGCCAATCAATATCCGGCGCGGCTTCAGCATCTACCCGATTAATCAGCACCCGGTAACGCTTCCAGGCCAGTAACTGCGCCTGCTCATCGGCTGACGCTATCCCCAGCTCTTGCGCATCCTGCAACGGGGCGATCTTCTTTGTCGCCAGTGCCAGCCGTTGCGATTTATCAATCTTGGCGGCCTCCACCGCCTGCGCTTTTGACGGAGGCGGGATATCGACCCAGCAGGGTAAACCCTGGCTATCAGCACCCCGCATTTTCCCTTCTGGCCCTTGTGCGCAATACGTCGTCCACTCTGCATCAGTAATGGGTTTTACATCCTCCGGCCAATTACCGTTGGCGTCATAGGCCGGTTTATCTTCCAATACATACAGAATATTGGTGCTCGCACTGTATCCGTAACTCATCTTATACCCCCACTGCCCACCAGAAGACCACGCGTTCATTATCCCCCATCGCCGCATTAAACCCGCCTGCTGACAGGCTTTGTGCTTCGACGTTCATGTTTGAATCTCCCCAATGTCCGGCCAGAGTAAGCTGTACGCCAAAACAGTCCTGTGTGTAGCCACGCGGAAAACCCACCCAGGTCAGATAGCCTTCGCCTCGGTTAACAACGCCGCCTTGGAAAATAAAACCTGTTAGTTCATCTTTGTACCACCATGCCTGACGCGTGCCCGCGACGTGCGAACGGTTGTTAAACGCATTCCAGTCAACCCGGCCATTGGCGGCGTTGTTAATGTAATCACGTAAATAGCCTCCCCAAAGCTCACCGGAAATATTGCCATCCGGATGATGAATGGTTTCGCCCAAGTGCAAGGTGGGCCATGTGCCATTAACCTTTAGTTCCCCATTACCACGCAGCTCATACCAGCCGTGATCATTACCATTGCCGACATGAATACCTAGGTTATGGTATTTGCCGACCAGTTCATGGTGATAAAGCTCGGCCACCAGATTGCCCTCGCCTTTTAACCGAAGTGCATTTACCTGGCGATGACTCCCCTCAGCATTGGAATAGGTGTTAATACCCGATTTGTTGATGTAGTCGAGCCCCTGGAAGGTCGCGCCCCCTTTCACCGTCAGCCAATTGATGTTGTCACCGCTCTGCTTAACGTAACGGCCATTTGATTCTGTTTTGGTGTAGGCGTTGATATCTCCGGCCACCAGGTTCACATCACCGGAAAGTGGCTTGCCGTTCACCTTGATAGAGCGCAGTGCATATTTCTGCGTTGCTTGTGCATCGGTCAACGCCCCTACATCCGCCGCCGTCGGTTTGTTGTTGGGGGAATACACCCGCTTACCAGCTTCAATGACCTGGGTATCGGCCATCACCCGGCCTTTCATCTGCAGGTCACCGCTGCGAGTGTTGATATAACCTGTCACGCCTTTCAAACCCGACGTGGTGCAGGTATTGAAGAAACCAATGCCGTACCAGCTTTTCAGCATCAGGTTATTGGAAGTGTATCCAGCCGCATCGCTGCCGCCCTCAACCGAGGTGTTTTCATTACCAAAGTTAACCCCGGCAGCAAATCGGGTTTTCCCCGTGACGATCCCACCGGTCTTCAACAGGTAACGGTTATCCGCTTCGGTTTTGTTCCAGGCGTTCACATCCCCGGCTTGCAGGTTAACATCGGCTGAAATGGGTTTTCCGTTCACCTTGATAGAACGCAATGCATACTTCTGCACCGCTTGTGCGTCCGTCAGCGCGCCTACATCCGCCGCCGTGGGCTTGTTTTTGGTGTGGTAAATCGTGGCATTGCTGGCCTGGTTGGCATCAGTGCCCCAGGAAAGATTATTTTTGTCATTAACGCCGAGCCGATACAGTGGCGCATTGCCGCCGAGCTGAAAACCGATCGACAAATTGGCGGTGGCGCTGCTGCGCTTTAATACTAAAGGCGTGTGCTCAACGCCATCAATCAGCAGGGCCGTATTCTCCGTGCCGGTAGAGCCGGTTTTAACCGTCAGGTTTTTGACTGTCCCGCCTGACAATTTCAGATAACGAGCATCTGCCTCGGTTTTGTTCCAGGCGTTGACATCACCGGCCAGCAGGTTGACATCTGCGCTCAACGGTTTGCCATTGACCTTGATAGAACGTAACGCGTATTTGCCATCACATTGCGCCGCTGTGTAGCCGTTACCGGTATGCAGCAATTCACACCAACCCAGAAAATCCTTGTTGGATTCTTTGGTTCGAAAAGCCATACGACCATCACGCCACCCCATTTGCAACGCATAAGGGGCCGCCGTCGGGGATGCGCGCCAGGCGTGATTGATGATGCCAACGGTGCCGGTAAATGGCGGTGCGTCGGGATCATCACTCTTTGTCCAGGTAAAACCAGTGAAGGCATTCGCCCCGGCCAGGTCTGCCAGCCGGTGCCTACGTTCGGGCTCCATCAGCCCCAGGCCAAATGCCTTGTTGGCGGTCAACACCTGTCCGGTTGCCTCACCCGTATCACGCAGCGCGGCGGACTTCAGCCCCAGGCTCACGCGAGCCTTGGCTTTATCCGGTAGGTCAGCCAGGTTCTGCGCCAACTTCACCGCCGCATCATTCACCACCTTAACCGCTTTGGGCGTGGCCGCCAGGGCTTCACTGGTGCTGTTGGTTACGCTGCTCAGTTGCACAAACCCCTTAGCCGCCGTGGTGGCGTCCGGGTGGTTGCGGGATTTGGCATGGTCATCAATGGCCGCCGCCACAAAATCACGGGTCGCCATCACCATGTCACCACTGACAATCAGCGTGATAGCCTCGGTATGACTGACAATCACCACCATGCGCAGGGTTTGCGTGCGCCCGCTGCCCTCTTCCAGCTTCGGCTTGTAGGACTCGGCCATGTTGCTGACCGCAATCAGCGTGCCGTCTGCATCATACAGGCCCATTTCACGCAGCCAAAAACCACCAACATTGGCAGGAATGATTAACTCGGCAATAAGCCGATCCGGCGCAGCCTTATCAACCGTCAGTGAATTGAGGGCCGCCCGGTGACGCTCGTTAATCAGTTTGGTCTGGGCCGGGTTGGGCGTGGGTAATTTGCCGTTACCGTCACCGACGGCCATCCGGTCAATCTTCAACGGTTTGCCGCCCGCACTGGCGGCCGCAATTTTTGCCGCCCCGGCGGTGGTCAGAATGGCTTTGTATTTGCTCATGATGTCTCGCTTGTTATCCGGGGTAAACGGTAAGGGTGTCGCCATCAAACGTGCCGACGCCGGTGTGGATCTGACCCTGAACGTCCTGCACGATATTGAGGCCGATAAGATGACGGCTGACCGGTTTGGCATCGGCGATCATCCGCTCCATCTCCTGATACATAGCTTCGGTGATACCGGTTTCCAACACGCCGATATCCAGCCGAAAGGTGCCGGGCGGATCATTGTTTTGCCACCACTCCAGCACTTTGATGAGGTAGCCGAGCGGCTCGACCACCCGGCGCACGGCCCCCAGGGTGCCCTTGTGACGGTGCAGGTAAAACGCTGACGTCACCACGTTGCGCTTGACGGTATCCGGCCAACGTTCATCCCAGTGATCAACCGAGAACGCCCAGGCCAGGTATGGCAACAAGGTGATCGGGCAGGTGTCCGGGTTCCACAGGTCACGCACGGGCACCGGGATGCGTGCCAGTTCGGCGCAGGCACGGGCGGCGGCCACCTCCAGCGCAGAAGAACCGACCGGCAATAGACGGTTATTCATCGGATCCCCCGACGGTGATGCGGTACTGTTCACAGTACGACGCTTGGGTATTGTTCAGCACGATATCGGCCAGCGGCTTTTTCAGTTCCACACGCTGCACGCCTTCTGCATGGAGTGCGGCATAGAGAGCCGACAGGCGGATATCACGCCCTAATCGGTGTTGCGCGCTGATGTACTGTTTCAACTTAGCCTCAGCGGCGGCTTGGATCGGAGCGGCCTCCGGGCCCGGATAGAGATATAGCACCGCCTCAACGGTGTATTTGACGATAGCAGCAGATTGCACCGTCACGCGATCACCTACCGGGCGCACATCCTCATCATCCAGCGCACGGGTAACAATAGCCAACAGGTCGGCGCTGGCGGTGCCGTTACCTTCCCGAGACAATACCGAGATGGTCACACAGGCCGGGCTGGGGCTGGTTGCCTTCACATCTGCCACCCGACCATCGGCAGAGCGTCCATGATATTCATAGGCACCGGACGGCCCGGCCACGCTCATACCTTCAAACGCCTGCGGGATACGCACCCGATAATCACTGTCGGACTCCATCACCGCCGGTGTTGGCGGCAAGGTGGCGTTATCAGCAGGGGTGATGATCAGCCGTGGGGTATTGACGTTTGCCCCCAGTTGGTCGAGGTCACTGCCCGTGGCAAAAGCCACCATCACGGCACGGGCCGCATCATTGACACGCTGGCGTAAAATCACTTCCCGATAGGCATTCTCCTGCAGGAGCTTCACCAGTGGTTCAGACTCCAGCGACAAGGTGCGGGCAATCGCTTCGCGCTGTTCCTCCGGGTAGAGCGAAATCAGCGTGGCTTTGCGTTCGGCCAGCAGGCTTTCATAGTCGAGAACCTCAACAAGGGCGGGCGCAGGGAGTTGGCTCAGGTCAATGGTAGGCATGGGTTTAGCTCACAGGAATGGACAGCGACAGCGCGCCAGGGATATCGGTACGGGTGCCGGTGAGATCGACCACCATCTTGCCGTCATAGGCGGTGTTGAAGGTGATACCGGTCAGTTTTACACGCGGCTCCCAGGCTAAAATCGCGCTGTAGCAGGCGGCCATGATATGCAGGCGCAACGCATCATTCTGCGGCTGGTCGAGCAGTTCAGACAGTAACGAACCATACGCCCTGCGCATCGGGCGAGAACCCACTGGCGTGATGAGAATGTCTGCTACTGACTGGCGGATATGGTCGATATCAGTTAGCCCACGCCCGGTGGCGCGATCCATCCCTACGTATTTAGCGTTGTTCATGCCGGTTTATCCGTGTTGCCACCGCCGCGCTGAATGCCGCCGTGGGTGTGGGTATGCATCACCACGCCGTTAGACGTGATACTGCCGCCGGTGTGGGTGAGATTGCCGGTCATGCTGCCGCCCTGCTTAATCTGGATAGTGCCAGTCACAAGCTGGTTGGTGCATTCCACCACGGGGGTATCGAGCGTGATTTTTTGGCTGGCTTTGACCATCACCACCTTGGTGTTGGCGGTGATGGACTCGGACGCTTCCACCGTGGCGGTCTTGATGCCGGTCACGGTCAGCGCACCGGTAGCGGGTTCGTACTCCAGCACGGCACCATCTGGGAACGCCACATGCATCGCATCCGCCGAGGCCGATGGGGCCGAGAAGTCATCAGAAAAGATGCCCGGTAGTACAAAGGCGGTATCCAGTTCACCACCGAGCGCCAGGATCAACACCTGTTCGCCTTCGGACGGTGCCCACCAAGAACGGGAACGGCCCGCCCTGCAGGTGAGCCAGTGCAACCAATCGGTAAGGTTGCCGCCGGTTTCCACACGGCAAAGTCCGTGCTCCAGGTCAACGGCGTTCACAGTGCCAATGCGGATCAGATTGCGCAGCAGGCGCAGGATGTCGGTTTGATTGTTCATGGAAGGAAGGATGCCGCCGAATCTAGCTTGCGGCAATCATTGCACGTTGGAAGGAAAGACAAACAACAAAGAAAATTTACTCAAGAGTAAACTAGGTATTTTCAGTCTAAGAATGTTAAAAGAAACTCACTGGTTTGCCCTTTTCTTTCAATTAACCTAGATGAAGAGTAAGAATGTGAACCCTCAGTCACATAAGTGAATTCAAAAACTAAAACCTCCTCATTTCCTTTCCCTGAAAAATCGCCGCGGGACACTTCAAATAAAACATGTCCCATACCGTTACTTTCCACATGAAGTGACTTAGTTCCCACCGATAAAATTTTTATCAAATTTGCATCTAATAAGTCTTGGTATGTCTTGTACCCACTATCAAAAGCAGGTTCTGAGCTCATGCTTGGAAACATTGATGAAGATAGCAATTTTAAATCTGGCACACCCACACCATTAACAAAGCTACGCTTCGGTGTTTTAGCTGAAAAAAAGTAATTTATCATCCCTGATAAATTTCTCAACTTACTTGCCATTTTCACATCATAGCTAGTATTTTCATAATAGCCGTCATTGGTAAAGCGATCATAATCCTTGCATGATGCAGTTTCAACCTTATATCCATTAGCATTAATTAGTGTCACAGGGCTTGATAAATCCCGTTCCCATAGCTCATTCAAAAATGAGGATGATATATGTGAGTCATTGATTTCAGGATAAGAGTCAATCGCATTAACCTTATAGACATCATAATCAAACTGCATATTTTTTGCCATTTCAAAAACATCAGTGCTATCTATAACCGATCGTTCCAAAGCTTGAGAAATTAAATATTTAATATTAGAAGCGCCAAGGCGTTTTGTTATCTTCACTATCTCACCATTAATGACATCAATCTTACCCTTAGTCTGAGATAAAAGAAAAATTATATTATTAACATCTAATACATCATCGCCTTTTCTTAAGTTGTAGGATGCTTTTACAGGTACTAAATTCTCAAATCCATTGATATCGAATTTATCATCAAGACCAAGCTTACTTTTCAGTTCCTTCCATTCATCAGGTTTATCCAATATTCCCTCATGGATAATGTGTTCAATATGAAAACTGTCAAAGAACAGGTTTTCTCTGCTATAAAAACACTTTTTAGAGTGTGCCTTCCAGATTGCCTCTCTCTCAATGTTTGTAAACTTCTTTTTCGACATATTACCCTCCCCACAATATAACTACGCGAATACATTAACTTAATTTATGCCCTGATAGATAGCCATCTCTATTAATAGGATATCTTTTTGAGATATTCCTAGCAACCTTCGTTCCTCATAACTAACAGGCTTGTTATGCCTAGAAGGCCGATCCCGTAGCCCATAATGGTGCACTTCGGCCATACGTTTAACCCGTCCGACGAACTCCACCACAGCGGCATTGCTGCTGCCGGTTGCTTTAAAATAGCGTGCCGTGCGCAGCTTGGTAAACATCGCACGTTTAATTCTCCCTTGCTTACTCCGTAGCTGGGTTTTACGTGGGGCATACGGCGTGCCATCGGATGCTTGTTGACGTTTGATGTTCTGCTGCTGACTGGCGCGCAGCCGCTTGGCAATGGTAACAGCCAACGCCTTGCGCGATTGCGGCGACAAATTGCCGATCAGTCCGGCTAGCTTGGTCTCAAAGGGTTCAAGTTCGTTCATGCCATTCACTCACTAACTCACCGTGAACATAGAGCTGCATTGGACGGATCACGTCTTCCGGCAACGGCGGTTCCGGCAGGTGATCCACATGCAGCGCACCGCCCTGCTCTTTCACAATCACCCGTTCGGTCAGTTGCAGGTTAATGCTGATATCAAACGAACCATCATTATTGATATCGGCCTCAAAGGTATAACCGGTGCGCCGCTTCTCTTCGGTCGCCATAATGTCCGGTTGGTTCTCGCGTAGCCACGCCAGGATCGGCACGATGATGAGATCCATATCTCCGCTGTAGTCGGTGATCAGCAGGTTTAGCCTAAATTGGTATTCAAACGACAAGGAACTGGCGAGCGTGGAGGCAATGCGACCGCTGTCGGTAAACAGGCGCAGATTCTCCGGGTTGCGTTGCAGCCAGGGCAAGGAGTCAGTCAGCGCGGCGCGCAGTTGTTGGGGCTTTATCATGGTGGCGTTCCTGACACTGTTTAATCATATCGACCTGGACAGCGCAAGCCGCCAGGGCGTGTTCAAGCTGGCGGATATCTGCGCTTAAATCCCCGTTAGTGCTCGGCTGGCTGGCCGGGATCTGGCACGGGCTGACCGTCGGACAACCAACGTAAATAATCGCCGGTGCCGGTAAAGGCGGGCCGCTGGTGCAGCCGGATAACGTCAGCAGGCAAAGCCCGACTAAACCACTCACGTAGAGCCTGGTTTTCATTGAGTACCTTCTGTAACTGTTGTTCACGCCGTAGAGCCAGACGTTGCGCCCCGGCCAGTGTTTCCCTCAACTGCTGCTCGGCCTGGGCCTGCTGATGGGTTTCATGCTGCAACAAGGTGATCACCGTATCGCGGCTAGTGACGGCAGTGGCTAAGATGCGGTTTTGCTGTTGCGTGTCCGCCAGGGATTTACCCAGGGAAACCACCTGCCATTTCAGCAAACCGATGAGCGCCAATAGCATCAACACGGCTAACAACACAGAGCGGCTGCTCATCGCGCCCCCTGTAAACACAACGCCTGTTCCGCTGCCCGGCGGCGCTCCAACCCTTTCGACTTCAGCCCGTTGATGTATACCCAACGCGGCAACTGCTGGCAGGCATTGCGCCAATCCTGCCGACGGATAAAACCGGCCAGGGTCGAGCCACAGGCTGCCGTGGTGCCCACGTTAAAGGCAAAGGCCACCACCGCGTCATACACCGGCGGCGGCATGTTCACCGGCATACAACGCCCGATGGCACGTTCGGTGCGGGAAACATCCGCCACCAGGTTGACGGCGGCCTGCCGTTCGCTGATAACCTTGCCCGGCACCACGCCTGCGGTGTGGCCGATGCCGGATGTCCACACCCCGGCACTGCACTGGTAGGGGGAAAGCTGACAGCCTTCAAAATCGGCAATCAAGCGCAGCCCAGCGGGTGAGGTTTGCAGGGTACTGAATTGCGGTAACAGCATCGCCAGTGCCAGCACGGCAGCGGCGGTGCAACGTTTAGCGATTGAGCTCATCCGCTACCCTCCGAGAAAGTCCGAGCCTGTTGAGCAACCGGTAGGTTTTGCGGCGGTAGTACCAGTTGACCAGGAAGGTGCCAACGCCCACCGCGGCCCCGACCATAAAGGCAATGTCCTGCGGGGAATACTTGCCTACCCAGGCAAGAAACACCGCCATGGCGTAAGCGAAAACCGAGGTAATACGCTCCATAGGTTCAGTCCCATAAATTAACGGTTTCACGCTGCGGCGAGACAGTCACATCCGGCAGCGTCACCGGCTGGCCGTGGGGCAGGATGGCCCCGGCATCGGCCAATCCGGCATTGAGTGAATACACCTGCTCGACCACGCCCTGGGTACGGCCAAAGTAACGCCAACACAGGGCATCGACCGTGTCACCTTGTTGCGCGATAACCTGCATCACAGCAACCCGATAATGCAGTGGCTGCGCTCGGCCACGTTGCTGATGGCGTTGCGGGCGGTGCGCCACAGTTCATCAATGGAAGACTCGATCACCTCCGCTTTCCGGCTGCCGGTGGCGGTAGTATCCAGGCTGCGGTATTGCTCCGACAGCAACGCGGTGGTCATGGCACTCACTGCGTTCTGATACTCACTCACCCGCACGCTTTCGCCATCGAGCAATTCTGCGGGCACATCTGCCAGCCGGTGATAGCCATCCGCCATCTGATCACGGCGGAAAATAAACAACTCGGCATTCACTTCGGCGATGGCGGATTTAATCGCCCGGCGCAGGCGCGGTGCAGTAATGGTGCCTTCAATGCGCATCACATCGCGCACATCCAGCGGGTTGACGTCCGGCCAGAAAAAGCTGTTTTTCACGATCGGTTCATCCTCCGCCGGGGGACGCTGTGCGGGCGCATCCGGGCGGGGCTTTTGAATAACGACGGTACTCATATGACCTCGAAAATAGGGGGGCGGTGGACGAGGGCTTTGATACGGATAACCCGATCGCCGCTCTCGTGCCGCCCGGCGCGGGGCGCGTTCTGTCAGCGGCTGGCAGCGTTGCGAATGGCACGCTCCAACCGTTCAATGTCCTTTTTAACGCCGCAGCCGTTATGCAACTGCAACGCCCGTTTCAGGTGGTTTAACGCCAGTTCAGCCCGGCCCGCGTCACGCAGCACATAGCCGGTGATTTTGTGCAGTTTGGCGCGAACCTGGTCGGGCATGTCTTCGGCGTCGGTGAGCTCCATGGTTTGCATCAGGTGATCGATGTTGACCACCTGCCCGGCCTCATGGGCGCGGGTGGCTGACTCGGCGACGTCTTCGGCAATCAGGTACGGCGTGGAGCGGTTAAAGCCATTGGGCGGAACCAGTTTGTAGCGCAGCGCATAACGGGCAATCGCCAGCGCACCGGGGATATCCCCCGCATCCAGACGCCAGATCATCACCGTCATCAAGATGACGTCCTGCGCGCCACGCCCTTCCGCCAAGACACCGGCCACCCACGGGGCATACTCCGGCAGCAACTGACGCTTAAGGTCGGCTTTGCGTTCCTGAGAGCGCACCTGCTTGAGCCTGCGCTTGTCCTCATAGAGCTTGAGCAACATCAGCTCATAGCCGTTGGCATGGCGTAACGGATCGCTGCTCTGTCGAGCGGCGTCGGCCGCAGACTGGCGTACAAGGTGGCGGCGCGCTGGACTGGACATAGCTTACTCTCCGCTTTTTTCTGGGGTGTCTTCCGGCGGGGTGGGTGCTGTCGGTGTGAAGTCACCCAACTCGATGTTTTCCACCACGCAACCGCAGGCGTAATCCTCCACCACGTAATCCTCGTTGATGGATTCGTAGTTCTCGATGCGATCACGCTTCGGCACTTCTTCGATATGGCGGCGGTGGGTGCCTTCCTGCCAGTAGATAGACAGGTTATCCAAACGGGTGATCATCAGGGCATTGGCCGGGAAGTACGGCACACGCACCGCAGGCAGGTTGCCGATACGTTTCTGACTGATGATCATGTCAGCCGCCATGGCCTCGCTGTTGGGCTGCACCTGATTGACCAACGGGAAGTATTTATCCGCCAGCAGTTTGCGACCGCAGATCACCACCAGTTCCGGGTCTTCCTGATACCATTCAGCAAGCAGCTCCGCATGGGCATCCATCACCAGCGCATCGAGGTTGGCATAATCGCCACCGGCACCGACGCGGACCTTTTCAGAAATGATATTGCCCGCTTTATCAACCACCCTGCTCATCACGCGGGTCGCAGCCTCATCACGGTATTTTTGCAGCCAGCCGACGGCGATATCCTGCAACATCGGATTTTTAAGGCGATTGGAGGTCTTGGCACGGTGAGTGCCGTTAAAACCGATGGTGATACGGTCTAGCGCCTGGCGCTTGACGATGGCATCACGTAAGCGGGTCTGGAAGTCCTGGTAACGCGCCCACAGGTCGAGGGTGTTATAGCGGATGTGGAAATCGTAGTTCACCTGTTGGCAGAAATAGCCGTCTTTATCCAGGGAGGCAAAATCGGCGGTTTCACGTTCGTCACCGCCGCTGGTATCGGTGGTGCTGGCAATGGTGCCATTAACACCCAGGCCCACCTTTTCCGCCTTCATCTCGGCGACCGGCACAATGTTGATGCTACTCAGGAACGCCGAGGATTCTTGCACGCGGGTCATGATGGTTTGCGTAACGGACGGTTCAACGCTGAATTTCTTGTTCAGGTCACCAGTATCGACGCCGTTCAGCTCGGCGATACGGCTTAGAAACTTGTTAAATTGAAAACGGGTTTTCTGACGCATGGTTTTATCCTGTTGGTTATCTTGTTCAGTGCGGTTTAGCAGTCTGTCAGCACGTCGTTTTGACCACTGCCACCCGTTGCCGCCGGGCGCTGACTGAAACTTTCGGTAGTAGAAAGCAGCTGTTTCAGGGCGGTAAATGCCGTTGCGCCGGTTTCCACCTGCTGCTTGAGATCGGCGACCTGTTGGGTCAACGTGGTTTCAAGCTGGCTAAAGCGCTGCTCGGTGCCCTGTACCTGCTCGGCGACAGTCATCACCGCGCCTTCCATTTCGCTAAAGCGCGCATCATCCGTCACCTGCTTGCGGCTAAACATGGCTTTCACACGGGCGGCAAAGGTCTGCTCCGGATCAGCGACCTCTTCAAACTCAATCAGCGCTTCAATGGCGGCGGTTAAAACATTGGCCGGGTCGGCCTTGCGGGCGGCCAGCGGGTTATGTTGGGCGGTACGGCTGAAAGCCAGCATTTCGGTGCCTAGGCTGGCCGGGTCGTCGGTCACCGCCAGGCCAATCAGGTAACTGCTGCCGGTCTTGGCAAAGTTGCGGCCAATTTCCATTGAGGTGTAAACCTTCTGGCTCTTGCCAATCATCGCCACCAGTTCAGCCGTCGGTGACAACTTGGCATACAGCGCCCATTTGCCGTGCAAACGCGGTTCGTCCGGATCGTCAATCTGTTCGGCTTTCAGCTCGATCACGTCGCCATAACGGCGAAAATCACTGTCTGGCAAAATCCCCTTGATGTGCTCCAGGTTGATGCGGGCCCCGTACACCTTCGGGTTATAGCTGCTGCCCATCTGTTGAATATCGTTGGCGTCAATTTCGCGACCGTCGCAGGTGTCACCCTCCATGCCGATGCGAAACCACTTTGAAACTTTCTTTGCCATGTGAACGGCTCTCCGATTGTTAAGTTCGGGACCAGTGTGCGGATAACAGCGAACAGGCTCAACGCGTTGCAGTTGGAAGATCGTAGACACAACAGGGACTTAAGGCGGGCTGCAACGGGCTTACGTAGCCTTGGCAGCATGAATACAACACCGACAACAACTATCATCAGCGATCCACGCCGCCAAGCGGCCTTGCTTTATTGGCAGGGCTTCTCTGTGCGCCAGATTGCCGAAACGCTACACGCCAAGGCACCGACCGTGCAGAGCTGGAAGTTGCGCGACAAGTGGGACGCCATCGCGCCCATTTCTCGCGTAGAGCAAAGCATGGAAGCACGGTTGATACAGCTCATCATGAAGACCCACAAGGAGGGGATCGACTTTAAAGAGATTGACCTGTTGGGCCGCCAGATTGAACGGCTGGCACGGGTGAACCGTTATGCCCAAAGCGGTAATGAGGCGGATTTAAACCCTAACGTCGCCAACCGTAACAAGGGGGAACGCAAGCCCGTAGAACGTAACCTGTTCAGCGAGTCGGCCATTGAGAAACTCAGCAGCATCTTTATGGAAACCACCTTCGATTACCAGATGGGGTGGTATCGTGCCGGGCTGCAACACCGTATCCGCAATATCCTCAAATCGCGCCAAATCGGGGCAACGTTCTTCTTTGCCCGTGAGGCGCTGTTGGATGCATTGACTACCGGGCGCAATCAAATCTTCCTGTCGGCCAGCAAGGCGCAGGCGCATGTCTTCCGCAATTACATCATTGATTTTGCGCGCCTGGTCGAGGTTGACCTGAAAGGCGATCCGATGGTGTTACCGAACGGGGCACGGCTGATGTTCCTCGGCACCAACGTACGCACCGCGCAGAGTTATACCGGTAACCTGTACCTGGATGAATACTTTTGGATCCCCAAGTTCCAGGAACTGCGCAAGGTCGCCAGCGGCATGTCGCTGCACAAGAAATGGCGCACCACCTACTTTTCTACGCCGTCCAGCTTGGCGCACTCCGCTTATCCGTTCTGGTCAGGGGAACTGTTCAACAAAGGTCGCCGCAGCAAGAACGATCACATCCAGCTCGACCTTAGCCACAGCCATCTAGCGAAAGGCGTGCTGTGTGAGGATGGGCAGTGGCGACAGATAGTCACGGTCGAGGATGCGCTGACCGGCGGTTGTAACCTGTTCGACCTCAATCAGCTCACACTCGAATACAGCCCGTCCGAGTATCAGAACCTGTTGATGTGCGAATTTGTGGACGATAGCGCCTCGGTGTTCCCGTTCGTCGAGTTGCAGAGCTGCATGGTGGATACGCTGGAAGAGTGGGAAGACGTCAACCCGTATGCCGTGCGGCCCTTTGGTTATCGTCCGGTGTGGATTGGTTACGACCCGTCAGAAGCCAATGGCGGCGACAGTGCCGGGTGCGCCGTTATCGCCCCGCCGATGGTAGCCGGGGGCAAGTTTCGCGTATTGGAGCGCCACCAGTGGCAGGGCATGAACTTTGCCGACCAGGCACAGAAGATCAAAGACCTCACCGACAAATACTGCGTGGAATACATCGGTATCGATGCGACCACCGTCGGGCAAGGGGTGTTCCAATTGGTGCGGGAATTCTTCCCCGCCGCCCGTGAAATCAAATACACCCCGGAAATCAAGACCGCCATGGTGCTGAAGGCCAAAGACACCATTGGGCGCGGCTGCCTGGAATACGACACCAGCCACACCGATATCACCGCCTCATTCATGGCGATCCGCAAAACCATGACCGCCAGCGGTGCGCGTTCGACCTACACCGCCAGCCGCAGTGAAGAAGCCAGTCATGCCGATCTGGCCTGGGCAATCATGCACGCCCTGTTAAACGAACCGCTGACCGCCGGTAGCGGCCACAGCAGCCCGAACATTTTGGAGTTTTACTGATGAGCAAGCGCAAAGGCCGTAAGGCTTTCACCACCACCACGCAAGCCGCCGCCCCGCAGAACGTGGAGGCGTTTACCTTTGGGGAGCCGTCGCCGGTAATGGATAAGCGGGAAATCCTGGATCACCTGGAGTGTTGCGGTAACGGGAAATGGTACGAACCGCCGATCAGCTTTGACGGACTGGCGCGCAGTATGCGGGCCGCTGTACATCACAGCTCACCGATGTTTGTGAAGCGTAATATTCTGGCATCTACCTTCATTCCACACCCGTTGTTAAGTCAGCAGGAGTTTAGCCGCTATGCGCTGGATTACCTGGTGTTTGGTAATGCGTTCCTGGAACTGCGCAAGAACCAGCTCGGTGAACCGCTGCGCCTACAGTGTTCCCCGGCCAAATATACCCGCCGGGGCGTGGAGCCGGATACCTATTGGTTTGTGCAGGATTGGAAGGAGGCGCACCAGTTCGCACCAGGTAGCGTATTTCATCTGATTGAACCGGATGTGAATCAGGAACTGTATGGCCTGCCGGAATATCTAAGCGCGCTCAACTCCGCATGGCTCAATGAAGCGGCTACCCTATTCCGCCGCAAGTATTACCAGAACGGCGCGCACGCCGGTTACATCCTGTATATGACCGATGCGGCGCAAAGTACCAGCGATGTGGACCGGATGCGCCAGGCCATGCGCGACACTAAGGGATTAGGCAACTTCCGTAACCTATTTATGTACGCGCCGAACGGTAAGCCCGACGGCATCAAGATTTTGCCGTTGAGTGAAGTCGCCACTAAGGATGACTTTTTTAATATCAAGAACTCCAGCCGGGACGACCTGTTGAGTGCGCACCGAGTACCACCGCAGATGATGGGCATCATCCCGAACAATACCGGTGGGTTTGGGGATGTGGAGAAGGCTGCTCAGGTTTTTGTGAGAAATGAGTTGATGCCGCTGCAGGAGAGAATGAAGGAACTGAATAATTGGCTTAATTATGAGGTAATTTCATTTAGTGAATATAACCTTTAGGATTCATATAAAACGAGGGCTATATAAATCCCTACAGCCCGCAATCCTTGGATGCAGAAGCCAATCATTTCACACACCATTATACGAGGTTTTTATTCGCAAAATTAATTAGTTACATCAATAACCTGCCCCATAAATGCTGCTAAAACCAACCTTCAAAACAGGTCTAAATCAGATGGCGATGACAAGGATGTTAGCTACCATTGCATTCATGAATGCTATACGACATAGCAACATCAATCCATATAACATATAGTAAAAATGATTTACATTCTTTAAAAATGAATTACCATGACAGCTTTACGCATTGTAAATAAAGCAAGAGGAGTGCTAATGAACACTAAAAAAACACCTGATATCAATCAGAATTACGAGGGCTTCATTTTAAATAGAGAGGCAGTCGAAATTGGAGACATTATCTTAGAAAGGGGTTACAGTCCTCACTCATCACTCATCGCAAAAAAAACAAACAGCCACTATTCACATGCAATGATTAAAGTTGATGGTACAATTATTGAGGCCACCAGACAAGGCGGCGTATATAGCAGAGTTCCAAACAGGTTTTATGTTAAAAACATTAATGACTTGAAAGTATTAAGACTTAAAGAACCATTAAGCAAGGAAAGAGAGCGTAAGTTAATATCCTTTTCAAGGAGTTTAACTGGTAGTGTATATAGTATAAGGGAAGCTATTTTAGCAGGTTTTGATAAAAAACCAGATTATATACTCACTAGAGGGCAATTTTGTTCTAGATTAGTAGCACAAGCATATCATAATGCTGGAATTAGCATTGTGGAAAATTACAATTTTTGTTCACCTGGTGATATCGAGCGCTCAGATTGCTTTTATGAAGTAAAAGATGCTGTACGAAGAGGTACAATATCAGAAATTAAACATGCGATGACGAATGGTTCACATGTCAGGCACCAAAAAAGTGCGGTAAAATGGACTAGAGCCTCTAAAAGCATCCTTTTAAAATCAGGAGTGACTAATATTATCTTAGAAGGAGAGATTACGTCAATTGAAACAACCAACGATATTTTAACAGCGATATATCAAAATAAAGACAATTATGAGATAGATGAAAAGATAGCAAGGGCAATGCATGATTCGGGATATATGGATGGGCCTTATGATGACGAAATTGAAAACCCTTTCCGTTATGACTTGAAAAAATTCATAGAAACCTTCAATGAAATACCAAGCGAAAGTCGAATTGATGCCCTGATGGAAGAATTTAAAAAGGAGTTTTCATGCATGAACCTTAGATTGGAAAATCTTGATGCATCTTATCAAACCTATTTCCCTAACAAGTCAATTAAAACATTTAAGAACATCCTTATTATAAATTACTTGATGCTTAAAAAAATGTTGGAAAGATTAAGTGTTCTATTGGATTACTGCGACAATAAAAATATAAAACTAGACTTTCTGAGTGAATTAAAAAAAGATCACTCACAACTCACAACCTCACTTAAACAGGTCGAGGCCTTACTGTAACTTCTATCTTATAGCTCCAAGAGTATAAAGCTTGGGGCTATATGAAGTGGACTTTATTTTTTAATATAAAACATTTATTGCGAAAAAATTTAGTGCTACATTAAAGCAATATTACATGCTAGGAGTAAACAACAAAGAGAAAATTAATTTAAATCAAGCCATTAAAATTGTAAAGCGTTAAATGTAATATTTACCACCATGGTTAACTGCGATTCAAAACCGTTTAATTCAACCTTGTGCGCAATGCTATCCCCGCCTCGCCTGCCCGCTTCATGTGTCGCTTTTCATGCAGTTGCGTGATCCGGTGCGATCCGCGCCAGGGCTGACGCTGCGGGGGTAAAAATCACACCGGATCATCATTCAAATTCATGCACTCAGTGCATGCATAGCCAATCTAGGGAGCCATGAGGTAAGTATTCTGCTGATAACGCCCCTCCTCAATCACCCTGAAACGGTGCCCCGACCAGTGCAAAATGTAGTAGTTCGCCTCTGCCGGTGTCATATGGATACCGAGCTGTGCGGCCACATGGATGAAATCTACCGTTTTAATCCGGCGACCTTTGTCGGTAAATTTCAGCGCTTCATGCAGTGCCGAAGCCAGGTTCATCTCTCTTTTCATGCTGCTACCTGCTATGGATTACTAAACTGTTGTGAGCTGCTTGATCACTGCAACTTTCTCCGGGCTGATGCTACTTTTCATCTCACCCGCCAATTCTGAAATCCATATCAGTGCTATCTCTTTATCTCTTGCCTGGCTCTCATAACAAACCCCAAGGCGGGCGATGAGCTCAATACGTTCCAAAATGACCACGTCTTCCACTGCTGGTAAATGCACCCTACTTTCCTCCGATGCTTACAATTAACTGTATGCATATACAGTATTAACTATTGATTCTCATTGCGCAACTGATTATTCGAAGCTTGCCCAATCCTTAACCGGCTCATACTGCATTGATATATCACCAAATTTGACTTTAGTGCCACGCGCTAACACTTCCAGTTCCCAACGTTCGGCCTGGATACTCTGCTGCACCAATTCTGAGTTAATCCGAGGGATCCGAGCACGCTCATCAGGGGTTAATCGGGCCGATGGGGCTACCGTTCGCCCTCGATACGCGTTGTTGCTACGCTGTGCTCTGTTTACCTGTGGTGTATTAGCCCTAATTCGCGCCATAACAGACCGTGTAACGGTCGTATCATTCCAGTCAATTGGGGTTTCCGGTGGGTGTTCCAGCACTGCTACGGCCTCCACAGGCTCCTTATCCTGCTGATCTGTCGCCTCATTGCTGCCGACCAACCCACAGTTATTGACAGGACTCCGAGGCGCGCCAGAGGCGCTTTTTAAGGTCAAGCCCTCAAGGTCAACAGCCTTGGCGACAATGCGCCATTGGGTTGTACGGGTTTCATGAATGTGTGAGCTACCCAGGTGCGGGGCGAAAATGCCGATCACCTTCTGCACTTCTTCATCGTAGGCATTGAGCTCGTCAGCGACACGACGAGCAACACGCACGGTCTGTTCCTTACGGGGGACATTAGCCCCGCCCTGCGCCAGGATGTAAGCGGCAAAGTCTCCAGCATCCGCAGCAGCGCGGACGGCCTCAACGCTAGCGTCAAAGTCCTCTGCCAGGCTGATAGAGCGGATGCGACGACATTCGCGGTAAGCGCCCATGGAAGGCAGGCCGATAGAGTGGAATTGAGGAATACGCCAGGTTGACGCCCAGGCGGTAACGGCGGCGGCGGTCTCGGTCAGCAGCTCACCGGTTTCATGGTCGCGCTCACCGTCCAGGGCATAACCATCGATATTTTTTGCGATATACTTCGCAATATAACCCGCCGCGCCGCCCTTATTCAGGTGCTTGCAGTCAAAACGGTTCTTCGCTGCGCCGCGTTCGTCGCCATCTTCGGCCATGGCATAACGGCGCATGATATCGATCACCCGTTGGCGCTGTTCTTTGGTGGTGAACAGCATCATGTGCCAGTGCGGGGTTGCATCGTGATGGGGCTCAACGACTCGCACGCCATAAACCTGCAGGTCATTATCTTTAAAAGCGGTACGGATCTTACTCCACAGCTTGACCAGATAACGCTGGCCGTCTTTGGGTGTGTAGGCTTCTGCATCCCAATTGTGGTTAAACTGCACCTTGGGATTGGTTTTGCCGAGGGTGCGCGTCGGATGGTATTTGGACGGCGTGGTGATGGTGATAAACAAGCCTTTATGCCCGTACTCGGCAGCGGCTTTCTCGACACCGGCGATCATCGCCATTAACTCCATCCGACGGATCTCTGGGTTTGAGATACTCGCCATCACCTTGTCGATAAGGCTGATACGTTCGCCGGTGTCGGCGTTCTCCAGCTCCCGGCTGTTCAGGTAATCTAGATTGGACTGGCGGCGGGCTTTCACTTCGCGGATCGCCTGCTTACTGGCATAGGCGGAGACTCCCCGGTTCACATTACCCACAGCAATCAGCAAGGCTTCACGCCAGCGGGTGCGCTGGGCTTTCAGTTGGCGTTCCCACCACTCGGCATTCACCAACCGTGACAAACTGGCAACTGCTGACTGAGTATCCAGCTTGCCTTTACGGTATTTACGCCAGTGCATCGGGGTAACATTGAAAGCACGGGCCATCCCCGCAACCTGAGAATAAAACGTTGCCTGGATACCATCATCTAACAGGCCTGTATTATCGCCGCCGTTCTCAGCCAGAAACGCTTCGCAATAACGCTCATAGTTCTGCATCAACTGCCCGGCGATCCGGTCAGCAAAACGCTTCAACGTCTTATCATCCATCCCCGGCAAGCTGGCGTAGTTATCCAGTTCCGACATAAAACAGGGTGATGCATGGAGAGCCATCGCATTTTTATCGTTAACGGTTTGGATGCGGGGCCAGATACGGCGATCAAATTGCAGCACCAGCCACTTGTTGGCATCGTGCAGCCCTTTGCTTTTCAGCAGGTAGTCATGGCGAGACAAAAAGCCCGCACTGAGAAACTGCGGCAGGGAATGGATATTGCGCAAAACAGCTTGCCCCTGAGCGTGCTCCTCACGGGTAAGCGGTCTTACTGGCCCGGCAATCGCCGGGCGCGGTAGGTTCCAGGAATAAGCCCACGGATTGCCTTCAGTCATAAGGTTGCACTTCAGGTCTGCGAGCGTATTCCGCATCACTTAAATCAGCGGCCCCAAAAAAGCCCACTGCAATAAGCAGCAGGCCGAAAACGATTAGGAAGCTGGTCATGCCTGCACCGCATAATGGCGGCGCTTGGCTTCACGCCTGTGCTGACAGGCAACGCAGGTTTCTACGCCCAACAGGGCAATGCGGCGGGCTTCGGGGATCGGTGCATCGCAGTCTTCACATTTAAAAGCAGAAGGCATAAGCGAGGACTTACGGGCATTGGCGATCTGTGCGTCCAGGATCAGCGCTTGACGCTCTTGTGCGATATCCATGAGGTCAGCCATCAGTGCAGCTCCTGCGCTTTGTGTTCGATGGCTTCAGCCTCTTGGCGCAGTAACTCCACGGCCTCGATAGCGTTCAAGCCGTTTTGTGCAATATGCGACGCCAGACGAACCAGGCGAGCGGCGGCCACTTCCGCCTGATTTTTACGTTCATCTAGGCGAGCGGTATTGAGCAGCACGATCACCCTGTCGTGATTAGACTCATTTCTTTTATCAATACCGATAATTTGTTTATTCATGTGGTCAATTCCTAAATTCAAGCAAAGCGATGCCCGGCGGGTTTACGCCAGAATGTCACCAGGGGGGTTAATTACTGTTTAATTCGCAATCATCATCACTGATGAAACGCGGTAAGGTTTTTGATAAATCAATCAGGTCATTCAGCGCCCAGATGATTTTCTGGCGCTCGGTGTAGCTCATTTCGGCAAACGTCATTTGTACATGGCGGGCTTTCAGCTCGGCATGGAAGCAGATTGTCTTGCGGATATGCGGTGGCGATTTATCAAAAGCCTCTTGCGCCACGTTTTTCCTGTAGGCAAACAGTTCCCGCTTAATCTGGGAAATGCGCTTAATACCGATAGCTTTTTGTGTGTCTGTTGCCAGTAACATGTCGATCCCCATCAACGGCCGAAAATGCGACTTAGCAGTGGGTGACCTTTCTTCGCGGACAAACCACGCAACAAAGAAGACTGATTGTGGGTTGGTCGCCAGCGTTGGCCGCCCGGCAGTTCAATAAAACCATGTTCAAAATGGCGTGATGGGCTTTGGCGTTTTAGCAATGGAGCAATCGAGATAGGCATAGCTATAACCTCAACTTAAACCGGCAACGGCACCCAGACCACTAATCACATCAACGGTAGAGGCTAGTGCTGGGGTTGATTGGATGCGGTTTTGAACGGTCAGACCGATCAGTGACAAATGGCGGATCGCGGTGTTGACGCTTTCCAACAAAGCAGACTTGCGGGACTCGGACTTGTGATCACCGTCTACGGCAGCAGCAGCGACAGAACCCACAGCGGCGGTTGCTTTCAGTGCATAGGTTGGAATGTTGGTCACACACGCTTCATTCACCGGCACTGAAGGCAAACAGTTCAACTGTGCCAACAGCGCATCGATCAGGCTGGAATCCTCTGTGGTGTCAGTAATCGCCAGTAGTTCAGCACAACTCAGTTGGTGTGGTTGCTCCGGGTTTAGCTTGTTACGCAGCATCTGTGGCTTCATGTTGATCTGTTCAGCAACGTGGACAAGATTTTGACGGACAGCAAACTGGCGACACGCCATATCAAAATGTGGATGTTTTGAAACTTCAAAATCAAACATTTCTCTCCCCTTTTGCGTCTGGCAACATCTCAAACAGCTACTGAAAATTCACATTCCGAGAGTGCATTCAAAGTCAGCTTCACCATGTTGATCAGCACTTTCTCTCGTTTTCCACCGGTTCCCAGACGGTGGCGGTATGAAGATAGGCGACCGTCAGCCAACATATCGTCAACCGTATTTCTCGATAACCCTGTGAGTTCACAGTATTTTTCTATGGTTACGTGGGGTGTTGGCACCGTGATTGAAATGTTATTACGCATAGTGCAAGATCCTCTGATGACCTGTGGCGGGTCGTGGTAAGTAGTGATAAACGGTTGTAAGCGTGTTTACTTCCAAATTGGAAGTGAATTTAATACCACAAAATGACAATGTCAATTTAAAAACTGTCAAAATGGGATTTTATGGAATTCAATCAAGATGCGAAGTCGGCTATCGAGAGGATGGTTCAGGCGTACGGGGTCAAGACCAAGCTGGCACTGTGTGAGGCTCTAGGGATCACGGCAAGCGCTCTTGCAAACAGACAAAACCGCAACGCCTTCCCTGCCGAATACGTCCTGAAATGCGCCTTAGACACAGGTGCATCTGTTCGTTGGTTGACGTACGGCCACGGCGACATGTTCGAGCAAACTGTGGTTTCTGCACCTAATGCACTAGCTGTGCCTAGTAAAAAACTACAAGGAAGGCAACTGCACGCTGGCGAGACTCTGCTCCTTGATAAAGCTTTTCTACCGGAGGGAATTAAGAGCCCCCTGGTTGTGATCGATGACTCTACCCAATACATTGCCACTCAGGTTTATGATGAAATTTATGATGGTACTTGGCTTATCGATATCGATGGCAATATTAGCATTCGTGAAATAGTCCGTACCCCTGGAAATAGAGTAAATGTGTCTGATCACAAAGCTTCTTTTAGCTGCCTCATTGATGAGCTAAAAGTTATAGCTAAAATCTTAATAATTTGCTCTCCATTATAATAAGTGGTAACACAATGTTTTAGTTATCGCTTACAGATATATCAAGGATGGGAAAATGGAAAGACTGACAAATGAAATAACTTTTAACGATAGAGATGAATATAAAAGAAGCGATATTGCAAATAAGGTCATAACGCTAATTACCTCAGATATTGACACATCCCCCATGATCATTGACGGCGGTTGGGGAACAGGTAAAACAGAATTTTGCTATAAGTTAATAAATTTAATAAAAGAGAAAGAAATCGCTTATCAAGTAGTATATATTGATGCATTTAATGAGGACCATACTGACGCTCCTATACTCACACTTCTTGCAGCCATAGTCGCATTACTTCCTAAACAAGAGCGCTCATCTTTAATTTCCAAGGCTTTACCCGCATTAAGGTTCGGTTTAAAAACAACACTAAAAGCTGGTGCTAATTGGGTATTAAAACAAAACACTGAAGAACTAGCAGAGGATTTTCAAGAGGCAATAAAAGACTCAAGCAATGCAGCGATAGATGGGGCAATCGAAGCTTTATTAGAAGATCATATAGAGTCTGAAAAGAACATTAATGCTTTGAAAACAGCCTTAGTAGAAATCTCAAAAGAAAAGCCTATTATTATTTTCATAGATGAATTAGATAGATGCAAACCTAGCTTTGCCATCTCTATACTTGAGAATATTAAACATATCTTTGATGTTGATAATGTACACTTTATTTTAGTAACTAACACAAAACAATTGGAAGCATCCATTCATCATATATATGGCCAGTCTGTTGATGCCAAACGATATCTAGATAAATTTGTTCGATTTACTCTTAGCTTACCTGAATATTTTAAACTAAATAAAAATAACAATGAACTATCATCTTCTCACCATTGGGCCACTACGGTATCAAAATCTGAAGCCCTTAAAATTATTGACACACCAACCTCCGAATTTATCATATTACTAATTAAAGCAAGAAAATTATCCTTGAGGGAGGTGGAAACACTTGCAAGGCACATTGAAATATATCAAAAAATATCATCAAATCCGATTACAAATGACATTGCTTCACCCTATGCAGCTCTTTATATTCTGGGTATCTTTATTTATTGTTTCGAAAAAGAAATTGCCATCAAAATGTCTCTAGGTGGTTTTGATAAAGATAATTTATTCAAGGCGCTGAATATTAGCCGTATTAATTATGGGCCAAACGGTTACCCTGGTCATTTACAAACATTACTATATGCAATGATAAAAGAATCTGGTGCTAACGATGCACCAACTATAGAAATAGCCAGGGATTGGGATATCCATGTTGAAAATTTATTTGAGTATTCTTACATCCCAGACGGTAACATATACAAAATGGTAACCAATGCGATTGATACTCTCCAGATGAAATAAATCTTACGAGGTTTATATGTTTTGTTTTATTGAAGTAAAACATTGACCACTGTTTTTATATACAGTTAAATACCCCCCTACTTCAAAGAGGGGCTACAATGGCAGTTCGGAAACAGACATCCGGTAAGTGGTTATGTGAGTGCTACCCTGCTGGCCGTACAGGCCGCAGGGTGCGTAAGCAGTTTGCAACAAAGGGCGAGGCAATAGCCTTCGAGCGCTTCACGATGGAACAGGTAGACAACAAGCCATGGCTTGGTGAAGCAGTCGATCGCCGCAGACTGAGTGATGTTGCTAAACTCTGGTTTAACCTACACGGCCAATCGCTAACGGCTGGCGAACGTACATACAAAAAGCTGTGCCTAATCATCGAGGCACTTGGCGATCCCCCTGCTACCACCTTCAACTCCAAAGACTTTGCTCACTATCGTGATAAACGCCTATCCGGTGAGATTTACTTTTCAGACAAGTGGAAGAATGGCGCGGAACCCGTCACTGTTAACCTGGAACAAAGCTATCTGAGCGGTATGTTTAGTGAATTGGTAAGGCTTGGTGAATGGAACCTGCCCAACCCGTTAGAAAACATGCGCAAGTTCACCGTTGCCGAAAAGGAAATGGCCTGGCTTACCCACGCACAAATCACTGAACTGCTCACCGCGTGCAGAAGACACAGCATTGACCTAGCGATGATCGTTGAGGTGTGTCTGAGTACCGGGGCAAGATGGCGGGAAGCTGAGAACCTTACCCGCTCTCAGGTAACGCCGCATAAAATCACGTTTGTCAGAACCAAAGGGAAGAAGAACCGCAGCGTCCCGATCAGTAAGGAGCTTTATAACAAGCTGCACAAGATCGGGGATGGCCGCCTTTTCGGCGGGTGCTATTTTAAGTTTATGTCGGTAATCGAGGGCACTAGTATCGTGTTACCAAAAGGGCAGCTTACCCACGTATTACGCCACACCTTTGCAGCTCACTTTATGATGTCTGGTGGTAACATACTGGTACTGCAACGCATCCTCGGCCACTACGACATTAATATGACCATGCGCTATGCTCACCTGGCCCCCGAACACCTCGAAACCGCGCTACAGTTTAACCCGCTGGCGACGATGCCAAGTGGCGACAATGTGGCGGCATAGGTAGGCAAACCCCGTATTTCCTCACCCTTTGCCACCTTAACAACCAGTTATAAAATCAATAAGTTATTGATTTTATTGTTGTAGTGAGAAATACGCGTTTAATGTTGCACATCGTCACTGTCTCCCAGCTGCGTCTGGCTACCGTCGCTATCCCTCGGCGCTGGCGCATTGGCCGGGTCGAAAATGTGGTCCAGGATTGCCCTGGCCGTCGGCCCTGCAACTACGCCATCCCCACCGCCGTTTTCCAGAATTAGCGCCATCGCCACCCGCGGGTTTTTATACGGCGCAAACAGGGTGTAGAAAATGTGGTCACGCAGGCGTACCGGGGTCATTTTGGCATTGTAAGTCTGGTTTTCCTTCAGGCTGAAAACCTGTGAAGTCCCCGATTTGGCCGCTATCTGGTAGGGCGCGGTATGGAACAGCTTATACCCGGTGCCGTTAGGCAGGTTCGCCATGCCATACATACCGTTGCGTACGATCCCCCAATATGGCGATTTGGGCTCGCCAATCTGCACAGCCTGCTCTGGTGGCTGGTTGCGTTCGACTTCCCGGCCCTGTTTCATCGAATACAGCAGATGCGGCGTTTTCACCCTGCCGCTGTTGATCAGCGTGGTCAGCGCTTTCACCATCTGGATCGGCGTAGCGACCCAATACCCCTGGCCAATACCCACCGAGATGGTATCACCTTGGTACCACCCTTTTTTATGTACTCGCTGCTTCCATTCCCGGCTCGGCAGCACGCCGCGATATTCCTCGTTCAGATCGATCCCCGTCGCCTTGCCATAACCAAACTGGCTGAGCCACTGATGGATCCGGTCGATCCCCATCTCATAGGCAACCTGATAGAAGAAGGTATCGGCCGACTCCTCGATCGCCTTGGTGACGTTCAGCAGGCCGTGCCCGGTTTTCAACCAGTCGCGATAGCGGCGCTGCGTTCCCGGCAAAGTCCAGGTAGGTGCGCCAAAGAAAGTGGTGGTTGGGGTGATGACACCAGCGAACAGTGCCGATACCGCCATATAAGGTTTTACCGTTGAAGCCGGTGGGTATAACCCCTGCGTCACGCGGTTAATCAGAGGTAAATCCGGGTTGCTGAGCAGCGACTTGTAGGCCTGATAGCCAATACCTCTGACGAACGGGTTGGGATCGTAGCTAGGGCTGGAGACCATCGCCAGAATGCCTCCGTCGCGCGGATCGGCAACCACCACCGCCGCCCGTTGCCCTTTGAGCAAGCCTTCGATGTACTGTTGCAGGTGCAGATCGAGCGTCAGATAGATATCTTTACCCGCCTGGGGCGGTTGTTCCTTCAGCAGGCGAACGATACGCCCGTGGTTATCCACCTCCACTTCCTGATAGCCAGTGGTACCGTGTAGCTGTTTCTCGTAATAGGCTTCCAACCCCTGTTTGCCAATATTGTGGTCGGCCGCATAGTTTTGCGCCTGGCCCTGCTGCTCCAGCTTTTTGACGTCGTTATCATTAATTCGCGAGACATACCCCACCACGTGCGCCAACTGTGCCCCGTAAGGATATTGCCGCTGCTGGTAGGTATCGATGGTCACACCGTCAAAGCGATACTGGTTTACCGCAAAACGAGCCACCTCGGTTTCACTAAGCCCGGTCTTGAGGGTAACGGGCTTATAGCGACTATTGTGGTGCATATCATCACGAAAGGCGGCGATGTCATCCGGCGTCAGATCAACAATGGGCGTCAGGTTTTGCAGCAGCCCTGCCATATCGGCAATCTTGCTGGGGGTCACTTCAATCTGATACAGCTGTATGTTGCGCACCAGCGGGATGCCGTTGCGATCGAAGATCAGGCCACGATGAGGGGCGATGGGCAACATTTTGATGTCGTTCTGATTAGAGCGCGTCTGGTAAAACGCATGCTGTTTGATCTGCAACTGATACAGGTTGAAAACCAGCAAGCCAAAACAGGCGACGACCAGCACCATCGCCACGCAGGCACGGCGAATGAACAACGTTTCTTCGGCGGGATGGTCACGGAAAGGATCTTTTAATTGGGCCATGCGTGGGGTCTTACCTGCCTGACTGATTGCTAAAAGGGGCGAAAAGCCGGCAAGCATAGCGTTAATAGCCCTGGCGCCACATTAAAAGGTTGCTAATGATTTGGCATAAATGTTTCAACATATTGGAATGTTGCTGTGATTTGTCAGACAGGCCATAACGACTATTGAGACGCCAATTATTCCAATGCTACAATGTGACGCAGATCACACTAACAACCTAAACCACCGTCTATCCAATGCGCATTCTGCCCCAAGGTCTGATACCTGGAGCCGGCTGCGGCATTTGTAGCAAAGGATCACCTCCGATGAGTACCATAGCCACTGGCTTTATTATGATGCGCTGGGAATTGCTGAGCGCAGTGATGATGTTTCTGGCCAGCCAACTGAATGTGGTGTGCCGTAAGGCCAGCCGTAACGGCATGGCGTTTGTGTTCAGCAGCCTGGGGCTGTTCACTAGCTGCTGGTTTGTGATGGGGCTGATGGGCATGTCCTTCAACCTGGCTGGCATTATGCAGTTCTGGGCGTCATTCAAGGACGTTTTCATCGATGTCATGAGCCAAAACCCGACCGCCTTCCCCCTGCCATAACCGTATTTCCTGTCTAGATGGCGCAGTATACTGCGCCCCCTACATTTCGGCACACTCGTCCTTTATAAGCTCCATTGGTAAATGGAAAATATTGTACGTTACGATATTTTTTGTACTGAATGACATCAACTCGCCATTGAGGTCGATATTTCCCTTATGCCAGCTTGTTGTTGTTTCTCCAGATATAGCCCCCTCCAATTAATATCACCAACGGCGACAGGCTTGCTGGCAATGACTTATTGAGATGAATACCTTTTCGCTTCAGCAGGCTAATGGATTTTCTATATATACTGTACTCCACAATGTGATCGCTGCGGTAATCAACGTACGTCCGCTGCTGCGGTAAGATTAATCTTTTATCTCGTGAGACAACTTTCTTCTCACACCCCATTAATTTTCATGAAAAGTCATCGATACTTTCATTGAAAATGAATGCTCTCTCCATGAGTAATCATCACCATGGCTTAGGAAAAAACTTAAGAATTATACCCGAGAATATTCTAATAAATATTCACATGATGAATGCGCATACAATAAACATTAGAAAAGACAATTGGTAACCTTTGTTTACTATATTTAAAATTGTAGAGTCACAAAGCATCATCACAATAAAATTCATCGATCAACACTCAAAGTAACTGTTGACATTAAAATTATACAATAAAATCAATGGTAAATTATTTTAAAACCCTCTATTAACCACCATGATTGATGTTTGCATTTGTATTGCTAAAGTTTTAAACTAAAAACATCAAGAGAAATGATAAGAAAAGTTAATATTACCTCATTAAGAATGACGCTGCCTATTCATCTGATTTAAATAGGCATACGATTCAACTTAATTCAATGAATGCCTCCGGTTATTTATTATCCAGGAACGTGATTTTTTCTTTTATTTATAGGGGGAATATTAGGCCGAACTGTCAGTCATCTAACCATTTTTAATTAAATGCCGGGGTCGCATTTGCATTTTATGCGCAATGAATATTTTCTTGGCTTAGTGTTTACCAATACCTACATGTAAGTATTGACTTCAAAAAGAGGAAGGAACCAATGGAGTTGATTTTGATCTCGCCGTATACCAGAATGTTCTGGAATGAGTATGTTCTTAAGCCTCAATCATCTGAGTACAATCTAGTAGTGGATCAGTCAATTGAAGGGCCGCTTGATATTAACAGGTTGCGATCTGCTGTAGAAGGACTGGTACGCGACAATGTTTTATTTCAGCATGTTTTAAGTGATAAAAATGAGCAACTTCAATGGGTCAAGTCTGAAAAGGAAATAACGCTTGAAATACATGATGCCTCATGTGATATAGCCACTTTGGTCAACACTCCTTTTAACCTCATGGAAGGGCCTCTTTGTCGTTTTTATTTAATTGAACTGGGTTCACAGCGCTACAATTTCATCGGTATACTACACCATATACTGATCGATGGCTTATCTGGTCAAGAGTTTTACGACACTTTATCCCGCTACTATAATCAAGGGCCGCTGGTATCGCCAAATGCCCATACCCCGGTACACCTGCAACAACTCTATCAACAGTATGCAACTGATGTATCACGATTGAAACATGAGCTCAACTCTCCGTCTTTTTGGAGAGAGTTATTGGCGGACTGCCCTCCCCGTATCGACCTACCCTACATTCATGGTCAATCAAATACATCTTGTACATCAGGTGAAGTAAGATTCAGCTTGCCGCTTGCCGAATGGAATAATCTGAAAGCCGGGGTGAAGCATGCAAATCCATTCTTGATTTTCAAGACGTTATGGGCACTATTAATTGCCCGTCAGTCTGAACAGAAAACGGTATATATTGGTTATCCCGTTGCTGCTGAAGGAGGAGATAAACTCTATTATGGTGCCCAGGTAAACACAGCCGTCTTCCCACTCCGGCTGTCACCACAGGACACTTTTGCCAGCCAGTATCTGGCTACTCTTGACTACACCAAAGCGCTTAAAGCTTCAGGGAAGTTGCGACACACCAAGCTGCCCATCGACGAGATATTAAGTCAGAGCCAGATCAAGCAGTTAAACGTTAATTTTACTCAAGCCTACCTCAAAGACTCACCGCTAAACTTCAAAGGCTGCCGGATGAGTGTCAATCACCGTTTTAATATTGACTTGGCGGGTTCTGAGCTGTTGCTGGAGTATCAGCAATCAGAGAAGACATTTGATTTCAGGCTGAGATATAGACCAGATTTGTTCGATGAAACTCAAATGCATGAAATGGCGGAACAATATCTTTATTTGTTACGCTCAACATTGAATGAACCCAAGCGACCAATTTCTACCTTCTCACATCTGACACCCCAGCAAGAACTAAGCCTGTGGGATCGATTCAACAGTCATGACGTTCCGCCTTCAGGCTCCCAAAACACATTGCTCAGCGGGTTTGAGAAAACCGCCAATATTTATCCGGAACGTATTGCTCTCAAAAATGACAGTGAACAAATCAGCTATGGTGAACTTGAGCATCGCAGTACTCGATTGGCTCAGCAACTACGTATGGAATACCGGCGCATTTGCGGTCAGGAAATGCCCGCCGATACCCTGATCCCGCTCTATTTACACCGGGGTATGGATGCCGTGGTTGCCATACTGGCCATTATGAAGGCAGGGGCAGCCTATGTTCCGTTGGATCCTAACGCCCCCGCGCAACGACTGGCCTATATTTTACAGGACGTAAATAGTCCGTTAGTACTGACTGAGGGAGCGCTGCAGGATAACATTTTGCAAAATTCACCCGACAGTCACTGTCTGCTGATTGATAGGCCAGAGCCGACTCCTTTTGCTGAGAATATTGCGTTGCCGGATCTTGATAACCGGCAGTTGGCTTATGTGATTTATACATCCGGTACCACAGGGCGGCCCAAAGGGGTGCTGTGTGAACACCGTGGTGTCGCCAATATGATCCTGCGCCATACTCAGCGAATACTTGCTGGCGAGCGTAATGTTCTGAACTGTCTACAATTTTCCTCATTAGCCTTTGATGCGCACGTGTTCGAGGTCTTTATAGCGCTAGGTAATGGACACTGTCTGTGTATCGCCAATGAAAATCAGCGTCTGGACCTGGCATCACTCGTCGAGCAAATGGCTGCATGGCAGATCAACTTCTGTTTCCTCCCTCCCGCCCTGCTCAGTACCAAGCCAGTATTTCCAGCCTCGCTGTACTATCTGGGCGTAGGCGGCGAAGCCACTTCACAGGACGTGCTTGATCACTATCTGGCAAGTGGTTTACTGGTTTCCAATCTGTATGGCCCTACTGAGGCATCGGTCAGCGCCAGTATCAACCTGTATCGAAACAATGGTGCACGTAATATTGGCAAGGCGATCGCTAATATGCAGTGTTACGTGATGGATGAACATTTCAACCTGTTGCCATTGGGCGTGGAAGGAGAGCTTTATCTTTCAGGTATTGGCCTGGCTCGCGGTTATCTGGGGCAGCCTGAGCTGACTGCCAGCGCGTTTATTGATAACCCGTTTAACCATTCTGCAGAATATGGTCGTGTTTATCGTACTGGAGATCGGGTGCGCCGTTTCGCCGATGGCAGCCTGGAATACTGTGGCCGTAAAGATCAACAGGTGAAAATCCACGGTTATCGCATTGAGTTGGGCGAAATCGAATCGGTTATGCGCGGTCTGTCAGGCATAACAGAAGCAGTGGTCGTTGCGCGTAAACATCCATCGCCGCAGCTCTTAGCCTGGTATGTGTTGGCTCCGGGCTGCGACCTGACGCCTAAAGAGATCGGCCAGCAGCTTGATGCTCAATTGCCACATTATATGGTACCTGGCGCGATGATGGCGATACCGTCGATCCCGCTCACGGTAAGTCAAAAGGTAGATTATCGCGCATTACCCGAGCCCAAGCTCATTGAGCAGAATACGCCTTTCCGGGCACCAACCAATCCGTTAGAGAGCCAATTATTAGTTATAGTGAATGGCTTACTAAACAGCAATGCGGGCATAGATGACCACTTTTACCGCTTGGGCGGTAACTCTATTTTGGCGATTAAACTCTGCCATGAAATCAATAAGCAACTTGGTGTCAAAGTCTCAGCGCTGATACTGAACCAGCACCCGACGATCGCCGCGCTCAGCCACTATATTGCTCAACAAGAGCATGAAATGTGCGACAACGTGATCCTGGCGACAGGATGCCAAACCGCGCCGCTGTCTTTCCAGCAGTCCCGCCTGTGGTTTATGGAGCAACTGTCAACGGGGGCCACGCATTACTTGTCGCCGATCCTGCTGCAGCTCGCTGCCGAAGTGGATTGTGGTGCCTTTATTAAAAGCCTGCAGGCGATAGTGGCTCGTCATCAGGTATTGCGCAGCCTGATACAACAGGATCAGAGAGGGGAAGCCTGTCAAATTGTCACTGACCGGGTACTGCCCGTACCGATCCACGTTGTGACGGCTGATAAATTCTCTTTTTACCTGCAAAAGGAATTAAATCAACCTATTGATTTAACATGTGAAATTCCACTGCGCGCCGCAATCTATCAGTATCAGGATGAAACGGGGAAAACTCACACAGCAAGCCTGTTGGTATTCCACCACATCGCCTTTGACGGTTGGTCGATGGATGTGCTGATGAAGGAGCTTGCTGAGTTTTACACTCACTTCCTACTGCGCACAGAACAGCAACCGGCAGAACTTGCCCTGCAGTATATCGATTATGCCCTCTGGCAGCATCAACAGGGTGAAGAAGCGGGCAAAGCGGATGACTTGGCATTTTGGCACCAGGCATTAGCGGATTGTCAGCAATTGGACATTCCACCCGACTATGTCCGCCCTGCCACGTTTGATACCCGTGGAGATAACTGCGATATCATGCTGCCAGCACACTTGGTTGCATCACTCGGCCTGCTGGCCCGCGAAGAGGGAGTCAGTTTGCATGCCGTCATGTTGAGCGCATTCACATTGCTGTTGGCTCGTTTCACCGGCCAGGATGATGTCATGGTTGGGACGCCTCTGGCGAATCGTGGCCAGCCTGAACTGGAAGATTTGATCGGTTTCTTTGTTAACACCTTACCGCTGCGCAATCGTGTGGATAACGAGATTTCGGTTTCTGCATTTATCCAGCAGGTAGCCACCAACACGTTGCAAGTACAGCTGCATCAGAGTCTCTCGCTGGAACAACTGGTTGACAGTCTGGCACTGCAACGTGATTTTTCGCGCCATCCGCTGTTTCAGGTGATGTTTGCGCTGGAGGAAGGCGTCAAGAGCACTGATGACTCGTCCTGTTTCTGCGTGGTGGATCTGAGCGGCTATGAGCAAACGGCTAAATTTGATTTAACACTGACCCTGACGCCAAGTGAAAATCAGATGTGCGCACGATTCAACTTTGCCACCGCATTGTTTAAAAAATCATCAATCAGTCAACTGGCCAACTACTTTGTTTCTATTCTGCAGCAGATGGTGGAAAAACGTCATCATCAACTAAAAGACATCAGTCTTTCCTATCAAGTAGATAGACAGCAGCTAATCTCTTCCCGCCTTGAACAGCAGTTTGAGTATTCATTCGAGCGTACGTTGCATCATGACTTTATGCTGAATGCCAGGCAACATCCGCATGCCGTAGCCGTCATCGATCAATGGGGGGAAATGACCTACGGTGAGCTGTACCTTACAGCGCTAACTCTCGCGACCCAATTGCGTCTGCAAGGGGAAATACAGGGGGGAGCCATCGGTATACTGGCGGACAAGGGGCGTCAGCAGCCTATTGCTATTTTAGCGGCTCTGATGTGTGGTAAAGCCTTTTTACCCATGGATAAAAGCTGGCCACGGCAACGACGCCTGGGCGTGATGGCACAGGCGGGCATCAATACCCTGCTGAGTAATGAAGCCTGGGAAACGCCAGAGATTAACGTTGTAACGCTCGATAGCGCTGGCTTGGCACCAATGCTACCTAAGCCTGAACAGCTTTTATCCCCGGTTGATGTGGATGCGGATAGTCTGGCCTATATCATCTTCACCTCTGGTTCCACTGGCATGCCGAAGGGGGTAGCGATCGAACACCGCAGCGTCGTCAACATGATTGAAGGGACGAATCGTTACTTTTCCGTTGATAGAAACGATCGCAGTATCGCGCTTAGCGTGCTGAGTTTTGACCTCGCCATTTATGACATTTTTAGTGTGCTTTCAGCAGGTGGCGCGGTCGTTATGCCCGCCGAGTGCGATCGAAGCAATCCAGAAGCCTGGTACCGGTTGATAATCACCCATCGCGTTACCCTTTGGCTTAGCGCTCCGGCGTTGATGGAGCTGTTGTTGGACTACGTCAACAATATCGGTGTGGTCTCTGGACCCGTGCCAGCATTACGTGCCGTGATGGTCGGAGGAGATTGGATTGCTACCTCGCTACCAGAGCGTTGCCGCCAATGGGCGCCGAACAGTCGATTCTGCAGTGCAGGTGGCGCCACAGAATCTGCTATTTTCTCGATCCTTTATGAAGTGCCGCATGAGCCAGTGCTTTCAGTCAGTATCCCTTATGGCAAGCCGCTGCCACATCAGCGTTTCTATATTTTGGATACCTGGTTACGCCCAGTTTCTGAGGGGGTGAAAGGCGAAATCTACATCGCGGGTGAAGGGTTGGCGCGCGGTTATTACGGCGATAAAGAGAGAACCGCAAATAGTTTCTTCTGGCACGAGCAATTGCAGGAACGGGTTTATCGCACAGGTGATGCTGGCCGTTTCCTGAGTGACGGAAATATTGAATTTATGGGGCGAATTGATCAACAGGTCAAAATCAACGGTTACCGCATCGAGTTGGGTGAAATTGAAAATATTGCATTGTCATATCCAACTCTGACGGCCTGCTGCGTGATACTGCTCAAGCACCCTCAACCCTATCTGGCTGCTTATTGGGTTGCCAGCGAGCCGGTGGACGTCTCTGCATTGCGCCAATACCTGCGCAGCCAGTTGCCACCATACATGATGCCCAAAGCGTTTGTTCAGCTCGATAGTATGCCGCTGACGGAGAACGGTAAAATTGCCAGGAAGGCGTTACCAGAACCGCAGTATGAGCAACGCGATTTTGTCTCGGCTGAAAGTGGCTGGGAAAGTGAGTGCTGCGAGGTTTGGAGCGAGTTGTTAAATCTCCAACGTGTCAGCGTAGAAGATAACTTTTTCTCGCTGGGAGGAAACTCGATCCTGGCGATCCAGGCCTGTTATCAAATCAGTCGCCGACTGCAACGTGATGTCACCCTGAGCGAATTGGGACAACATCCGACGATCAGGGAGCTTTGCCAATACCTGAATAACAAGCCTGATCAGGAAAAACCCCTGTCCATACCTGCATTGCACCGTGATACCTATCCGTTATCCTCCTCACAGATGCAACTCTGGTTTATCGAAAATATGAATGGCGGCAGTAACCTTTACCACATACCGATGTTGTTCCGCCTCAATGAAGCGATTGACCAGATGGCATACTGTCAGAGTCTACAGACTATCGTTGCCCGTCATCACGTATTGCGTAGCACTATTTGCCAGCAACAGGCTTTAACGGCCGCCTCACAGTTATCGGATGATGAACTCCAGGTGGCATGTTTGACATTGAATGAGGACAATTGGCAGCGACAGTTGCTGCAAGATATCGACCGGCCATTCCGGCTTGAGGAAGAAATTCCGATTAGGGCCAGCATTTATCAGATCCACCGGCAAGATAACTCCACAGAGCGTTACAGCCTGATTGTGGTGCATCACCTGGCTTTCGATGGCTGGTCACAGAACCTGTTCCTGCAAGAATTGCGGACCTTGTATGAGGCCTATCGAACCGGGCGGCAACTGGCGTTGCCTGAAATGACCTTGCAGTATGGTGATTATGCCTGCTGGCAGCAGACGTATCTGGGATCTGAAAAGGTCGAGCGGTTGAAAACTTTCTGGCTACAGCAACTTCAGGATTGGCAAGTGCTGGAAATGCCGCTTGATTATGTGCGCCCCACTCTGTTCGATCATCGAGGCGCCAATCACCGCGTTATATTGCCCGCTACCCTGGCAGCGCAGGTGGAACGCTTTGTGCAGCATCAAGGGGTGACTCCTTTTGCCCTTTTCCTGTCGGCATTCAATCTATTGCTAAGTTGCTTTAGTGGTCAGCAGGATATCCTGGTGGGGACACCGGTTGCCAACCGACCAACGGCGGAGACCCGCTCGGTGATCGGCTTCTTTGTCAACACGCTACCGTTACGTACACAAATCGATGACAGCATGCTGTTGTCTGACTATGTGCATGAAGTCTTTAACATTTCACTGGAAGCACAGAAATACCAAAGCCTGCCGCTGGAACAGCTGATTGATATACTCCAGGTGCAGCGCGATCTCTCTCGTCATCCGTTATTCCAGGTGCTATTTGTGCTGGAGGATCCCACGCAAAATCCGCAGCAGCTAGATTGGCTGATACCACAAAACCTGATGGAACAGTATCAAGCGGCCAAGTTTGATCTGACACTGAGTATTCAAAAAGATGGCGAATGTACCCAGGCCGTATTCAACTACGCCACGGCACTGTTTTCACCGGAAACTATGGCCTGCCTGTCACAGTATTATTTGACGATCCTTGAACAGATCGTTGGGCAGAGTAACCTGCGAATCAATCAACTGGCGCTGGTCTCCACTACAGAGGTAACCCACCAGCGTGAAGCCTGGCAAGGCTGTTCGCCAGCTTATGATTTTGAGCGTGCGATCCATCATGATTTTATCCAGCAAGCTCTGCAGCAACCCCAGGCAGTGGCAATTATCGACAGCTTGGGAGAGCTGAGTTATGGCGAGCTCTATCAGGCCGCATTGACTCTGTCGTTACAGCTACGTCAGAACATGGATATGAATACCGAAACCATTGCGGTGATGGTCGACAAAGGAAGAGCACAGATTATCGCCGTGCTGGCGATCGTCATGGCAGGTAAGGCTTACCTGCCGCTAGATGGTTCCTGGCCAGAGCGTAGACGGCTGGAGATTATCGCTCAATCACAAACCCGAGTGATCCTCAGCAGCGAGCCCTGGCACAACGTCGAGCAGGCAAGGCTATTGCTGATTGATATCCATGGCGTGGTGGCAGAGTTGCCCCCGACACAGCCAGGGGAGCCGGTATTCTCCGCGCCTCATGAGCTAGCCTATGTCATCTTTACTTCGGGCTCGACCGGCATTCCTAAAGGGGTAGCTATTGAACATCGTGGTGCGGTAAACAGCATCATCGATACCGTCCGCCAACTTGTCCTTGACCGGCGAGATCGTGGGTTGGCGCTCAGTGCGCTGAGTTTTGATATCTCGGTGTTCGATATTTTTGGCATTCTATCGGTAGGCGGGACCATGGTGATGCCGTCGGAGTCAGAACGTTATCGCCCCGATTCCTGGCACCAATTGATGGTTAATCATGGGGTGACGTTCTGGAACTCTGCACCTTCGGTGATGACATTACTGGTTGAATATCTGGAGTCCGAGCAGGCTGGGGAGAAAGGCTGGCCGATGTTGCGTACCGCAGTGCTGGTTGGGGAAGTCATATCCAAACAGCTACCGACACGTATCCGGCAATGGAGCAGTGATTGTCGAGTGGTCAGTGCCGGTGGTGCAACGGAAAGCTCTATCTGGTCGATCCTCTATGATATTCCGGATACACCCATTCTTAGCCCCAGCGTACCCTACGGTAAGACTATGGAACATCAGCGTTTTTACGTGCTGGATCGTCACATGCGCGTGCTTCCACCCTGCCTGCCGGGTGAGCAGTATATTGGTGGTGCGGGGGTTGCTCGAGGCTATTTCCGCAATGAATCGATTACCCAGGAGAGATTTATCTACCATCCTGAACTGGGCGAGAAGCTGTATCGCACCGGAGATGCCGGACGCTACCTGCCAGATGGAAATCTTGAATTTATGGGGCGTATGGATTTTCAAGTCAAGATTAATGGCTATCGCATAGAACTGGGGGAAGTTGAGAATAGTGCTCTGGCGTTTGGCCTCATCAAATCGTGCTGCGCGATCGTATGGAAAGATCATGATCAGGAGCGATTAGCCCTCTACTACGTTTGTGATGAACCGCTTATTGAAGCTGAACTGCTGGAGTTCCTCAGCCAGCGTTTGCCACTTTATATGATCCCGACGGCGTTAATCGCACTAGAGGCTCTACCGTATAACTCAAGCGGTAAGCTGGATCGCAAAGCGCTGCCTGCTCCGCAGAAAAGTGAACAGAGCGGCTATGTTGCTCCGGGTAATGAACTCGAACAACAGCTTTGCTCGTTGTGGCAAAAGTCCCTGAAACGCGATCGGGTAGGCATGACAGACGACTTCTTCAGTTTGGGGGGAACGTCGATTATCGCGATCTCGGTATGCATAAAACTGTCTGAATTGCTGAAAACGACCATACCTGTTGTCAGGCTGTTTCAGTGCCGTACGCTGAAAAACCTTCTTGCCGCTCATAAGGTAAGTTTGGTGACACCTCTAACGTCGACGGTTAGTGGCCTGCCTGCTTTGTGGATGATCCACCCTGCTCTGGTTGGTGCAGAAGTATTCCATCCCTTCGCACAACATTTGCAGGATCGAATGAATAGCTTTGGCGTTGATAATTATAATCTTTATCACCGCCCGGTTATTTCGTCTCTGACAGTATTGGCCGATCTTTATCTGGAGGAAATGATCGCAAACGGCTTACTTGCGGGGCCGATACAGATATTGGGGTGGTCGTTGGGAGGACTCATCGCTCTGGAAATTGCGGCCAGATTGGAAGCTCGTGGTATTGAGGATGTGTCGCTCTATCTGCTTGATAGTTTTTATCAGCAGACGGCGAAGGAAGTTTCGCTTGCCACTCTGCTGCCCGCGATGGGGATTACCGGAGAGGCCGCCGAGCGTGCTCTGGCGGTGGCAGAAGTAGAGGATCAGCTTTCGTGCGCGAAACTCAGCCGCAAACTGCAAACTACCCAGGTCACGCTGTTTAAAGCGATGTTGGCAAACCCTGCTTTACCGGAGGAAGCGATGAAGCCGTTGATTGCCGTCCCTGACAACGGTCTGAAAGCAGCCTGCGAACATCTGAAGGTGATCTCGCTGGACTGCCATCATCATAATATTCTGGAATGTGGTGATGACATCCGTAAAGTGATCGGCTCTTCTCGAGGTTAAATATAGCCAAGGGCAGCGGAGGAAATCCGCTGCCCTTGATTCTCTATATAACAATAAGTTGCCTGGTTGTTCGGTGTTATGCCCGCATCCAGGGCGTTAAAGTCACGCCGACCAGCAAACCTTCCGGGCTTAGCAGACGGGTGACGCTCTGACCCCACGGCTCCAGACGGTTGGCTACCAGCAGTTGGTAGCCCTGATCCAGCAGCGTTTGGGTGGCCTTCGCCATATCTGCCACGTCAAACTCCATCCACGCCTGCGGCACCGGTAAATCTTGTGGCCATTGATCCTGACCAAAGCAGGATTGGGCAGCCTGCGCCAAAGGCCACAGCGCAAAGTGCTTCACGCCGTTCAAGGCATCGTGCTCGATCAGCAGATAGTCCTCATTCCCTTCCATTGGCTTTAGCGGCAACCCCAGCGCTTGCTGATAAAACGCGGCACTTTGGCTGGTGTTTTGGGTGATCGGGCCAAAACCCGCGACAAAAAGTACCTCAACACCACAAAATGGTTGTTCCATATCCTTTCTCCTCAGGGATTAACGGCTTTGCTGCCGCAGCCATATCGGCGTATGGCCATAGAATGCCTTGAAACGGTGGCTGAAATGGCTGGCCGAGCTAAAGCCGCAATCCAGCGCAATCTGGGTTAGCGGCATCAGCGTGTTGCGCAGTAATTTCTCCGCCTGTTGCAAACGCACCTGCATCACATACTGATGCGGTGCCTGCCCGGTGCTGTGTTTAAACATGCGGGCAAAATGAAACTCACTCAATTCCGCCTGAGCGGCCAGATCGGCCAGCACCAGCGGTTGATCGAGATGGTGATAAATAAACTCTTGTACCCGCTTAAGCACGGCCGGTGCCAGCCCACCACGCACGCTAGGCAGCCGCCATTGCAACTGGGTGTAGCGCTGAAGCATATGCGACATCAACAGCGTGGAGGCGCTGCTCAGTGCCAGCTGGTTGGCGGTGTCTTGCCAATTGTGATTAAGTAAAAACTGGCGATACAGCAACGTGATCTGCGGATCTTCCGCAAACGACAGCGGCTCTACGTTGATGGACGCCGGGCTGCGATCCCAGGTCTGCTCCACCAAATGGCGCAAATGCTGGTCGGTACAATACAGATGAACAAAGGAGAGATTGCTGCGGACATCCCAGGTGGATTCGTAATGACGCGGCATGATGCAAAAGCGATCCGGGCCGCCGCCGTTCTGCCACCCCCCTGGTACCTTCTGATAGCACTCATAACCATCCGCCACGTACAGGCTGAGGGTGTGGTGATCGGCACTTTCCTGGGTGATACGGTCGTTGCAGTTGGACCAGGCCGCCAGTTGCACGCCAGAGCCCAGTTGCACGCTGTTGTGCAACCGGGCTTTATGTTGGTGCAGTGTTTCAAATGCCAGGTATGCCATAGCTGCCCTATTCCTGTGATCCAAGCTGATTCAGTTTAAAGAGTGGCGGCACGGGATGCCAGTTGTCACCGGGCGCTTTTAACAAAAAAAGCGCAAGAATATGCAATTGGCCGCAAAAGGCTGAAAGCGTTACGGCGCTGAAAGATGAATACTCCCGTCATCATTCACAGGAGAACTTATGAATACGCTGTTGTATCTTGCCGTGGTGCTGATTTGGGGCACCACCTGGATTGCGATTACCCTGCAACAAGGCACGGTAGCGATCCCCGTTTCGATCGGTTACCGCTTCCTGCTGGCTGCCGCCGTGATGTGGCTGGCCATGCTGGCGCTACGCCGTCTGCGGGCCATTAGCCTGCGGGACCACCTGTTCTGCATGTTGCAGGGCTGCTGTGTGTTTGGCTTTAACTTTTACTGTTTCTACCTGGCGGCGGCCTATATCAGCAGCGGGCTGGAATCGGTGATTTTCTCGATGGCGGTGTTGTTCAACGCGGTTAACAGCATGATTTTCTTCCGCCAACGCCCCAGCCCCAACCTGCTTCCTGCGGCGCTGTTAGGCATGATCGGCATCGTGGCACTGTTTTGGCAGGATTTGATGGCGACCCAGATGGCGCCAGAATTGCTTAAAGGTATCGGGTTGAGCGCCCTGGGCACCTACGGTTTTTCGCTGGGGAATATGCTCAGCACTCGCCACCAACGCCGTGGGCTGGATATGCTTTCCACCAACACCTACGCCATGAGCTACGGCGCACTGCTGATGTTTGCCATCGCACTGGCACAGGGCGCTTCATTGCAGCTCGAATTCACCACTCGCTATCTGGGTTCGCTGTTCTATCTGGCGATTTTTGGCACGGTGATCGCCTTTGCCGCCTATTTCACCCTGTTAGGCCGCATCGGTTCGGGTGCCGCTGCCTACAGCACCTTGCTGTTCCCATTGGTGGCGCTGACAATCTCCACTCTGTATGAGGGTTACCAGTGGCATCTGAATGCGGTGATTGGCCTGTGCCTGATCCTGTTGGGTAACCTGGTGATGTTTTCCAAACCAGGGATGTTTACCCTGCCTTGGCGGCGGCGCGTAGTTTAATTAAAGTGACATTGTCACTAATTCCTGGCGGTGTTGCACTTTTGTCGCGCCGCTAAATGGTTTGATTAAAGAACAGATTTCCGTACGATTGGTGTTCAGGCCCGTTAATCGACCGCAGAGACCCCCCGCATATGGATTTAAGAAAATTATCCTGCTTCATCCGGGTGGCTGAACTAGGGAGTTTCAGCCAGGCTGCACAGACGCTTGATCAGTCACAATCGGTGGTTAGCCGCCAGGTACGGCAATTGGAACAGGATCTGGGGCAGACGTTACTCAAGCGCAACGGGCGCGGGGTCACGCTGACTTCCGCTGGCCGGCAACTGCTTGAGCACGGTAAAGGTATTTTGCGGCAGGTAGAGATTACCGAACAGGCCCTGCGATCCGGCGATGGCACCTACAAAGGTAAGGTCACCGTGGGCATGCCTCCCACTCTGGGTAAGCTGCTGACCGTGGGGTTGGTTACCGATTTCTTTGCCGAGTTCCCAGGCTGTTCGCTAGCCATCAGCGAGAATTTGACCTACTGGATCCAGAAAAGGTTGATTCTTGGCGAGTTGGATTTCGCACTACTGTATAACCCGCTCCCTAACAGCAACCTGAAATACCAACTCCTCTGGACTGAGAAACTGTGTCTGATTGCCCCTGCCAATTCTCCTATAGCAGGCCAGAATATAGTTTCGCTCCAAGAGCTAGGCCGTTATCCGATTATCATCCCCAATCGGCAGCAAATGCTGCGCAATCTGGTTGAGATCGAGTGCGCTCGCCATGATGTCGCGCTCAACGTGGTGATGGAAATTGATACCGTCTCTTCGATGCTCGGATTGGTGGCAAGAGGCTTTGGTTATGCGGTTTTGCCAGCTAACGCACTCGACGTCGACTACCGGCCCGACGGATTGACGGCTGTCCCCCTCGCCCCCGCCATCCTCAATCGGGTCGTGTTGGCCACGTCCACCCAACATCAGTTGCCATCACTGGCACAGCGCACACTTGAACTGCTACTACAGCAGAATATTATCAAGCAACGCCTCTCCTGATCGCTAATCGTTCCTGATTTCGCCCATCGAAAGTCGCCTCGCGATCGCCCCTGCGTTTCCCTCTGTTCCTGTTATGCAAAAAATGCAAATCAGCTAGTACGACTTGCCTCTGTTTCGCTCCGACCTTCGTTGCTAGCTTAGCCATTACACAATGTAGGGTTAAAATGGCGAGGGCATATGAAAGCATTACCCTGTTGGTTTATGCGTGGCGGCACTTCCAGAGGCCCCTTCTTTCTGGCCAAAGATCTGCCTCAAGAGATTACCGAGCGGGATCGTCTACTTCTGTCGGTGATGGGTTCTCCTGATGAACGACAGATAGACGGCCTCGGGGGCGCAACCACGCTGACGAGCAAAGTCGGCATTATTTCCCTGGCCGAGGATCCGCAGGCCGACCTCAACTTCCTGTTTGCACAGGTTGCCATCAATGAACGGCGCGTCGATACCACACCCAACTGCGGCAACATGCTGGCGGCAGTTGGACCGGCAGCATTGGAAGCGGGCCTGATATCGTCACGGGGGGAACAGACCACCCTCCGCATCCGTACCTTGAACACCAATATGATCGCCGAGGTGACGATACAAACACCGGGAGGCAAACCAGGCTATGAAGGCGATGCGCGCATTGATGGCGTGCCTGGCACCTCCGCGCCGGTGTTACTGAACTTTCTCGATACCGCCGGTTCCGTCTGTGGTGCCCTGCTCCCAACCGGCAACCTGTGCGACACGATCGACGGTATTGAGGTGACCTGTATCGATAACGGCATGCCGGTGGTGATCGTCGCCGCCAGAGATATGGGGATCAGCGGCTATGAGAGCAAAGATCGGCTTAATGCGGATAAAGAGCTGGCGGCAAGAATTGAAAGGCTGCGTTTACAGGCGGGCAAGCTGATGGGCATCACCGATCTGGCCAACAAATCCGTGCCTAAAATCAGCATGGTTACCAAGGCTCAGGCCGGTGGCGCCCTTTGCACCCGAACTTTTATTCCACATACCTGCCATGCGGCGATCGGCGTCCTGGGGGCCGTGACAGTCGCCACTGCGGCAGTGATGGTCGGTTCCGTTGCCCACTCGCTGGCCGAGTTGCCTGGCGGTGATGAACAGCAACTCTCTATCGAGCATCCCTCAGGTGAATTAAGCGTCTATCTACGGCTCAATCCAGATGGTTCGGTGCAGCAGGCGGCACTGATGCGCACCGCCCGGCTGATCATGCGTGGTGAAGCGCTGGTTTAATAACGAGATTAACTTGTCTGCTTTCAATCAGGAGAAAACATGAACACACAACCAAAAACAGCCTTGGTGGTCAGCGCACATTCAGCCGATTTTGTCTGGCGTGCGGGCGGTGCCATTGCCCTGTATGCCGCTCGCGGTTGGGATGTGCATATCGTTTGTCTGTCGTTTGGCGAACGTGGCGAGTCCGCCAAGCTGTGGCGTCAACCGGGAATGGAGATGGCGACGGTGAAGCAGGAACGCGAGAAAGAAGCCCGTAAGGCGGCGGAAATCCTCGGGGTCAAACAGATCCGTTTTATGGACGTCGGTGATTATCCTATGCGGATCGGCGATGACACCTTATTTGAATTGGCCGATCTGTACCGTGAACTCAATCCAGAGTTTGTACTGACCCATTCGCAGAAAGATCCCTACAACTTCGATCATCCTTTGGCTACGCACGTTGCCCAAGAGGCTCGCATCATCGCGCAGGCACATGGCCATTGCCCGCAAAAGCCGGTGATCGGTGCACCACCGGTATTCCTCTTCGAGCCCCATCAACCTGAACAGTGCGAATGGAAACCTGAACTATTACTGGATATCAGCGAAGTTTGGCACGTAAAACGTCAGGCTCTGGAGTCGATGGCAGCGCAGGAACATCTGTGGGAGTACTACACCCGCGTGGCGCTACAGCGAGGTGTGCAGGCATCAAGAAACTCCAATTTGAAGATTAACTATGCCGAAGGTTACCAGCGTATTTTCCCACAGGTGGCGGCGCAATTTTCCTAGCCAGAGACACGACAACAGGAGTCAGCAATGAAAACGTGTAAAACCCCGGACCCTCATCCTTTGAAACCCCGCCAGGCTTTGCCAGCAGGTGCTTGCGATGCACATTGTCACGTATTTGGCCCTGGCAATCTGTTCCCTTATGGGGCTAACCGCAAATATACGCCAGAGGATGCTCCTTTTGAGCAACTGTTGGCGTTGCATGACTGGCTGGGGATCTCCAGGGCAGTCATCGTGCAGGCCAGTTGCCACGGCACCGATAACAGCGCCATGTTGGATGCCATCGCCCGTAGCCAGGGCCGCTATCTTGGGGTCGCCATGATCGACGGTAGCGAAAGCGATGCCGAGCTGGAGCGGCTGCATGCCGGTGGCGTGCGCGGAGTACGGTTTAACTTTGTGCAACATCTTGGTGGCGCACCGGACTTACCGCGTTTCTTTGGCATATTGCAACGCATCAAGGCCCTGGGCTGGCATGTGGTACTGCATCTTGATGCCCAGGATCTGCTTACCTATGCCGGGGTGATCGACAAGATCGAACTGCCCTTCATTATCGACCATATGGGACGGGCTAAAACCGCACTGGGTTTAGAACAGCAGCCGTTTAAACAGTTAATGCAGTTGCTGCACGACAACCCGCTAGCCTGGGTCAAGGTTAGCGGTTCGGAGCGGATTTCGGCGGGCGTTAGGCCATTCAATGACGCTATCCCCTTTGCCAGGGCTTTGATTGAGACAGCGCCCGATCGGGTGCTGTGGGGAACGGACTGGCCACATCCCAATATCAGCAACGATATGCCCAATGATGGTGAACTGGTGAACCTGATGCTGGATTTCTGCCAAGACGAGCGCCTTCGTCATCAACTACTGGTCGAAAACCCGATCCATCTCTATGGGTTTGCGCCAGCAGAAGCTTAAGCTCGAGCTATCTTCATCGCGTACGTGCTCGTTCGGTTTTGGTGGCTCTGGCTGGTTCAGGGATAGCTTCAAGAGCCACATTTCGATGTGTGGGTGATAAAAATGAAAAGCAAACCGTTTTATAAAGAACTCTATTTTCAGGTCATCGTTGGTATTGTGATCGGCGTCTCTCTCGGCTATTTCTTCCCAGATCTGGCGGTAAAAATGAAGCCGTTGGGGGATGGTTTTATCAAGCTGATTGCCATGATCATCGGCCCTATCATTTTCTGCACCGTGGTGACCGGTATTGCCGGGATGCGGGATATGAAAGAACTTGGGCGGGTCGGCGGCAAGGCATTGATTTACTTTGCCGTGATGTCGATAGTGGCACTGATTATCGGCCTGTTAGGTGGCCATGTCATTCAGCCCGGACTGGGCTTTAATGTCGATCCGACCACGCTTGACACCTCGGCGTTAAGTAAATATACCGAGAGCGCCAAGAGCGTCAATCTGGTTGATTTTGTCATGGGAATTATTCCATCAACCTTCGTTAACGCCTTCTCCTCCGGTAACGTACTGGCGATCCTGTTAGTTTCCATCCTGTTCGGCTACTCGCTGTCCGCCATTGGTGAGAAAGGTCGGCCAATATTTCAATTTGTAGAAAGCGCCTCCAAGGTGTTTTTCCATAACGTCCACTTGATTTCGAAACTCTCGTCCATCGGGGCATTCGGTGCCATTGCCTACACCATTGGGGCTTATGGGCTGGAAGCGCTGATCCCGTTGGCCAAGATGGTCTTTGGTTTCTATGCGCTGCTGCTGGTCTTTGTGGTGGTGATTTATGGTGCCATCGCCAGCGTCTGCCGTTTCAGCCTGTTGGCCTACCTGAAGTTTATCAAAGAGGAACTGTTGATTATCCTCGGTACCGGTTCTTCCTCGGTGGTATTGCCACACCTGATGGAAAAGCTGGAGCGTATGGGATGCCCGCAACCGGTGGTCGCTCTGGTAGTCCCTTCTGGCTACTCCTTTAACCTGAACGGCACCAATCTGTACATGACCATGGCAATCCTGTTTATTGCCCAGGCAACCAATACCGAACTTTCTCTCTCCAGCCAGATCGTTTTGATCCTGGTGGCTATGCTGACCTCGAAAGGCGCAGCCGGGGTCACCGGGGCCGCGTTTGTCATGCTGACCAGTACCCTGATCGTGCTGCCGGTGGTGCCGGTCGCCGGTATGGTGCTGATCCTCGGTATCCATCGTTTTGTTGGCACCGGGCTGGCGATAGTCAACCTGATCGGTAACGGTATCGCTGCTATTGTCGTCTCCGCCTGGGACGGTGTGCTGGATAGAGAACAAATGCAGAGCACGTTAAAGCCTCAGCAAGAGGATCCCTCAGCCAAGTACCACTCCCAGACCAGCAAATAATCAAAGGGGAATATGATGAGCATTGGATTCAGAGTCTATACAAAGCGCAAGCTTCCCGCCCCCGAGCTAGTGGCGGCCTTTAAAGCTATTCCGGCGGCCAATATTGCCGACTGTATGGGCAGACTAAGTGCGATGGACAGCCGCATCCGGCTGCTTTCGACACCGCTCAAAACCAATATGGTAGGCGTAGCATTAACCGTTAAGGTACGGGCCGGTGATAACCTGATGGTCCATAAGGCACTCAATATGCTGACCGCAGGCGATATTCTGGTGGTATCGAATGACAGTGGCAGCAGCCAGGCGCTAATGGGGGAAATCATGATCACCTATGCGAACCTGCAACGGGCTGGCGGTATCGTACTGGATGGGCCGATCCGCGATTTATACAGCATTCAGCAGATGGAACTCCCGGTATATGCCACGGGCAGCACTCCGGCAGGCCCCTTCAAAGACGGGCCAGGCGAGATCAACGTGCCGATCTCCTGTGGCGGAGTGCAGATCAACCCCGGTGATATCATTGTCGGAGATGGTGATGGAGTTATCGTCATTGCCCGGCAGGATGCGGAAGCGCTGCTGGCCGAGGCGGTAAAATACCAACAGTTCGATAGCCAAAAGCTGTTGGTAACCCAGTCAGGCCAAGCCGACCGTAGCTGGGTCGATCGCGATATGGCCGGTAAGCAGTGCGAAATTATTGAGGATGTTTATCGTTAACGGTCGCCAATACCAGGGAGACCCTGTCTGACCCTAATAATCTCGCTGCCACGAAACAATAAAGCCATAAAGATAATATATTACATTTATCCACGATCATTAATTGATGACAGATCTATTTAATAGCCCTAGGCGGGAGTATTACGGACAATAGCAAACCTATAATAAATATCATAAGGTGAAATCATGAAAGCAAATATGGTACTTGGTTGTACGCTCCTGACCGTTGCCTTTTATTCTTCGGCGGTAACTTTGGATTTTCGTCACGAATACGTTGAAGACAGTAAATCTCATCGGGATAGAATTTTGGTGTCGCACCGTTTTGCCAATGGCCTGGGATTTTCCGTTGAGGGGAAGTTTAAATCTGGTGGTAATTCGGCTAATAAGCCGTTCTCCGATATTGTCGATAACGGCAGCGAGTACTCTATCAGTTACCAACAGAACCTGCTGGCGCAGTTCAGCGTGCAGCCTGGACTGGAGTTTGAGACTACCTCATCAAAATCCATCTACAAGCCCTACTTGCGCGCCCAGTATAATTTCGCCAACGGGATTTATCTTTCAGGCCGCTACCGTTACGAATATGTACGTGATACCACCACTGGGAAACAGGATGAAAATATAAATAGGGGTGACGTTTGGCTGGGTTACAAATGGAAATCACTCACATTCGAAACCAATTATGTTTATAAGAAAAGTGACCAGGTAAAATATAATAACAACAAGAATGACTATGAATATAATGGCCGTATCGCCTGGAAAGCGACTGCCAACTGGACGCCTTATATGGAGGTTGGCAATATCTCAGTGTATCAAAACCGAGACGATCGACAGACCCGCTATCGCTTAGGGGTTCAATACGCTTTTTAACCATAAATTGTTATCTAAGGAGAGTTACCTCATAGCGGGTAACTCTTTTATATTATTGCCCCACAGGACAAGTATCCGCGACTCCATTCAGCCCTTCGGTTTGACGTTCGAAGCGGATCTTGTTAGCGGGCGCGTCGTGGTCAATCGTCACCACATAGATGCCGTCGAAATCACTCCCCGGCCATTTGGTCACCTGTTGTGGGTCACCTCCTTCAGCGGTGATAATATTTTTTACCACCTGCACCAGGTTGTGATGTTCCCAAGAAACATACACCACGGCATTGCGAAAACGATCGTCCAGCAGAGCCGTCTGCAAATCAGCGATGTCATCGGCGTGATACTGGATATTCACCGGCAGCGAAAGCCGAATGGCCGTTGGGGTGATGGTGGTCAATGCCCGCATGGAGCTGCCCAGCTTATTTTTCTTGGGGCCAGCGGCATAAATGGCCTCCGGCTTACCGAAACGGGAGATCAAGACCTCCGGCAGTGCCAAGGCGCGGTTAAAACCTTTGCAGGTCAGTTGACCACTATTGTTGTCTGGCTTCTCGCCGTGGCGAACGAAAACCAGGGTTTGCTCACTCCAGGCGGCCCCTGCCACGCAGGACAACAGTAACGCCAATACGCCATTTTTAAACGCCTGCTTCATCGTTCTTCTCACCACAATTTGCCCTTAAGTCCCTGACAGAACACTGTCACGATTAGTGAATTTTTTGCATAGGGGTATGCCTATTTCGCTACCTTATCATTGAAGCTCCCCAGCAATACACTTCCTCCTGTCGACCATAAGCACATCGGTCCTCCTTTTTGGTTGCTTCCCGGCAACAGACATTATTTGACGGTGAGAGAGATGAACGAGAAATTTGACGGTAACGGTATTTTCCCCAAAGGGCCAAAAAACGACGCCTATGCGCAATATTTCACCGGCACCAGCTACCTGAACATGTTGACCACCGAAGGAGTAGCCATTGGCAATGTGGTGTTTGAACCAGGCTGTCGGAATAACTGGCATATTCACCATCAGGGCGGCCAGATCCTGCTGGTCACCGGGGGGCGCGGCTGGTATCAGGAGTGGAATAAACCGGCTCGCCAACTTACCGCCGGAGACGTGGTCAATATCCCGGCAGGAGCCAAACACTGGCACGGTGCAGCCCAGGATAGCTGGTTTGCGCATATTGCCGTGGCGGTTCCGGCCGAAGGTTCCTCCAATGAGTGGTTGGAGCCGGTATCCGACGAGGATTATCGTCAGCTGCCTTGATGAAAAAGCCACCTGCCAAAACGGGTGGCTTGAGATTAATGACCAAGGGCGCAGCATGCAGCGCCCCCACGTGCTGAACCGGTTACTTCGGGTAGAAATAGTCCACTACACAAAAAACCAATTTCGCCACTACATAACAGCACGAGAGAGAAACCAGTAAGTGAGAAATATTGGCTGGTGCAGCATACCAACCTAACGACCACACGCAGGCCCCTTTTAATAAAGCTGCAGCCAGATAAAAGCTAACCAAAGAGGCAAGTATACGTACCAGTGTTTTCATGAAGTAGGTCCAGAAAGATATAACCTGTGTGCTTTATTTAAAAGGTTAACTTTAGCCGATTACCATGAACATGAATTTTTGCCACAGTAATCGGTACGGTCACCGCGATTATCCCCTCACCCACCAGACATCTGGCCAAAAAATGCAAGACCTAAGCGTTCCATAGACAATCCCCTTGTCATAGATAATGTAAGAGAGTACAACGAATTGATTATTACCCAATCACCATAAAGTGATCAATGTAAAATAAAAGCGGAATTTTTAATTTCCAGAGTCTAATCACAGAATTATGAAATGTTATTAGTCTTTTTACTCGAACAATTAAATTAATTTAATTACTCCGCCGATTAATTAAAATAACTATAATGATCTATATCGCTACGCAGGGGCGCTGCATGCTGCGCCCTCTAGATAATTAAGTGGTTAACCCATCACTAATCCCAGCACCGCCCCGCCCGCCAGGATCCATAATGGATGAATACGTTTATTCATACTCAGCAGCGTCGCTAACACAATTAATATTGCTAACCGCCAATTGGTCGCTGAAGCCTGGGCAATCAGCACGCCGCTGGCGGCAACCAGCCCGACCGTGACCGGCACCAGCCCAACCTGCACGATACGCCGCCAGGGTTTATCTTTGAAACGCCGCCACGCGCCCATCACCAGAATGGTGACGATGGACGACGGACCAAACTTGGCCACAGAGGAAACCAACAGCCCGGCCCAGCCCGCGACGTGCCAACCAATCAGCGGCACGATCATCATATTCGGCCCCGGTGCCGCCTGTGCCATGGCGAACAGCGCGCTAAATTCCTGGGCGCTCATCCATTGATGCACCTCCACTACCTGGCGCTGCATTTCCGGCAGGATGGTATAGCCGCCGCCAAACGCCATCAGCGAAAGCTCGGTAAAAATGATCGCCAACGAGATTAACACCGCCATCATGAAGGTTTCCTCCAGGCCAGCAGAATACTTAGCGGGGCCAGCACCAGCATGGTAGGCAGCAATGGCAAGCGTAACCAGGCAATCGCCACCAAAGCAATGGCGACAATCGCTAACGGCAACCATTTCCCCCATAGTGGCAACAACATTTTCAACGCGGTAGAGAGCAACAAACCCGCCGCCGCTGCGGCCAACCCGGCGAACACGTGTTGCACATGGGCATCGTCTTGGTAGCGGGCATAAATCACGCCCAGGCCAACCACAATTGCCGTTGGGGCGCAGATCAGCCCCAGCAAAGCACATAGCGCACCACGCAGCCCGCGAAACTCCATCCCCACCGCCACGGAAAGGTTAATGACGTTGCCACCCGGCAGGAACTGGCACAACCCCAGCAGTTCGGTGAACTGCTCAGCGGTTAACCAGCGGCGTTGTTCCACCAACATACTGCGCGCCAGCGGCAGCACCCCGCCAAAGCCGATCAGGCCCAGCATCAGAAAGCCTGTAAACAGTTGACCATTGCTCGGTGGCTGATTGACTTCATGATCCTGTACCGCGTTAGAGTCAGACATTGCATTTCCCACATCACCCAAGTTGTTATCTCGCATGATGCGCGCGGCCATGTCATGATGTCTAATGCATTTCTAAACCAGTTTCGATACCTATAAGGTATGAATATGATTGAGCTACGCCGCCTGCGGGCGTTCGTTACCGTGGTTGAAGAAGGAAATATCACCCGTGCCGCGGCTCGGTTGCACATTCAGCAACCGCCGCTGACCCGTTTGCTGCAAGGGTTGGAGGAAGAACTGGGCGTAAAATTGTTACAACGATTACCGCGTGGAGTGCGCACCACAGAGGCAGGAAGCGTGCTGTTTAACGAGGCAAGAGCTTTACTGACAAGAGCCGAGAAGTTGACCGAAGCGGTCCATCGCGCGGCACGGGGTGAGCAAGGTCATTTGGCGATCGGCTTTACCAGTTCGGCGGCGCTGCATCCGTTTGTGCCCAATCTGTTACGCCGTTACCGCGATATTCTGCCCGGGATCACCACATTGCTGGAAGAGGCTGGCAGCGGAGAGCTAATGGAAGCCTTGGTAGATGAACGCCTGGATGTGGCTTTCGTACGCTCGCCGGTGAGCGGGATACCAGGGTTGTTGATCGAGCCTGTACTGCTTGAACCCATGCTGATCGCCTTGCCTGTTGGCCATCGTTTGGCGATAGACAGCAGCGAAAAGGTCCCCCTGACCGAACTGATCCACGAACCGCTGATCCTGTATCGCCGCCCGGCGGGCCAAGGTTTGTATGATGCCATTCTGGCCGCCTGCCACCGAGCCGGTTTCAGCCCGCGCATTGTGCAAGAGGCACCACGCCTGCCCGCCACGCTGAATCTGGTCGGTGCTGGCCTGGGATTGTCAATCGTACCGGCATCCATGCGGCGTCTAGGCGGCGACGGGATCGTTTTTCGCAACATTGCCGAGGAGGCTCAACTGAGCGCCCCGCTGTATCTGGCGCTGCGCGAAAACAGTCAGTCACCGCTGATTACCCGGTTGCGGCAGTTGGTGGCAGAAACGGTGAACGCGCTGTAGACCGGGCCTAATCGTCCCGATCGACAATCCGCGTCAGGTGGATGACCAAGTACAGCAGCTCGTCGTTGGACATCTCCATTTGCAGCAGATTTTTCACATAGTCACGGATCACCAGTGCGCAACGATAGGCATCGGGATACTCTTTCGTCGCCTGCGAGAACAGGAAATCGTCTTTCGACTTCACCTGTTTGTTATCGATCATGCGTTGAATGAAAAACTGCATATGCAGCAGGAAACGCGAGTAATTGAGCGAGTCCGTGGCGATATCAATGCGGAAATGGTATTTGATGATGTTGAAGATATCCTTCAGCATCTTCACCGCCAACAGCGTGTGCTCCATACTCTGTACGTCGGTCTGGCCATTGACCAGATGAAAGGCAATATTCCCCGCCTCTGCCTCTGGCAACAGGATATCCAAACGTTCGTTGATCTGCGCCAGCGCCTGTAACGCCACGGCAAATTCCTGCGGATAAAAGCGTTTTACCTCATGCAATAGCCGGTTCTGAATGATGATGCCTTTACGGCAGCGCTCAATCGCAAAACTGAGATGATCCACCAGGGTAAAAAAGATCTGTTCGTTGACCCGGCCGCCAAGCTGGCTGTTGGCCAGCCTGAGGATCATCTGCACCAGCTCGATATGCTGCTCCGGCGTGGCTTCTATCAGGCGTAGATGGTCGTGGCCGGTTTGACCATTCTGCACCACATAGACTTTTTCTATGCTGGCCGCAGCCAGCACATCTCCCACTTTGCTGTTAAACCCGATGCCCTTGCCCATCACGATAACTTCGCGGTTATCGTTGTCGGTGGACAGCACCAGGCTGTTATTGAGCACCTTGACGACTTTCATCATTAAACTGTGTTATCCACGTTGTTGGCCGTTCGAGGCAATCAGGCGCTGATACCAGGCGAAACTGTTCTTCTTGATACGCCGCAGATCGTGCAGATCCTGTTCGCCACGGTTGACATAGATAAAACCATAGCGCTTGGCGTAGCCCTGATGCGTGCTGACCAGATCGATAGCAGCCCACGGGCAGTAACCCAGCAGATCGACACCATCGTTAATCGCCAACTGCATCTGTTCGATATGCGCACGCATAAAATCGATGCGGTAATCATCATTGATGATATCTCCAGACAATAGCTGGTCAGGCGCGCCGATGCCATTTTCAGTAATTAAAATCGGCAGATGATAACGTTCATAAACCTTGCGCAGCGTCAGCCGCAGGCCCACGGGGTCGATCACCCAACCATAACGCGTTTTGTCGACATACGGGTTTTCCGCTGCCCGATACACGCCCGGTTCACCCAGCATGATTTGCTGGTCCCCCGCACGAGCCGTGATATCCGAGGCATCCCCACGGCTGGCAGCGATGGTGGCGGTGGAATAGTAGTTAATCGCCACATAATCCGGCCGCCCTTGCAGCAGTAGCTCCGCATCTCCATCTTCAATCAACGGGGCAAGGCCGCGATCCTGCAAATATCGCCAGGCCAACGCATTGTATCGACCATGTACCGCAACATCCAGAAAGCTCCAGCAGCGCAGCGTTTCCCAGTTGTGGGCGGCGATGGCATCCAACGGATGGCAGGTTTCCTGATACATGGAAGTGGTATTGATAGCCGGGCCGATTTTCCCCTTGGGGCAGCGCTGATGGCACAAAGCCATAACCCGCGCCTGGGCCACCAGCATATGGTGGCTTTGTTGATAAAGTACCGGCTTGGTAGGCAGTTCGCCGCCCTTTGGCACCCCGATGGCGCCAGGGTGCAGGATCATGGTGTTCTGCTCGTTGATGGTCAGCCAATATTTGACCTTATCGCCAAAGGCAGTGAACAGCACGTCCGCATACTCGACAAAGGCATCGATGGTCTGCCGGTTGCTCCAACCCCCCTGTTGTTCCAGCACATAGGGCAGATCGAAGTGGTAGAGCGTGACCACAGGTTCAATGCCGTGCTTGAGCAGTTCATCGATCAGGTCACGATAAAACGCCAGGCCAGGCTGATTCACCTCGCCCGTGCCGTTGGGCAAAATGCGCGTCCAGGCTACGGAGAAACGGTACGCCTTCAGCCCTAATTCGGCGAACAGCTTAACGTCCTCACGAAAACGGTGGTAATGATCGCTGGCCACCTTAAAATCTGCCGTGTCGGTGGGATGATCGAGCATATCCACAATGGAAGGACTTTTGCCGTCTTCGTCCCATGCCCCCTCAACCTGATAAGCCGAGGTTGAGGCCCCCCACAGGAAGCCTGGTGGAAAATCGTTCAGCTGTTGGTAAATCATGCGTTTTGCTCCTCAGTATGCAGCGCGACAATTTGCTCACCAAAGTTCACCGGGCCAGGCTGCCGACAGCTCAGGTGCGGATACTGCTCACTGTTGACCACCAGCACTGGGGTGATAATGTCGTAACCCAGCGCGGTAATGGCGGCAATATCAAAGCGCACCAGCTCATCACCGGTTTTCACCCGATCGCCCACCTGCAGTTGAGAGCTGAAATGCTCACCGTTAAGATTGACGGTATCGATGCCGATATGCATCAGCACTTCCATACCGTTATCAGCCTTAATGCCCACGGCATGCTTTGAAGGCAGGAAGGTCACGATTTCCCCGTCCACAGGTGCACGCAGCACGCCTTGCTCAGGCACTATCGCCACACCCTTGCCCAGCAAGCCTTGCGAGAATACGTCGTCATTCACCTGTTCCAACGCCACCAGTTGGCCTGCCAACGGGCTGTGTAGCAATGCGTCGTCACCAGACGGTGCGCTGTCTGTCACCGTTGCCTCTTCTTCATCAACCGGATCCTCAAAGCCCAGGATCCAGGTCAAGGCAAAGGTCACGACGATAGCGATGACGCAGGTGATGAGGGCGTGCACGATATTCATCGGGTTTTCGCCGATAAAGGCCGGTAATGCCGCTAAACCCGGTGAAACAAAGGCATAGCGCACCAAACCGCTGACACCCGCGTAAACACCGGCACAGCCGCCGCCGATCATGGCCGCGATCAGCGGTTTACGCAGTTTCAGCGTGACGCCGTACAGTGAAGGCTCGGTGATCCCCAACAGCGCGGTGAAACCGGCGGATGAGGCCAATTGACGCAGATTTTTATTCTTGGTGCGGAACGCTACGCACAAGGTTGCCGCGCCCTGGGCAATGTTGGAAGCCAACATGCCGGGGCCATTAATCATTTCAAAACCGTTTTTGCTCAACTGGCCGGTAGCGATAGGCGTCATCGCCCACGCGGTGCCGGTGATCACCAGGAACGGTTGCAGCCCGCCCATCAACATCGGGATCAGCCAACTGGCCTTGCCATCGATAATCGCTGCGCCGCTGGCCACCAGATCGTTGAGGAAAATGCCGAACGGCCCCACCGCCACCAAGGCTAGCGGCGTGGTAACCAGCAGGATGATCATCGGTTTGGTGAAGAATTTAATCATGGTCGGTGAGACTTTCTCGGCAAAGCGCTCGATGTAGGACATCAGCCATACCGTGAAGATGATCGGCAGCACCGAACCGGCATAATCGGCCAACCGCACCGGGATGCCAATAAAATCGATTGGCGATCCGGCGGCCAGCATCTGGGCAAGATTAGGGTGCAGCAAGGCTCCCGCGATGGTCATGGCCAGAATAGGGTTACATTCAAACTTGATCGAGGCGCCATAGGCCAGCAGCACCGGCAGGAAAAAGAAGGCGGCATCGGCGATGGTATCCAGCAGATGGTAAGTTGGGCTGGCCGCGCTGATCGCCCCAGTTAACTTGAGGATCGCCAGCAGCGCTTTGATCATCCCCGCACCGGTAATAGCCGGGATCACCGGCGTAAAGGTGGTAGAAATCACGCTGATAATCTGCGTAAAGACACCACCCTTGGCCTTGTTTTTCGGCTGTCCGTCAGGTTTACCCAACGGTTGGCCAATCGCTTTTTGCAACGCGCGGAAAGTCTGTTGCACGTTGTTGCCCACCACAATCTGGAACTGGCCACCGCGCTCTACCACGCTGATCACACCGGGCAAAGCTTCGATCGCTTTCGCATCTACCCGACTATCGTCGTTAAACTCCATCCGCAGGCGGGTGGCGCAGTGCGTCAGCTTACTGACGTTAGCCTTCCCCCCGACCAGTGCCAATATGTCCAAGCCCAACTTGTTATAATCCATAGGTTTTCCCCGGCAAAAAAAGCAAAAAAAAAAGACCAAAATGAAAATGCTCCCCTTCAACAGAAGAAGTGCATTTCTATTTTGGTCTTGCCTGCTTACGCAGTAACACGCCATCATAAAAATGATTGAGTAGCTGATTAGGCTACGGCGCAAGTAATACCGCGGACGCGATCGCCAGGCAACCGGCAACGGCAAGCTTTGTGATTCGCATCACGATTAGCCGCAGGAAAAATCGCAAGCGATCCAACGAAAAATCATCAAACTCTCCCGCGACCTACTGTAGCCATCCCCTTCAATAGGTTAAACTTCTCTACCTCGGCGAGTTACCTCTGCCGACCGTTGCGCTTGAATAACAATGAACCAAGGAAGTCCACATGCAACAAGGCTCTAAACTGCGGCCACCACCCATTGATGTGATCACCATTCAGTCGCAGGTGGTCTACGGTAGCGTGGGGAATGGCATTGCCTACCGCACGTTGTTGAAGAAAAACCTGGAGGTGTTGCAGGTACCGAGCGTGTTGTTTGGTTGCCCGCCCTATTACGGCGCGCCGCACGGGGGAGCGATCTCCAGCGAATGGTTTAGTGGTTTTCTGGAAGATCTGATCGCCCGTGAAGTCGTGTGCCGCGCGCGGGCCATCATTATCGGTTACCTGGGTGACGTTGCGCAGTGCCATATTCTGGCCGACTGGCTGCCGCGGGTGATTGCCCTCAACCCGGGTATCAAGATCTATATCGATCCGGTGATGGGAGACTATGGCGAAGGGGTTTACGTCGATAAACGTCTGGTTGAGCGTTATCGCTCGCCATACCTCAATCTGGCCCATGGCCTGACGCCGAACGGTTTTGAACTGGAGCAGCTGTGCGGCATGGCGTTGAGCACGCGTGAGCAAACCGAACAGGCTGCGCGGGCGCTACTCAAAGGCAATACGCAGTGGGTACTGGTCACCAGCGCGCCAGGCGTGGCCAACAGTGCTCAAGAAGTTGGCCTATTGCTGGTCACCGCCGACGAGGCGCAAAGCTTCACCCATGCCAAAATCGATTCGCCGGTGAAGGGGACGGGTGACATGTTCACCGCGCTGTTAATTGCCCATTTGCTGCAGGGGGAACCTTTCAGCAAGGCAGTGCCGACGGCGATCCATGAGGTGTGTGCGGTATTGGAAGATGCAGCGCGTCACGGTTGGCAGGAGATCGGCCACCTGCGGGCGCTGAAGTGATGTGATGCCCCTCACCCTAACCCTCTCCCACAGGGCTGAGTGATCCCCAGTAATATGGTCAGCATCCCATGACCATATTACTGTACT
>RCUN01000075.1_pt1 | contig 112752 bp, 90 predicted proteins | sample 2166181 | NCBI WGS metagenome assembly RCUN01 (sample SAMN09932603, study PRJNA488358) | compost metagenome | feature: garden; material: soil; isolation source: compost soil in crotononitrile-enriched culture | place: Germany: Experimental Botanical Garden Goettingen | collected 2016-01-27 | reverse complement strand
TGAGCGGGATCTTGAAGATCTTGAAAATCCCTACACAGATGGCCGTATAGGTGAGGATAAGTAGCAAGTCCATGAAAGATTACCTATTTGTCGGTCTGTTCGAGCGTGGTCATGCGGGCCTGCAGGGCGGCAAGCTCTTGCTTGAGCGCGTTGATCTCATCTTCGTCTTTCTGCAATCGTTGATTGAAGCCCCAGCCGCGATCGGGACGATACACAGTGGCCCAGATCCAGAGGAAAGGCCAGAGCACATGCAGGGTGAACAGGCTGACCCAGCCGGCCACGTGAATAGCATCCTGGTGGGGGTGATTGCGATGTTTGGCAATCTCATACGGAATGTCGTGGATGACGATGATCCCGTAGAACATGACCAAGACGACGAACACCAATATTCCCAGGGCAATGTAATCAAGTACCATCGATTTCTCCCATCTTAGTCGCGAGGTAATGCCTTGTTTCGTCTAGACAAGGCATCCGGCCATGATGACAGCATATTAGCTGAGTGCAATAGTGCAACCGGGGAGTTGATATTCCGGTACAGGCTCGGTTAAACGCTTGGTTATTTATCATGCGCCATGAATTTCCTTCTATAAAATCAATCAGGAAAGAGATTCGTATGTCTCGTAGCATAAAAGGGTGGTGCGATGGAGAGGCGATGCAGGTTAAGCCGCTGGTTGGCGGTGTTGCTGTTGTTCAATATCACGTTGATTGGCAGGCCGTGGGCAGCAGAGCCCAGGCTGGAGCCAACCGAGCAGGAGAAGGCACAGACACTGGTGTTGCTTCACGAACCCATCGTCATGCTCCAGGCCAAGTTTGGCCGCCTGGACGGAGCGGCCAGGGTCCGATTGACCCATGAACGGATCCAGCGTCTGGATCCCGCCGACCTGATCCCCCCCATCACCGTTCTCAAAGGCAGCCGGCAAGGCCAGGAAACGCGGGAGTTTATGGTCAACGGCAAGCGGATCCTGGTGCTGGTGGAAGGCGACCTGGAAGCCCTCGACGAGCTGACGCTGGAGCAGGCGAGCGAGCTTGTCCGGCAGCGGCTCGACAGGGTACGCCTCAAATACCTTGAGTTACACTCGACCCCCTATCTGGTCAAGGCTGGCGGTATGGCGCTCCTGGCCAGCGTGATCTTCTTCGGCCTCATCTGGTCGCTGCAATGGGGGCATCGGCGGGTCAGGAAGTGGCTCGCCAATCGCCTGCTGCTGCAGAAGGGATTGATCCCCCACCAGTGGCGTCAAGTAGCGGGCAACGTGGAGGTCCGCTTGCTCGGCCTCCTGACCCTGCTGCTGCTCTTCATGCTCACCTATGGCTGGCTTACCTATGTGCTCGGCCTCTTCCCCCATACCCGGGCCTGGAGCGAGCAACTGGGTGACTCCCTGTTTACTCTGTGCGGCGACATGCTGGAAGGCATGATTGCGGCCATGCCCGGCCTGGTGACCGTGCTGTTGATTGTCGTCATCACCCGCTTCTTCATCCGGATGCTGGCCATTCTCTTCGATCGCATCGAGCAGGGACAGTTTCGTGTGCAGGGGTTGCACGCCGAGACCATTGGGGCCACCCGGCGGCTACTCTCCGTGGTGATCTGGTTGTTTGCCCTGACGGTGGCCTACCCCTATCTGCCCGGTGCCGACTCCGACGCCTTCAAGGGGATCAGCGTCTTCTTTGGCCTGATGGTGACCCTGGGATCGGCGGGGATCATGAACCATGCCATGAGTGGCTTGGTGCTCATCTATTCTCGTGCCCTGCGACCCGGCGATCTGGTGCAGATTGGCGAGGTGGAGGGGATGGTGAGCGAGCTCAATGCCCTCTCCACCAAGCTGGTGACGCGTCAGGATCACGAGGTGACCCTGCCCAACGCCGTGGTGGTGGGGGGCAAGGTGGTGAACCTGACGCGGCTGGCGGGGGAGAAGGGGGTCGCACTGCTGACCAAGGTGACCATCGGCTACGATGCGCCCTGGCGCCAGGTGCATGCCATGCTGGAGCTGGCGGCCCGGCGCTGCACCCAGCTCAACCAGGACGAGCCGCCTCTGGTGCGTCAGTTGAATCTGCAGGATTGGTACGTGGAATATGAGCTGCAGGTACGGATGAAAGACGGCCTGCTGCCTGCCGTGGTCAAGACGGAGCTTCACGGGCATATCCAGGATGTGTTCAACGAGTTTGGAGTGCAGATCATGTCCCCCAACTTCATTGCCCAGCCGGAGCAGGCGGTGCTGGTGGCCAGGGAGCACTGGTACCAGGCGCCTGCCGAGGGGCCCGGGGCGACCAGCAAAGGGTAAGCCCCTGGAAAATGAAGAGGCCCGGCAGCAATGCCGGGCCTCTTGTCATGGGGAAAGTGCAGTCTCGCGACTCAGCTCTCCTTGGCCTCCCTCAGCTGGGAGGGCCTGAACTTTATCAGGAAGGCCAGGGTGATCAGGGCCGTGCTCACCAGACCGATGATGGTGGATACGTTCATCGCCAGCCCGAAACCGATGGGGGCGTTGGCCAGGTAGGTGATCACCACGGCGGTCATGAAGATGGCGGGGATGGTGCAGATCCAGTGCAGCTTGCCCTCCTTGATGAGGTAGGCAGCCGCAGCCCACAGCATGATGACGGCCGTGGTCTGGTTGGCCCAGCCGAAGTAGCGCCAGATCACCCCGAACTCGGCCTTGGAGATGATGAAGCCGAGGATGAACATGGGGATGGCGATCAGCAGACGCTTTGCCAGCGGCTTCTGGGTCATCTTCAGGAAGTCCGCCACGATGAGGCGGGCACTGCGAAACGCGGTGTCACCTGAGGTGATGGGCAGGATCACCACGCCGAGGATGGCCAGAATGCCGCCCACTGTGCCGAGCAGGCTGGTGGAGACTTCGTGTACCACAGCCGCCGGGCCGCCGTTGGCCATGGTGGCGTTGAGCGCTTCGGTGCTGTCGTAGAAGGAGAGACCCAGGGTGCACCAGATAAGGGCGATGATGCCTTCACCTATCATGGCGCCGTAGAAGATGAAACGGCCGGACTTCTCGTTCTGCATGCAGCGCGCCATCAGCGGAGACTGGGTGGCGTGGAAGCCCGAGACCGCGCCGCAGGCGATGGTGATGAACAGCAGCGGCCAGAGCGGCAGCTCGGTCGGGTGCAGGTTGGAGAAATCCATCCCGGTGTTGTAGAAGCCCTTGCCCGAGACGATGAGGCCGACGATGAGACCGACCGACATGAACACCAGCAGGGCGCCGAAGATGGGATAGAAGCGGCCGATGATCTGGTCGATGGGGACTATGGTGGCGAGGATGTAGTAGGCAAAGATCGCCACGATCCAGTAGACCAGGTCGGTGGAGGTGAGGTTGGCCAGGAGGCCCGCCGGGCTCAGCACGAAGACCACGCCCACCAGCATCAGCAGCACCACGGCGAACAGGTTCATGAAGTGCTTGGCGGCAGTGCCGAGGTGTTCACCGACCACGGTCGGCACAGAGGCGCCCTTGGCGCGCACCGACAGCATGCCGGAGAAGTAGTCGTGTACCGCGCCCGCAAAGATGCAGCCGAACACTATCCAGAGCATGGCGACCGGGCCGTAGAGGGCGCCGAGTATGGGGCCGAAGATGGGGCCGACGCCTGCGATGTTGAGCAGTTGAACCAGGTAGACTTTCTTGTCCGACATGGGGACATAGTCCACGCCATCGGCCATGGTGATGGCGGGGGTGGCAAGTTCGGGTTTCGGGCCGAATATCCGCTCGACGAATTTGCCGTAGATGAAGTAGCCCGCGACCAGCAGACCGACACAGAGGAAGAACCAGATCATTGTTACGCTCCAGCATTGTTATTTTATGGTGTGCGCGGTCAGTCTAGGTGGGGACTTCTGTTAACGGCAGGTAAAAGCGGGTGAGCGGCGACATGGCGACCCGAGCGGTCGCCTGCTGTGATCCGGCGCACAGCGGGCGTCCTTACTCCAGCCCCAGATCGTCCTTGAGCTCCTTGAGATAGCGTCGGCTGACCGGCACCCGGGCGCCGCTTGGCGTGACTATCTGGGCCAGCTGGTTTTCCAGCAACTGGATCTCGAAAATCGCGCCAGGGGCCACCAGATACTGACGATGGCAGCGCAGCAGCGGGGTCTTTTCCTCCAGGGATTTCAGGGTGAGCTGGGTGTGAAACAGCTCGCCCTGACAGGCGACGTGCACGCCGCCGAGATCCGAGAAGGCATACTCTACCTGTTCGATGGGCAACAGCCGTACCCGGTTGTGCAGATAGCCGGGGATGTGGCGAATGGCCGGCGCCAGCGCCGCCACCGGCTGGGGGCTGAGATCCTGGCGCAGGCGGCTTAGCGTCTTGGCGAGGCGGGCAGGCTCTACTGGCTTGAGCAGATAGTCGAAGGCGTTCTCCTCGAAAGCCTGGATGGCGTACTCATCGAACGCGGTGACAAACACGATGCGGGGCAGGGGATCGAGCATGGCCACCAGCTCCATGCCGCTGAGTTTGGGCATCTGGATGTCGAGAAATACCACGTCCGGTTTGAACCGCTGGATGAGGCCAAGTGCCTCGATGGCATTGGCGGCCGAGCCCAGGATCTCGATGTCGGGATCGCTGCCGAGCAGCTCGGCCAGTTCCTCGCGGGCATAGGGTTCATCGTCGACGATCAGGGTGCGGATCATGTCGGCTCCTTGGAAGGGGATTGCGGCTGTCTGGGCAGGGTGAACGAGACCCGGGTCCACTGCTCAGGCTCACACTGCACCCGGATGCCAAAGCGCTCGCCGAAGGCACTCCTGAGCCGTCTGTCCACAATGCTCATGCCAAGGCCATCGCCCTGTGAACCCGGTGGCCAGGCCCCGGCATTGTCCTCCACGCAGAGGGTGACACTGTCCTGGTCCTCCTCGGCGAAGAGCCGGATCCGTCCCTGTTCGAGCAGGGAGCCGGTCCCGTGCTTGATGGCATTCTCGATGAGGGGCTGCAGGGTGAAGCTCGGCAGTTGCACGTCGGCTAGGTGCGGCGGGATCTCGTTGATGACGGTCAGGCGCTCGCCAAAGCGTGCCTGTTCTATCTCCAGATAGGATTGGCAGTGCTCCTGTTCTTCCTGCAGGGTGGCCAGATCGTTCTGGCGCTTGAGGTTCTTGCGAAAGAACAGCGACAGATGCAGCAACAGCTGACGTGCCCGTTCGGGGTCGCGCCGGGTGATGGCACTGATGGTATTGAGGGTATTGAACAGAAAATGGGGATTGATCTGCGCCTGAACGAGCTTGAGCTCTGACTGGACCAGCAATCGCTGCTGCTGCTCCAGCCGCCCGCTCAGCAACTGTTGTGACAGCAGGTTGGCTATCCCTTCCCCCAGGGTGTGGTTGATCTTGAGGAAGAGCCGCTTCTTGGGTTCATAGAGCTTGATGGTGCCGATCACGCCTCTGTCTCCCTGTAGCGGGATCACCAGCACGGAGCCGAGCTGGCATTGGGGGGAGATGCTGCAGCGATAGGGACGGCTGTTGCCATCGGCAAACAGCACCTTGTTCTGGGCTATGGCCTGCAGGGTGATGGCGGAGGTGATGGGGGTGCCCGGTTTGTGGTGATCCTCCCCGGTGCCGATGAAGGCGAGGATCTTGTCGGTGTCCGTGATGGCGACGGCGCCGACCCCGGTCTCCTCCTGCACGATATGGGCTATCTTGCGGCTCGCCTCGGGAGTGAAGCCCTGGGTCATGATCCCCAGGGTACGGTTGGCTATGGTGAGCGCCTTGGCCGAAAAGACCCGGGAGAACTTCTCGTACATTCGCTGCTGGTCGCGGATCATGCTGATGAAGAGTGCCGCACCACAGGCGTTGGCGAGGATCATGGGGGTGGCGATGGTGCGCACCAGCAGCAGGGACTTGTCGAACGGGGTGGCGACCAGCAGGATGATGAGCATCTGCATGATCTCGGCCGCAAAGGTGGTGAAGAAGGCAATCCGGGGCTGGAACAGCGCATCCACCCGGTTCGTTTGCATCAGCCGCCAGTGCACCAGGCCGCCCAACAGCCCCTCGCACGTGGTGGAGATGGCGCAGGCGAGATCGGTAAAGCCGCCCAGGGTATAGCGATGCAGACCCCCGGTCAGTCCCACCAGGAAGCCCACCAGAGGGCCTCCCAGCAGTCCTCCCAGCACGGCGCCGACGGCACGGGTATTGGCGATGGCATCGTCGATATCCAGCCCCACATAGGTGCCCAGTATGCAGAAACAGGAGAAGATAACGTATATCAGTATCTTGTGAGGAAGCCTGACCGAGTAGTTGGCCAGTGGGCGCAGCAAGGGACTCTTGGAGAAGAGGTAGGCGATCACCAGGCTGACGCTCATCTGCTGGAGCAGGGAGAGGACTAATTGCATAAAAAACCTTCCTCAAGAATCATCCCGGGCCAGAACGTCACCGGGGCGTACTGTGAGCAAGATCCTGTCTTGCTGCAGGACTCGGCCCCATGGCGGGGGAAGTTTGCCAGAATGAAAAAATAAAACCATATAAAATCAGCACGTTAAATTGATATTTGTGTAACCGGGCGGCGCTTGATATTGCTGGAGAGAGCATGAGTGTGCCCGCTGGGTACGCCACATGGAGGTGGCATGCTCCGCCCGGCCTTTGGCTGGGCGTTTTTTATCCAGCTCCAATGGCGGACAGTTTTGAGGGGGCTCGAGCAATTATTCAGGTTTGTCCAATGAGTTATCCCCAGCTTCTGGGGATAACTCAGAAGGCGAAATAGTAGCAGACGCGTCGACCTAGATGGAAAAACAACCGCTGCCCCTCATCCAGCTCCTCCTGCCTGAGGGTGGCGATGATGCTTCTCTCATCTTCCCGCAGATCGATCATGGCCACGGCTTCCGGGCGCTGCCCCTTGATGTAGGGTTGCACCTTGGGTTTGAGGGGCATGGTGGGTTCGCTCGATAACACCAGCGCCACTGTATCATCCTCCAGACGCACCAGGGATCCGGGCGGATAGACCCCCAGCACCTTTATCAACAATCTGACCAGATCTTGATCGAATTTCTTCTGGGACAACTTGTAGAGCTGGCCGATGGCCTGACTCGGCCCTGCCGGGTGGAGGCCGCTGCGTGGGTGCAGCAGTTCGTCGTAATAGTCCACCAGGCCGATGAGGCGGGCGAGGGGAGGGATCCTGTCTCCCTGGATACCGAGGGGAAAGCCGCTGCCGTCCAGCCGCTCGTGGTGGCGATGGGCAACCTCGCGGATCCTGGGTTCGAAAGCCTGCAGCTGGTTGAGCATCTCCAGCCCGTACTGGGGATGCATGTTGAGAAAATTGAGCTCCGCCTTGCTGAGTTCTCCCCGTTTCTGGGTGATCTGGCTCGGGATCTTGAGCTCGCCGATATCGTGCAGCAGGCCGGCCAGCCCTGCCTCCTCGATCTCGATATGGCTCATGCCGAGCTCCCTTGCCATCAGCATGGCGATGAAGGCCACGCTCAGGCTGTGTTGCAGCAGGATGTCCGTGTGCTGGCTGCGAATGAGGTGCAAACCCAGAGGTCCCTGATGGTCGGCGAGGCGGGTGGCGACGATGCGCACCATCTGGGCGGTGTTGGCCAGCCCCTCGTCGGGCTTGAGATTGAGGGCGCCGAGGGCGTCACGAAGATCTGACAGGGATTGGCCGAATGCCTTGTCGGCGGTGCGCAGGGACCGGCGAAAGGCCTTCTCGTCGAATGTGGATTCGGTCGGAAGGGGGGAGGCATCTTGCGTCGCACCGAGCTCAAATGAAGGGGCTGGCTCTGCACGCAGGAGGGGCTCGACGGGGAGATCGCTCTTGTCGGGATCCACCATCAGCAGGGTGAGTTCGAGGTGACGGAGGATGTCGAGCTGCTGCTGGTCGCGGATCTTGAAGGCATTGAACATGAAAGGGTGGTTGGTCCATCCCGTGGGGAGATGGATGTAATGGCCGATTTTCAACTGCTCGATGGAGGCCTGTATCAGCGCCATAGACTCGCTCTTCTGTCGAATTTGCCTATCAACAAGCTAGCAAAATTAAACAGATAGACAAACAAAAAAGCCCGCGCATGTGCGCGGGCTCTTGTCATCCGAAGCGGTTATCAGGCCTTGGATTTTTTCTTGCTGTCTACCTTGGCGTCGACTTTGACCTCAACCTTGGTCGCCACCTGAGCTTCCTCGATGAAGGGACGGCCATAGTAGGTGTCCATCAGGATGGCTTTGAGCTCGGTGATCAGCGGGTAGCGCGGGTTGGCGCCGGTGCACTGGTCATCGAAGGCTTCCAGCGCCAGCTGGTCAACCTTGGCCAGGAAGTCGGTCTCGTTTACGCCGGCTTCACGGATGGAGGCCGGGATGCCCAGAGTCGCTTTCAGCTCGTCCAGCCAGGTCAGCAGTTTCTCGATCTTGGCCGCGGTGCGGTCACCGGCAGCAGTCAGACCCAGATGGTCGGCCACTTCGGCGTAGCGACGACGAGCCTGCGGACGGTCGTACTGGGAGAACGCGGTCTGCTTGGTCGGGTTGTCGTTCGCGTTGTAGCGGATGACGTTGCTGATCAGCAGGGCGTTGGCCAGGCCGTGCGGGATGTGGAACTCGGCACCCAGCTTGTGGGCCATGGAGTGGCACACACCCAGGAAGGCGTTGGCGAACGCGATACCGGCGATGGTGGCGGCGTTGTGCACCTTCTCGCGGGCAACCGGGTCGTTGGCACCGTTCTGGTAGCTGGATGGCAGATACTCTTTCAGCAGTTTCAGGGCTTGCAGCGCCTGACCGTCGGAGTACTCGTTGGCCAGCACGGACACATAGGCTTCCATGGCGTGGGTCACGGCATCGATACCGCCGAAGGCGCACAGGGATTTGGGCATGCCCATGACCAGGTTGGCATCGACGATGGCCATGTTCGGGGTCAGCTCGTAGTCGGCCAGCGGGTACTTCATGCCGGTGGCGTCGTCGGTCACGACCGCAAACGGAGTCACTTCAGAACCTGTACCGGAAGTGGTGGTGATGCAGACCAGTTCGGCCTTCACGCCCATTTTCGGGAACTTGTAGATACGCTTGCGGATGTCCATGAAGCGCATGGCCAGGTCTTCGAACGCGGTGTCCGGGTGCTCGTACATGACCCACATGATCTTGGCGGCATCCATGGGTGAACCACCGCCCAGGGCGACGATCACGTCCGGCTTGAAGGAGTTCGCCATCTCGGCGCCCTTGCGTACCACGGACAGGGTGGGGTCGGCTTCCACTTCGTAGAAGATTTCCACTTCCATGTTCAGCTTCTTGAGCAGACGAACCACTTCATCGGCATAGCCGTTGTTGAACAGGAAACGGTCGGTGACCACCATGGCGCGCTTCTTGCCTTCCAGGTCGCCCAGGGCGATCGGCAGGGAACCACGACGGAAGTAGATGGATTTCGGAAGTTTGTGCCACAACATATTTTCTGCCCGTTTTGCGACTGTCTTCTTGTTGATCAGGTGCTTGGGACCGACGTTCTCGGAGATGGAGTTACCACTCCAGGAGCCGCAACCCAGGGTCAGGGACGGGGCGAGCGCGAAGTTGTACAGGTCACCGATACCGCCCTGGGTGGAGGGGGTGTTGATGAGGATACGGGCAGTCTTCATCTTGTCGCCGAAGTACTTGATGCGGTCGGCGTTGCGATCCTGGTCGGTGTAGAGGCCGGAGGTGTGGCCGATACCACCGATGTTGACCATGTCGCAGGCCATTTCGACGGCTTCTTCAAAGTTCTTGGCGCGGAACATACCCAGGGTCGGGGAGAGTTTCTCGTGAGCGAACTCGTCCTCTGCACACAGCTCCAGACCTTCACCGATGAGGATCTTGGTGGTGGCAGGCACGGTCACACCGGCCATGGCGGCGATCTTGGTGGCGGGCTGGCCCACGATGTCGGCGTTCAGGGCGCCGTTGATCAGCAGCACTTTACGCACCTTGTCGGCTTCGTCCTTGGAGAGGATGTAGCCGGCGTGAGTTGCGAAACGCTCCTTGACCTGGTTGTAGATGGAGTCGACCACGATGACGGCCTGCTCGGACGCACAGACCACGCCGTTGTCGAAGGTCTTGGACATCAGGATGGAGGCGACGGCACGCTTGATGTCGGCGGTTTCGTCGATAACGATGGGCACGTTACCGGCACCCACGCCGATGGCGGGCTTGCCTGAGGAGTAAGCGGCCTTCACCATGCCCGGGCCACCGGTGGCCAGAATAAGGTTGATGTCGTTGTGCTTCATCAGGGCGTTGGACAGTTCAACGGACGGTTGATCGATCCAGCCGATGATGTTCTTCGGGGCACCGGCGGCGATGGCTGCATCCAGTACCAGCTTGGCTGCGGTATTGGTGGAGTTCTTGGCGCGGGGGTGCGGGGAGAAGATGATGGCGTTGCGGGTCTTCAGGGATATGAGGGCCTTGAAGATTGCAGTGGAAGTCGGGTTGGTGGTCGGTACTATACCGCAGATGATGCCTACCGGCTCGGCGATGGTGATGGTACCCATCTCGTCGTCCTGGCTCAGGATGCCGCAGGTCTTCTCGTCTTTGTAAGCGTTATAGATGTATTCGGAGGCGAAGTGGTTTTTGATGACCTTGTCTTCGATGATACCCATACCGGACTCAGCCACTGCCATCTGGGCCAGGGGGATACGGGCGTTGCTGGCGGCCAGGGCAGCGGCGCGGAAGACTTTGTCTACCTGCTCTTGCGAGAAGCTGGCGAATTCACGCTGGGCTTCCTTGACGCGGGCAACCAGTGCATCCAGTTCAGCCAAATTGGTTACTGCCATGTTTATCTCCTGATGATTTGAAAACTGTTTAGTAAGACCTTGGCAATGCCCGGCAATTATAGTCGCCCTGTCAAGGAGAGAATCACCACAACGGGGTATTTACATGCCTTACTAAATTGTTTTCTGACCCGATTATAGAGCGGGGATGTGTCAGAAAAGATTGATCTGGATCATATGTAACAAAAGAACAAAAGAAATTTTGTTTCACCATCCCGAACGGTCAGATGTTACGGGTTTGTAGAGTAGAGTGCCGGGGGGATGAACACGAGGTGAACAGGCTCTTTTCTACCGAATGACGGCTGTCGGGTCACCCACTCTCCGCTGTTTCAGTGGTGGCAAAGAGGTCGGTGAGTGCCAGCATGGTGCCGTCCCCGGAGATCCTCTCGGCCGTGAATGGGCGCAGACGTTTCATTTCTGTTGGAAAAATAGTGGTTGCTTTCATCCGGTGACAGGCTCGGGGGCGAGATATCTGATGGTTGTGCGGCAAACAGCGGGGGCGATCCTTGTTCGCGTACAGTGCGGATGCGGATCAGGGGCGGCGAGAAAGGCCACCATGAAGATCAAAATCGTGTTTCTACGTGGAGACGAGCAGTGGTGGTGAATGCGGGTTATCGCCTGGGATCGTCAGGATCAATCCATGAAAATGGCTCTTTATTGCATGGAAATCTTGTGATGAGTGGATGGGGCGACATAAAACGCCAGCAGACTTTGCTGAAATGTTAAGTTGATATCATTGCCATTAACAACTCGATGTGTTGATTTTTGTCGATTCATTAGAGGAACTAACTGAAAAGCCCCGGAAAGGGTGAGATTATTTGATTGGAGAAGGGAAATAGCATGGTGTAAATTTACGCGCAGTTTGACGGGGATGGCCCTCGGTGGCCCGAATTGGTTCTGGATGGCGCTTATGGCAGCAATTGACTTCTCTTTATACCTGAAATTTTTCGTGGGCCTGTTTGCGATCATCAACCCGCTGGGTCTGTTGCCGGTCTTTGTGAGCCTGACGGGCCACATGCAACCGGATGAGCGCAGGAAGACCAACACCACGGCCCACATTGCCGTGATGGTCATCCTCATGGTCTCCATGTGCATGGGGCAGCTGATCCTCGATGGTTTCGGCATCTCGCTCGCGTCGTTCCGCATTGCCGGTGGCTCGCTCATTACCCTGATCGCCTGGTCCATGTTGCAGGGCAAGCTGGGGGAGGTGAAGCACAACAAGCAGGAGAAGGGTGAACTGGCCGCGCGCGAATCCATCGCTGTGGTGCCGCTGGCTCTGCCCCTGATGGCCGGCCCCGGTGCCATCTCGTCCTCCATCGTCTATGCCAGCCAGAAGACTCTGCCCCAGCTGCTGGGCATGTTCCTGGTCGTGGTGGCCTTTGCCTACTGCTCCTGGCTCATCTTCCGTGCTGCCCCCCTGCTGTTCAAGCTGATGGGCAATACCGGCATCAACGTGGTGACCCGGATCATGGGTCTCATCATGATGTCCCTTGGCATCGAGATCATGGTGGCAGGGATCAAGGGAGTCTTTCCCGGATTGATGTGATTCAGGTCTGTTTTGTCGGAGCCGGTCCTCGTGACCGGCTTTTTATTGTTTCTTTTTTGTTAGTCATTTCCTAGAATCGAGCGGCTTTGTATGAAAAACACCCATTGCGCGATATTTAAATGCTGAATAAATGGTTTAAAGCTGTTTTTTTGACCGCCAAAGCCGTCCCTACCTGATGATATCTATTGCATTATCAGAATTGTCAGGGAATTATGCGGGCAGCGGGATTTTTATCTCGTGAATGGACAAATGCATGGAATGTTCTTGTTGGAGTATGGAAATGACTCATAGAAAAACAATTATTAATACCCTTTTATTGACTGCACTCTTTGGTGGCGCCACCCTGGCCCACGCCGCCGACGTCCCCGCCGGCACCAAGCTCGCCCCCGAGCAGACCCTGGTGAAAGGCAATGGCTCCGAGCCCGCCACCCTGGATCCGCACAAGACCGAAGGAACGGTTGAATCCAATATTCTGCGCGACCTGTTCGAGGGTCTCGTCACCTCAGGTCCCAAGGGTGAAACCCTGCCCGGCGTCGCCGAGTCTTGGGAAACCAAGGACAACAAACACTTCGTGTTCCACCTGCGCAAAGATGCCAAGTGGTCCAATGGGGATCCGGTCACCGCCCATGATTTCGTCTTCGCCTTCCAGCGCGCGGTGGATCCCAAGACGGCTTCTCCTTACTCCTGGTACATGGAGATCCCGACCATCACGAATGCGACCGACATCATCGGTGGCAAGAAACCGGCCGACACCCTGGGGGTGAAAGCCAGCGACGATTACACCTTCGAAGTGCAGCTGGAGAAGGCGGTGCCTTACTTCGTCAGCATGCTCTCTCACACCACCACCTATCCGGTGCCCAAGAAAGTGGTCGAGAAGTTTGGTGACAAGTGGACCCAGCCCGGTAACATGGTTTCCAACGGCGCCTATGTGCTGAAGGATTGGGTGGTCAACGAGCGCGTCGACGTCGAGCGCAACCCCAGCTACTGGAACAACGCCAAGACGGTGATCGAGAAGGTGACCTACCTGCCGATCCAATCCACCAACGCCGAGCTGAACCGCTACCTGGCCGGTGAAGTCGATCTCACCTACAACATGCCGATCGAGCGCTTCAAGCAGATGAAGAAGGAGCACCCGAACGAGGTGCAGGTCAGCGGTTATGTGGGCACCTACTACTACCAGTACAACTTCAAGCACAAGCCGTTTGACGACGTGCGGGTGCGCACCGCGCTCTCCTACGCCATCGATCGCAACGTGATTGCCGACAAGGTGATGGGCAAGGGCGAAACCCCGGGCTACACCCTGGTGCCTGATTTCGTCGACGGCTTCAAGCCGGTGGCCCCGGCCTGGTCCAAGCTGACCCAGGCTGAGCGCGACGCCAAGGCGAAAGAGTTGCTGACCGAAGCCGGTTACGGCCCGGGCAAGCCGCTCAAGTTCGAGCTGCTCTACAACACCGACGACAACCACAAGAAGGTAGCCGTGGCCGTTGCCTCCATGTGGAAGAAGCTGGGCGTGCAGGTGAGCCTGGTGAACCAGGAGTGGAAGACCTACCTGGAAACCAAGAAGCAGGGCAACTTCGACGTAGGCCGTGCCGGCTGGATTGCGGACTACAACGAAGCCTCCTCCATGCTGGATCTGATGCAGACCACTCACGGCAACAACGACGGCAAGTACTCCAACACCGCCTTTGACAAGCTGATGAGCGAGTCGCGCAACCAGGTGGACGCAGATGCGCGCAACAAGCTCTATGTCCAGGCCGAAGATATCCTGGCCAAGGACATGCCGATCGCCCCCATCTACCAGTACGTGACCTCGCGCATGGTCAAGCCCTATGTGGGCGGCTACCCGGCCAACCCGCTGGACAACCTCTACAGCAAAGACATGTACATCATTGCTCACTGAGTAAAGCAACAAGTCGCATAACAAGCAGGCCCGCCGGACGGCGGGCCTTTATTACAACCGCGACCCTTTGGAAGCAGTACAGGACAGGAAATGTCTATGTTGAAATTCATCCTTAAACGTCTATTGGAAGCGATCCCGACTCTGCTGGTCTTGATCACCGTCTCCTTCTTCATGATGCGCTTCGCCCCGGGTAATCCCTTTACCAGCGAACGCGCCCTGCCGCCGGAAGTGTTGGCCAACATCGAGGCCAAATATGGCCTGGACAAGCCCATCGGCGTGCAATACCTCACCTATCTGGGCAACCTGGTCCAGGGCGATCTGGGGCCCTCCTTCAAGTACAAGGACTTCACCGTCAATGATCTGGTGAGTCAGGCGCTGCCGGTCTCCGCCAAGATTGGCTCGGTCGCCTTCCTGCTGGCGGTGACGCTGGGAGTTACGTTCGGCACCATTGCGGCCTTGAAACAGAACACCCTCATCGACTATCTGCTGATGTCGTCGGCCATGGCCGGGGTGGTGATACCCGGCTTCGTGCTGGCGCCCTTGCTGGTGCTCTTCTTCAGTATCTATCTGGGCTGGTTCCCGGCGGGAGGCTGGCAGGGAGGCGGGGTGCAGTTCATGGTGCTGCCGGTGTTCGGCATGATGATGTATTACATCTCCGCCATCTCCCGCATCATGCGTGGCAGCATGATTGAGACCATGAACTCCAACTTCATCCGTACCGCCCGCGCCAAGGGGTTGCCGCTGCGCCACATCATCCTGAGACACGCGCTTCGTCCGGCCATGCTGCCGGTGGTCTCCTATCTGGGCCCGGCCTTCGTCGGCATCATCACGGGTTCCGTGGTGATCGAGACCATCTTCGGTCTGCCTGGCATAGGTCAGCTGTTCGTCAACGGTGCCCTCAACCGTGATTACTCCATGGTGCTCGGCCTGACCATACTGGTCGGCGCCCTCACCATCACCTTTAACGCCGTGGTCGATATTCTCTATGCCGTCATCGATCCCAAGATCCGTTACTAAGCCGGGAGTACATCATGGTTGTCACAACTGAAAAACGCGAAGCCATCGAGGCATTCGCCCAGAAAGTGGAAGTGGTGGAAGGACGCTCCCTGTGGAAGGATGCCCGTCGCCGTTTCCTGCGTAACAAGGCGGCGCTGACCAGCCTCATCATCCTGACCATTATCGGTCTGGCGGTGATCGTCGGGCCGCACCTGTCCCAATACACCTTCGATGATCCGGACTGGGGGGCCATGCAGGCCGCTCCTGACATGGAGACGGGGCACTGGTTCGGCACCGACAGCCTGGGGCGCGATCTGTTCGTGCGCACCCTGCTCGGTGGCCGCATCTCGCTCATGGTCGGCATCATGGGGGCCGTGGTGGCCGTCATCATCGGCACCCTGTATGGCGCCGCTTCCGGCTTCATCGGCGGTCGCGTCGACAGCCTGATGATGCGGGTACTGGAGATCCTCAACGCCTTCCCCTTCATGTTCTTCGTCATCATGCTGGTGACCTTCTTCGGTCGCAACCTGGCCCTCATCTTCCTCGCCATCGGCGCGGTGAGCTGGCTCGACATGGCGCGGATCGTGCGAGGCCAGACCCTGAGCCTCAAGAGCAAGGAGTTCATCGAGGCGGCCCACGTCTGCGGCGTCTCCAAGTGGAAGATCATCACCCGTCATATCGTGCCGAACGTGCTGGGCATAGTGGCCGTCTACGCCACCTTGCTGGTGCCGGGCATGATCATGTTCGAATCCTTCCTGAGCTTCCTGGGGCTGGGTGTGCAAGAACCCATGACCAGCTGGGGTGCCCTGCTGGATGAAGGCTCCAAGTCGATGGAAGTGGCCATCTGGCAACTCCTGTTCCCCGCCGGTTTCATGGTGGTGACCCTGTTCTGCTTCAACTTCCTCGGGGATGGTCTGCGTGATGCCCTCGATCCAAAGGATCGATAAGACGCCAAAGGACTGGTAGACGCCAACGGCGCCATAAGACCCATCCGCTGAACGCGCGGCGTCAGTCCGATGGGCAGGAAAGCATCACGAGAGATCGATTAGGAGTTTTTATGAAATTACTGGATGTGAAAGATCTGCGGGTCGAGTTCAAGACCCCGGACGGCAATGTGGTGGCGGTCAACGACCTCAACTTCTCCCTCTCTGCCGGCGAGACCCTGGGGATCGTCGGTGAGTCAGGCTCAGGCAAGTCCCAAACTGCCTTTGCCATCATGGGGTTGCTCGCCAAGAACGGCATCATCACCGGCTCGGCCAAGTTTCAGGGGGACGAGATCCTGAATCTGCCGGAGCACAAGCTCAACAGGATCCGCTCCGAGAAGATCGCCATGATCTTCCAGGACCCCATGACCTCGCTGAACCCCTATATGAAGGTGAAGGATCAGCTGATGGAAGTGCTGATGCTGCACAAAGGGGTGAGCAAGGCGGCGGCGTTCGAGGAGTCGGTGCGCATGCTGGACGCGGTGAAGATCCCCGAGTCGCGCAAGCGGATGAACATGTACCCCCACGAGTTCTCCGGTGGCATGCGCCAGCGGGTGATGATCGCCATGGCACTGCTGTGCCGGCCGCAACTGCTGATCGCCGACGAGCCGACCACGGCGCTCGACGTGACGGTGCAGGCCCAGATCATGACCCTGATGAACGAGCTCAAGCGGGAGTTCAACACCGCCATCGTCATGATCACCCACGATCTTGGCGTGGTGGCGGGCATCTGTGACAAGGTGCTGGTGATGTACGCCGGTCGCACCATGGAGTACGGCCGGGTGAACGATATCTTCTATCGCCCGAGCCACCCCTATACCGAAGGGTTGCTGCGCGCCATTCCCCGTCTCGATACCGAAGGGGAGGTGCTGCCCACCATACCGGGCAATCCGCCCAACCTGCTGCGTCTGCCCACCGGCTGCCCCTTCCAGGAGCGTTGCCACCGGGCGCACGAGATTTGCGGCCAGCAATCACCAGTCCTGACCCCCTTCGGCGACGGACGGACAAGGGCCTGCCACTGGGTTTCGGATGCCATGATCAAGGGGGTGAACTGATGGGTACTGACAAGAAACTGCTGCTGGAAGTGTCTGACCTCAAGGTTCACTTCAGCATCAAGAGTGACAAGGCCTGGCCCTGGGCCAAGCCCTCCGCCCTGAAGGCGGTGGATGGTGTCACCCTGCGCCTCTACGAAGGGGAGACCCTGGGGGTGGTGGGGGAGTCCGGTTGCGGCAAGTCCACCTTCGCCCGGGCCCTGATAGGTCTGGTACCGGCCACCGACGGCAAGGTGGTGTGGCTGGGCCAGGATCTGACCAAGCTCGAGCAGGGGGCGCTGCGGGAGAAGCGCAAGGAGATCCAGATGATCTTCCAGGACCCGCTGGCCTCCTTGAACCCACGCATGACAATCGGCGACATCATCGCCGAGCCGCTCATCACCTTCTACCCCACTCTCTCCAGGGAGCAGGTGAAGGAGAAGGTGCGGGCCATGATGACCAAGGTGGGGCTTTTGCCCAACCTGGTGAACCGCTACCCCCATGAGTTCTCCGGCGGCCAGTGCCAGCGTATCGGCATCGCCCGGGCGCTGATCCTGGAACCCAAGATGATCATCTGCGACGAGCCGGTCTCTGCGCTGGATGTCTCCATCCAGGCTCAGGTGGTGAACCTGCTCAAATCCCTGCAAAAGGAGATGGGGCTCTCCCTCATCTTCATCGCCCACGACCTGTCCGTGGTCAAGCACATCTCTGATCGGGTGCTGGTGATGTATCTGGGCAACGCGGTGGAACTGGGCACCCGTCAGGAGATCTTCGCCAATCCTCTGCATCCCTACACCAAGGCGCTGATGTCGGCGGTGCCTATTCCGGATCCGGATCTGGAGCGCAGCAAGGTGATCCAGATCCTGGAAGGAGATCTGCCCTCGCCGATGAACCCGCCGTCCGGCTGCGTGTTTCGTACCCGCTGCCCGGTGGCGGGCCCCGAGTGCGCCAAGACCCGCCCCATGCTGGAAGGGAACTTCGATCATGCGGTTTCCTGCCTCAAGGTGGACCCGCTCTGAACCAGAGAGCCGTATTCGGGGCGCCCAGGTGGCGCCCCGATTTTTTTGCAGGGGCAGATAAGATGCCCCTTGGCGCCACCTTTGGAGGCTGTTACTATCCGCCGCACAAGGGGAGTAACTTCTCGCCGGTTTGTCGTCATTACGGTGCACCCATATCCTGCAGTGCACCCGGCAGCCGGGCAGTTGATGAAGATCAGCTGTAAGTGAGACCTTGCCGAGAGGCAAGGTGTATCTGCTCCAAACGCAAACCCACGCCTCTCGGTCGTGGGTTTTGTCGTTTTGGGAGAAGTGAAAAATGGGTGAATGGTGGATGTGGACCGGTTTCTTCAGCATAGTGCTGGTCCTGTTGTGGATTGACATCCGCTTTGTCGGCGGCGGCAAGGCGCACAAGGTGTCTCTGAAAGAGGCGGGGATCTGGTCCCTCATCTGGGTCAGCGTGGCCCTGCTGTTCAACCTGGCCATCTGGCTCTGGCTGGATCACAGTGCCGGGCGTGAGATCGCCAACCAGAAAGGGCTGGAGTTCCTCACCGGCTACCTCATCGAGAAGGCGCTGGCGGTGGACAACGTCTTCGTCTGGCTGATGCTGTTTGGCTACTTTGCCATTCCGGCCGAGCTGCAGCGTCGGGTGCTGCTCTACGGGGTGCTGGGTGCCATCGTCATGCGTGCCGGTATGGTGTTCGCGGGCAGCTGGCTCATCGAGCAGTTCCACTGGATCCTCTACCTGTTTGGCGCCTTCCTGCTGCTGACCGGGGTCAAGATGCTGTGGGCCGCAGACAAGGAGCCGGATCTCGCCAACAACCCGCTGCTGGGCTGGATGCGTCGCCGCTTCAAGGTGACGGAGACGCTCGAGGGGGAGAAGTTCTTCGTCTGGCGTGACGGTGTGCGCTATGCCACCCCGCTGCTGCTCATCCTGGTGCTGGTGGAGGTGAGCGATCTCATCTTCGCGGTGGACAGCATCCCGGCCATCTTCGCGGTGACCACGGATCCCTTCATCGTACTGACCTCCAACATCTTCGCCATCATGGGCCTGCGCGCCATGTACTTCCTGTTGGCTGGCGTGGCCGAGCGCTTCGCCCTGCTGAAATACGGTCTGGCGCTGATCCTGATGTTCATCGGGGTCAAGATGCTGCTGCTCGATATCTTCAAGATCCCGACCGGCATCGCGCTCGGCGTGGTTGCGTTGATCCTGCTGGCCTCCATGGGGCTCAGCCTCTGGGTGACCCGCAAGAAGGTGACTGACCAGAAGAGGGTGTAAACACCCGCAAAAAAGGGCTCCTTAGGGAGCCCTTTTTCATGTCAGCGATTTGCTTAGCGCTTGATCTTCTTGGGGTTGGTGTAGCCCCAGACGGTGTACATGTCCGCCAGCAGAGCGCCGTTGTACTCTTCCAGGTCAGACTGCTTCACCTCGGCATCCCCCTGGCGGCCGAACAGCACCACCTCGTCACCGGGTTTGATCCCCTTGATGTCGGTCACGTCCACCATGGTGGTGTTCATGGAGGTCTTGCCCACCACAGGGGCCTTCTGGCCATGGATCAACACATAGGCCTTGTTGCTCATGGCGCGGCGGTAGCCGTCGGAGTAACCCATCGGCAGGTTGGCGAGCAGGGAGTCGCGCTTGAGGGTGAAGGTGCGGTCATAACCGACGGTGTTGCCCGCCGGGTAGTGGTTGACGGAGGCGACCTGGGTCTTGAACGCCATCACCTTCTTGTACTCGGTGTAGGAGGGGATGGTGTCACCGTAGATGATGCCGCCCGGGCGTACCATGTCAAAGTAGGCTTCCGGCACTTCCAGGGTGGCGAAGGAGTTGGCGGCGTGGATGGTGAGCTTGCTGCGATCCAGCTTGCCGGCGTCGATCAGCCACTGGTAGTCAAGCTTGAACTGGGCCAGCCCCAGCTTGACGTCCTCTTTCTCCTCCACCGGGAAGTGGGTCATGATGCCGACCGGGGTGATCCCCTTGAGTTTCAGCATGGCCAGGGCATCGGCCTTGGCGTCATTCTGGCGCAGGTCTATGCCGTTACGGCTCATGCCGGCGGAGTTCAGGCCGATGTGCACCGACACGTTGGTGTTATGGCGCTGTGCGATGTCAGCGATCCCCTTGGCGCTCTCCAGGCTGCCTACCAGCTCTTCCAGCTTGTAGGGCAGTGCCTGCTCTACCTCGACCGGGGTGGCGGCACGGACCCGCATCAGGCGGCCCTCGAAGCCCTTCTCGCGGGCCACGCGGGCCTCTTCATTGCTGGCGATGCCGATGCAGGGAATGCCCGCCTTGACCACGGAGGGCACCAGCAGATCGATGCCGTGGCCGTAGGCGTCCGCCTTCATGATGGCGCAGATCTGCGGGCCCTTGTCGCCGAGACGATCCTTGAGGGTCTGGATGTTGTGCTCGAAGGCGGTCAAATCCACTTCCAGCCAGGCGTTGGCGGCGGTCTGCTCCTGGCCGTTGCGGGTGTCACTGGCCAGCGGCAGATAGGGGGCGGCGACGGCCTGTCCGGCGAGCAACCCGAAGACCAGGGTCGCGAGCAGGGTTTTCTTGTGCATGGGATGGTTCCTTTTTATTGTTTCTGTTGAGGATGGGCTCGCGTCAGACGCAAGCAGTGGCATGGCTGGGTCAGCATGTTGCTATGCTAATGATATGTTTAAATTTTTACCCAGATACCGACGCTGCGAGTGTATCTCAATGGCGTCATTTGTGGCACTTGTTGCAGGAAGAAAATATGCGTTTCGAGCTGCGTATCCCACCCTTGTTATTGTTTGTCGTGCTCGCCCTCGCCATGTGGCTGGGGCGGGGGGAGGCGCGGGGGACCGGGCTCCTGCTGGTGTTGGCCACGATGTTGCTGCTGGTGGGGGCCGTGCTGGGGGGCGGGGCGCTGCTGCACTTTCGCCGGGAGCGTACCAGCGTCCATCCGATCCGCCTGCAGCAGAGCCGGGTGCTGGTGACTCAGGGGGTCTATCGCATCAGCCGCAACCCCATGTATCTGGGGCTGCTGTGCTGGTTGATGGGGTTGGCTTGCTATCTCGGGGGCCCCTGGGTCTGGTTCGGCCCGCTGCTGTTGCTGGGTTGGCTCACCCGCTTCCAGATCCTGCCGGAGGAGAGGGCCCTGCGCGCCCGTTTCGGTATCCCCTATGTGCAATACTGCCGCCGTGTGAGGCGCTGGTGCTGACAGCCAAACGACAAGAGGCCCGCAGTTGCGGGCCTCTTGTCGAGTAACGGGGAACCTTAAACCTTGGCGAGGTCAGTCTCGCCCAGGGGCGCGGTCTCTCCCAGGCTGTCTTCCGTCTTGGCCACCACGCTGGCGGCGATGGCGTTGCCCAGCACGTTGGTGGCGGAGCGACCCATGTCGAGGAAGTGATCGATGCCGAGCAGCAAGAGGATGCCGGCCTCCGGGATCTGGAACTGGTTCAGGGTGGCGGCGATGACCACCAGGGAGGCGCGCGGCACCCCGGCCATCCCCTTGGAGGTGACCATCAGCAGTAGCAGCATGGTGATCTGCTGGGCCATGGAGAGCTCGATGCCATAGGCCTGAGCGATGAACATGACCGCGAAGGTGCAGTACATCATGGAGCCATCCAGGTTGAAGGAGTAGCCCATGGGCAGCACGAAGCTGGCGATGCGCTTGTCACAGCCGAACTTCTCCAGTCTGTCCAGGGTCTTGGGATAGGCGGCCTCGGAGCTGGCGGTGGAGAAGGCGAGCAGTATGGGCTCGCGGATCATGGCCAGCAGGGTCAGGATGCGACGGCGGATGAAGAGGCTGCCCATGGCGATGAGCAGCAGCCAGAGGCAGGCCAGGGCCAGGTAGAACTGGGCCATGAAGGTGCCATAGGTGGCGAGGATGCCGAGCCCCTCCTTGGCGACCATGGCGGCGATGGCACCAAACACCGCGAACGGCGCGAAGTTCATCACGTAGCCGGTCACCTTCAGCATGATCTCGGCGGCGCTGGCCATCAGCATCACCACCGGTTTGGCGGCATCCCCCAGGGCGGCGGCGGCCAGCCCGAAGAACAGGGAGAACACCACGATCTGCAGGATCTCGTTGGTGGCCATGGCCTCGATCACGCTCTTCGGGATGGCGTGGGTCACGAAGTCCTTGAGGGAGATGGCGGTGGCGGCCACGCCAGAGCTGGCGCCGTCATCGGGCAGGGAGAGGGAGAGGCCGACCCCGGGCTGCATCAGGTGCACCATCACCAGCCCCAGGGTCAATGACATCAGGGAGGCCAGCATGAACCAGCCCAGGGTCTTGGCGCCGATGCGGCCCACGGTGCGGGTGTCGCCCATCTTGGCGATGCCGACCACCAGGGTAGTGAACACCAGGGGGGCGATGATCATCTTGATGAGGCGCAGGAAGATGTCGGTCAGCAGGGTGATGTCGCTGGCAAAGGTGGCGGCCTGGGTCGGGGCAAACAGGCGATAGCCTTGCCCGGTAACAATGCCAAGCAACATCGCAATGAGGATGGCAACGGTCAATTTGTTCATTTTCATGGGGGGACAGTCTCGATATGTGCAGTGCCTGTGCAGGTGGGAAGGGTGCCACCTCAGTCCGTTTTTGTGATCCGGGCCATGGAATCCTGACAGCCGGTATGCTGGCAGCATGCCTAATCACGGAGGGGAAATCCAGCGACTTATATCAGAACTTTATGTTGCAATTAGTTGTATGTGATATGGATCTTGTGAATTAATTATATTAATCGCTGTTTATTTTCATATTTACCAGATAAATGGCTTCCAGACTCTGGTCGTCCAATGGGGCTTTTCCCAGAGAGAAGATCAGCAGTGCCGAGGTGCGGTGCTCTACCTGCATCTCGTCCATGAAGGTGTCGGGTTCGTACTCATCAAAGCCGAACTGGGGGCGGGTCGGGGTGATCCTGACCGCATCCCGCGACAGGGTCAGCGTCTGCACCTGCACCCAGGCGTACCCCTGCGCCAGCGCTATCTCCCCCGCCCGCTTGAGCACATACTTGCGGGCCGTCTCCCTGTCCACCAGATCGTTGCCCACAAACTCCAGCTGCCAGCGGGTCGCCCCGAGCTGGGTCTGGGAGAAGCCTGTCTGGCCGTTCCAGAAGGACTTTTCGCTGTCATAGGCGGTGGCGCAGCCGCCGAGCAGCAGCGAGCCGCACAGGGCGAGGACGAACAAGAGGGGAGAGTTTGGTGACATGGTGCTGGCCCTTGGCTGAGAGGAGGTCACTACAGCACAACGGCGCCCATGAGACAATCGCCTGCCAGGGCGTTGCCTTGGAGAGACAAAAAGAAAAGGCCTTGTCGTTTGACAAGGCCTTTCTCGGGGAATTTGGTCGGTGTGAGAGGATTCGAACCTCCGACCCTCTACACCCCATGCAGATGCGCTACCTGGCTGCGCTACACACCGACGGAGTCAGCTCGGCTGACGGGGAGGGAGTTTATGGAGATGCCCCGACCCTGTCAACAGGGGAAATCCCGCGCCGAGATCGTTTGCCTGCTTTGCGAGCAACTTCGGATCAAAGTGCGACCAGTCGCGCATTTTGTCAGCACCTCGCCGCCGTCTTGCATGAAAAACGGCCGCCCAGGTGGGCGGCCGTTTGGCGTAACGCTTTCAAGCAGAGATCAGCGGTTGAAGGTGAGCCGCTTGCCCAATACCTGATCGGTGACCTGACCGTTCTGCCAGGCGATCTGGCCGTTGACCAGAGTCATCTCTATGGTGCTCTGGAAGCGGTAGCCGTTGAAGGGGGACCAGCCGCACAGGTAGAGCAGGTTGCTGTCGTTGACCACATAGGGCTTGCCGAGATCCAGCAGCACCAGATCGGCGAAGTAGCCCTCGCGGATGTAGCCGCGATCCTGCACCTGGAAGCGCTCGGCCACCGCGTGGGAGGTCTTCTTGACGATAGTCTCCAGCGAGAAGACGCCGTTGTGGTAGAGCTCCAGCAGCGCCTGCAGGGAGTGCTGCACCAGGGGCACGCCGGACGGCGCCTTGAAGTAGCTGTTCTGCTTCTCTTCCCAGGTGTGGGGGGCGTGGTCGGTGGCGATGATGTCGAGCACGTCGTTGCGCACTGCATCCAGCAGGGCGTGCTGGTCGATGGCGCTCTTCACCGCCGGGTTGCACTTGATCTGGCTGCCCAGGGTGTCGTAGTCCGCCTCGTTGAAGAACAGATGATGGACGCACACCTCGGCGGTGATGTTCTTGTCCTTGAGATCCTTCAGATCCGGGGTGGCGGTAAAGAGCGACAGCTCCTTGGCGGTGGTCAGGTGCAGCACGTGCAGCTTGGCGCCGTACTGCTTCGCCAGCCCCACCGCCATGCTGGAGGATTTGTAGCAGGCGTCGGCGCTGCGGATGCGGCCGTGCTCGCGCATGGGCACATCCTCGCCCCACTTGGCGCGGGCCTCGTCTTCCAGCACCTTGATGGAGGGGGTGTCCTCGCAGTGGGTGACTATCATCACCGGGCTCTCGCGGAAGATGGCCGCCAGTGTCTCCTGGTTGTCCACCAGCATGTTGCCGGTGGAGGCTCCCATGAAGATCTTGATGCCACAGGACTGCTTGGGATCCAGCTTCTTGATCTCTTCCAGGTTGTCGTTGGTGGCACCCAGGTAGAAGCTGTAGTTGGCGGCGGCGGAGTTGGCGGCTATCTGGTATTTGGCTTCGAGGGCGTCGATGGTGGTGGTCTGGGGATTGACGTTGGGCATTTCCATGAAACTGGTGGTGCCACCGGCAACGGCGGCCCGGGATTCACTGGCGATGGTCCCCTTGTGGGTCAGGCCAGGTTCCCGGAAATGGACCTGATCATCGATCATCCCGGGGATGAGGTGACGGCCTGCGGCATCGATCACCACGGCATCGGGGGCGCTGATGTCCGGGCCGATGCGGGCGATCCGCTCACCCTCGATCAAGACGTCGGAAGCATAGATGCGGCCTTCGTTGACCAGGGTGGCATTCTTGATAAGCAATTTGTTCATGGGGGGTTCCAGTTCCTTTGCCGATAATCCGGGGTCATAATATCGCAAACTGCACTTTCTCTGTAGCAAGGCCTGAGTGATGAAGTTATTTGTTAGAGATTTGACTGTGATCGATTCCAGCTATCTGTGCGAGCGTCGCGGCATGGTGGGGGAGAGTTGGCTGGTGGACATCGAGATGAGCGGCGAGCTCAACGAGATGAGCATGCTGCTGGATTTTGGCCGGGTGAAGAAGCTTATCAAGTCGATCATCGATGAAGAGGTGGATCACAAGCTGCTGGTACCGACCGAGAGCGCCCTGGTGCACATCCACCCCCTGGACGACGACGAGTGCACCGTGGATCTGCTGCGCCCGGGTCGCTCCATCCACCTGCGCTGCCCGGCCCAGGCGTTTGCCTTCATCCCCGCCCCCCAGGTGGACAAGGAGTCGGTGACCCGCTATCTGCTGGCGGTGCTGGCCAAGCGCTTGCCTGGCAACATCAAGGACTTGTCCCTGACCCTGCGTCAGGAGCAGATCGAGGGCGCCTTCTACCACTACAGCCATGGTCTGAAGAAGCATGACGGCAACTGCCAGCGCATCGCCCACGGCCATCGCTCTCCGGTCGAGATAGAGGTGGACGGAGCGCGCAACGAGGAGCTGGAGCTGAACTGGGCCGAGCGCTGGGCCGACATCTATCTCGGCACCCTGGAGGACAAGGTGGCCCTCTCCGAGCTGGAATTAAGCGAGCTGGCCAGGGCCGAGCTGGGAGAGCATCACCTCGGCTTCAAGTACCTGGCGCCCCAGGGGCTGTTCCAGCTCGCCATGCCGGCCGCCGAGGTGGAGATGATAGACACCGACACCACCATAGAGCTGCTGGCCCACTATATTGCCCGTGAAGTGAAGAAGCAGGTGGGGGACAAGTTCGTCAAGATTGTCGCCTATGAAGGGGTCGGCAAGGGCGCCATCGCCTACGCCTGATCTCCCTGCAAGCCGCCATAAAAACGAGGCCCCGCATCTGCGGGGCCTCGTCGTTGGTGGGGTTGGCGTGGGCGTCAGGCGCTAAGCCGGAAGCGCTGTACCAGCCCCTCCTGCTGCTCGGCCAGGCTGTCGAGTTGCTGGCTGGTCTCGGCGACCCGCTCTATGCCCTGATAGTTGAGATCCGAGATGTCGGAGATGCGGTTGAGGTTGGTGGCGATGTCGGCGCTGGTGGCCTGCTGCTGCTCGGCGGCGGAGGCTATCTGGCTCGACATGTCGCTGATGAGCACCACTATGCCCTGCACCTCCTCCATGGCGTTGTTGGCCTGGGAGCTCTGATCCACGCAGCTGTCCATCTCGCGGGAGCACTCCTGCATCACGTTGACCGCCCGGGCGACCCCCTGCTGCAGGTTCTCTATCATGGTCTGGATCTCGCTGGTGGACTGGGCGGTGCGACCGGCCAGGTTGCGCACCTCGTCCGCCACCACCGCAAAGCCACGGCCCTGCTCGCCGGCCCGGGCCGCCTCTATGGCGGCGTTGAGGGCCAGCAGGTTGGTCTGCTCGGCGATGCCGCGGATGACGTCGAGGATATTGCCAATCTGGCCGCTCATGGCGCTCACGTCGGCGATGACCGCACCGGTCTGCTGCAGCTTGCCCGCCAGCTGATGGGTGGTGGTGATGTTGCCTGCCATCACCTTGCGGCCCATCTCGGAGGCCTTCTCCACGTCTTGCACCCGCTCCAGGGTCTGGTTGGCGGCCTGGGCCACCTCCCGCACCGAAGCTTCCATCTGGGTCATGGCGGCGGCGACCGAGGCGGTCTCCTGACGCTGCTTCTCCAGATCCGCCCGCACCGATTCGGTGGTGTGGCGGTTGTCGTGGGCGGCGCTGTTGAGCTGGGTCGAGGCCTGGGAGAGCTGCCTGAGCACGTCTCCCATCTGCTGGATCAGCAGGTTGATCTGGCTGCCGAGCTGGCCGAACTCGTTCTGGCTCTTGAAGCCGACCCGCTGGGTCATGTCACCCTGGGTCACCTCGGTCAGTACCCGCAGCAGCTCTTTCAGGGGGCGGCGTATGGCCTTGCCGAGGGTGAAAGCCACCAGTATGGCGACGAAGATGGCGATGACTATGCTGATCCCCTGGGTCAGGGTGCTCTGGGTCTGCACCCGATCGGAGGCCTTGATGCTGGCGTTCATCAGCTGCTGGCTCTGGGCGGTGATCCCCTCCAGCTTGTTCTGGATGCTGACGATGAGCTGGCTCGCCTGCTTGCTCTGCTCGCGCATGGTCTGCTGCTGCTTCATCAGCGCCAGGTACTGGGCGAGCACCCCTTCATTGGCGGTGGTGTCGCGCACGAAGCCATGGACGTAGTGGCCCATGTTGTTGTCGAACTCCTTGAGCTCCCCTTGCAGGTCCTTGATGGTGCTGTTGAAGCCCTCGATCTGCATCTTGTTGCGCTTGAGCGCCGCTTCTATGGGGGCGGGGATGCTCTGGTTGAGGGCATCCATGGTGGAGAGCTCGATGGCGGAGAGCTTGGTGGTCAGGGTCTCGGAGAGCATCTTGATGAAGCTGTCGTCGACGGTGACCATCATGTCGCCGAGGTTCTTCTTGAACTGGGGCAGGCTGACCTGGAACTGGCCCTTGGCCTGGTTGACCTTGTGCAGCCGGGTGAGCAGGGCTTCGTGCTCGGTGGGCAGGGTCTGGGTCAGCTGCAGGTAGTCAGCCACCAGCTTGCCGAGGGCTGTCATCTCCCCCTGCAATTCGGGGTGCGTCGCCACCTGCTGCCTGAGGGTCGTCAGCATCTTGTCGACCTGACCCTTGGCCTGCTGCAGCTCGGCCACTTCCGCCGGCAGTTGCTTGGGATCCTGCTCGGTCAGCACGTCGGTGAGCCACTTGTTGGCGCTGAGCAGGCTTATCTGGGTCTGGCTGCTGGCGATCACCAGCGGCATGGACTCTTGTGTTACCTGGTCCAGGGCATCGTTGAGTTCGCTCTGGCCGCGAAAGGTCAGTACCGCGCTGGCGACCATGACGGCGACCAGGATGGCAAAGCCCAGATAGACTCTCTGTAAGATCGAGAGGTCTGACATTGTTTGTTTCATTATTGTCCCGCTGTCTATGCAAAAGTCCCTTGCCTGAGTACCCCGTCCCTTTGGTACCCTGCATGCCCTCACGGGGAATGCCGCTGGGGTACTCGGGACGTCATCCTCACTATCGGTATTCTTCACAATAACTGAAGTGATTGGGACAACGGCTGTGTCAAATGTCGGCTTGTGTCACACTTGGCGGGCTGTGGCGACATTTTTGGGAGTCGCTTGAGTTTTGCATTGAATTTTCTTTTTCATATAAAGGAGTTACCCATGGCGCAAGAAACCATTTTCAGCAAAATCATCCGCAAGGAGATCCCCGCCGACATCCTTTATCAAGACGATCTGGTGACCGCCTTTCGGGACATCCAGCCCAAGGCCAAGACCCACATACTGATAGTGCCGAACGTGCTCATTCCCACGGTCAACGACGTGGAAGCGGATCACGAGCTGGCCCTCGGCCGCATGTTCACCGTGGCCCGCAAGCTGGCGGCAGATGCCGGGATCGCCGAGGACGGCTACCGCCTCATCATGAACTGCAACCGCCACGGCGGGCAGGAGGTCTACCACATCCACCTGCACCTGGTGGGTGGCCAGCCGCTGGGACCTCTGCTCAGCCTGTGATGCGTCCCGCCTCATTGACCGGCCTGCTGTTGGCCGGTCTGCTGCTGGGAGGCTGCGCCTCCCGCTGGCAAGATCTCTTCGTCTCCTATTCCGATCAGATGGTGCCCCTGCGCAACCAGCTGCTGCTGGGTCATGCCGCCGAGGCCCTGCCGAAGGTGCGGGAATCGACCCCGGGGGACGACACCTATGTGCTGGATCAGCTTGAGAAAGGGCGCATCGCCTGGCTGGCGGGTCAGGATGCGATCAGCAAGCAGGGCTTTGCCGCCGCCGACAGCCGGCTCGCCTGGGAAGACAATCAGGCCCGGTACCGCCTGAGCCAGGGGCTGGCCCAGGCGGGCAGCCTGCTCACCAACGATCAGACCATGGCCTACCGGACGCCGGACTACGAGCGCACCATGCTGCACCACTATCTGGCGCTGAACTACCTGCAACGGGGGGATGCCGAAGGGGCCCTGGTGGAGGTGCGCCGCGCCAACCAGGTGCAGGAGCGGGCGCTCAAGGCGCGGGCCGACGAGGTGCGCAAGGCCAAGGAAGAGAGCGAAGAGGCCGAGGCTGATACCGCAGCAGAGGGGGAGATGCGCCAGCTGATGTCGCGCGGGGCACCCGAGCTCGATCGCCTGATAGGTCAGGTGAAAAACGGTTTCCAGAACGCCTACACCTTCTATTTCTCCGGCGTGCTCTACGAGGCGGCCGGGGATCTCAACGACGCCTGGGTGGACTATCAGCGCGGCTACCAGATAGCGCCGGACAACCAGAGCCTGCAGGATGCCCTGCTGCGCCTGGCCCGGCTTCGCGGCTCGTCCGATGAACTCAAGGAGACCGAGAAGAAGGTGGGTCGCAAGGCGCCGCCACCGGCCAAGGATCAGGGCCAGCTGGTGGTGCTGTTTGAAGATGGCCTGATCCCGGCGCGGCGGGAGATCTTCCTGCCGCTGCCCATCTCCACCTCCAGCGGCGATTTTCGTACCTTTACCGTGGCGGTACCCTATTACGACAACAGGGCCAGTGACACAGGCCCGCTGACGGTGTCTGTGGGCAAGCAGGCCGGGCGGACCAGCTCGCTGGTGCGACTCGAATCGCTGGCGGCCAAGGATCTGCAGGAGCGGCTGCCGGGCATGCTGACCCGGCAGGCGCTGCGACTGGTGGCCAAGGAGCAGCTGCGCCGCAGCGCCGCCAAGGAGGGGGGTGATGTGGGCAACATCCTGGTGGGCATCTTCAATACCCTCTCTGAGCGGGCCGATACCCGCAGCTGGCTGACCCTGCCCGCCGAGGCATCGAGCTGGCAGGGAATGGTCCCGGCCGGGGAGGTGCAACTCCAGCTGGGGGCGGGCAGCGCCATGCGCACACTCCCCCTCACAGTGCATGCCGGGCGCACCACCCTAGTCTGGGTGCAGCGCCTCGGCGCGGGCCTGAGCACCCGGGTGATACCCCTATGAGTGCCCCTTTGGGCAAGGATCACAGACTGACCGGTTCGGCCCCTCGGCCACCGGCAAGGAGAACAAGATGAAAGCACATGGCTTGGCCCTCGGGCTGGTACTGCTGCTGGCGGGGTGCGCCACCAATACCTCCGGCGTGGCGCTCTATGGCGCGGCCGGGGCGGCGGCGGTGGCGGAGCAGCACCAGAACGTCAACGTCACCCTGACCGAACTCAGCCGCCGCCAGCAAAACGGCCTGCTGCAGGTCAACGTGGCCGCCGCCAGCACCCAGCGCGGCGACAACAAGCTGCAATACCTGTTCTATTGGTATGATGACGCCGGGCAGGAGGTGGCCAGCGATGGCCGCGGCTGGACCCCCATCAAGCTGCACGGCTACCAGACCCGCACCCTGTCCGCCCTGGCGCCGAGTCCGGCCGCCCGGGGCTACCGGATTTACGTACGCGAAGTGATTGAGGAATCGAACTGATGAGAATAAACCATGCCCTGCTGATCCTGACCTCGGCCCTGCTGCTCGGCGGCTGCTCCAGCACCACCGTCAGCTATGGCGATCCCACCGAGACAGAGACGGTGACGGTGGATTACGGCTCCTCCGACTTGCAGGCCATCGCCGACAAGATGGCGGACTCCATGCTGGCCTCACCGGTCACAGGCGAGATCACCGCAGGGGGCCGTCCCGTGATGTTCATGGACTCCATCCGCAACAAGACCTCGGAGCACATCGACACCGAGGCCATTACGGACACCATCCGCACCAAGCTGCTGCGCGCCGGCAAGTTCCGCTTCGTCGACATGAGCAAGGTGAGCGCGGTCAAGCAGCAGCTCGAGTACCAGCAGAGCAGCGGCATGGTGGATCCCGCCTCCATGGTGCGGCTTGGCAAGCAGACCGGCGCCCGCTACATGGTCTATGGCAACCTGGCCAGCATCGTCAAGGACAATGGCAAGGTGAAGGATGTCTACTACCAGATGACCATGAACCTGATGGATCTGGAGAATGGCGAGCTGCTGTGGGCCGATCAGAAAGAGATCCGCAAGCAGGCGAAGACCTCCACCTTTGGCTGGTGAGGCGACCTGGCAGCAGGGGGATCTGGCGGAGCTGAGCCTGCTGGCCAGCCTGCCGGCCCCCTGGCACCAGGGGCGCCTTGAGCCACTGGCGAGCGGCCTGACCAACGGCAACTACCGGCTGCGTCTGCCCTCGGGGCAGAGTGGCTTCCTGCGCCGCGGCCACCCGGATCCGGTCCGGCTCGGCATAGACCGCGCCACCGAGTGGCAGCTCTATCAGGGGGCCGTGGGGCAGGGGCTGGCCTTGCCCTGTCATCACGGCGATCCCGCCACCGGCCTGATGCTGCTGGACTGGTGCGACGAGCCGAACTGGGCCGTCTCCCCGCCGCCCCTGGCGACCCAACCTCCCTTGCTGGCCGAGGTGCTGAGACGACTGCACCGACTGGAGCTGCCCGCCGTGGTGATGGCGGTGCGGGCCCACAGCGCCGGCTATCGTGAACGCCTGGCCCAGGTGCCCCCCTGGTTGCCGGCGCTGGAGCGGGCCCTGCTCGCGAGCCGCGAGCCGGACGACTGCTGGCTCCCTTGCCATCATGATCTCAATCCGGCTAACTTGTTGGGCCACAGACCCTGGGTCATCGACTGGGAGTATGGCGCCGCCGGTCATCCCGGCTTCGAGCTGGCCAGCATACAGCGCACCCATGGCTGGAGCGAAGAGCTGCGGTGCCAGTTGGAGAGCTGCTATCTTGAAGGCAGGGGAGGCGCTCATAAGCTGCTCAATGGCAAGGGATTCCAGGCCGATGCCTTCCTGCCCTGGGTCGATTACATCGGCCTGTTGTGGGCGCTGCTGATGGCGGAGCAGCAACCCGGGCCCGACTATCAGGCCCTCATCGACATGAACCGCCAGCGCCTGGAATGAGATAGGCCAGAGGCCAGCGCGACGCTTATTTTCTACGACTTGGAGGCATGCATGGTGACCAGATTCTCATGGCGTCAACCCCGCAGCTGGAGCCTGCTGCTGCTCTGCCTGCTGCTGACCGGTTGCGCGACCCGGGTGATCTACTACTGGCTCGACTCGGCCATCGTCTGGCAACTGGACGACTACTTCTCCCTGGACCGCAGCCAGAAGACCCTGCTGGACAAGGAGGTGAAGGGGCTGATGGCCTGGCATCGCCAACACGAGCTGCCCATCTATGCCCGGGATCTCGATGCCCTGGCGAGGGCGGTAGCCAGCCCCATGACCCCGGCCCAGGTCACCCTGCACCTGGACCGCACCCAGGCCAGCCTGACCCGCACCCTGGAGAACGCCATTCCCCGCACCGTGCGTCTCGCCAGCACCCTGACCGATGCCCAGGTGGCGCGTTTCATGACCGATAGAGTGAAACGCCAGCAGGAGCGCAAGCATGATTTCGCCACCGAGCCCAAGGCGCAGATGCTCAAGGAGTTCAGGGAGAAGATGAGCGAGCGGCTGGTGTTCTGGATTGGCAAGGTGAAACCGGCCCAGGAGCCGCTGATTGCCCAGTGGGCCGAGTGGCAATACGAGATGATGCCCCCCTGGCTCGAGTTCCAGGAGGCCTGGACCAAGGAGCTGGAGCGGCTGATGAAGCAGCGCCAGGACCCGGACTTTGGCAAGGAGCTGACTCGCCTGCTGCAACAGGGGGACGGCCTGATGGATGGCCGCTTCACCGGTTACACCGACCAGTCACGCCAGCGCACCATACAGTGGCTCAGCGCCCTCAGCCAGTCGATGGATCTCTCCCAGCGCGCCCACCTCTACACCCTGCTCAAGGACTATGCCGAGGACTTCGAGGCCATGACCCGCAGCCGCTGACGGCCGCGATCCGCACCGCAAGGGCGGCAGGCGTCATGGCCTGCCGCCCTTGTCCTTGTGGGGGGGCTATGGTAGTTTGCCCTTTCTATTATTCGGGAATTAACTTTTTGAGCCTGCTGGACAAAGTGAAACTGGCGGCGATGACCCTGCTCATCGCGCTCACTCTGTTGCTCTCTACCGTTTCGGTGGAGGGGCTCAAGGTACCCGCTTCCCAGCACGCCGCCCAGCTGATGGGGGAGGCCGCGGATCCCGCCGACGGCGCCCAGATGAACCATGGCGCCAGCGACAGCGACGACGGTGTCGTCAAGTTCGTCGGCTCCCACCAGAGCCACCTGCTGCGCCTCGAGCACTCCCTGAGCCGGGATCATCAGCCCGGCAGCGTGGTCTACGAGCTGGTCATGAGCTGGGCCCAGCAGGCCATACTGCTGCTGTTGTGCGGTCTGCTGCTCTACGCCGCCCTCTTCTACCCGAGGACGAGCTTTCGCGATCACTTCGCCAGCATCCACCGGCGCCGCCTGCAGCGCCGGCACCTGCAATACCGCTTCTCCCAGAGCTTCCTCGCCTGACCCCGATGGGGTCAGTCTGCCTGCTGTTGCCTCATCTTCTCTCTGTTGCTGTTCACTTTTAGTGAACGGCTAGGCTGTCTTGTTTCATTTTTTTGCACGGTGCGACCCGGCGTCGCCCTTGCCATCGCCTGACAGAGGCCGATTTCATGAGAAAAAAGAGTCATACCATACTGAACCGCATGAGCCCGTGGCAGTACGCCCTGCTGCTGCTGATGCTGGTCACCTTCACCTTCTATTCCCTGCCCACCTTCTTCGGTGAGCAGCCCTCCCTGGGCCTCCATGGCCAGACCCGCCTGAGCGGGGCGCAGCAGCGCCTGCTGCAGGAGCACCAGATAGCGCCCCAGAAGCAGATCGAGCAGAAGGAGCGGATCGAGCTGGTGTTCGCCACCCAGGCCGAGCAGCAGCGGGCCAAGCAGTTGCTGGAGCAGCAGGGGGTGGACAGCGCGGCCCTCACCCTGGAGTTTCACTCCAATGCCCCGACCTGGATAAGCCAGCTCGGCGCCGATCCCATCAAGCTCGGGCTGGACTTGCGCGGCGGCTCCCAGCTGCTGATCGGGGTCGATGTGGACTTTGTCATCGACAACCAGACCAAGAACCTGGTGGATACCCTGCGCACCCGCTTCCGTGAGGCCAACCTGCGCGGCGCCAGCGTGATGCGCACCGCCCAGGGGGCCCTGGCCGTCACCCTGCCGGACGTCGACGGGCAGGAGGGCTGGCTCACTATCATCAAGGAGAGCGCCGGCACCCGTCAGGATCAGTGGAAGCTCTCCCGCTCCGGCAATGAGCTCAAGCTGGTGCTGAGTGAATCGGAGCGCACCCTGCTGGTGAACAACGCCGTGACCCAGAACCTGTCGATCCTCAAGAAACGGATCAACGAGCTCGGCATCGTCGAGGCCTCGGTCCAGCGTCAGGGTCAGGATGGCATCCGCATCGAGCTGCCCGGGGTGCACAACCCCAAGCAGGCGAAAGAGGTGATAGGCGCCACCGCGTCCCTGGCCTTTTACGAGGCCAAGGCCGACAGCCGCTTCTTCATGGCGGATCGCAACGGCCAGGCGGTCGGTCTGGCCCGCAAGCCGGTGCTGAGCGGCGAGCACATAGTCGATGCCCGCGCCAACATGGGGGAGATGGGTCAGCCCCAGGTCAACATAGTGCTCGACACCCTGGGTGGCAGCAAGATGAACCAGTTCAGCCGCCAGCACGTGGGCAAGCCCATGGCCACCGTCTTCACCGAGTACAAGACCAACGCCGAGGGCCGGCTTCGGGCCAGAAGCGAGGTGATCAACGTCGCCACTATACAGACCGCCCTTGGCAACCAGTTCCGCATCACAGGGATTGGCAGCCTGCCGGAGGCGCAGGAGCTGGCCATGCTGCTGCGGGCCGGTGCCCTCACGGCGCCGCTCAAGATCCTGGAGGAGCGCTCGATCGGCCCGACCCTGGGCTTGCAGAACATAGAGGCGGGCTTCACCGCCCTGGCGTTCGGCATGGCGGGCATGATGCTGTTCATGATGGCCTGGTATCGCAAGTTCGGCTGGGTCGCCATCACGGCGCTCATCGGCAACCTGCTGATGCAGGTGGGGATGCTGGCGGTGCTGCCCGGCGCCGTGCTGACCCTGCCCGGGATCGCCGGTCTGGTGCTGACGGTGGGCATGGCGGTGGACACCCATGTGCTCATCTTCGAGCGGATCAAGGACAGGCTGCGGGAGGGGGGCTCGTTGGCCAACGCCATCGACTTTGGCTATCGCTCGGCGTTTCGCACCATCTTCGATGCCAACATCACCACCCTGATCTGCGCCGTGGTGCTCTATGCCATCGGCTCAGGGCCGCTGCAGGGCTTCTCCATCACCCTGATCCTGGGGCTCATCTCCAGCATGGTGACCGGCATCTGGGGTACCCGCGCCATCATCAACCCCCTGTGGGGCAACAGCCGCGCCAAGCTGCTGAGGGTATGACCATGACTGACACCCATTGCCTGCGTCATAGCACCGCGCGTCCGAGCGAGCTCGGCGCCACTTGCTTCCGGTTGGGAAGCCCAAGCCATCTGCTGTCGAGGGAAGAAGAATGCTGAGAATGATCATTGCCATGGGCCTGACCCGCTGGCGTTACATCGGGATGTGGGCTTCGGTGCTGCTGACGGTGGCGAGCATAGCCGTGCTCGCCATCAACGGGCTCTCCCTCGGGCTCGACTTCACCGGCGGCATACTGCTGGAGTTTCGCATCCAGACCCTGAAGGAGGCCCACGAACTCAACGCCCTGCTGAGCGCCCCCCTGGCCGGGGCGGTGGAGCTGCACGGCGCCGGCGTGCCCGGGGAGTGGCTCATCAAGCTGCCTCCCCACGAGCTGCCCTGGGCAGCGGAAGATCTGGCAACCATGCTGGGGCAGCAACTCGCCCTGCCGGTGGAGCTGCTGCGCACCACCATAGTGGGCCCCCAGGTGGGCGCCGAGCTGTTCCAGCAGGGGATGCTGGCGGTGCTGGTGGCCTCCTTGGCCATCTCTGCCTATCTCGCGGTGCGCTTCGAGTGGCGCCAGGCCATCGGCATCCTGGTCTCTGTGCTGCACGACGGTCTGGTGGCCCTGGGGCTGCTGGCGCTGTTCAATATCGAGTTCGACCTCAACGTCATCGCCGGGCTGATGGCGGTGATCGGCTACTCGCTCAACGACAGCATCGTCATCTCGGACCGGCTGCGGGACCTGCTCGGCTCGCGCACCCAGATGGGGATCCATGAGTGTTCCGATGTGGCCATCAAGGCCACCTTCAGTCGCACCATGATCACCTCCGGCACCACATTGTTCACAGTGGGGGCCCTGCTGTTGTTCGGCGGCGATGCCCTGTTCGGCTTCTCCTTCACCCTGTTCGCCGGCATCCTGGTGGGCACCATCTCCTCCATCACTGTGGCTTCCACCGTGCAGGAGCTGCTGGGGCTCTCCCCCCAGGCTTACCAGAAGAAAGAGGAGGCGCTGGCGGAGGCGGCATGACCCCGCCACCCTGCATGCAAAACGGGCCCGAGGGCCCGTTTTTTTTATGCGCGTTATGCGCGCTTGGCGAAGCGGCTCAGAAGCCGGAGCCCGGTTGGCGCAAAAACTCGGTCTCCTCCGGGGTGCTGGTGCGCCCCAGAATGGCGTTGCGGTGGGGGAAGCGGCCAAAGCGCTGAACGATCACCTGATGGCGGCGGGCGAAGTCGGCGAATCCCTCGAAGGTCTCGCGCGCCTGGCCGTCCCCCTGCTCGGCCGCCAGCGCCTCGAACAGGGCCACGCTTCTGGCCTGCTGCTCCCGGGACTCCGCATGCTCCAGCGGCAGGTAGAAGAAGACCCGCGCCAGCGGGGAGAGGGCCTTGTCCGCGCCAAGGGAGAGGCCCCTGAGGCAGAGATCCCGGGCCTTGGCATCCTGGGCAAAGGCCGCCGGGGTGCCACGATGAAGGTTGCGCGGCAGCTGGTCCAGCAGCAGGATCAGCGCCAGCCTGCCCACCGGCACCTCGGCCCAGTGGGCGAGCTCCCCCTCTGCGGCGGCCTGTGCCAGCTCGCCGAAGCGGTGCGCCAGCAGCGCGTCCGTCTCGCTGCTCTTGCCCCACCAGAGGGGGGCTTGCCGGGCGGCGCGGGGGGCGTCGCCTGAGTCGTCGCCAAACCAGAAATCGAGCAGGGGTTGCCAGGGTTGCATGGGTACTCCTTGGGCCTGGGGCCTTCAGGTGAAACAAGGCCGGTTGACCCTGTCATGGGGGGCTGCCGAAAGGGCGGCTTCTCGCTACACTGTGCCATCTTTTGCCTGAAACAAGGAGCCCCCTCTGCTCGGCACTCGCTCGCGGCATCGGCCCGGCGAGATGGCCTGGGTGCCGGAGGGGATTTTCCCACTGATATAAGGAATACCTGATATGGCCGGAACCAGTCTGTTGGCCCTGCTCGACGATATCGCCAGCGTGCTCGATGACGTGGCCCTGATGACCAAGATGGCGGCCAAGAAGACCGCCGGTGTGCTGGGGGACGATCTCGCTCTCAATGCGGAGCAGGTCTCCGGGGTGCGGGCCGAGCGGGAGCTGCCCGTGGTGTGGAAGGTGGCCAAGGGCTCGTTTCGCAACAAGCTGATCCTGGTGCCCGCTGCCATCGCCATCAGCGCCCTGATCCCCTGGCTCATCACCCCCTTGCTGATGCTGGGGGGCGCCTACCTCTGCTTCGAGGGGGCCGAGAAGCTGGCCCACAAGTTCCTGCCCCACGACAGCGGCGAGACGGCCTCGTCGGCGCAGGCGATTCCGGACGATCTGGAGGCCTTCGAGCAGCAGAAGATTAAGGGGGCCATTCGCACCGACTTCATCCTCTCCGCCGAGATCATCGTCATCGCCCTCGGCACAGTGCAGGGCTCGAGCCTCGGCCTGCAGATCGCCGTGGTGGCGGGCATAGCCCTGCTGATGACGGTGGGGGTCTACGGCCTGGTGGGGCTCATCGTCAAGCTCGACGACATCGGCCTGCACCTGCTGCAAAAACCGGATGCCGGCGCCCTGCGCCGGGCAGTGGGCCGAGGGCTGCTGGTGACGGCGCCCCGGCTGATGCACCTGCTGGCCCTGGTCGGCACCATCGCCATGTTCATGGTGGGGGGCGGCATTCTGGTCCACGGCTGGCCCTTTGCCCATCACCTCATCGAGGGGGTGGTCGCCAGCCTGGCACCCATGACCGGGGGCGCCGTGCTGGCCGCGGTGACGCCGACCCTGCTGAGCGCCCTGGTGGGGGTGGTGGCCGGTCTGCTGCTGGTGCTGGCCATGACCCTGGTGGGCAAGCTGACTCCCGCGAAATAACAGCGGCGGTCGCTCAGGAATCGTCCCCTGCCGACAGGGGGCGTCGCAGGTCGGATCTGCTGTCTGTTGACCAGAATGGGGGCTAGGCAAGGGCCGGCCCCCTTCGTACTATTTGGCGGTCACTGCCCACAGAGGCAGGGCCCCCACATGGACGCAAACAGACAAGGACAGTTATGACCACCACCCTCTGGCAGGATGATCACATCTATGCCGCCCCCGATTGCCCGGCGATCGACGCCGACTTCCAACGCGCCGCCGAGGCCCTGACCGAGATCACTACCCTGCTGGCCGCCTTGCCAGAGACCCGGGACATCAACCCCTTGCGCCACCTGCTTCGTGCCATTCGCCGCCAGGCCAATGCCGTGAGGAGACAAGCCTGGAACAGCCAGACCTTCGCCTACAACAGGCTTAGCCGCAACGGCCGCGACGAGGCCGCCCGGGTGCTGCTCTCCCGTGGCCAGCAGTTGCAGGCGAGGCTGGCCCAGCTCGTCAAGCCGGTGGCCCTGTTCTGGCTGAATGCCCCCGAGGATCAGGTGCGGGCCCTGCTGCAGGATCCCGAGCTGTTCGAGCTGGCCTACCTCATTCGCCACGATCGCCGGTTGCAGGATCAGGCCCTCTCCCTCGAGAGCGAGCAGCTGATCGAGGGGCTGACGGTGGACGGCCTGCAAGCCTGGGGGGATCTCTACGACAGCCTGGTGGCCAGACTCAGGCCAGAGGTGGCGGGGGAGCCCATGGGGCTGGCCCAGGCGGACAACCTGCTCTCCCATCCGGACAGGGCGCGGCGCGCCAGTGCCTGGCACGGCATTCAGGCCGCCTGGCAGGCGGAGCAGGAGACGGTGGCCGCCATCCTCAACGCCATCAACGGTTGGCGCCAGGAGCTGGCGGCCCAGCGTGGCAAGTCACGCCGGCTCGATGCGCTGGATCTCTCCTGCCACCAGGGGCACCTGGATCGCGCCACCCTGGAGACCCTGATGGCGCAGGCCGAAGCCCACAAGGAGCTGGGCAGGCGGGCCCTGCGGGCCATGGCTGGCGCCCAGGGGATAACGGACTTCGCCCCCTGGGATCTCTATGCCCCGCCGCCCGCCGCGGCGCAGATAAGGCTTGGCTTCGGACAGGCACTGACGCTGGTGGCCGAGGCCTTCGCCGCCTTTGATCCCGAGATGGGGGCCTTCGCCCGCATGATGGCGGATCGGGGCTGGATCGATGCCGCACCGAGCGACAACAGGCGCAGCGGCGCCTATTGCACCGAGTATGCCGACCCCGCCGAGCCCCGGGTGTTCCTCACCTTCGAGGGCACCATGGACAACGTCATCACGCTCGCCCACGAGCTCGGGCACGCCTGGCACAGCTGGCTGCTGCGGGATCTCCCGCTGGAGCAGCGGGACTACCCCATGACGCTGGCCGAGACCGCCTCCCTGTTTGCCGAAACCCTGGTGCGCGACGCGCTGCTCGCGCGCTCGCAGACCCGCGAGCAGCGCCTGGACATCGCCTGGATGGACGGGGAGCGGGTCGCGAGCCTGCTGCTCGACATCCCCTCCCGCTTCCACTTCGAACGGGCGCTGGTGGCAGGTCGGACCGAGGGGTATCTGGGGGCAGGCCAGCTGAGGGCCATGATGAAATCCGCAAAGCAGCAGTGGTATGGTGACACCCTCAGTCAATATGACGAGCTGTTCTGGGCCAGCAAGAGCCACTTCTCCATCGCCGAGTTCGGGTTCTACAACTACCCCTATCTGTTTGGCTACCTGTTCAGCCTGGGGCTCTATGCCCAGAAGGCGCGGGTTGGCGCCGACTTCGTGCCAGCCTATCGGGCGCTGCTCGCCGACACCGGCCGTATGAGCGCCGAGAGCCTGGTGGAGAAGCACCTGGGGGTCGACATTCGGGAACCCGCGTTCTGGGAGGAGAGTCTGCGCTATGTCGAGGAGGCGGTGGAGCGTCTCGAGCGACTGGTGTAGTCGCGAACCTTCCTGGGTTCCGGGAGGAGAGTCTGCGCTATGTCGAGGAGGCGGTCAGCCGCCTCGAGTGGCTGGTGTAGCCGCCCGCATTTGATCCGGCTGGTGTCGCAGCCAGCCTTGGTATTTCTATTCGTGGCCCTGGGGCCACCCCTGTTTCACGACGGGCCGGACCCGTCTCTGACAATGAGCGTTCGATGCAACAACGAGTCTACCCACAGCAGTGGCAAAATCAGCACATCTACCCCTCCCTCGACAGCTGCGTGCTGGAGGCGGACATGAGCCTGGCCCGCGCCAGCCTGGCGGAATTGAGCGGTTTTATCGAGGGATTGGTCGGGGTGCAGGGTAACCAGCCGGCCCGGCAGGACTTCCTGCGGGAGGTACGCCTGCGGGCCCGCCGCATCCGCGAAATAGGCTGGAACATCGCCGTGCTGGCGGCCTGCACGGGGAGCCAGGACGCCCGGGATCCCCTGGCCAAGCAGCTGGCCTCCCGGGCCCGGGCCCTCAATGCGGACCTGTTCAAGACGCTGGCGCCCATCGAAGATCTGATGCTGGGGCTGCCCGAGGCCGAGTTCGAGCAGCTGATGCAGGACCCCCTGCTCGGGGAGGAGGAGTACCGGTTGCGCCACGAGCGCCGCCTGCAGGATCAGCGGTTGCCGGTGGAGGCGGAGCAGCTGGTCATCGGCCTTGGCACCGACGGGCTGCACGCCTGGGGCAACCTCTACAACGATCTGGTGGGCAAGATCCGCCTCGTTATCGACGGCCGTGAGATGGGGCTGGCCGAGGCGAGCAACCTGCTCTCCAGCCCGGATCGGGCACTGCGCAAAGAGGCCTTCGACGCCATCAGCGCCGGCTGGGAAGGGGAGCAGGAGACGGTCGCCGCCATCCTCAATGCCCTCAACGGCTGGCGCCTGGAGCTCTCGCGCCAGCGTGGCAAGGTGCGGACCCTGGATGCCCTGGATCTCTCCTGCCATCAGAGCCACATCGAGCGGGCGACCCTGGATACCCTGATGCAGGAGACCTGGCAGGCGCGCCATCTGGGTCAGCGGGCCCTGGGGCTGATGGCCCGGGGGCTCGGCATCGAGGAGCTGGGGCCTGAGGATCTGTTCGCGCCGCCCCCGGCAAGCAGCCACCGCAGCATCCCGTTCGAGGAGGCGATCGAGATCATCGCCCTGGCCTTCACCGGTTTCGATCCCGAGATGGGGGAATTTGCCCGCATGATGGCCGAGCGCGGCTGGATTGATGCGGCTCCCACCCCGAACCGGCGCACCGGGGCCTACTGCACCAAGTTTGCCGATCCGGTGGAGCCGCGGGTCTTCATCACCTATGCGGGCACCATGGACAACGTCATCACGCTCGCCCACGAGCTGGGACACGCCTGGCACAACTGGCTCATCCGGGACTTGCCCATGAGCCAGCGCAGCTACCCCATGACGCTGGCCGAGACCGCCTCCATCTTCGCCGAGACGCTAGTGCGCAGCGCCCTGTTCGAGCAGGCCCGAAGTGCCGAGGAGCGCCAGGCCATCGCCTGGGCGGAAGCCGACGGCGCCGCCACCTTCCTGGTCAACATCCCGGCCCGTTTTGACTTCGAGCAGGCCCTGGTGGCCGAGCGCGAGCAGGGCTATGTCTCCTCGGCCCGGCTCAAGGCGCTCACCGACGAGGCATGGGGGCGCTGGTATGAAGAGAGCCTTGGCCGCTATCACCCCATGTTCTGGGCCGCCAAGGCGCACTTCTCCATCGCAGGCTTCGGTTTTTACAACTACCCCTACCTCTTTGGTTACCTGTTCAGCCTCGGCGTCTATCAGCAGCTGATAAGCCGTCAGGCCGCGGGTGAGCAGGATGTGGCACAGGCCTATCGCGCCCTGTTGCGGGACACCGGCCGCATGAGCGCCGAGGAGCTGGTGGTGAAACACCTGGGGCAGGATATTCGCGAGGCGGCCTTCTGGCAGGGCAGCCTGGCCCTGGTGGCGGCGGCGGTGGATCGCTTCGAGCAGACCCTGAGCTGAGGCCGGGGCAGCGCGCCTGCCCTCGTCAGGGGCCTGGCGCCCCTTTTCCCCTGCCTGGCGCGCCCAAACGGGGTGGGGAAACGATTTTCCGGCGGCAGGGGGCGTGATCCAAAGCAAGAAAGTGCGATGTTTTGGTGGCGCCTCGGCGGTTTGCTGGGGTAGTTTCGATAGAACCGACACAGTTTTTGAGGTCTTATCCATGATCATCTATCTGCATGGCTTCGATGCCACCAGCCCCGGCAATCATGAGAAAGTGCTGCAGTTGCAGTTTATCGATGATGATGTGCGCTTCGTTCACTACAGCACGGTTCACCCGCGCCACGATATGAGCCACCTGCTCAAGGAGGTGAAGAAGCAGCTCGACATGAGCACAGACCCCAAGCCGCTCATCTGCGGGGTAGGGCTCGGCGGCTACTGGAGCGAGCGGATCGGGTTTCTGTGCGGTATCAAACAGGTGGTCTTCAACCCCAACCTGCACCCGGAAGAGAACATGCAGGGCAAGATCGACAGGCCGGAAGAGTACGAGGACATAGGCACCAAGTGTGTAACCGAATTTCGTAATAAAAATTCAGGAAACTGCCTGTGCATCCTTTCCGTTCAGGATGAAATCCGCGATAATCGGGACACTGAACGTGAATTGAAGAACTATTACGACATCGTATGGGATGAGCGCGAGACCCATAAGTTCAAGAACATCTCGCACCATCTGCAACGGATGAAGGCCTTCAAAGAAGTCTGAGCCATCACGTCAACCGATTTCGTTTTAGGGAGCCAATGGCTCCCTTTCGTTTTGAGGAACCAAGGAAAATCATCATGATGAATATTGTCGTTGTAGGCGGTGGCGCCGGCGGTCTCGAGCTCGCGACCAGCCTGGGCCGCAAGCTGGGCAAGAAGAACAAGGCCAGGATCACCCTGGTGGATCGCAACCGCACCCACCTGTGGAAGCCCCTGCTGCACGAAGTGGCCACCGGCTCCATGGATGCGGGCATCGACGCCCTGAGCTACCAGTCCCACGCCAAGAACCACGGCTTCGAATTCCAGCTCGGCAGCCTGACCGACATCAAGCGCGACGAGAAACGCATCGTGCTGGCCCCCATCCACGACGACAGCGGCGCCCTGGTGGTCAACGAGCGGGAACTGGCTTACGACGTGCTGGTGATGGCGATTGGTTCTGTGTCCAACGACTTCAACACCAAGGGCATCAAGGATCACTGCATCTTCCTGGACAGCCCCTCCCAGGCGCACCGCTTCTACAACAGCATGATGAACCGCTTCCTGCAGTTCGCCACCGAATACCAGCCCGGTGACAAGGTGAAGATCGCCATCGTTGGTGGCGGCGCCACCGGCGTTGAACTCTCCGCCGAGCTCTACAACGCGGTGGAGCAGCTCTACGCCTACGGCTTCAAGAACCTCACCACCGACAGCCTCAAGGTGACACTGGTGGAGGCGGGTCCCCGCATCCTGCCGGCCCTGCCGGAGCGCATCAGCGGCTCGGCCCATCAGGAGCTGGTCAATCTCGGGGTGGACGTGCGCACCGCCACCATGATCACCGAAGCCACTGCCGAGGGTCTGCACACCAAGGATGGGGAGCTGATTGAAGCAGACCTCATGGTGTGGGCCGCGGGCATCAAGGCGCCGGACTTCATGAAGGAGATAGCGGGCCTCGAGACCAACCGCATCAACCAGCTGGTGGTGAAAGAGACCCTGCAGACCACCCGTGACGAGAACATCTTCGTCATCGGCGACTGCGCCGCCTGCCCGCAGCCGGACGGCAAGTTTGTGCCGCCTCGCGCCCAGTCCGCCCACCAGATGGCGACCCAGGCGTTCAAGAACATCCTGGCCAAGATGAACGGCGGCGAGATGAAGCCCTACCTCTACCATGACCACGGCTCGCTCGTTTCCTTGAGTCGCTTCTCCACCGTGGGCAGCCTGATGGGCAACCTGATGCGCGGCTCCATGATGGTGGAAGGCTACATCGCCCGCATCGTCTACATCTCCCTCTACCGGATGCACCAGGTGGCTTTGCACGGTTACATCAAGACCGGCCTCATCATGCTGGTGGGCCGCATCAACCGGGTGCTGCGCCCGAGCATGAAGCTGCACTGAGCCCTGAGTGGCAAGGTGCGATGGCAAACAAAAGGAGAGGCTCGCCTCTCCTTTTTTATGGCCGTCTTTGAGAGCTGCGATCCGGCAGGTGTCGCCGGGTCGCAGCCAGCGCCTGTCCGCCCATCCCCTGTGGCCGGTTATTCGCGGTAGGGGGATGTTGCCTGCCGCAGGTTTGGGGTAGTCTGGAGCCCATTTTCACCTCAAGGAGCGCAAGATGATCCTCTCAACCACCCCCACCCTGGAAGGCAAGACCATTCGTGAATACCGCGGCATCGTCGTGGGGGAAGCCATCCTCGGCGCCAACATCTTCAAAGACCTGTTCGCCGGCATTCGCGATATCATCGGCGGCCGCTCCGGCGCCTATGAAAAAGAGCTGGCCCGGGCCCGGGAGATCGCCTTCGAGGAGCTCAGGGAGCGTGCCGCCGCCCAGGGTGCCAACGCCGTGGTCGGCATCGACATCGACTACGAGGTGGTGGGGCAGAACGGCAGCATGCTGATGGTCAGCATCAGCGGCACCGCCGTGGTGGTGTGAGGCCGCTTTCATCCCCTTGCAAGCCAGCACCCCGAGCCGATCGCGAGATCGGCTTTTTTGTGGGCGTGTTCCACTGGTCTGGCGAGCGAGAAATGGATTAGGATGAGACCTCTTCTCCGGGTTATCCCGGCAAACCATCCTTGGCAGCAGAGATTTGTCCATGACTTTACTCAAACCGCCGGGGCTCAGACCCGGCGACACCATCGGCTTTTTCTCCCCCTCCAGCGCGGCCACCGCCTGGGCACCAAACCGCTTCGCTCGCGCCAAGGCTTATCTGGCGGCGCAGAGCTTCGAACTCAAGGCGGGCAGCCTGACCGGGGAGCGGGATCACTGGCGCTCCGGCTCCATCGCGGCGCGGGCCGAAGAGCTCAATGCCCTCATCCGGGATCCAGAGGTGCGCGCAATCATGTCGGTGATTGGCGGCAGCAACTCCAACGCCCTGCTGCCCTATCTCGATTATGAGGCGCTGAAGCGGGATCCCAAGATCATCATCGGCTACTCCGACGTGACGGCCCTGCTGCTCGGCATTCATGCCCGTACCGGCCTGGTCACCTTTTACGGGCCGGCGCTGGTGGCCTCTTTCGGCGAGCTCTCGCCACTGGTGGACGAAACTCTGGCCGGGTTCAACCAGATTTGCCAGGCAGGTGGCGCCGCCGTGCCCCACACGGTGCCGACTCCGACGCAATGGACCGACGAGCGGCTGGACTGGGAACAGCAGACCCGGGCCAAACAGTGCCTGCCAAACCGGTTGATCTCGGTGGGATCTGGCCGGGTGCGAGGCCGACTGATCGGCGGCAACCTCAATACCCTGGCAGGGATCTGGGGCTCACCCTATATGCCGCCCATAGCGCGGGGGGACATTCTGCTGCTGGAAGACAGCCTCCATTTGGCAGAGACGGTGGAGCGCTCTTTTGCCCACCTCAAGCTGTGCGGGGTGTTTGATCGCATCGGTGCCCTGGTGCTCGGCAAACACGAGCTGTTCGACAGCCAGGGCAGCGGCCGGCGGCCGCTCGATATCCTGCTGGAAGTGGTGGGGGAGCCGACCTTCCCCATTCTGGCGGAGTTCGACTGTGCTCACACTCACCCCATGCTGACGGTGCCGCTCGGCATCGAGGTCGAACTGGATCTCGACAGGCAGACCCTTACCCTGTGCGAGCCCTGGCTCCGCTAGCCGCAAGAGAAATGCAAAGAGGCCGCAGTTGCGGCCTCTTTGCTGTCTGCGCGCAGGCTTAGGGCAGGGCATCGGCCCGGAAGCCGGAAGGTGTTGCAAGGATCTGCGGCCCCCGTCTCTTAAATGTTTATTGCTCTCAGGGTAATGCGTCGGCCCGGAAGGTCGGCCCGGAAGGTGTTGCAAGGATCTGCGGCTCCCGTCTCTTAAATGTTTATTGATCTCAAGGTAATGCGTCGGCTCGGAAGCTGGCGCGGATCTGCGGCACCAGAGGCGAGGGGTCGAAGCCCTTCTCCTCCCCGAGCACCGGGTGGAGCAGGGGTCTGTCCTCTATGGGGGCGAGATCCCCCGCCAGCAGCGCTCGGGTGGCCTGACCCATCTGGTAGAGCTGGCGCACCGGGGCGAACTGGGTCGCCAGGTTGAGGGGGTCATCGGCGCGGGTGAAAGCCATCATGGGGATCTGGTAGGCCGCATCCCGGGGCGGCTTGGCGCCGTGGATACCCTTGCCTGCGGACATCAGGAAGGGCTGGTGATCACCAAAGGCCACCACCAGATAGCGCTTGCCGGACTGGTCCAGGGTCTTGAGCAACCGCTCCAGCGACGCCATGGCGTCCACCACCCCGGTGTAGTAGGTGTTGAGCAGCTGGCGCTCTGCCGGGCTCTTATCCGGGCAGGCCTTGTCGATCTGCTGGGCCCGGTAGCGATCCCCGTCGAAGGGGCCGTGCCCCTGCATGGTGACCGCGTAGGCGAACAGCGGCTTGTCATCCTGCTCGCTGCGTCTGATCAGGTGATCGATGAGGGCATCGTCCGAGATGTAGAGCCCCTTGTGTTCAAGCGTGGTGAAGCGGGTGTCGAACCAGCGCTCTTCGTAGCCGAGGGCCGGGATCGCCTTGGCGCGGCCCCAGAACTTCTCCACATAGGGGTGGGCGAACAGGGTCTGGTAGCCGCTTTGCTTCGCGCTCCGGGCAAGCCCGGGCACCTGGGCCGAGAGGTAGTAGTAGGGCACCACCCCCTGCTTGAGCAGACCCGCCGGCAGGCCGGTATTCATCTCGAACTCCGCCAGCACCGTCATGCCGCCCGTGGTGGGGGAGTGGATGGTCTTGTGCCACTGCGCCACCCCGGCGGGCAGACTCAGGGTGGGGGCAGGGGCGCAGATCTTGCCCTGCCAGTCGAGCCAGAGCGACTCGTATTGCAGCACGATCACCAGATCGAAGCGGGGCGGCTGGCCCCGGGCTGGCTGGCTCAGTTCGGGGGTGCGCTCGTTGATCTGCAGGGGATAGCGAAAGACGTTGCCGCTTTGCAGCATCTCGTCCACCAGGTTGAACAGATAGAGGCCGGGGCCGGCGCGGATGATGTCCCTGTGGTAGTTCACCGCCCTGTCCACGTAGCGGATGTTGGCCCCGAGCAGCTTGTTGCCGGTCTGGGTGGCGAACACGCAGAGCGCGAAGAAGGCGGCGGTGGCGGCCATGGTGCGCAGGATCCAGCGCGACAGGGCGAAGCGCCAGCACAGGAACAAGAGCCCCAGCACGGCCAGCACCGGCAGCACGGGGTGCTGATCGAGCAGGATGTGCAGCAGGGCCAGCAGGTTGCCGAGATCGTCCCCCCCGAGCGGCACCCCGTAGATGGCGATCTTCATGAAGTTGGCGAGCAGGCCTATGCCGGAGAGCGCCGTGAACACCAGCCCCATATAGAGGTTGAACCCCGCCAGGGCACAGAGGCTCCAGCCCAGCACCATGCTGCCCCAGGCGAGGTAATAGTGCTCGGGCCGAAAGCCCGACCAGAACAAAAACTCTCCCAGCTTGAACACCACGAAGCCGTGCAGCAACACGAAGGTGAGGTTGCCGAGCAGCAGGCTGCCGACGATCCGCGAGCGGTAGCTTCGGCGCAGCCGCGGCAGCATCGCCCTGAGCACGGCGGCGCTCATCAGCAGCACCAGCAGCAGGCTGATCATCAGGTAGCTCAGGTTGAAGCCGCGCTCCGGCAGGGTCTGCAGTATCTGGCTGTATTCGGCGCTCTCGGGCCTGTCCGCCAGCAGCAGGCCGATCCGCAGTTGATAGCGGCTGTCCAGGGCGTCATCCGGTGCCCGCAGGGCGCTGTTGAGATCCAGGGTGCAGCGCTCCTGGCGACACTTCTGGCGCTTCTCCACCGCCTGGCTCAACTGATCGATGCGAATGCCCTTGTCGTTGAGCAGCTCTACCCGCACCTTGTCCCCCTCCTGCAGCGGTTTGAGCAGTTGCCACTGGCTGCGCACCACCAGATAGAGGCCGCGACTGTCGCTCTTGTAGAGCAGACTGTGGCGGCTGAGGGTGGCGATGGGCTGATCGGCGGGCCCCAGGATCAACGGTTGTGCCCGCCCGAGCCAGCCGGCGGGATTGAGCAGCGGCAGGGCGAGGGTCAGCAACAGCAGGGCTATCAGCAGACCGAACAGCCACCCGGCCAGAGACTGGGAAAGGGAGGGGCTGTGACCACAGACGGGGGCATTCATAGGGGCTCATCCTTGGAGCGGGCAGGGCAGCAGCGCTGCATCTATTTTGACCCGATGGTGAGGGGCTTGTTCCTTGATGTCAATTTAATGACAACGGGATGAATCTTGGGTGACGACCCGGGCGTGCGAATTGTGATCCCGATCCGGGAGGGGCATTCATTCTGTGATGAAAGCGTCATCATGGGGCTTTGCCGCTGGTCTGGGAGGGGGGCGCTGTTTAGTCTCTCAGTAACGGTTGGAGGTACATGTATGAATCCCAAGGTTGCGGCACGTCAGGCAAGATTGCTCCAGATGCTGGAGAACAACGACGAGATCCGGATCGGACGTGAGCGAGACTGTCCCCTGCCTCTTGCCCAGTTGTTAAGGCTCACCGAGGATCACCCGGACGTCGTCAGGGTCTATGGTCACGGGCTCACCGCCGAGGTGTTCCACCTCAAGGTGGAGGGGCACCACTGGTGCCTGAAGCGGTGCCGGCCAGACTCCCTGGTGGCCAACGTCGACGGCAAGACCGCCTTTCTCACCGAGCTGGAGCGGCGCCGGGAGATAGAGAGCCTGCGGGAGCTGCACCCCACCATCCTCTCCAACGTGGTCTGCACCAGCTTCGGTTCGGCCCGCACCGGGGTGCTGGTTTCCCCCTGGCTGCGGGGAGAGCCGGTGCGCAGGCTCAATGAGCGCAACCTGGCGCAGATGCTGGCGGTGGAGGCCGAGCTGGCGCGCTGGGGCTGGTTTGACTGGGATCCGAGCCCGGGCAACCTGCTTGACGACGGCCAACAGATCTCGGTGTTCGACTTTGGCTACATGTGGCCTTTCGATCCCCTTCACGAGTTCAACTCCAACGGCCTCACCGATCCGGAATTTCATGTGCCGGAGCGGCTGGAGACCCGCACCCTGTCAGGGCTCTGGTTGGATGATGCCGATCCCTTGCCGCTGTTTCGCCACTGGCGGGGGCTCTGCCTCGCCTGGGCGAAGGGGGAGTTGCAGTACCTTAGCCGGGAGGGGGCCAGTGCCCCCGTGCTGGCCCGCATGCAGGGGCTGGTGGGAGAGTGGAGTGCGGCGCTGGCAAGCGACGAGGCGCTCGCAGCCAACTGGTGGCGCGACATGTATCGCAGCCATCGGCTCGACATCCAGGACGATCTCAGCGGCAAGAGTTGCGGCCCCATGACCCTGCGTCGCCTCGACTGGCTGGAGCAGGCGGTGCGGGATCACTTCCCGGCGCTGGCCGAGAATCTGGGGCCGGATGAGGCGGGGCTCAGCCAGACTGCGCTGTTGCAACGGCTGGGGGCGCTGCGTGAGCAGATCCGGGCCAACCTGCTGCCAACCCCGGCAAGCCAGCCCATGGGCTGACATGACGGCTGACTCAATGACAAGAGGGGCGCATCGGCGCCCCTCTTCGTTGATATCGATGCTGGCGTTATGGCCTTCCCCTGATAACAGACCCTTCTCCCCAAGGGGAGAAGGGTCTGACAAGGTTTCGTCAGGCTCAGTCGAGCAGTTCCTGATGGAGGCGGTTGACGATGTTGCCTGCCTCGCTCTCCTTGACCAGGAAGCAGAGGTTGTGGGCGCTGGCGCCGTAGCAGATCATCCGGATGTTGTGCTCGCGAATGGCGTCGAACACCCGGCTGCCCACCCCGGCTGCCTCGCTCATGCGGTTGCCGATGAGGGCCACCAGGGCGAAGTCGGTCTCCACCTCCACCTTGCACAGCTGGCCGAGCTCCGCCAGCACCTTGTCGCCGAGGATGGGCTCGCCGTTGCTCTGGCTGCCGGTGTGATCCAGGGTCAGTGACACGCTCACCTCAGAGGTGGTGATGAGATCCACCGAGATGCGGTGACGGGCCAGGATGCCGAACACCTCCGCCAAAAAGCCGTAGGCGTGGAACATGTTGAGGCTGTGCAGGGTGACCAGCACCTGCTGGCGGCGCAGGGCCACGGCGCGAAACAGCGGGCAGGTCTCGGTGCTGGCGCGGATCCAGGTGCCGCCGGCTGCGGGATCCCTGGCGGAGCCGACGAACACCGGAATGTCCTGGCGCAGTGCGGGTTGCAGGGTGGCCGGGTGCAGCACCTTGGCGCCGAAGGTGGCCATCTCGGCCGCCTCCACGAAGCTGATTTCCGGGATGGGGCGGGCCCGGGTGACCAGGCGCGGATCCGTGGTGTAGATGCCGGGCACGTCTGTCCAGATCTCTATGCTGCCTGCGTCCAGTGCCTCAGCGAGCAGGGCCGCGCTGTAGTCGGAGCCGCCCCGGCCCAATGTGGTGGTGCGGCCATCGGCGTCGGCGCCGATGAAGCCCTGGGTGATGATGAGGCTGTCACCGAGCAGGGGGCCCAGCGTGGCTTGGCAGAGGGTGCGGGTGGCGGCGAGATCCACGGTGGCCTTGCCAAAGCGGCTGTCGGTGCGCAGCAGCTGGCGGGCGTCCTGCCAGCAGGCCTTGATGCCCCGCTGGTGCAGCAGTTCGGTGAAGAGGCGGGTGGACATCAGCTCGCCGCAGGCGATGAGGCGGTCTGCCAGTTCGGCATCGGTGTGCTGGCAGGCCTGGCGGGCCATGGTGCGAATGTCGCCAAGCTGGGCGTGGATGAGAGCGCTCACTTCCCCCGGGTTGCCGAGCGCCGTCAGTATGGCCTGCTGGATCCCGGTCAATCTGGCGAGCTGGGCATCCTGCCCGGCTTCGTCCAATTCACCCTGAGCCAGGCTCACCAGCAGGTTGGTGACCCCGGCGCTGGCGCTCAGCACCACCACCCGGGTCGCCGGATTGGCCAGCACCACGTCGGCGCAATGGTTCATGGCCGCTGCATCGGCGACACTGGTTCCGCCAAACTTGGCGACGTTGATCGGGTTCATTGCATACTCCTGTCTCAAGGTGAAAATCCGGTTTCATCGGGCAAAAGAGAGGAGGAGGCAGAAAATGGCAGGAATAGCGAAGGATCCCGGCCAGAAGCACTCCATCCGCGGTGCCCATCCCACAAGGATCCTGCTGGATGCCTGTGGGATGCACACGACCGATGACAACCCGGGGGATTCAGCCCCCGCAGCCGACGTTGAGGTATACCAGTTGCCTCACTCGTCTCGGCGCTGCTCCCCCTGACCCAAGTTCACCGGACGCTGGTGTCCTCCCTTGGGCTGCCTGGGCAGCGCTCCTCTTCTGGTGCCACCCTGGAAGGTGGCGTGCATGTAGAAATACCCTGCTCTGGATTGCACTGTCAATCGAGTTCGTAAAAAAGTACACAATTGGCAACAACCAGGCACAAGATCAATCAGTTACGAAATGGTCTTGGACAAAACCTTGGAGCGGCGCTGCCAGTTGTAGAGCCGCTGGCGCGCCACCGGCAGATCTTCCACCTCCAGGGGATCGAAGCCCCGCTCCCGGAACCAGTGGATGGAACGGGTGGTGAGCACGAACAGGCGGCGGATGCCGAGCCGCTTGGCCCGCTCGGCCACCTTGGCGATCAGCTGATCCCCCCGGTTGGAGTTGCGGTACTCGGGATGGATGGCGACGCAGGCCATCTCGGCCATTGCCTCCTCCATGAAGCAGTAGAGCGCCGCGCAGCCGATGATGAGGCCGTCGCGCTCGATGATGGTGAACTTGTCTATCTCCATCTCCAGCTGCTCACGGGAGCGGCGCACCAGGATGCCTTCCTCCTCCAGCGGCCGGATCAGATCCAGGATGCCGCCGATGTCTTCGATGGTGGCGGCCCGTGCCCGCTCGGCGCTTTCGCGCACTATCTGGGTGCCGAGACCCTCGCGGCTGAACAGCTCCTGCAGCATGGCGCCGTCATCCTGATAGCTCACCAGGTGGGAGCGCGGCACGCCGCCCCGGCAGGAGGCAATGGCCGCGCGCAGGTAGCGGGCGGTGCCGGACATCTCCTCGCCGGCCTGCTCGAGCTCCACCAGCAGCTCTTCTGCCTGCTCGGGGAAGAGCTCGGAGATGGCCTCGCCTTGTCTGTTCATCACCCCTTGGGTGCTGCTGAAACAGATGAGCTTGTCTGCCTTGAGATCCACCGCCACCCGACGCGCCACCTCTTCGGAACTCAGGTTGAAGCTCTCGCCGGTGACCGAGCAGCCGATGGGGGAGATGAGCACCAGACCATGCTGATCCAGCTGGCGGGTGATCCCCTCCACGTCGATGCGCCGCACCCGGCCGCTGTGGCAGTAGTCGATGCCATCCTCGACGCCGAGCGGCTGGGCGGTGACGAAGTTGCCGCTCACCACGCTGATGCGCGCCCCCTGCATGGGGGTGTTGGCGAGCCCCATGGAGAGCTGGGCCGTGATGTCGTATTGCAGGCCGCCACACACCTGTTTGATGATGGCGAAGCTCTTGTCATCGGTGACCCGGATCCGTCTGTGGTACTGGGCCTCGATGCCGGCGCGGGCCAGCGCCTCGTCGTTTTGCGGACGCGAGCCGAATACCAGGACCAGGCGGATCCCAAGCGTCTGCAGCAGGGCGATATCGCTGACGATATTGGCAAAGTTGGGGTGGCAGATGGCTTCCCCGCCCATCATCAGCACGAAGGTGGCACCCCGGTGCACGTTGACATAGGGGGTGGATTGCCGAAAGGCATGGACCAGGCTGGGTTCGCGTTCACGCACGTGTTTCATTCCATAAAAAAGCAGCAATTTGCTCAATATATGAAAATAAATTCACAAATCAAGACTAAATATTGGTTTTGGTGTTTTGTGCCGTCATTTTGACCAGCGGGGGGGTGGCCTGCACCAGGGCGAGTCGGGGGGCGGTCACCCCGGTGAAGGAGCCGCCTCGGTTGATCCGGGCTCATAACCTGTTATCTTCGGGGTTCCTTTTCGTCAGCCGCATCGCGCGGGGTTTTATTCAAGGACAGGGCATATGGAGCAGATTATTTCACCGGCAGAGGCGCTGCCGGGACGACGGGAAGCGCTGGCGATCGGCCAGCAGCATGCCGTCAACGGCCACCCGACTCAGGGCCCCTGGCCCGAGGGGATGGAGCTTGCCTGGTTTGGCATGGGGTGCTTCTGGGGTGTGGAGCGCCTGTTCTGGCAGCAGCCCGGCGTCTATTCCACCGCCGCCGGTTATCAGGGGGGCCTGACGCCGAACCCCACCTACAAGGAAGTGTGCAGCGGTCTGACCGGTCATGCCGAGACGGTGCAGGTGGTGTTCGACCCCAGGGTCATCAGTTACGGCGATTTGCTCAAGCTGTTCTGGGAGCAGCACGATCCGGCCCAGGGCATGCGCCAGGGCGGCGACATCGGCACCCAGTACCGCTCGGTGATCTTCTATGGGGATGACAGTCAGGAGGCCATCGCCCAGCAGAGTCTGGCCGCCTATCAGCAGGCCATGATGGCAAGCGGCGATGCCCGTCCCATCACCACCCGGATCCTGCCGCTGGCCCCTTTCTACTACGCCGAGGATTACCATCAGCAATATCTGGAGAAGAATCCGGAAGGGTATTGCGGGTTGGGTGGCATTGGCGTCTGCCTGCCGCCCAGCCTGAACCGCTGAGGCGCAGCCTGGATAAAACAGGGACCATCCGGTCCCTGTTTCGTTTTTTTGAAAGAAATATTAAAAAAAGTGTCCTGGTCGGGAACTTAACCGAACCTCGGCAGACTAACAATTAGCTACCATGGACGGCAGCCAAGACCAGACATATTTCTTGCCTCGACATTCATTCCACTGACAAGCGCGATGAATCGGAAGTGATAGCAAGCAGGGCTGCCCGTTGAAGGCGGCCCTTTTCACTTTTCGGCCGTGCAGCCGCGGGGGGAGGGGGCTAGCGGATGGTGCTGTCGAACAGGTTCTTGATGAGACTGATGAACTCATCGAGAAAGGCGTGTTGGGCCGGGGTGGGCGCCCGCAGCCAGACGGCGGAAAGCACCTCCTCCAGATCGGCCACCACGGCATCGGCCTCCTGCATGATCATGAAACGCACCTTGGGGTCGAGCTGAGGGTTCTGCTCGCAGATGGCCATGAGGTTGCCTGCCACCCGGTTGCTCACCAGATCCTCTATGGTCTGGGAGCCAGTGCCCTGCTGCTGGCTCTCGAACAGGCCCAGACTCTCTACCAGATACTCGATCAGCGCAATATAACCGTCGCTCTCTACCACCATGATGGCTGCCTTCATTCATTGCTTTGGGGAAATGGTGGGTATTTTAGTGGCTGGCCTTGGCTTGGCAAGCGGCAGTAGAGGCGATGGCGGACAAAACTGACCCCGCCGCGCTCCACGGTTTCCAATCCGGCCTGCTCGAACCCGTGGCGCAGAAACAGCGCGAGGCTGAAGGCGCTGGCCTCCGTGGTCAGGCTGTGCAGGCCCAACTGGCCGGCCGCCTGCAGCGCCCGTGCCAGCAGCAGGCCGCCGAGCCCCTGACGCGGATGATCCGGGCTCACATAGAGCAGGCTGAGGTGGCCGTCATCGCTCAGGGTGACAAAGCCTAGGGGGATGCCCTGCTGCTCGATGACCCAGCCGTGGTGATCGCGCAACTGGCTGACCAAGCCGGGGTGACGGGCGCCCAGCGCCCATTGCTCCACCTGCTGCGGGCTGTAATGCTCCGGGCCCATGCGGCGCACTGACTGCTCGAATAGGGTCAGCAGGTCGGGGATGTGCTGCTCCCTCAGGGGCCTGATCCGGGCGGGCGCGGTTTTTTGTGTCTGCGGCATCGATGTTATCCTGCCTTGCCTGACAGGGTTGGCACCTGCGGCCGCCTGGCCCTGGGCAGGCCGGCCACCACCCGCTCATAGGAGTGTTCAATCCAGCCCTGCCAGAGGTCGGTGTCCAGATCCTCGACCAGGGTCACCGTGTTCCAGTGCTGCTTGTTCATGTGCCAGCCCGGTTTCACCTCGGGATGGATCTCCCGCAGCAAAAGCGCGAGTTCGGGCTCGCATTTGAGGTTGATGGTGAGGGGTTCGGCCTGCCAGTTCACCAGGGCGAACATCTTGCCGGCGATGCGGTAGACCAGAAACTCCGGGCCGAAGGGGGTATCCTCGGTGGCCCCCGGCAGGCTGAGCAGGAATTCACGTAACGATACAAGGCTCATACAGGACTCCATGCTGGTCCGATGATAAGTGGCAGCATATTCAGCGGGGCGCCCCATCTGTTAATATGCCCGCCGAGTATATCCCTCAACCCCCCGGGAGCCCATAAGATGTTGTACCACAAGACCTTTGAGCTGGGCCCCGATCGGGATTGGGTGGTGTTCGTGCACGGCGCCGGCGGCAGCTCCTCCATCTGGTTCAAGCAACTGCGCGCCTACCGGGAGCACTTCAACGTGCTGCTGCTCGACCTGCGTGGCCACGGCCAATCCAACCAGCTGCAACAGGTGGTCAAGGGACACTACAGTTTTCGTGCCGTGACCGAGGACATCCTGCGCCTGCTCGATCACCTGCGCATCCACCGCGCGCATTTTGTCGGCATCTCCCTTGGCACCATCCTCATCCGCCACCTGGCCGAGCTCTGCCCCGAGCGGGTCAAGAGCATGGTGCTCGGCGGCGCCATCCTGCGCCTCGACATCCGCTCCCGGGTGCTGGTGCAGCTTGGCCGGGTCGGCCAGCACATCCTGCCCTACATGTGGCTCTATCGACTGTTCGCCTTCATCATCATGCCGCGCCAGCACCATCAGGAGTCCCGCAACCTCTTCGTGCGCGAGGCCCGCAAACTCTGCCAGAAGGAGTTCAAACGCTGGTTCCGCCTCGCCACCGAGGTGAACCCCTTGATGCGTTACTTCAAGGAGCGGGCCCTGCCGATCCCGACCCTCTATGTGATGGGGGAGGAGGATCACATGTTCCTCGCCCCGGTGCGCGAGCAGGTGGCCCGCGACCCCTACAGCCGGCTCGAGATCATCGAAAACTGCGGCCACGTCTGCAACGTGGAGCAGCCCGACCACTTCAATCGTCAATCCCTGGCGTTTCTCTCTACCCAGGCGAGCGTCTTGCCCGCCGCGCCGCTAGAAGCCTGATCCCGCGCCAAGCCCCCTCCTGGGTGAGCGCAGTCCTCTCAGACGAAGTAGTGGGCGATATCCAGATAGCGCTGGCGGATATGCTCGATCAGCAGCCGGATCTTGCGCGGCGGCTGGCGGGTGAAGGGGTAGACGGCGTAGATGCCAAGCTTCTTGCCCACCCGCTCCGGAAACAAATCCACCAGATTCCCGCTCATCAAATCGTGATAGACCAGACAGCGCGGCACATAGACGATGCCGCGCCCCCCCAGCGCCGCCTTGCGCAGGGCACCGGCGTTGTCGGTTGAAAAGCTCCCCGACACCGACACCAGATAGTTGCCGTCCTCCCCCTTGAAGGCCCACTCCGACGCCCCCGTGCTCTGGTAGGCGTAGCGCAGGCAGTTGTGAGCCTGCAGGTCTGCGGGCTCGCGCGGCGCCCCGAAGCGGCGCACATAGGCGGGGGCCGCGCAGATCACCCACTGGGAGTCGAGGATATGGCGGGCGATGAGGCTGGAGTCATCCAGATAACCGGTGCGAATGACCAGATCGAATCCCTCTTCCACCAGATTGACGAAGCGGTTGTCCAGCGACATCTCCACCGTGAGCCCCGGGTGCTGCTGGCAAAAATCGGCCACCGCATCGGCCAGCAGCAGCTCTCCCGAGATGGTGGGCACCGACATGCGCACATGGCCGCTCACCTTTTCGCCAAACCCCGCCACCGCGTCGAAGGCGTCCAGTGCGGCGGCCTTCACATTTTTCGCACCTTGATAGAGCTCCTTGCCTGCCTCGCTCAGGGTGAGCCGGCGGGTGGTGCGATAGAGCAACTGCACCCCGAGTTCTTCCTCAAGGCGCCCGATCCGTTTGCTAACCACTGAATTTGTAATGGAATTTTGCTCAGCCACCTTGCTGAAGGAGCCTGCCTCCACCACCTGGGCGAAGAGGATGAGGTCGTCGGTACTGGCCATATTGATCAACTTTTGGAACGAATGTTGTTCATTATTTCCATATATCGCGAAAAAGGAACAGGGTAAGGTCACGTCCGATTAACAAAACAACAACAAGGTGCCCCCACGGTGCCTCTTCTGGACAAGGACGCAATGATGACAGACACCCTGCTGGCCCTGGTGGCCTTCTCGCCGATCCTGGTGGCCGCCGTGCTGCTGGTCGGCCTCAACTGGCCCGCCAAGCGCGCCATGCCCATCGCCTTCCTGTTGACCGTGTTCATCGCCCTCTGGGGCTGGCAGATGAGCCCGACCCGGGTCTTTGCCTCCACCCTGCAGGGGTTGGTGATCACGGTGACCGTACTCTGGATAGTGTTCGGCGCCATCTTGATGCTCAACACCCTCAAACACACCGGCGCCATCAGCGCCATTCGCGGCGGTTTTACCAACATCTCGCCGGACCGGCGCATCCAGGCCATCATCATCGCCTGGTGCTTCGGTGCCTTCATCGAAGGGGCTTCTGGCTTTGGCACCCCGGCGGCCATCGCCGCCCCCTTGCTGGTGGCCATCGGCTTTCCGGCGCTCGCCGCCGTGCTGCTCGGCATGATGATCCAGTCCACTCCGGTGTCGTTCGGCGCGGTTGGCACCCCCATCCTCGTTGGTATCAACAAGGGGCTGGATAACCAGGCCATCGGCCAGACCTTAAGCGCTGGTGGCAGCAGCTGGGACATCTACCTGCAGCAGGTGACCACCAACGTGGCCCTCATTCACGCCACCGTCGGCACCCTGATGCCGGTGCTGATGGTGATGATGCTGACCCGCTTCTTCGGCCGCCACCGCAGCTGGACCGAGGGGCTCTCCATCCTGCCGTTCGCCCTCTTCGCCGGGCTCGCCTTCACCGTGCCTTACGCCCTGACCGGCATGTTGCTCGGTCCCGAGTTCCCGTCCCTCATCGGCGGTCTGGTGGGGCTCGCACTGGTAGTGACGGCGGCGCGTCGCGGTTTCCTGGTGCCCAAGGCACAGTGGGATTTTGCCCCCGAGAAAGAGTGGCCTGCCGAGTGGCTGGGCTCCATCAAGCTGGATCTGAAAGACGCCGCCGCCCGCCCCATGTCGCTGCTGCTGGCCTGGCTCCCCTATGTGGCGCTGGCGTTGTTGCTGGTGGCGAGCCGGGTGAGCCCGGCGTTCAAGGCAAGCCTCCTGTCGGTGAGCCTCGCCTTCACCGATCTGCTGGGGGAGAAGGGAGTGAGCGCGTCGATTGAGCCGCTCTACCTGCCGGGGGGCCTGCTGGTGCTCTGCACCCTGCTGGCGACCCTGATCCAGTCCCGCTCCCTCGCTCCCTTTGGTCGGGCGATGGGGGAGTCCAGCCGCACCCTGCTAGGTGCCGGCTTCGTGCTCATCTTCACCGTGCCCATGGTGCGCATCTTCATCAACTCCGGCGTGAACGGGGCGGATCTTGCCAGCATGCCGGTGACCACGGCGAATTTTGCCGCCGGGCTGGTGGGGGAGTTCTTCCCGGCCCTGAGCGCCACTATAGGCGCACTGGGGGCCTTTATCGCCGGCTCCAACACGGTGTCGAACATGATGTTCAGCCAGTTCCAGTTTGAAGTGGCGCAGACGCTCGGGGTCTCCACCGCCGCCATGCTGGCGCTGCAGGCCGTGGGCGCGGCGGCCGGCAACATGATTGCCATCCACAACGTGGTGGCGGCGTCGGCCACCGTGGGGCTGCTGGGGCGCGAGGGGGAGACGCTGCGCAAGACCGCTCTGCCGACCCTCTACTATCTGCTGGCCACCGGCCTCATCGGGTTGGTGCTCATGTACAGCTTCCACATCTCGGACGTCCTGCTGCAGCTCAAGTAAAGGAGAGCAAGTGATGAAGGTAATGCGGGTCTACCCGGCCAAGCCGGCCGATGTCTATCTCTACGCCACCTGTCTGGTGGACTTGTTCGACCCGGTGGCGGGGCTCGATGCCATCGCCCTGATCGAGCGGGAAGGGATAAGGGTGCACTTTGTCGAGAAACAGACCTGCTGCGGGCAGCCGGCCTACACCTCGGGCCATGAAGAGGAGGCGCGCCAGGTGGCGCAAAGCCAGATGGCGCTTTTTCCCGAGCCCTGGCCGGTGGTGGTGCTGTCGGGCTCCTGCGGCGGCATGATGCACCACCACTATGCGCGCCTGTTTCCAGAGAGCCGCGAGGTGGAGGCGTTTTGCGAGCGGGTGTTCGAGCTCACCGAGTTTCTGGCCCAGGTCTGCCGGGTGCGCTGGCACGGGGTGGGGAGGGCAAGCATAGTGATGCACACATCCTGCTCGGCCCGGCGCGAGATGCAGGTACACAGCCGGGCCCGTGCCCTGCTGGGCCAGCTCGATGGGGTCACCTTGAATGAGCAGGCCTACGAGAGCGAGTGCTGCGGCTTTGGCGGCACCTTCTCGGTGCGCCATCCCCACATCAGCCAGGCCATGGTGGAGGACAAGACCCGCCACCTGCTGGCCACCGGCGCCGACACCCTGGTGAGCGCCGACTGGGGGTGCCTGCTCAACATCAAGGGATCCCTGGCCTATCAGGGCAAGACACTGCCCGCCATGCACCTGGCCAGCTTCCTGCTCGCCCACAGCAAGCCTTTGTCAGAAAAAGAGGAGGCCCATCATGAGTGAGCACGCCAAGTATTCGCCGCGCCGCTTCCATCCCCAGGCCGAGGCAGCCTTGGCCGACCCCGTGCTGCGCCAGAATTTTCGCGGCGCCATGGATTACCTGCGCGCCAAGCGGCGGGATGCCTTCGCCGACCCGCTCGAGGAGGCGGCGGTGCGCGATGCGGCGGAGCAGATCCGCCAGCGCTGTCTCTCGCGCCTGCCGGAACTGCTGGAGCAGCTCGAGGCCAACTGCGAGCGCAACGGCATCCGGGTGCACTGGGCCCAGACGCCGGACGAGGCCAACGCCATCATCCTCGGCATCGCCCAAAAACATGGGGTAAGCAGCATCGTCAAGGGCAAGTCCATGGTGAGCGAGGAGGTGGGCTTCAATCACGAGATGGCGCGCCACGGCATCCGCTGCCTGGAGAGCGACATGGGGGAGTTCATCGTCCAGCTCGACGGCGACACCCCGTCCCACATCATCATGCCCGCCATCCACAAGAACAAGCAGGAGGTGAGCGACACCTTCGCCGGCAATCTGGCGGATTTCACCCCCACCACCGATGTGAACGAGCTGATCCAGACCGGGCGGCGGGCCCTGCGCGAAGAGTTTCGCCGCGCCGGCATGGGGCTGTCGGGGGTCAACTTCGCGGTGGCCGAGACCGGCAGCCTGTGTCTCGTCGAGAACGAGGGCAACGGGCGCATGTGCACGACCGTGCCTAAAGTCCATGTGGCCATCACCGGCATCGAGAAGGTGGTGGAGCTTTTATCCGACGTGCCGCCCCTTTACAGCGCCCTGACCCGCTCGGCCACCGGCCAGGCCATCACCACCTACTTCAACGTCATCAGCGGCCCGCGCCGGGCAGGAGAGCTGGACGGCCCGGACGAGGTGCACCTGGTGCTGCTCGACAACGGCCGCAGCCAGGCTTACCTCGACGAGGAGCTGCGCAAGACCCTGCAGTGCATCCGCTGCGGCGCCTGCATGAACCACTGCCCGGTCTACACCCGCATCGGCGGCCACGCCTACGGCACCATCTACCCGGGTCCCATCGGCAAGATTATTTCCCCCCACCTGCTGGGGCTGGAAAGCACCCAGGATCTGGTGACCGCATCGAGCCTGTGCGGCGCTTGCGGCGAGGTGTGCCCGGTGCGCATCCCCATTCCCGACATGTTGCAGCGCCTGCGCCGGGAGGCCAAGCACGACGCACAGCCCGGCCATGCGCCGCTGGCGGGGCAGGGGGCGGCCAAGAGCCGACTCGAGACCCTTGCCATGCAGGGCTTTGCTTTTGCCGCCACCCACCCGCGCCTCTATCACGCCGCGACCGGTGTTGCCGGTCGCCTGCGGGGCTTGATGCCCAAACACCTTGGCCCCTGGACCCAGTGCCGCGAGGCCCCCAAACCCGCCCCCCAGAGCCTGCACGCCCTGCTGCGCCAGAAGAAGAAGGAGTCCTGAGATGTCGAGCAAAGAGGCCATATTAAGCCGCCTGCGCGGTGCCGCCACCCCCATTGCCCACGCTCCTCATGGCTGGCAACCCTGGCGCGGGGCAGATGATGGCGCGCGGCGCGAGCGCTTCCTCGCCGGGATCACCGCCAGTCATGCCGAGATCCTCACCGTCAAGGAGGCAAACCTTGCCCGGGATCTGAGAGCCTGGCTGAATGGGGAAGGGGTGACGCATCTGGCCTGTGGCCAGGGCGGCCGCTGGCAAGTCGAAGTCGCGGCCGCCTGCGCCGGGCGCTCTGTGTTGACCCCTGCGGGGGAGTTCGCCGGCTGGAAAGACGATCTGTTTGACGTTTGTCAGGCGGGCATCACCCACTGTGCGGGGGCCATCGCCGACACCGGCACCCTGGTGTTGCTGCCGGATGGCGGCGAACCGCGCACTCTCTCGCTTGTGCCCCCCTGCCATATCGCCCTGCTGGCGGCCTCCACCATCGCCGACAACCTGGCGGGGCTGGTGGAGGGCGGGTGCTGGCAGCAGGCCATGCCCACCAATCTGCTGCTGGTTTCCGGCCCCTCCAAGACCGCCGACATCCAGCAGACCCTGGCCTACGGTGCCCACGGCCCGAGCCGCCTGCTGGTAGTGCTGGTGGAGGATTGCTGATGGGCTGGAATGAATTTGACGCCGCCGTGCTCGAGCGCATTCCGCTCGAACGCCTGGTGAGCGACCCTGATCTTCGGCTGGCCCACGGCACGGACGCCAGCTTCTACCGGCTGGTGCCCGAGCGCATCGTGCGCCTCGACTCCCTCGATGAGGTGCGCTTCGTGCTGGGGGTGTGCCGCGAATTGGGCCTGCCGTGCACCTTTCGCGCCGCCGGCACCAGCCTCTCGGGCCAGGCCCTGAGCGATTCGGTGCTCATCACCCTGACCGACAGCTGGCGCGGCCACCGTATTCTGGAAGAGGGCGCCCGCATCGCCCTGCAACCCGGGGTGATCGGCGCCGATGCCAACCGCTATCTGGCGCCCCTAGGCCGCAAGATTGGGCCGGATCCGGCGTCGATCAACGCCTGCAAGCTTGGCGGCATCGCCGCCAACAACGCGAGCGGCATGTGCTGCGGCACCGCCCACAACAGCTATCACACCCTGCATGCCATGACCCTGCTGCTGGCCGATGGCACCGTGCTGGACAGTGGCGATCCGCATAGCCGCGCCGCCTTTGCGGCCAAACGCCCGGAGCTGCTCACGGGGCTCGCCGCCCTGCGCACCGAGGTGCTGGCGAACGAGGCGCTTGCTGCCAAGATCCGCCACAAGTACCGGCTCAAGAACACCACCGGCTATGCCATCAATGCCCTGATCGACCATGAGGACCCTGTCGATATCCTCACCCACCTGATGATCGGCTCGGAGGGGACCCTCGGCTTTATCGCCGAGGTGGTGCTCGACACCGTGCCCGAATACCCCCACAAGGCCTCGGCCCTGCTGGTATTCCGGGATGCGGAGCAGGCGTGTCTGGCCACCTCGCGCCTGAAAAGTGCGCCGGTGGCGGCGGTGGAGCTGATGGATGGGCGCTCCCTTCGCTCGGTGGCGGGCAAGCCCGGTCTGCCGGACTTTATCAAGGCGCTGGACCTGGCTGCCTGCGCCTTGCTGATCGAGGTGCATGGACAAAGTGAAGAAGAGCTGGTCGCTCGCTGCGAGCAGGTGATGGACATGGCCGCCGAGTTCGCCCAGGTGGCCTCGGTACCCTTTACCAAGGAGAGCGCCGGCCTCTGGGCCATTCGCAAGGGGCTCTTCCCGGCGGTGGGGGCGGTGCGCACCACGGGCACCACCGTCATCATCGAGGATGTCGCCTTTCCCATCGAGCGTCTGGCGGAAGGGGTAGCTGGGCTGCAGCAACTGTTCGATCGCTTCGAATACGGTGAGGCGATCATCTTCGGCCACGCGTTGGAGGGGAACCTGCACTTCGTCTTTACCCAGGGGTTCGATGATCCGGCGCAGGTGGCCCGCTACGGTGCCTTTATGGATGCGGTGGCGGAGCTCGTCGCGGTGCGCTTTGGCGGGTCGCTCAAGGCCGAGCACGGTACCGGCCGCAACATGGCCCCCTATGTGGAGCTCGAATGGGGGCCTGAGGGGATGGCGTTGATGCGCCGCATCAAGGCGCTGCTGGACCCGGACGGCCTGCTCAATCCCGGCGTCATCATCAACGATGACCCCAATGCCCACCTGGCTCACCTCAAGCCCATGCCGGCGAGCGATGCCATCGTGGATCCGTGCATCGAGTGCGGCTTTTGCGAGGCGGTCTGCCCCTCGCGCACCCTGTCACTGTCGCCGCGCCAGCGCATCGTGCTCTATCGGGAGTTGTCGCGCCGTGGTCGCAGCGGTGAAGCGGCAGGGGATCTTGCCCGGCTGTTTGACTATCAGGGCATCGACACCTGCGCCGCGACCGGGCTCTGCGCCGATCGCTGCCCGGTGGGCATCAACACCGGCAGCCTTATCAAGAAGCTGCGCAGCGACAAGTACCAGCGCTTCGTGCCCATCGCCCGCTGGAGCGCCGATCACTTCGCCGGCGTCACCCGCACGGCGCGCGGTGCCCTGGGGCTCAGGGGCATTGCCGGCAAGCTGTTGGGAGACAAAGCGCTGGCAGGATTGGTAAACGGGGTACGTAACGTCAGCGGCCAGCGTACCCCCGCCTGGCTGCCGACCCTGCCGGGGCCGAGCCGCTACCGGTGGCCGCCAGGGGAGGGGAGCCATAGCGGATCCAGCGAGCGCGCCGTGGTCTATCTGCCGTCCTGCGCCAGCCGGGTGTTCGGCCAGCAGGAGGATGCCCCGTCACTGCCGGAGGTGGTGTTATCTCTCCTCAATAAAGCGGGTTGCCGGGTGATAGTGCCGCAAGGCATTGAGGGGCTCTGCTGCGGCATGCCCTATGACAGCAAGGGGATGGTCGAGGTGGCAGAGGCCAAGCGCAGTGAGCTGGCCGAGGCCCTGTGGCAGGCAAGCGAAGCCGGCCGCTGGCCCGTGCTGCTCGACACCAGTCCCTGCGTGCAGCGGCTGCTCTCGGGGGCACTGGGCAAGGGCCTGCGCATATTCGAGCCCTCCGCTTTTGTGCTGGAACACCTGCTGCCCTACCTTGAGCTGACCCCCATCGATGAGACAGTGATGCTCCATATCACCTGCAGCAGCCGGCGCATGGGGCTGGGGGAGAAGATGCTGGCGGTGGCCCGCGCCTGCGCCCGGGAGGTGATAGTGCCAGAGCATATCCAGTGCTGCGGCTTTGCCGGTGACAAGGGGTTGATGACCCCGGAGCTCAACGCTGCCGCGCTCGCCAGCCTGCCCGCGCAGGTGCCCAGGGATTGCCGTCAGGGTTTCAGCAACAGCCGCACCTGCGAAATGGGGCTGAGCCAGCACGCCGGCATTCCCTATCACAGCATCCTCTATCTGGTGGCGCAGGCGGCGAAATGAACAAGACCCGGCAGAATGAATTCTGCCGGGTCTTGTTGGTTGGCTAATAGGTGGGTGTTCTAGATCTTTACACGCACAGCATCACTTATTTGTGCAGCGCGTTTTGATGATACCTTTCCAAAACCACACTTATTGATAAGCACCGAAAATAACCGAGCCAATATCGGCAATGACTTTATCACGCTCGTGAATTGAAGAGCCTTCTTTTCTTACATACATTGTAATGACAATGGGATGTTGGGTTTCTGACCAAACCATGGATATGATCCCGCGCACACCGTAGTCACTGGCCCCGGAACGGTCCGCTATTGACCAACCTTTTGGTAAAGATGCCCTGAGCAAGTCATCAGCGACTCTGTTTCCCATCATCCATTGCTTCAGTTGGGCCCTGGATTTTGTTGACAATACATCTTGTAAAAGCAGTTTGTTTAGGCTGAGAGCCATTGCATCTGTAGTCGTTGTATCTCTGATATCATATTCAATGTTTTTTGTTAATTCCGGCTCATAACGATCGGAACGTAAAACGTTATCTCCCATTGAACGCATAAATGAAGTTAAACCCGCAGGGCCACCAACGGAAGATATGGCATAGTTTGCACCAGTGTTGTCACTGTATGTCAAGGTGGCTTCACAAGCATCTCCAAGCGTAAACCGTTTACCAACGAGCTTTTCCGCTACCGGAGAGTGCGTGACAATGTCAGACTCTTTTAATATGAAAGAGTCATTGAGAGTAAGTTGTCCTTTATCCACTTTTTCAAGTACATTGGCACAAGCCAATGCTTTGATTGTGCTATTAAAGTGGAAGCGTTGGTCGCCGTTTATGGATTCGTGCTCACCTGATTTTGTGTCTAACACAGTGACACCAACACGCCACCCTTGCTTTTCAAAAAAGTTAACTTTTTCTTCCAGCGCGGATGCGAATGCACTCGGAGAGAGAAGGATAATACTCGATGCCAATAACGTGGTTCTGAGGCTTGATATACTGATTTTCATTAGGAATTTTTTAACCTTCGGCAAATTTAAGCTATAAAATGAAGATATAATCTTGGTATGCTTTTCAAGTTTACTGATGAGTCGTATTCGGTTGTATATATTTATTTCAGGCTGGCATGTTTGTTATGTTTTTTTTCAAAAATTTGATTACCCATGGCATATGGTCTGGAAGCATTTTGGCATCAGGTGACCCAGGTTTTCCCCTCTGCCAAATAGATAGGTCGGCCACCTGTTGAGGGTGATCCCTGTCATCCGACAATTATCGACCCCCCAGCTTACTGCCTGTATCCCCTTTTCTTCCAATAAAGTCAGGATATATCCGTGTCCTCCTCCTGTAGCAGGCCAGAACTCTCCATCACCAGACAGAAGATACGGTGGGTTTGTGAGAGGAAAATGAAGTTATGTGAAGTCCAGGTGAAGTCGCTGGTGTAATTTCGGGAGATACAGGCTGTTGGTTTGCAACAAAGATGTGTTTCGAAGAAGAAAGGCGAATTGCGGGACACCCACTTTTTTGGCTGCGGCGTAACAGAGTCGAGCCTAACTCCCTAAATAACGTTAAGGGGCTGATGGCACCGGATTAACGCAGCGGTATTATCGAGCCTGAACACCCAGGAGCCCGTCACTGCCGGCAGGGTTTCAGCGGCGTTGTTGCCTAAATCAGCCAGCAAGCCATGACATCACTTGTCCCGGCACCAGATGACCTGATCACCGCCTCTTCAGTTAGTTCCATTCAAACCACATTGATTTGGGCAACAACGCCCCTCCAATCACTACGCAAATGACCAAAAACATTTTAACTGGTTTTTTAATGGTCAAATAAACGCATTTTTGATCCATTATATCAGTGTGCTGTCAACATTTAATTTATTTTGAATTTAGCATTACCGGTTTAGCTCACATTTTTTTGTTTCAGGTAGACAACTGTTGTGCTAGTTTCCCTACTGCGTGGTGGCAATTAGACGATTGTCTCTCGCGCCAAGTTGACTAACTCTCCCTCTGTGAGCGGTTACTTAACTGAAAAAGGCAAACCCACTGAAAGGTGGCGACGCAAAGTCTCCGGTCTAACGGAATTTTCCTATGGTAGCGGGACAGCCAGTTTTGTATGCCGGCACGTCTGTTTTCATGTCTGCTTTACCCCAGCACGCGATGCCCAGTAGATATTGCGTAGACCGTGCTGCCTTATGCAGACAGTACAGTACTCTCCTGCGCGTATCTGATGGCTGGGACGCTACTGTGTTATCCCGATTTGCCGGTGAAACTGTGGATATCCATTCCTTCTGGAAAGGTGGATTTTAAAAAAATGGAGCTTAACAGCGTGAAAAACAATCAATCCCTGTCGGTAGTCCCAATGCTGGGGATGGTCATCGGTGTAGCAACGGCGGGTTTCACTTCGGCAGTTGTTGCCGCTCCCTTGTTACAACCTGGTCCCGAGCCGACCATTCACACGCAGCAAGCCTATGCACCGGAGGACAACTTCACTGCAAAGTGGACTCGTGCTGACGCGCGTCAGATAAAGCGGATGTCTGATCCGACGACCGGCTCGCGTGCAAACTCGATGCCTGCGGAATACACCATGCCCAATATCCCACAGGACTTCCCCGACATGTCGAACGGACAGGTCTGGGTGTGGGACTCCTGGCCTCTGACCGACGCCAGCGGGAAGCAATACAGTGTCAACGGGCAGGAAATCATCTTCTCCCTCGTTGCCGACCGGAACCTCGGCTTCGATGATCGCCACGTGTTCGCGAAAATCGGCTACTTCTACCGTCCGGCTGGTATCCCCGCGGATCAGCGGCCGACAAACGGTGGCTGGACCTATGGCGGCCTCGTCTTCCCCGAGGGTGTCACCGGCCAGATCTTCGAGGATCAGTCATACAGTCACCAGACACAATGGTCGGGCTCGGCACGCATCTTCCCGGGTGGCGAGATCAAGCTGTTCTTCACGGATGTCGCCTTCTATCGTGACGCCAAGGGCAATGACATCAAGCCGTACGACCCGAGGATCGCGCTCAGCATAGGCCATGTACATGCCAACAAGAACGGCGTGAAGTTCACCGGCTTCGACAAGGTCATTCCGCTCCTGAAGGCTGATGGCACCTACTACCAGACCGCCGAGCAGAACCCGTATTTCAACTTCCGCGACCCGTTCACCTTCGAAGATCCGGCTCACCCGGGTGAGACCTTTATGGTCTTCGAAGGTAACTCGGCCATGCCACGATCGTCTGCCAAATGCACCGAAGAGGATCTCGGCTATCAAGAGGGTGATCCTTATGCCGAGACAGTTCCGCAGGTAAACGGGTCGGGTGCGACTTACCAGATCGGCAATATCGGTCTGGCGAAAGCAAAGAGCGCCGACCTCACCAAGTGGGAGTTCCTGCCGCCGATCCTGTCGGCAAACTGTGTGACCGATCAGACCGAACGGCCGCAGATCTACATGCAAGATGGCAAGTACTACCTCTTCACTATCAGTCACAGCACAACATTCGCAGCCGGTATTACTGGCCCCGAGGGCGTGTACGGTTTCGTGGGCAAGGGTATACGCAGCGATTACCAGCCGATGAACCAGGGATCGGGTCTGGTGCTTGGCAACCCGACGAACCTCAACTACTGGCCCGGGACCCCGTTTGATCCGGACTACAACCAACACCCCGGCCAATTCCAGTCGTATTCACACTACGTAATGCCTGATGGGCTGGTCCAGTCCTTCATCGACACGATCGGCGTCAAGCAAGACTTCCGGCGCGGTGGCACGCTGGCACCCACGGTGAAGATCAATATCAACGAGGACTCCTCTGAGGTTGATTATTCCTACGGCGTCAATGGCGATGGTCTGGGTGGTTGGGCCGATATAGCTGCGAACCTTAATGTGAACCCGAGCGGGGTGATCCAGAAGCCGCTGAAATAACAGTACTTCTGGTTACACATGCACAAGCCTTGGAGGGGGGATCATTCCCCCCTCTCTTGCCCATTCATTACAACTCAAGGTATGTCGGATACTGACCAATCCGAAAACATACCAAATCGATCCCCTGTTTTTCCTGGTGCATCGCAGGGAATCCATGGCGTGCGGCACTCACCTGTTCTGCTAATTGATTTCGTGTTGGCCAGCCTCATCAAGGCTGCTCATGGAGCACTTTCTGTGAGCCGTTTCTGTTGATGGCCGACATTCCGCTGAGGAGGATTATGAGCCACAATTGCATCCTGCTATCTCTCATTCGTCGACGTGTAACCGTTTGTGCGCTGGTCGCGCTGTTCACTTCCAGTATCGCGGTAGCCGTCATATTCGGATCCGGTTCCGACACTGCATCCGATTCAGGACAGTTGCCCCCATTGCCGATAGCGTCATCCATGTTCTCGCGTCCGACGGACTGGGCACCTTATCGTCCCGCGGTGCATCTCACCCCCGCCAAGCACTGGATGAATGATCCTCAGCGCCCGATCCTGATCGACGGCATCTGGCACTACTACTACCTCTACAACGCCGATTACCCGACGGGGAACGGTACCGAGTGGTACCACTCGACCTCGACCGACCTGGTGCATTGGGAGGATCACGGCATTGCAATCGACAAATACAAGAACGGTCTTGGTGACATCGAAACCGGCAGCGCCGTGATCGACGCCAATAACACGGCCGGTTTCGGTGTCGGCGCAGTGATCGCCATCATGACCCAGCAGCACGAAGGCGTGCAGCGCCAGTCGCTCTTCGTCTCGACCGATGGCGGTTATCGCTTCAAGGCGTACGAGGGCAACCCGGTCATGGACAACCCGGGCGTCCATGACTGGCGTGACCCGAAGATTGTGTGGGATGACGCACGCAACGAATGGCTCATGGTCCTCGCCGAGGGCCACAAAATCGGTTTCTACACGTCTCCCGACCTGAAGCGCTGGACGTACAAATCGGGCTTTGAGCGCCACGATCTTGGCGTGCTCGAATGTCCCGACCTGTTCCGCATGTCGATCGACGGAAATCCCGCCAAAACGCGATGGGTGCTCGCGACAGGCGCGAACGGTTTTAAAAAAGGCATGACCACGGGAACCCTCTACTGGACAGGTGACTGGGACGGCGAACGTTTCACTGCGGATAACGATGAACCACTGTGGCTTGACGCGGGCGCCGACTTCTATGCCGCGGTAACCTGGGACGACCCGCGACAGAACGACGCAGAACGCCTCGCCTCCCGCTACGCCATCGGCTGGCTTAACAACTGGGCCTATGCCACCAAGCTGCCGACTGACGACTGGCATGGTGGTGTCGCTTCGGTCGTGAGGCGCATCGAGCTGCGTTCGGTCGATGGCATGCCGATGCTCGTTTCCCAGCCCGTCGCCGCACTCGCTACGCTTGAGGGCGACGCCACGGTGCGTTCCAGAATATGGGTAACGGATGCCTCGACGACGGCTCTCCCCCAACCGAAATCCGATGCTTACCGACTTCGGGTCGAGCTCAACGCGGCCTCGCAGGCCAATGAGGTCCGCTTCCATCTCAAGCAGGGAGGCGGGCATTTTGCAACAGTCGGGTACAATTTCGAGGATGGGACAGTGTTCGTCCAGCGTGACAAGGATGCGATAGCCGACGTGATGCCCCGGGAGTACCGCGAGGTTCGCAAGGCACCGGTACCGGCGGACGGTGATGTTGTCAGGCTTGACATCATTGTTGATACAACCTCGATCGAGGTCTTCGTGAACGGCGGCGAACTGGTACTCTCGAATCTCGTATTCGGATCCCCCGGTGCAAATGGCCTTTCGGTCGAGTCATTCGGAGGGGCTACAGAATTGCGTACCTTCCAGCTCTCGCCCCTCAAGGTTGTACCGATTAAGCGCTATGGTGGCGATTGAGATTATTAGAGATGAATAGCTGAAATAGATAAAAAAGCTTCGTTTTTGAACAGGCGCGTGGACTCGGCACTTTGCGGTGCCGTGTTTCCTGACTTTCCACTCGCCTTCACCAAATACCTTCAGGCCGGTCGAGTCGATAACCAGGTCGGTGATACGCCCCTTGGCGGGTTGCCGATAGGCCACTTTCACCGGGCGGGCACGCTTGCTGACACAGCCATAGTCCGGCGCACACAGCAGCGCATTCATCAACGCGAACAGGGTATCGAGTAGCCCCTGAGTTGCTTGCAGAGTGAGGTTGAAAATCCCCTTGAACATCAGGAGGGTGCGGACGGTCTGGTCGGTGTAAAGCTGGCTGCGGCCCCGTCGCCCGTGATGAAACCAGTTGTTCATGGCATCGGCATCAATCCAGAAAGTGAGTGAGCCACGGTTAATCAGAGTGCTGTTGTATTGAGGCCAGTTGGTGATGGGGTGAAGCGACTGGCCCATAATGCGGACTTGAAGGGAATGGTGATGATCAGATCTCCGCGCCCTCAGTGAGTTCCATTCAAACGGCATCGATTTGGGAAACAACGCAGCTCAACACTCAATAGCCCGTCATCTCCAGATAGCCCAGCCCTTGGGCATCTCCCTCCACCGTCACAGCACCCTCCCAGTAATCAAAGCGGCCCGTCATGGCCTGATTGGGCTGGCGTGCACGAATGGTTAGCTTCATATCGGCGGCTTCCAGCTGCCACTCGATGGGGTAGGGCTGGCCCTTGGGGCCGAGCCAGGTCTTGCCCGGGGTGAGGTGGATCTGCTCAGGGTTCAGTAACCGGCTGCTGCCGTCCCGCTCGATCAGTATGCCATAGCGGTTTTCCGGCTCGGCGCGGCCCGCTTTGGTGCGAAGGCGAAACAGCATCAGCTCGCGGCCATCGTTTAATTGCAGGGAGAACCAGTCCCAGCCCGACTGCCACTGGGCCAATACCGAGCTGCTCCACTCGTGATCAAACCACCCCTGGCCTGTGACGGTGCGGGTCTCTCCCTCCAGGGTCAAGGTGCCGCTAAGTGTCAGGCGCGGGTAGGAGTAGTAGAAAGAGGCGTTGCCCGGGCTCTTCTCGCTGTAACCCTCCCTGCCTTGCAGCACCACCGGCTTGGCGGCGCTCACCTTGAGGTTCAGTTCCCCAATCTTGCTTTGCACCTTGAGGGTGGCGGGAAAGAGCGATTCTCCTTCAGAGGCAAGCCGCCACTCCTTGAGCCAATACTGGCCGCCACTGGCGCCGGCGAGCCCGGGCCCCTGGCGGCTGGTGCGCTCATCCTGGTGGTGAGTGCCACGACCCAGATCCGTGATGGCGAACTGGGCCAGCCAGAGCTGGGGGCTGAGCCAGGGGTTGTCAGATGTGATCTGCTGCTCGATACCCTGGCGAAACAGGGTCCACTGCAGGCCGTAGTCGCGCCCCTGCTCATCTTTCAGGTTGCCGGTGAGATACCACCACTCGGATCTGTAGTCGGGGTGGGCGCCGTGATCGGTGGGCAGGTGGATGGGCTGGCCCGGCAGGGCCTTTTTGAAGTGATCGTTGCCGCCGCCAAGGATGGCGCCCAGATCGTTGGCACTGATCCCGGTGCCATAGAGCGTGCAGAGCACCCCCAGCACCAGCGGCCACTTCCAACTCACTTTCATACCACTCTCCTTGCGGCATACCAAGAGGCAAGCGCACCGCACACGGGGGCGAGCAGGAGCGCCGTGACGGCGTGCAGGGGGGCGGCCTCGAAGGCGAGGCGCCAGCCAAAGGCGCGGGGGTTGACCACGTCAATCAGCACCCAGGCGAGGCCATAGCCTACCGGCAGGGCCAGCAGCGCGGTGAGCAGCCCCAATCCCGCCCCCTGCCACACCAGCAGCCGGCGGCAGTGGCGGGGGCCTATCCCTAAGCTCTGCAGGGTCTGCAACTCCCCGCGTCGGGCCAGCCCCAGCACCATGAAGGCGGAGCCGATGCCAACGAAGGCGATGCCGAGGATCAGCAACTTCAGCAGCTCGGTCACCACGAAGGTCTGATCGAACACCCTGAGGGCGGCGGCGTGGATGGCAGGGGCGGGTAGCAGGTTGACACTCTCGCCAAGGCGTGCGCGCAGCCGATCGCCGAGGCGCTCGGGGTCGGCGCTGAAGAGGGCGAGGGATTGCACCGCCCCCCCTTCGAAGGCGTGCAGTATCTGCCCCTTGTCGCTGCCGTAATCCTGATAGACCCCGGTGACGGTGAGCCGCCTTGGCCCCCCTTCGCCGGTGACATCCAGGGTCTGGCCCACTTTGACCCCGAGGCGCACAGTGAGCGGTTCGCTCGCCAGCACCTCGTTGGACGTTGCGGGCCAGCGCCCGGCCAGCAGCGGGTAGGCAGCCTTGAGCTCGGGGATAACGTCCATCTGCGCCCACTCTATGGGATGGCCCTGCCAGCGGGCGGGGTGCACCGATCGGCGTGAGGCGGCACTCACCTGCGGCTCGGCCAGGATGGCGGTCAGGATCTGCTCGCTCAGGTGACCTCTGCTGCCCGCCACCCCCTTGGGGGCGCTGACATAGAGATCGGCGGCCAGACGCTGGCCGAGCCAGATCTCCACGCTCGAGCGAAAGCTCGACACCATGACCCCGATGCCGATGGCCGCGGCGATGGCAAGTTGCAGCGCCATCACCGCAATGGCGGTGCGATCCAGATGGTATTGGGTCTCGGCCACCCCGAGCCGGATGCTGAGGGGGCCGCGCCCGCGCAGCCGCCCCAGCAGCGCGCGCAGGGCATCGGGTAGCCAGAGCGCCGTGGCCAGCAGCCAGCCTCCGGCTACGAAGAGGGCGCCCCCCAGACCGGTCTGCGGCAACAAGAGGCAGAGGGCGCACAGCAGCAGTATGGCGATGGCGAGCAGGCGCCTGCGCCAGGGGTGAGTTGGAGGACGGCTGCTCCCCTCCCGCAATTCAAGAGGGGATTGACGCAGCAACTGCCACCAGCCGGGGAGGTTGGCGGCGAGGGTGCCAGCCAGGCCTATCAGCAGCGCCTTGATGAGACTTGCGGGGGAGAGGCGCAGCAGGTCGATGGGGTTGGGGCCATAGAGATCCGCCAGCGCCTGGGTGAGCTGCCCCATGAGGGCCAGGGCCAAGAGGCTGCCGAGCAGCAGCCCGAGCAGGGTGCCTATGGTGGCGAGGATGGAGAGCTCCAGGGCCAGCCAGCGGAGTACCCGGCTTGGCGGCATCCCCAGGATGATGAGCTGGGCGAGCTGGGGGCGGCGCACGCTCTGCACGAAGCGCTGGGCGTTGAACACCAGAAACAGCCCCACCGCCATGGCGAGCAGGGAGAGGGCGCTGAGGTTGAGGGCCAGGGCATCCCCGAGCTGGCTGGCATCGAGGGCCGGGCTGATGGGCTCGAGCCAGAGCGGATTATTGGGGAGAGCGGCTTGCAGCGCGGCTTGCAGGGTAGGGGCCTCTGCCTCCGAGAGTTTGAAGACGATGCGATCCAGCCGGCCTTCTTTGCCGAGCAGGGGTTGGGCGAGACCGATGTCGGTCACCAGCAACCGCTCCATGGGGACGGCGCCTGGCTCGAAGGTGCCGGCCAGGGTGAGGGTCAGCGTGCGGGGGCTTTCTCCGTCTGCGCCCAGCACAAAGGGGCGAGACTGCCCCGGCGACCAACCGAGTCGTCTTGCCTCGGGGGCTGAGAGCCAGACGCTGTCGGCGCGGCTCAGGGTGAAATCGGGTTCGTGTCCCGGTTGCTCGCCAAAGAGCCGGCGCAAGGGTCCTGGGTTGAAGAGATCCATCCCCAGCAACTGGAAGCTGCGGCCCTGCTCGTCCTTGAGCCAGGCGTGCAGCTCTGGCATGGCATCAAGGGCCGGCTGGCTTCGCACCAAGTGCACATAGAGCTGTTCATCCAGACCGCCGCTCGGGGCCAGGCGGTAGTTTGCTTCCCCCGCGAGCTGGCTGCGTGCGGCGACGAAGTTGGTGCGGGCGCTGTGGTTCAAGAGCTCGATGGCCACCACCAGGGTGACCCCCAACATCAGCCCGGCCAGGCTCATCAGGAGCAGCCAGGGGTGGGCGCGATAGAGGCGCAGCAGCGCCTTCAGGGGCAGCATCAGCGACCTCCGTGGCAGAGGTTAGCCATGGTGGCACCCCTTGAGCTCGACCAGTTGCCCCCCTTCCAGGCGCAGCACCCTATCCGCCAGGGCGCCATAGCCCGGGTTGTGGCTCACCAGCAAGAGGCCTGCGCCGGTATCGCGCACCGCCGCCATCATCAGCCCCATCACCTGCTCGGCGTTGTGCTCATCGAGGCTCCCGGTGGGCTCGTCCGCCAGCAGCCACTGGGGCTTGTGAATGAGGGCGCGGGCCAGGGCCACCCGCTGGCGCTGGCCGCCGGAGAGCTGCTCCGGCCAGGCGTGGTGCTTGTGGCTCATCCCAAGGCGATCCAGCAGGGCATCGAGGCGCGCCATGTCGCGGGGCAGGTGGTTTATCTCCAGCGGCAGGCGAAGGTTCTCCTCAACGGTCAGGGTCGGCAGCAGGTTGAAGTCCTGATAGACGATGCCAAAATGCCGGCCCCGCAAGCGGGCCCGCTCGTCCGCTGGCAGAGTGTCGAGCCGGGTCTCCTCCAGCCAGATCTCCCCCTCGTCCGGGGCAATGAGACCCGCGATGAGGTTGAGCAGGGTGGACTTGCCACAGCCGCTCTGCCCCAGCAGCAGACAGGTTTCGCCGGGGGATAGCCGAAGATCCAGCCCCTCAAACAGGGGGAGCGTCTCGCCGCCGCTGGCGAAGCGTTTACTGAGGTTGCGCAGGTTCAGCATGGGATAACCGGTTGATGGCCAATGGCTTTCACAATGTCAGCCACTATGCCAGTTAGTGATCGCGCCTGCAAAAGGGATGAGGATCCTCGCTGGATCCCGCTTGCCAGAGGTGGTTAGAATAGGGGCTTCCATGGGTCACAGGATGAGCAAGGATGTTACACAAGCAAGTCAGTTTTATCGTCGACAGCAAGGGGGCCAAGCAGGCTGCCGTGGTCCCCATCGATATCTACAACGAGCTGATGACCCTGCAAAAGGCGCTCTCCGACAACAAGCCCGGCGAGCGCGAGCTCTACCACTTCAATGGCAAGGGGGCCGAAGCCCATGGTTATCCGGTGGGCAAGCGGCAGAATCCCGGCTTCATGGTGCAGGCGGGCTCCACCGCCAACGGGGAGGATGCCGCCTCCTTGCGCGAGGCGGTGATTGAGCTGCGCCAGGAGTTGCTGGCCAAGGGGGTGCTCATCCCCCGAGCCGAGGGGGGCTTCGTGTTCGGCGCCGATCAGCTGTTCAACAGCCCGAGCCTGGCCGCCAGCCTGGTGGCGGGCAACAACAGAAGCGGGCTGGATGCCTGGCAAAACAGTGCCGGCTACACCCTCAAGCAGTCCGGTTTCGGCAAGAAGACCCCCTGACGTCCCCTGTTCGGGCCGCGCCGCCTGCCCCGAGGCGGGCGGTCCGGCCTCAGGGTCGGGATGGCGGTGACTTCCCGGTTCGCTGCTAGCCTCAATGCCAGACGGTTCTCAAGAGAAGCGCACCCATGTCTGGATCCTCACGCCTTGCCCCCTTGCCCGGGCTCTGCCTGTTCTGCGGCCCTGCCCTGGCCGATGGCGGCCCCCTTTCCCTGACGCACACCGGCGTCGGCCTCTTCGCCCTCGTCATCTTCGTGCTCGCCTATCTCCTGGTGATGGCCGAAGAGTACCTGAAGCTGCGCAAATCCAAGCCGGTGCTGATCGCCGCCGGCATCATCTGGATAGCCATTGGCGTCGTCTATGCCGGGCAGGGACAGAGCCCCCTGGCACACGAGGGGTTTCGGCAAAACCTGCTGGAGTATGCCGAGCTGATGCTGTTCCTGCTGGTGGCCATGACCTACATCAACGCCATGGAGGACAGGTTGCTGTTTGCCGCCCTGCGCGCCCGCCTGGTGCGGGCGGGGCTCAGCCTGCGCACCCTGTTCTGGCTCACGGGATTTCTGGCCTTCTTCATCTCCCCCGTGGTGGACAACCTCACCACGGCACTCCTGATGTGTACCGTGGTGCTCAATGTGGCCAACGGGGATCGCCGCTTCATCAACCTCGCCTGCATCAACATAGTGGTGGCGGCCAATGCCGGCGGCGCTTTCAGCCCTTTCGGCGACATCACCACCCTGATGGTGTGGCAGGCAGGCAAGGTACCGTTCGGCCAGTTTTTTGCGCTCTTCATCCCCGCTCTGCTCAACTTCCTGATCCCGGCCAGCCTGATGAGTCTGATGGTGCCGCGCCATGCCCCCAGGGTGCTCGATGAGGAGGTGGTGCTCAGGCGCGGGGCCGTCACCATAGTGCTGCTCTTCCTCCTCACCATAGGGACCGCCGTCGCCTGCCATCACTTCCTGCACCTGCCCCCGGTGCTTGGCATGATGACGGGGCTGGGTTATCTGCAATTCTTCGGTTTCTACCTGCGCAAGACGCAGCGTGGCATCCTGGCGCGGGAGCGTGCCCTCTACGAGCGCACCGGCGACCATGCGCGCCTGCTGCGCCTCGGCTCCATAGTGCCGTTCGACGTGTTCAACAAGATTGCCAAGGCGGAGTGGGACACCTTGCTCTTCTTCTACGGGGTGGTGATGTGTGTCGGCGGGCTCGGCTTCATGGGGTATCTGGCGCTGGCATCCCAGCTCCTCTACCAGGGGGATCCGACCCAGGCCAATGTGGTCATCGGCCTGCTCTCCTCCGTCATCGACAACATTCCGGTGATGTTTGCCGTGTTGTCGATGGAGCCGCAGATGAGCACGGGGCAGTGGCTGCTGGTGAGCCTGACCACGGGCGTGGGGGGCAGCCTGCTCTCCATCGGCTCCGCCGCCGGGGTGGCCCTGATGGGCCAGGCCCGTGGCATCTATACCTTCGTCGGTCACCTCAAGTGGTTGCCCGCCATTCTCCTTGGTTATATGGTCAGCATAGGGGCGCATCTGTGGCTCAACAGCGCCCTGTTCTGAGCGCCATGGACATTGCAAAGGAAGGGATGATGGGACAACTGTTCGAGGCGTTCTCGCCGCGCCACGTGGACTTTATCGAGGCGCAGAAGATCTATTTTGTCGGCACGGCGGCGGAGGAGGGCACGGTCAACCTCTCCCCCAAGGGCGGGGATTCGTTGCGCATCCTCGATGCCCATACCCTGGCCTGGCTCAACCTGACCGGCAGCGGCAACGAGTCGGCGGCCCATGTGTTGCAGAACCCGCGCATGACGGTGATGTTCTGCGCCTTCGAGGGGGCGCCCATGATACTGCGGGCCTATGGCCAGGCGCGGGTGCTGCACCGGGGCGACCCGGACTGGGAGGCGGCGTTGGCGCGCTTCCCGGCCAGCGTGGCGGCCCGCCAGATCTTCCTGCTCGACATTGAACGGGTCCAGACCTCCTGCGGCATGTCGGTGCCCCTGTTTGACTATCAGGGGGACCGGGAGGATCTCGCCAACTGGTCGGCGCGCCAGGGCAAGGAGGGCATAGAGGCCTACTGGCGCAAGAAGAACCAGCTGAGCCTGGATGGCGTGGAGAGCGAAATCCTGGCCCGCAGCGGCTTGGAGGCAGACGCCTGAGGGCCGCGCCCCTGATGCAAAAAGCCCTGTCCGGTGGACAGGGCTTTTTGCATCAGGCTAACCTGAGCCGAAGGGATCGTCAGGCCGCCCCGGCACGCTTGCCGGTGAGCAGCCAGTAGCAGAGCGCCGAGCCCATGCCACAGGCGGCGATGGCCATCGCCATGGGCAGCGGCGACTCGGGGGGATTGAGGTTGACCAGGATGCCGACCACGGCGCCGATGCCAAAGCGCAGTGTGCCCGCGAGCGCCGAGGCGGTGCCTGCCGACTGGGGGAAGTGGCCCATCAGGCCGGTCATGGCGTTGGCCCCCACCAGGCTGATGTGACCGACGAACAGTACCACCGGGATGACGATGCCCCACAGGCCGCCGGTCTGGCTCCAGGCGTTGTAGATGAGCAGGGCCCCGGCGCAGGGCAGCACCATCAGACCGTATTGCAGCATGCGCTCGGCGCCCACCCCCTTGACCAGGCGGCTGTTGACGAAGGTGACCACCATCATCAGCAGGATATTGAGGCCAAACAGCCAGCCGTAATGCTCGGTCGGCACCTTGAAATACTCGATATAGACATAAGGGGAGGCGCTGATAAAGGCAAACATGCCCGAGCTCGACAGGGCGCCGCACAGCACATAGCCCATGGCGCCGCGGTGGGAGAGCACTCCCCAGTAGTTGCGCAGCACCTGGCCGAGCTTGAGGGGCTGCCTGTGTTCAGGTTTCAGGGTCTCCTGGATCTTCCACTGCATCACCACGCAGATGAGCAGGCTGATGCCCACCAGCAGCCAGAAGATCACCCGCCAGTCGGCATGGGCGCTGATGTAGCCGCCCACCACGGGGGCCACCAGGGGGGCCAGCGTCATCACCAGGATGACGAAGGACATGGCCCGCGAAAACGCATCCTTCTCGAACAGATCTCGCAGCAGGGCATTGACCACCACGGATCCCGCCGCCCCGCCGGCGGCCTGCAGCATGCGCCAGGCCAGCAGCTCCGGCAAGGAATCCGCCAGGGCGCAGCCCACCGAGGCCACGGCGAACATCGTCAGCCCCGCCAGGATCACCGGCTTGCGGCCGAAGCTGTCGGCGAGCGGCCCGTAGAACAGCTGGCCGATGGCGAAGCCGCCCAAAAAGGCGCTGATGGTGAGCTGGGCCCCGTCGATGCTGGTGGCCAAGTCCCGGGCGATGGCCGGAATGGCGGGCAGGTACATGTCCACCGCGAGCGGGGTCAGGCCCGCCAGGGCGCCGAGCAGGATGAACAGGAAGCGGGGAGAGAGGGTTGTGGCTTGGGGCATAGGGTATCCGAGTCGTGGCAGGGCCGGGAAAAGAGGCAAGTGTTGAGTCTATCAGTTTTGGCAGGCTTGAGCAGGTCTATCCTGGCCCGGGCCCTGAGGTCAGATCTGCGAAGGGCTCAGCGCACCGGACGGTATGCCCGGTGGTGGCACAGAAGCAGGAGCCAGCCCAGCCACCCGAGCAGGGAGAGGGCATTGCCTGCCCGCTCGGGCCAGCGCGCGGTCAACCTGAGGGTGAGACTGTGGCTGCCCGCCGGCACCCAGAGCTGCATCAACCCTTGGGGGTTGGCGCCCACCGTCAGCATCAGGCGTTCGTCGAGCCAGGCCTGCCAGCCGGGGTAATGGTACTGGTGCAGGACCAGCCGGGTCGGCACGGTCGCCGTCACCGCCAGGGTCAGGGCCCTGGGTTGCCAGCGGTGCAACGTCCAGCTGGCGCCCGGGGGATCGGCGCTCACCGGGGGCTGGAACTCGTCCTTCCAGGCGAGCAGGGTCGGGGCGAACATGCCCCCCGGCACCTGCCTTGGCCTGTACTCCCGGGCGCTGCGCTTGCTGTCGAACTCGAACGTCATGGCCTCCCGGGTGGGGGCCTGGGTGAGGGGGGCGTGACGGACGTAGGCGAGGGTGGTGATCAGGGTCAGCAGGAGTGTTCCCCACCAGAACCATTGCCAGGGGCGGTGCGTGGGGGTACCCAAGGCAACCACGGCGACCGTGGCCAGGGTGAGGATAAGATTGAGTCGCCAGGGAAACTGCACCCGTTGCAGGGGGGGCAGCAGGCTCCAGAGCGGCTGGCTCACGGGCAGCATCATCAGGAAGGCCCCCACCCCGAGCGCTCCCCAGCACAGGAGCTCGGGGTGGCGCGGCTCGCGGGCGGCGGCCCAGGCGATGAGCAGCAGGGCCAGGGTCAGCAGGCTCTGCCACGCCAGGTGCCCACGAAAGCGCCAGTCTCCCCAGCCCGAGGGCAGGCGGTCGAGGAAGTTGCGCCGAAAGTCGAACATGCCGCCGCGCATCAGCTCCATGGAGATGGCCCCCTGATCCGCCAGGGCGGGCAGCAGCAGGGCGGCCGCCATGCAGAGCCCCAGTCCCTGGGCTCCCAGAGCTATCCAGCAGGGGTGCAGATCCCGTACACGCCAGGAGAGCCAGAGGGCGCGCACGCTGACCAACCCCATCATCAGCAGCAGGCTGGGCAGGTGGGAGAAGGCCAGCAGCGCCAGACCCAGGATCAGCAGGGGCAGGCCCTGGCGCAGGCCGCGATGGGCGAGATCCTGGCCAAGCAGGATCAGCGGCGCCCAGGCGAAGGCCCAGAACTCCGCCAGGGCGAAGCGGGCGTAGAGATCCATGGCCAGGTGATAGGGCAGGATCAGGTAGAGCAGGCTGACCGCCAGGGCCCGGCCCGGGGGCGTGGTGGCGCGCAGCCACAGATAGGCGAACGTGCCGGAGAGCAGCAGCGCCAGGGTGGCGCTGCCGAGCAGGGGGTAGATGGCTTGCTGGGCGGGGGCACCGGGGCCGGCAAAGAGGGCGCTGACGTAGTAGGGGAGCGGGGGGTAGAAGAAGAAGGTGGGGCTGCCAAAGCCGCCGTTCATGGCCATCAGCCAGCGGGGATAGATCTCCCCCTGCCACAGCTGGCGGGCAAAATAGTGGCCCGAGAGCAGGTGGTGGAACAGATCGTGCCCCTGAGTGCCCCCCTGCAGCCAGACAGGCAGCACCAGGAGCGCACTGGCCAGTGCCAGGATCAGGGGCACCAGTGCCCACTCCTTGCCTCCCTTCATGCATCCTCTCCCTGCCACGCCCATGCGCAGTGAGTGTAGACGAGTCAGCTGACGCAGCGACGCGTTTGGGCCAGAGCTTTGAGCCTGTCAGCGCGGTATGGCGAGCCAGAGGCCGGGTTCGGCGCCAAAGCGGGGGGCAAACCAGTGCGCCTGGTGGGGGAGCGGCATCTCGCTCTGCGCTATGGGGCGGCGGCTGAGGCGGCAGGCCCCCTGGGTGAGCGCAAGGGCGGCATCCCCCTGATACCAGCCGTCGGTGACGGGTAATGCCGTGGTTTCCCTAAGCAGCCGTACTCCCCACTGAGTCACCAGGGCCGGGCAGGTTCGCTCTGCTAGCCTGGCGGCCTGCACCATGGCGGGCGGGGCTGGCGGTATCAGGATGGTTGCGAGCAGCAGCAGGCTCGCCGCCATGGTCGGCAGTTCGCCCTGGCGCGGCAGCATGCCCGCCAGCAGCACTATACCGAGCAGGGTAATGGGCGCCAGGTGGCGAGGATTGTCCGGGTTCTGGCCAAACAGGGTCCAGAGCAGCAGGGCGAGCCTGTAGAGCGACCAGAGCGGGGAGAGGGCGGCGGTCTGGCCCTTTAGCCGCTGCCAGACTGGCAGCAGGAGCAAGGCCCCCATCATCAAGGGCCAGAGCGGGGTCAATTGATCGCTGAAGGTGCGGGCCCAGTTCAGCAGCCGGTCGCCATGAGCCGAGGCCGTGTTGCCCCAGAGGGTGAAATGACCGTCGGTAAAGCGCCGCCCCTCGGCAAAATAGGCCCAGCCATCGGCCTGCCAGACAAACAGCAGGCAGGCTAGCCCCACCAGGGTGATGGGGAGCAGAAACTTAAGGCGCTCACCCTTGTGCGCCATCCCCAGCCAAAGGGGCAGCAGCGCCAGCACAAAATAGGATGGGCGCAGCGACAGCATGAGGCCCAGCAGCAGACCCGCCAGCGCAATTCTGCGCTGTTGTAAGGCCAAGAGCGCCCCGAGCCAGGCGGCGAGCGCGGGCCCGTCCGAGAGGCCGGAGAGCGCCAGCGTCGGGGTGAGCGGCAGGGCCAGCACCAGCAGCCAGACCGGCGCAAAGAGACCCGGGCGTTGCCACAGCCTGGCCGCAAGCCCAGCGGCGAGTGGTGCGATCAGCGCCGTGCCGAGCAGGCTCGCCCACTGCACTGCGGCGGCGGGATCGTCCACCGCCAGGTTGATCAACCGTGCCAGCCAGATAAAGGCGGGGTAGCCCGGAAAGTGGGGGGAGAACTCCAGCACGCTGAAGCGCGTCACCCCGTGGGCGAAGTTGAGGGCATCGTCGGAATCCAGCGCCACCGGGAAGGCCAGCAGCCAGCCAAGCCAGACCCCTTGCAGCAGGATCAGCAGCCAAATGGTGGTTGAGCAGGAGGAAGCCCAACGCAGAGACCTTGCCTTCCCCCTCATCCCCATCCCTTCTCTCGCAAGGGGAGAAGGGGGCAAACCGGCGTCCGGGTGCATCTAGCGGCAGGCCGTGCGTAAGGTGGGTAGAGCGAAGCGAAACCCACCGTTTGTCACAGCGAGTTGGCGCAATGAGTGGCTGGTGGCCATCAAAGCGGCGCCAGCACGGCCATCAGCGCTTTTTCTGCATCGCTAAAGGCGGCGGCATCGGCGGGCTTGGCGCCTACCCCGAATACCCCCGGGTTGCCGATGGCGTCGAGCACCCTGGCCAGCGCCTGTTCGGCCGCCTTGCGATCCCCCTCATTCAGGGAGGGGAGGATCAAGTCGAGGAAGCGCTTGCTCTTGACCACCAGCACCTTGGCGGTCTGGTAGTCGCCAAGGTTCTGGCTGGCCCCCTCGAGACGGCGTTCGATCTCCGCCTTGTAGGCCCGGTTGAGCAGGGCCGCGGTAGCGGCGGCGTCTTTGGCCTTGATAGCGGCCGCGAGCGGTGCTTGCAACTCGACCTTGTGATGCTGCTCCAGATAGGCGAGCTCGTCGGCAATCTCGCTCAAGGTGGCACTGGCATCCTTGCCGTCAGTGGCGGCGCCAAGCAGCGCCTCACGGGCGTCGATCAGCGGCTCCTTGCCGGCGGCGGCGTAGGAGTAAGCCTGCGCCTGGCCGCTCAGCGTCAGCAGCAGGGTGAGGGCAAGTAAACCCGGGCGGATGGTCATCCTGTTCTCCTTACTTATGCCAAAGGTTATGTCAATGGCGCGGCCCTCAGGCCACGCTCTGGGTTTTGATCACGGTGTTTTCGTTGCGATGATTGAAGGTGTTGCGGCGTCTGTCTACTTGTTGGACACCGACAATCATCAGGCCACGCTCTGGGTTTCAATCACGGTATTTTCATTGCGATGGTTAAAGATGGCGTGGCGTCTGTCCACCCCGTCGATCACCATGTCGGCGGCCATCATCCCCATCTCCATGGCGGTGTCGGTGAAGATGTAGCGGAATGTCCCCTGACGGCCGGTCATGATGAGGTTGCCTATCGGCATCAGCGCCTTGATGGCTTCGTTGCGGCGGGCCTGATAGCCGAGATCCATCAGCGGATAGGCGTACTCGCTGCGCGCCTCGAAGGTCTCATCGCCAAGCTTGGCGGTATCGACGCCGAGGCTCGCGAGATCAGCGGTGACCCGGCCGCGCAGATCGGCCAGCGGTGCCTGCCAGGTGACATCCCCCGGGTTGCAGGGGATCTCCAGCATCACCGAGGTCTGGCCCTGGGGCGCCATAAAGGGGCTGCGCCGGCGCGGCTCCTGCAGACGGGTGGCCAGAATATGGGGGTCGGAGAGGTACTGCCAGGTGTTGTCCGACAGGTTCTCCTGCTTGAGCGGCATATTGACGAAGCGAAGCGACCGGTAGTGCAGATCGCACGGCAAGCCGAGATGCTGGCAGGTGAGCGGCAGCGGCAGGGTGGAGATCACCTGATCAAAGCGCTCGCTCTGCTCAACGTCATCTTGTTTCCAATACACCCGTTCGATGCGGCCATCGGCCTGCTCAAGGCGGGTGATGGTGGCGCCTGTTTTGAGCTCAACCCCCTCGGCAACCAGCCGCTCCCCCAGAGTTGTGAAGATCTGGCCAAAGCCATATTTGGGGTAGCGATATTTGCGGGCATAGGTGCGCACCGAGAGGTTGCCGTTTCGCCTTGGCAGCAGGCGGCGCGCCACGTCTTTAAGGTCAATCAGGCTGATGCGCTGGCCGGCCCAGTCGGCGGAGAGCTTGTCCGGGTTGATGCCCCACAGTTTGCCGGTGTAGCCCTCGAAAAACTGACGGTAGAGGGTGCGACCGAAGTGGCTCTGGATCCACTCGGCAAAGCTCGCCCTGGCGAAATCGTCCGGCTTCTTGCTAAAGGGCAACAGCAACAAGTCTTTCACCGCACCGGCCATCAGGGTGAGCGGCGCTGTCTTGAGCAGGTTGGTCAGATTGAGGGGGTAGTCATAGGTGCGCCCGCCAAAGCGGATCACGCTCTTGCGCTCGGCGTGGAGCAGGTCGTCCCCCATCAGCTCGTCGATAAAGGCGAGCAGCTCTGGGTTCTTGGTGATGAAGCGGTGGCCGCCGTAGTCGAAGCGATAGTCGCCGTCGCGCCCTTTGAAGGTCTGGGTGGCGCACATGCCGCCCACGACCGGCTCCTGCTCGAACAGGGTGACCGCAAAACCGGCCTGGCAGAGGCGCCAGGCGGCCATCAGCCCTGCGGGACCGGCACCCAGCACCGCAATGCTTTTCTTGTTGTTGTCGCTCATGACTGTCTATCCGAAAAATCTGGCAAAGGAAGAGGCTTAAAAAGCGGCCCCTTGGCCGCTTTTGAGGGAACTGCGCAACGCGCGATCAGCCTTGGGCCCTGGGTTGATAGCTGCGATGCCAGAGGGTGACGAAGATGGCCAGGTAGGCGGCCCAGGTCAGCAGCTGCAGGCCGGCCGGCGAGGCATTGTAGCCAAACAGGGCGCGCAGGAAGGTACCGAAGACCCCCCGATCGTCGAGAACCTGGCTGATGTTGAACACGGGCGTGGTCCAGAAGGTGATGACGTCTGCCGCCTGCAACATGTTGACCGCAGAGGAGAGCAGGCCAGCGGCGATGATGATGATGAGCAGGCCGGTCCAGCGGAAGAAGGGGGCCAGCGCCACCTTGCGGGTGGAGCGCAGCAGCCCCCACACCAACGCCACCGAGACCAGCAGTCCGCCCAAGGCGCCGATGAGCCCCTCATGCAGATCCACCCCCTGCCCTGAGTAGATCAGGGCCGAGAAGAACAGCACGGTTTCAAACCCTTCGCGCATCACGGCGAGGAAGGCGAGCAGCACCAGGCCAAAGAGGTTGCCGCCATCGATGGCCGCATCGATGCGCGCCGTCATGGCCCCCACCTGGGATTTGGCCTGCTTCTGCATCCAGATCGCCATGTAGGTGAGCACCAGGGTGGCGAAGAGCAGGATCCCCGCCATCAGCAGGTGGTTGTAGCGCTCGCTCTCGAACTGGCTCACCACCACCTGGAACAGGAAGGCGACCACGAGGGAGGCGACGAGGCCCAGCCCCACCCCCAGATAGATGAGCTTGTTGTAGCGGCTCGCCCCCAGCTTGGCGAGGTAGGAGAGGCAGATGCCGACCAGCAGGAAGGCTTCCAGCCCCTCGCGCAGGGTAATGAGAAAACTTGCAAACATCAGGATTGAGGCTCCGTATCGGGCGTGACGGGGAGGGGCTGCAGGGTCAGTTGCAGCCGATTGAGTTGCACTATGGGTGGCGCCGGCAAGTCCGGCTCGGCGGCGCGCACCGCATCACTGACCCACTTGGGGTAGGTGCGGAAATTGAGTCTGATATCGGCCTTGAAGGGCCCTTGGGCATCCGCCGGCAGCGGCCAGGCTTCATCGCGCCAGCCATCGGCCGGAATGCGAGTATCTTCAAGGAGCTTGGCGTAGCGCCAGAACTTGAGTCCCACCGGCTTGCCCTCGGCATCGCCGAACACCTTCCTGAACAGGCGCGCATCCTCGGGCACGGCACCGTTCACCGGCTGGCCGCTGGTGAGCACGATGTTTCCGTTGGCGTCGGTGACGGTCAGCTCCAGCCAGATCTCGCGAAAATCGGCCACCCCGGTGGGGAAGGCGTGGCCGGCGCCGACGTTGGTAACCCGCACCACCAGCTGGCGGTTATCGACAGTCCCATCAATGCGGGCGGAGAGAGTGGCGCTGGCGCGCAGCAGTGCCAGGCTCTCCTGCTCGAGGGCCGGGTTCCTCAGCCCCACCAGCTGGTGCTGGGCGCCGGTGAAGTTGTGGCGATAGAGCCGTTCCTTCACCGGGCCGTTTTCGGTGGATTGGCCCGCTACCGGTGCGCCGCCGTTGCCGGGCTCCGGGTTCATGTGGCAGTCGATGCAGGTGCGCCGCTTGGCGAGATCCTCGGCCTTGGCGAAGCTGGAGTTTTCCCACTCGTCCCAGGTGTTGACGATGTTGGCGCCGGTGCCCGGGGCAAACTCGTTGTGGCACGACTTGCACAGGGCCGCATCCCGGTAGAAATCCTTCTGGTAGGAGGCTTTGTGCATGGCGGGGCGGGAGTTGATCTGCCGCTCGGCCAGCCAGTGCTGAAGGCTGCCCCCCGGGGCATCCTCGAACACATAACTCTCCCTGTCTTTCAGGTTCACCGTGAAGGCACTGTTGCCGCCAGTATCCTCGAGTTTGGTGATGCGATGGCACAGCACGCAGCCGGTGCCTTCCTCGACAACCGGTTCACCTGCCTTGTGGGCCGCGATCAACGAGGCGCCGCCCTGCTCGAACATGTGGGAACCCTTGGGCAGATCCTGCGGGCCGTTCAGCACCTGCTGGGGCATGTGGCAGCCCTGACACCACTGGCCGAACGCTTCCCCTTCGGTCTCGCGGGCCAGCGCCTGCACCACCTTGTAGTAGGGGTGGGAGTTGCCCATCAGCCTGTGGTTGCTCTCGCTCCAGTCCTTGAAGGCCTGTTGGTGGCAGTTCTGGCAGGAGGCGGAGTTGAGCCACTCTTTCGGGTGAGTGGTCGGCGCCTTGGCGGGATCTGTGCGCGGGGCATCGAGTCGCAGCCAGTTGGCAAGATAGGGGAGGTTGCCGTCCGCCGTCACGAAGGCGTGCAGATCCTCCATCATCGCCTGCACCTCGGGTTGGGGCTTGGCGGGATCCACCACTGCCGCGCCATCTCGGGTGTCGTGGCCCATGCCGCCCTGGGTTTGCTGAGTCATGCGCAGGTATTCGCCGACAAAGTCCCCCGCCACCATGTTGGCGAGGTTGGCGTGGCCGTTGATGGCGTTGTCGCCGCTCTTCTGGCGATGGGCCGCCATCAGGTGGCGGTTGGTGAAGTTGAAGCCGTCCAGATGGCAGGAGTTGCAGCTCATCCAGTTGTCCCCGGCCATGGGGAAGCGGCTGTTGGCGGCGGTATTACCCAGGTTGAACAACCGCTCGCCGCGCTTGAGAGGCTCGGGGCGGGGATCCGTCTCCACCAGTTTGGCGAAGTGGGGCACATCCACGGTGACCCGGGCGAAGGGGCCGCTGCCGCCGCTATTGAGACGGGTGAGGTCCTGCCCCATGACGTTGTGCACCAGAATGTGGTCGCCATCGATCAGCAAGTCCCGAGGATTCTGGCCCGGCAGGTGGCGAAGCAGCTGGGTCGCCTTGGCACCCCCCTGGAACTTCTTGCGTCTGTGGCGGTTGCTGTTCTGCTTGCCGCTGCGCGAGAGGTCGAACACCAGCAAGTCCTCGGAGCCCGCCAGGGTCAGATAGACACGCTTGCCGTCGGCGGCGAAGCGCGCCGCGAACGGGTTGGAAACGATCTGGCTGCGGTTGCCGACGTTTGGCAGGTTGATCTGCAAAAAGAGCTGCTTTCTTTCATCTACCCGCTCTTTCTCCTCATCGAGATCGATGATGGAGACCGCCGGGAAGACGGTGCTCTGAAACTGGAAGGAGTGGTCGAAACTCCACAGCACATGGGGCAGCCAGGCTTCGCTGCCATCGGGGGAGAGGGCGATGCCATCGAGCAGGCGCGGCAAGCCCTGGGAGTCGCTTGGTGTGGCGCTGTGGGTCTCGGCCAGGGTGATGAGGCTGGGTTTGGGCAGGGTCGCGCCTTTGGCGCCCTTCTCAAGCCTGGCGAGATCATAGATGGCGAGCTGGCCCGTCATGGCGTGGGTGAGCAGCAGGTGATCGTCGTCCGTCAGGGCCAGCCCGCGCGGGGTCTCGGCAGTTTCTGCATCCAGCTGGAGCTTGCCCGAGCTGTCGTAGGCGTGCAGGCGAGCTGATTCGAACAGCGTGACCCAGAACCAGCGCCGCTTGGGATCGAAGATGACCCCATAGGGTCTATGGCCGGTGGGGATCGCCTTTTCCAGGTCGAGATCTTCGTCCAGCAGCAGCAGGCGATCGCCGCTGTAGTCGGTGACCAGCAGGGTGCCGTCATCGGCACGGGCCAGCTGGCGCAGATCCCCCCCCAGTTGCGCCTCTTTTATTCCCTTGCCGCTGTCTCGCTCGAGCAGGGTGACCGAGCCGGCGCCCTGGTTGGCCACCAGCAGGCGAGGGGCGTCGCCCTCGTCATAGGCTAGCATGGCCGTGCCCATCTCCTGGGCGCTGGCAAGGGGGCTACCCAGCAGCATGGAGAGGGCGAGTAGGCAGGAGAAGAGCAGCTTCAGCATAGGATCAGGCACGCCATTTCAAGATGGTCCAGCGCCAGGCGTGGCGTAGCACCAGGGGCGTCAACGCTAGCGCGCTCAGCCAGTGGGCCCAGCTGGCGAGGTTGCCCAGGCTGTCCCCCGGGGTGCCGTGCAGCACCAGCAACAGGCCGCTGGCGAGACAAACCAGCAGCAAGGCTTCGATGATGCGGCCCGTGGTGCGCAGAAAGGGTTTGCGGCTCTTGTTCAGCAGGCTGCGATGGGAGAGCCAGAAGGCGCCAAACAGCAGGGGAAACAGGGAGAGGGAGAGCATCACATGGAGAAACAGGTTCCAGCGTGCCAGGGACCAGACCGGGGTCAGTGGCTCCCACAGCAGCAGGCCGGAGAAGAACATCAGGTAGAGGGAGCCCTCGGCGGCCTGATGGTGATAGGCCAGCCATTGCCAGAGGTGTCGCGGTGAGAGGGAAAGGCTTGTCATAGGTGCTCCAGCACCCGGGCGGTTCGGCCCGGGGCGAGCAAGTTTACAATGGGGTAAGGGTAATGAAAAGAGTTATCAATTCGGCTGTTGATGAATAGATCCTGAATGAAATCAGGGCTGGGTCACTTGTGATCAGCCAGCCGCTCCGTGATGGCGTAGATGAGTGCGGCGGTGGAGAAGGCGAGGAAGACGATGACAGACCACTTCATCTCTGTCTCGTTGCCGATGCCATCGTCCAGGAAGGCCTTGAGCACCTCGATCCCGGCTATGGTCACCAGGGAGTTGATGACGATGAGTTTGAGGGAGGCGAAGTTGATCTTGTGGAGCCAGTTGTCCCCCAGGGCCGCCCGCTGCTCCGGGGTCTTGATGAATTGCACGTAGCCGCACAGGGCCACCAGGATCAGCATCTGGGCCACCAGCACGAAGTCCACCAGGGTGAGCACCCCGGTGATGAGATCCAGATAGTGGATCTCGATGATGTCGCGGCTCAGCACATAGAGCTGCATGGCGAACTTCACCATCAAGAGGGCGACGCAAACCAGGATGCAGACATAGAAGGGAAACATCATCAGCCGGCTGCCGTTGAGCATTAAGTTGAAGCGGCGCATGGGGACTCCATTGAGAGGGAAGCGATTGGCAGCAAGAATATCTGGAAAGAGGGGGGCGGGAAAGCGCCATGGCGCTCCCCGCCCGTTCAGAGGGGGAAGGGGGGCAGATCTCGAAACAGCCGCTGCAGCCCCTCGCCCCAGGCCTTGCGCAGGGCCTGGAAGTGGGGATTCTGCTCTGTGATGCGGTGCAGCTGTGCCGCCGAGAAGCTCCCTTCGGAATAGACGAGCGCATCCAGGGGCAAGCCCACCGAGAGGTTGCTGCGCAGGGTCGAGTCGATGGAGATGAGGGCGCACTGCATGGCGGTCTGGAGCGGCGTCTCATGGTGGATGATGCGGTCGATGATGGGCTTGCCGTACTTGCTCTCACCAATCTGGAAGTAGGGGGTGTCGACGCTTGCCTCGATGAAGTTGCCCTCCGGATAGATGTGGAACAGGCGGTGGCGCTCCCCCCGGATCTGCCCCCCCAGCAGTATGTTGCAGCCGAAGTTGACATGGCCCTGCTGCTGGCCCCCATCCCGGCTGATGACGGTGCGTATGGTCTGGCCGATGAGGGCCGCGACCTCGTAGAGGCTGGGGAGGGCAAGGAGCTCCTGCCCTTCCGTCAGCAGGCTGATGACGCTCTGGGTAGTGGCGAGATTGCCGGCGCTTTGCAGCACCAGCACCCTGTCCTCCCGGTTGAAGAGGTGCAGTTTGCGGAAGGTGGCGATGTGATCCACCCCCGCATTGGTGCGCGAGTCGGAGGCAAACACCATGCCGTCTTGCAGGCACATGGCGACGCAGTAGGTCATGAGACTCTCCCGGCCTTCATTGCTGCTGCCCATCCAGGCGAGTGACCCGCGCCTGGCTCTGCAACTGTTCACAGCCGCCGCCGTAGCGCACCCCGCGCACCGGGCAGGCATCCAGGTAATCCATGCCGACCGCAAGCTTGAGGTGCTCGTTGGCGGAGCAGGTGAGGTTGGTGACATCGAAGGTGTGCCAGCGTTCCTCGATCCACACCTCGGCCCAGGCGTGCATCGCCACGTGGCTGCTGTCCTGGCTGTAGAGGTAACCGCTCACGTACCGCGCCGGCAGACCGACATGGCGGCAGCAGGTGAGGAACACATGGGTGTGGTCCTGACAGACGCCGCTGCCCGAGGCGAGGGCCTCGTCGGCGCTGAAGGTGGCGTCCGTGCTGCCGGGCTGATAGGGCATCAGCACCAGGATGCGTGCCATCAGGCTCTGCAAGTCGGCCAGGGTGGGCTCCTCTGGCAGACAGGCCTTCGCGAGATCCCGCAGGGCTGGGGTCGGACTGGTGAGGGCGGTGGGCCTCAGGTAGCTCAGGGGGGAGATGAGGGAGTGCTCCTCATCGTCCTGAGCGTCGTCGCAGATCTCCACCTCGCCACGGGCGCGGATGAGGATCCCCTCGTGGGGGGACTCCAGGCTCAGCACGTGCAGTATGTTGCCGTAACCGTCTGTGGTGCAGGTGGCTTCGCCCGGCAGCTCCAGCTGCCAGGAGAGGATCTGCTGGCGGGCGGTGCTGTGGGGCGTCAGACGCAGGTACTGGGTGCTGCGGCGCACCACGTCGGCATAGTGGTAGCGGGTCTGGTGATCGATGATGAGTCTCATAATACCTCCAGGTAGGCGGCGTGGATGCTCTGGCCGATGGCGCCGATGTCGCCGAGGAAATTGCTCAGATACGCCTGCATGCCGAGGGCAAAGACATCGTCGATGGTGCCATAGGTCAGATGGGCGTTGAGTATGGTGGTGAGACGCCGGGGCGTCTGCCCGGCGTTGCCCTCGATCTGGGCCAGGATGTGCTCCATCTCGTCGAGGCAGGCGCGCAGGGAGCGCGGCACTTCGTTGCGCAGGATCAGCAGCTCGGCGATGGAGGCGTGGGAGAGCGTCTTGTAGAGGGTCTGGTGCGCCTCGTAGGCCCCCACCGAGCGCAGCAGGGCGTTCCAGCGGTAGAACTCGCGCACGCTGTCTTCATCTTCCCGGATCACCTGGTACTTGACGGTGAGGATGCGCGCCGTGTTGTCGGCCCGCTCGATGAAGGTGCCAAGGCGCAGGAACCAGAGTACGTCCCCCCGCATGATGGTGCCGTAGGTGGCGCCGCGGAACTGGTGGGAGCGCTCCTTGATCCAGTCGAAGAACTCCTGGGCCTGGCCGCTGGAGAGCCCCGCCTTGCGGCGCCGGCGTATCTCTATCCAGGCGGCGTTGATGCTCTCCCACACTTCTCCCGGGATCTTGCCCCGCACCCCGTGGGCATTGTCCCTGGCCATGCGCAGACAACTGAAGATGCTGACCGGGTTCTCCTCGTCGAAGCAGAAAAATTGCAGCAGGTTCTCCATGTTCACCTGGCCGTAGCGGGCCAGGAAGGGCTCGTGGGTGCCGCTGATGGTGAGGGGGGCCACCAGCTCGCTGTGATCGGCGTCGATGGAGGGCATCAGCGACATGGTCTGGGTGACGTCCAGCATGCGGGCCGTGTTCTCCGCCCGCTCCAGATGGCGGGACATCCAGTAGAGTTCGCTTGCGGTGCGGCTCAGCATGGGTTGCCCTCCATGACCCAGGTGTCCTTGGTGCCGCCGCCCTGGGAGGAGTTGACCACCAGGGAGCCTTCGGTGAGGGCGACCCGGGTCAGGCCGCCCGGCACCAGGCGAAGCTCCTGTCCGGTGAGGACGAAGGGGCGCAGGTCGATGTGGCGGGGGGCGATGCCCGCCTCGACGAAGGTGGGGCAGGTGGAGAGGGAGAGCGTCGGTTGGGCGATGTAGTTGTCGGGCCTGGCCTTGAGCAGCTCGCGAAAACGGGCCAGCTCCTCGCGGCTGGCGCAGGGGCCGATCAGCATGCCGTAGCCGCCGGCGCCATGGACCTCCTTGACCACCAGCTCCTCCAGGTGCGCCAGCACATAGGCCAGGGCATCGGGTTCCCGGCACTGCCAGGTGGGGACGTTGTTGAGGATGGGCTCCTCCCCCAGGTAGAAGCGGATCATCTCCGGCACATAGGGGTAGATGGACTTGTCATCGGCCACCCCGGTGCCGATGGCATTGGCCAACACCACGCCGCCGGCGCGGTAGACAGAGAGCAGGCCCGGCACACCGATGAGAGAGTCCGGGTTGAAGGCGAGGGGGTCCAGGTAGTCGTCGTCGATGCGGCGATAGATGACATCCACCCGTTTCAGCCCGGTGGTGGTGCGCATCAGCACCTGACCATCCTTGACCACCAGATCCGCGCTCTCCACCAGCTCCACCCCCATCTGCTGGGCGAGGAAGCTGTGCTCGAAGTAGGCGCTGTTGAAGCGGCCCGGGGTCATCACCACCACGCAGGGGTTGTCCACGGGGCTGCTCTCGCGCAGGGTCTGCAGCAAGAGGGCCGGGTAGCGCTCCACCGGCGCTATGGGCTGGTTGTGAAACAGCTCGGGGAAGAGGCGCATCATCATCTTGCGGTTCTCCAGCATGTAGGAGACCCCGGAGGGGGTACGCAGGTTGTCCTCCAGCACGTAGTAGTCACCGTCGCTGTTGCGGATGATGTCGACCCCTGTGATGTGGACATAGGTGTTGCGGTGCAGGTCGACCCCCTGCATACAGGGCTGGTACTGGGCATTGGTGAGGATCTGGGCGGCCGGGATCACCCCCGCCTTCAGGATGCGCTGATCGTGATAGATGTCGTGCAGGAAGGCGTTGAGGGCGGTGACGCGCTGGCGGATCCCCTTGTCCAGATGCTGCCACTCCTGGGCGGGAATGATGCGGGGAATGCTGTCGAACGGGATGAGGCGCTCGGCGCCGTCCCCATCCCCATAGACGTTGAAGGTGATGCCGACCCGGTGAAACAGCAGATCGGCCTCCTCACGCTTGCGTTCTATGCTCTTCTCGTCGGTTTGGTGCAGCCACGCCAGATAGGCGTGGTAGTGATCGCGAAACTGGTTGTTGGCGAGCAACATCTCGTCGTAGCAACCGGGTCCGGGCGGCTTGATGGGTAGCATAGGCAACTCCTTGTGACGTCCCTGAGGTCAGGAATTGCAAGGGCTGTGCCAGTCAATTGAGTCGCTATGAAGGCCGGTATCAGTAATTTTCTGCTGATAAATCATATGGATGATTATTCTGTCAGCATGGGGCAAAAGGCGCCGCACCAGACTGGTACCCCATAGAGGGTAGCCCTGCGCCATCTTGTGGCAGTGCCTCCAGGCGCGATGAGGAGAGACAGGCAAGGAGGGGAGGCAATGCTGCTTCGCTCTGCCCCGCGCTGGGGCAGAGGAAATGAAAAAGCCCAGTCTTGAGACTGGGCTTTAGAAGATGGCTCCCTCGACAGGACTTGAACCTGTGACATACGGATTAACAGTCCGCCGTTCTACCGACTGAACTACGAGGGAATTGGCTCCTCCTACTGGACTTGAACCAGTGACATACGGATTAACAGTCCGCCGTTCTACCGACTGAACTAAGGAGGAATTGCCTGTCTCGTCGAGACGCAGCGGATATTAATGATCCCCCGGACGGGTGTCAACCCGCCATTCCACGGAAAAAGAGCTTTTTGGCCCGTTTGCCCAAAACTTGGTCGCTGTGGACTATTTTCAGCACAATCAGCAGCTTGAGATACCTCTGCCTGCGGTTGCGGTTGATCAGGCCGTGAGAGGGGGCGCCCGGGTTGCCTTGCTGGGGCGCGGCAATGGATGGTCCGACATTGATGGTGATTGGCGAGAAAATCGATGAGGTACCGCCTGTCGATGGTGTTGCATCTGTGATGATAAGGGGTATCGACGCGCTGCAGATTGGCGATGACAAGATATCTGGAGGGATGGGGTTAAAATCGGCGATATGCGGTCTATCGATGACAATAATGCGGGGTAATGGCCATTTCTTGATCCTGCCCATCGAATTATCGGGCCGGCTCAGGTATGGTTGCTCTGGATACCATCGCCGCGTCGACAGCTCTGCCGGCCCTTGATGATGATCGGGTGCCGGTTCACCCCGGCCTTTGTCTCCCTCTTCTGGTATTACCCTAGACATGCACAATCAAGCTTCCTTACAAGGCGTGAAGCTGGCTATCGCATTGCGCCAATCCTGCATCGACGAACCCTACAGCGTGCCGCGTTTCGGCCGTGACCTCATCGCCGGCATCACGGTCGGCATCATCGCGATTCCGCTGGCCATGGCGCTGGCCATCGCCAGCGGGGTGCCGCCCCAGCATGGCCTTTACACCGCCATCATCGCCGGCATCGTTATCGCCGTGACGGGGGGCTCGCGCTTCTCGATTTCTGGCCCCACTGCCGCCTTCGTGGTGATCCTCTATCCGGTGGCCCAGCAATTCGGGGTGGGGGGCCTCTTGATGGCAACCCTTATCTCCGGCTTCTTCCTAGTGGCCATGGGGATGGCACGCCTCGGCCGTCTCATCGAATACATTCCGCCCTCGGTAACGCTTGGCTTTACGGGCGGGATCGCCATCGTGATCGCCACCTTGCAGATCAAGGACTTCTTCGGCCTGCACGTTCCCGAGATGCCGGAAACCTATGTCGGCAAGGTGCAAGCGCTGGCCCATGCCCTGCCCAGCTGGCAGTGGGGTGATACCCTGGTGGGGGTGGCCACCCTGGCGGTGCTGCTGCTCTGGCCCAGATTGCGGCTGCCAGTGCCGGGTCACCTGCCGGCCGTGCTGGTGGGTGTCGGCCTGGCTTTCGGTCTGCACCAGTTCGGGGTGGACGTGGCCACTATCGGCAGCAAGTTCAGCTATACCCTGGCCGATGGCACCCAGGGCATGGGGATCCCCCCCATAGCCCCGAGCCTGGTGATGCCCTGGGCCCTGCCCGGGCCGGACGGTGCTCCGGTGGAGTGGAATCTCGCCGCCATCGAGCGGCTGCTGCCCGCCGCCTTCTCCATGGCCATGCTGGGAGCCATCGAATCTCTGCTCTGCGCCGTGGTGCTGGACGGTATGACGGGGCGCAAGCACAGCTCCAACGGCGAGCTGGTGGGGCAGGGGCTTGGCAACATACTCGCCCCCTTCTTCGGCGGTATCACGGCGACGGCCGCCATCGCCCGCTCCGCCGCCAACGTGCGGGCCGGGGCCACCTCGCCCATCTCTGGCATAGTCCATGCGCTGGTGGTGCTGGCCGCCATCCTGGTGCTGGCCCCCTGGCTCTCCTGGCTGCCGCTCTCCGCCATGGCCGCCTTGCTGCTGCTGGTGGCCTGGAACATGAGCGAGGCCCACAAGGTGGTGGATCTGGTGCGCCGGGCGCCCCGCTCGGATGTGCTGGTGCTGCTGGTCTGCCTGTCGCTGACCGTCATCTTCGACATGGTCATCGCCATCACCTTCGGGGTGATCCTGGCGTCCTTGCTGTTCATGCGCGAGATCGCCAAAATGACCAAGCTGCACAATCTGGCGGAGCACGGGCGCTATGCCAGCGAGGTGCCGGCGCAGACCCTGCTCTACAAGATCAACGGTCCCCTGTTCTTTGCGGCGGCGGAGCGGGTCTTTGACGAGTTGCTGGCCCAGGTGGGGGAGCACAAGGCGCTGATCCTGCAGATGGAGGCCGTCTCCATCCTGGACGCCGGCGGGCTCTCTGCCTTCCAGCAATTTACCAGGCGCATGGCCAAGTCGGGCGTCCAGCTGAAGGTGGCCGAGCTGCAGTTCCAGCCCCTCAAGACCCTGGCGCGGGCCAAGGTGCGTCCTGTCCCGGGTGAGCTGGAGTTCTACGGCTCGCTGGAGGAAGCCATCAGAGGGGAACATTTGCACGAAGCGGTTGAAAATTGACGTAAAGGGATAGGAAACGGCATCTTTTTGGTCATTTGGTTCGCAAATTGAGCAATCGATGGCAAAAGATGAAAAATGAGATTGACCGGTCCTCTCCTATCCCTTACATTACGCCCCGTTCCGGCGCAGCAGCGCAACGAACCCGTGTTGGCTGAACACGTTAAGCAGCAGACCAAAATTTGGTGAGGTGTCCGAGTGGCTGAAGGAGCACGCCTGGAAAGTGTGTATACGGCAACGTATCGAGGGTTCGAATCCCTCCCTCACCGCCAAATTAGAAAAACCGACCTCAGGGTCGGTTTTTTGCTTTATCCGGTGACGGACGGCTCGGTTCGAGCCCTGGTTCGACAGGCGGGAAGGATAACCTGCCTGGACAGCCGCAGGGCGAGCGCCAGGAATGGCGCGAGTCAATCCCGACCCTCCGCCAACTTGAAAGCCCGACCTGATGGTCGGGCTTTTTGCTTTTGGGAACCTAATCTCCCCAAGTGCTGCGAAGAGTGGCCGATCCTTGCCGGAGGAGCATGAGGTTACTTGGCGGCTCCTACGCCGTAAGCCCCACAGGCGTGTCATCTCCCCGATCCTCTCTCTCCCCTTCGGAGGACTGTACCCGGTTTATCAACCGGGGTAGCTGTTTGTCCCCAGCCCCACCGGCGTGCTGGCGGGACTTTTCTATTGCCCTATCCCTGCCCTATCAGAAGATCACCCCGACCAGTCTGTCGAGTAATGCTTCGAAGGAGAACAGGGTGAGGAGCAGGGGCAGGAAGGGCACCACAGTCGCGAATACCAGTTGCAGGAACATGTCCCGGCTAAATGGCATGGGCCTGATCTCCTTGATGACGGCATAGGCATTGCCGAAATCGGCGAGGGACTGGATATCCGAGGCACCGAGCAGGGATTCCCCGTCCCGGTCTGCCGTGCGCAGCCAGCGGTGTTCGAAGTTGCGGCTGTATTCGGCGGCGAGGGCACCGTATTCCCGCAGTCCCATACGCTTGGCCGCCAGAATATGGGGGGTGAAGACCGTCAGGGGCGCCAGCACCAGCAGCAATCCAAAGCCGGCTAGCAGGATGATCTCCGGCTTGTAGGCGGTCAGCACGGCGGCGTCATAGAAGATCCGGTTGGCGATAAAACCGGCCAGCTGGGCACCCAGTGCGGTCAGCAGCGGTGAGTAGGCGTAGGCCGATCCCCCGAGAAAGCCTAGGCCGCAGTTGCGATCGGGATGGGTCGGCATGAGAGCGAGGGGGATCCGGGAAACCTGCCAGAGGAAGCGTGCCCAGATCAGAAGCCGGTAGAGCCAGCGCAGGAGCAGGAACTGGATAATGGGATTACTCACCCAGAAGAACCAGAAGCCGGGTAAGGTAAGGGTCGCATGACCCTCATTGAAGGTGGCGTACCAGGTTGAAGATTCCAGGGTGAAGGTGCTGGTCCGGATAAAATACCCCATCGAGAAGACGCACAGGATGAGCCCGACCTCTGCGGGGATCGAGTTTCGCCAGCTCATGGCACTGCGGATGGCGTCATGAAAACGTGGCAAGGAGAGCGGCGAGATCAACCCTCGCTCGACAAACTGGCTGACGATACCCCGGATGCGTTGATGGACGATCAGTTCGGCGAACACCAGCAAAGAGACGCAGATGAGAAAGCGGACATGGGTTTCTATGTCCAGTAGAAAGGGCACGGCCACCCCTTTAAGCAGGCTCCCTTCCCAGCCGCACAGCAGCAACAGGGGCAACCAGCAGATCCCGCAGAGAATAAGGATCCTGCGCCTGATATGCACCTCTATATCGCCAAGGTGAGCCCGGCTCCACAGCTGATAGAGCGGCCCTCCCAGGATCAGGGAGAAGTTGCCTGGATCGGACAGAGGAGGCGTGAGGGGATCGGGCGAAGTGACAGGCCTGTGATGCGACATGATGGGACCACCTTGGTGTGCGATGAAAGCGCCATCCAGCCGGTACTGGCTCGCCTTGCCACCGAGGTGGAGGGCGAGGGCGCTGCGGGCCGGGATCTGAGCTTGGTGTCATGAGTGCACCATGACGAGTCCTCTGAACTCAGCCTCTGTGGTGGCTGAAAACCCCATATGTAAAAGGATTGGCAGAGGAAAGTCATTGTCGCGATGGCGGGTTCCATCTCAGTACCCTTGAGCAAGCCCCATGGCTATAGGTATAGCGTTTGCCATGGACTGGTGACGTGATCAACCTACGACAATTTCACTCTTGAGGGCTCTCCAGCGTTCTCGATGATGGCCAGCACAATCCCTTGCCTCAGGGTTGCGTCATGCCAGAGAAAGCAGGGGCTGTTGTTGGCGAGATTGTGCTGAAAAGAGCCGTGCATTCATCGTTGATGGCAGTATCACATGCTGGTGTGGGCAATTTTTTGCCGCAGTAATGGTGTTAAATGCTGTAATTGCAATAAATGCCAGCAATAGACTCTTTATGCGCAAGGTGTTGCGGTGTGGTGATGCTCAACTGGGCATAAAATAGGTTCAAGTTGTTGTTTTATAGCTAAATAATGAATTGGCATGGTCACTGCTAATGGTTTCGGTTGAGTGTCATTACCGTTCAACCCATCAGGAGCAAACTCATGCCAACTCCATGTTATATCAGCATCGAAGGTAAAACCCAGGGCAACATCACCGCCGGTGCCTTCACCTCCGACTCCGTCGGCAACATCTTCGTGCAGGGTCACGAAGACGAGATGCTGGTCCAAGAGTTCCAGCACGTCGTTACCGTGCCGACCGATCCGCAATCCGGTCAGCCCGCCGGCCAGCGTGTCCACAAGCCGTTCAAGTTCACCGTGGCCCTGAACAAGGCCGTGCCGCTGATGTACAACTCCCTGGCCTCCGGCGAGATGCTGCCGAAAGTGACCTTGAAGTGGTACCGCACCTCGGTGGAGGGCAAGCAGGAGCACTTCTTCTCTACCGTGCTGACCGATGCCACCATCGTCGACATCGACTGCCAGATGCCTCACTGCCAAGATCCGGCCAACGCCGATTTCACTCAGCTGATCCAGGTCTCCCTAGCCTATCGCAAGATTGACTGGGAACACACCGTAGCCGGTACCTCGGGTGCCGACGACTGGCGTGCCCCGATCGAGGCTTGATGCCGTGAGGGAGCGCTCGATCGGGGGCTCCCTTTTCTGAATCAGACAGGGAGGCTGCATGCCAAAAGAATCCTTCTATCCCGATACCAACGAACCGCACATTCACCTGCACAGAGGGGGGGCTACCTTCACCGACATTGGCCACAACCATAGAACTCTGGTTCGGGGATCCCTGGTGTACCGCGGAACCCAGCAGGAGGTGATCGCCGATCTGCAAAGTCGTGGTGATGCCCGCAGTCTCCAGATGGCGCAATACATCCAGGCCTATCTGGCGTGATCTCGAAGGCCGGGATACCGGCCTGCTTGTGATGTCCACTCAATAACGCCCGTCCGTTTTTCTCCTGCTTGTTTGCCCTGGTGAGCGAGCACAAGAAAGATCACGACTGACGATCCGACCGCGCGCCTCATGGGCGTGCGGTAGCCATGGCGGCGAGAAAGTGGCGGCTATGGTGGATCTCTTATCCACCTCAGGTTGCCCGGCAGGCTTGCGGGGCTGGGCTGATAGCAGAGGCGTGCCGATGGCAGACAGCACAGGTTTACAATTTACCGTCAAGGTGGGGACGCTGCCCGAGAGCACCTTGGTGGTGGCCGAGTTTGCGCTGGACGAGGGGTTGAACCGACCGTTCAATCTGCGCCTGGAGCTGGCGAGCAGCCAGCCCGACATCGACTTTGGCGCCGTGCTGGACCAGCCGTGCGAGCTGCTGGTGTGGTACAACGGCGAGCTGCAGCGCCGGGTGTGTGGGGTGGTGAGCGACTTTGCGCAGGGTGACAGCGGTTTTCGCCGTACCCGCTACCAGCTGTTGGTACAGCCTGCCCTGTGGCGGCTGTCACTTCGCCAGAACTCCCGCATCTTCCAGGCGCAAAAGCCTGACGAAATTCTCTCCATCTTGTTGCAAGAGCATGGCATCACCGACTACGCCTTTGCGCTCAAGAACGAGCATGCCAAGCGGGAGTACTGCGTTCAGTATCGCGAGTCCGACCTCGACTTCGTGAACCGCCTCGCCGCCGAAGAGGGGATGTTCTACTTCCACGAGTTTGAAGCGGGCAAGCACCGCATCGTGTTTGCCGACGATGCGGCGGCATTGACTCAAGGCCCCGAGCTCTTCTTCCATCTGGGCAACCGCTCGCTGGAACAAGGCCCTCATGTACGTCAGTTCCACTACCGGGAAGCGGTACGCCCCTCGGATGTGGAGCTGAAAGACTACAGCTTCAAGACCCCGGCCTACGGTCTCTCCCACAAGAAGGTGGGGGTGGAGCTGACCCACCAGCGTGATACCTATCAGCACTTCGACTATCCGGGCCGCTACAAGCTGGACCCGAGCGGCAAGGCCTTTGCCCAGCATCGACTCGATGCCCTGCGCAACGACGTCGTCACCGGCAGTGGCAAGTCCAACTGCGCGGCCCTGCTGCCGGGCCAGACTTTCGCTCTCACCGAGCACCCTAACGGCAGCCTGAATACTGATTGGCAAGTGGTGCGCATCAGCCACACCGGCGAACAGCCGCAGGCGCTGGAAGAGGAGGGGGGGAGCGGGCCCACCGTCTACCACAACGAATTCGGGGTGGTGAAAGCGAGCACCACCTGGCGTGCGCGCATCGGCAGCTCCGAGGCCCCTCACAAACCGATGGTGGATGGCCCGCAAATCGCCATGGTGGTCGGCCCCGACGGGGAGGAGATTTACTGCGATGAGCACGGCCGGGTGAAGCTGCAATTCCCGTGGGACCGCTACGGCTCGAGCAACGACCAGAGTTCCTGCTGGGTGCGGGTGAGCCAGGGGTGGGCGGGCGGCCAATACGGCATGATGGCCATCCCACGCATCGGTCACGAGGTCATCGTGAGCTTTCTGGAAGGGGACCCCGACCAGCCCATTGTGACCGGCCGCACCTACCACGCCACCAACCGGCCGCCGTACGAGCTGCCGGCCAACAAGACCCGCACCGTGCTGCGCACCGAAACCCACCAGGGTGAGGGGTTCAATGAGCTGCGCTTTGAAGACCAGGCTGGCAAGGAAGAGATCTACATCCACGGTCAGAAAGACCTGAACCTGCTGATAGAGAACGATGCCGCCTGGCATATCAAACATGACGAGCATAGGGACATCGACAATGAGCGGGTTACTCGCATCAGAAAGGTGCCGGGAAAGGAGGGGGCCCCACCGAGCCTGGGCAATGACCACCTGACGGTGGAGGGCGAAAAACGCGACCAGATCAAGGGCGATTATTCGCTGACCGTGGATGCGTCTATGCACCAGAAACTCGGTCAGAGCTGGCTCACCCAGGCGGGGCAGGAAGTGCACGTCAAGGCCGGTGCCAAGGTGGTGCTGGAAGCGGGTTCTGAGATTACCGTCAAGGTCGGCGGTTGCTTCATCAAGGTTGATGGCGGCGGTGTCACCCTAGTCGGCCCTACCATCAAGATGAACTCGGGTGGTAATGCAGGCTCTGGATCCGGTTGGGCCGGAAAGATACCCAAGAATATGGAGGGCTTGCTGGACAGTCCTCACACACGCTGGATGAAGTTTTATCACCTCGACTCCGAGCTGATGCCGCTGGCGGGCACCCCCTACAAGGCCGTATTGAGCGATGGTTCTGTGCGGGAAGGCTCTCTGGATGGTGAAGGCATGGCGTTGCTCGAGGATGTGCCTGCTGGCACCGCTTCAGTGACCTATGACCTGGAGGACAACTTTGTCGACTTGCCCCGTGAACCCATCTCGGCCCTCTCCGGTTATCTCGACAGTCTGAGCGACGAGGGCTGATATGTTCGGTAACGACCTGTTTGAACGGCTTTATGACCACCTGGATCAGGCTGTGTCCGGCGGGGCTGCCTATGTCAGGCAAAGCGCCGAAGCCGTAAAGAAGGGGGTTTCCTCCAGCCTGCAGTGGATTTGGGAGGCCCTGCAGGGGGATTTCAACCCCAACCAAAGTGCAGGACAAATCGCCGCCAATGCGGTTCTGGGTCTTATTCCGGTCGTCGATCAGGTGCTGGATTGTCGCGATCTGATTGCCAATGCCCGGGATATTTCCCGTGATCCCAAGCAGCCGGATAAGTGGGTTTTTCTGAGCTTTACCCTGATTGGCCTGATCCCGTCGCTGGGCTCAGCCCTCAAGGGGGTGTTGAAGATCATCTTCCTGTTTGTCCGCAAGGCGGGTGGGGATGCCAGCAAGGCGATCAGACCCGCAATGGCGCCCGTGCTGACGTTTCTCAGTGATCCCAAGGTCAAGAAAGTGCTGGGTATCACGCGCCTCGACAAGGTGCTGAAAGAATTTGCTGGCCAGGTCCGTGGGTTGAGAGGACAGATTGCGGTCAGCGTGCTGCTGGGTTATCTGAACGATGCCGTCAAGTCGCTGACCAGTTTGATCGGCAAGATAAAGGGGTTGGCTCCTGCTGCAGTCAGGATCTGGCTTGAGCAATCCCAGCGTCTGGTGTTGCAGATGCAGTCACAGGCGGGTCAGATGCTGCCTGTCGCCATGGGGCCCGTGCTCAAATCCCTCGATGAGATAGCCGCGGGATTGGAGAAAGAGGCGGTCAAGCATGCCCCCGGTTACAAGGCCGTGCCCGGTGGTACCGTTATCCACCCGCTGCCGGACGATGTGGTCAAAGTGAACCTCAAGATCCTGAGCCGCTCGAAGAAAGGGATTTATGGTGAGATCATCAGCGACAACTGGATGGCAAATCACAAGTTCGAGAACCTGTTGCCAGAACATCGCCGGGTACGTAGCCTGAATGACAAGCCCAGAGGGCGGGGCATCGATGGTATCTACAAGAACACCAATCCTCCGCCTCCCTACGTGGTGACCGAGACCAAGTTTCGGACGGCAGGGGGGGAGTATATCGACGGGGATGGCACCAAGAGCACCCAGTTGTTGTCGATGACCAAGGGGTCGGGCAAGCAGATGAGCAATTTGTGGATAGGAAGGCGATTACCGGATGAAATAGCAGATAAAAAGCTATTGGCGGATATCAGAAAACAAAAATATGAATCTTGGTTGATGATCGTCGATGAGTCTGGTGAGGTGATTCAGATCACCAAGTTGAATAAGAATGCCGATGCTATCGGTACTATCCCGGTCAAGTAGGAGTAGAGAATGAGTTCGTTTATTGAGCAGCGTCGAGATCCACTATTATCTGAGGATTTCTTCTTGGTTCAGCTAGAAGACTACAAAGAATCGCTCTATTTTGACCAGGAGTGGTGGAGTTGGATAAATGATCCTCACCATGAACGCTGGAGTGACCCAGCAGGATTGCCTACTCGCTCTGGTGCCAGTGCTGGCATGTTTATGGATAATCTTGAACATCTGATCTTGCTTTATTCTGGCGGGGTTTCTCATGAAGAGGTTATTGCTCAGCTAGGCATCGTCACTAAAGAGTTTTTACGCCATAAAAAAGAGTTTCCAGATGAACAGTTTTATTACTGGGAGCAAGATGCCTATCAATATCTGCTCTGGATGTTCTCATTAAGCGTCCTCTATGGCCAGGATGAGATGTTGCCCGAGTTGGTGCGTTATATCAGTAAGAATCCGGAAGGGGACGACGACCCGCTGTGGAGCATACTGTTGGCCCGCTTGGGTTATCCTGGCTTCCCTCGAGGTCCAGAATCCTATATTCCCGAGGTGTATCGCCCCCTATTCGATGCCATCAAGGGAGATGGTGTGAATCCCACCAAGGTTGAGCGTCAGGCGAGCATCAAACAATATCTCAAAGGATGGTACAAGGGGTGTAAAGAGTGCTATTGGCACGACAGGCACAAGGCAAAGCATGCCATCTACTTTGGCTATTGGGCTTTTGAAGCGGCGCTGGTCACCCTGCTTTATGAGCTGGACGACAGTAGCTATCGAGACATGCGTTATTACCCCAAGGATCTGGTCGATTATGCCAGAGCCAATGGTATTGCAGAGAAATGGCAGGCATTGCGAGTAGCCCAACATCCTATTGCCATGCCGGGTTCAGTGGTGGAGCAGGATGGCAACTGGCGCTGCAACCTGACCGATGAGCAGTGGCAGCTTCGCAAAGGGCAGCGCTTACCTTCCCAAACCCATGTAAACAAGGATGACATGTTGTTCTGGGTACAGGAGTAGTCGGCAGTGTATCGATCATGCATTGCCTGCGTGATCGATACATCGCGAACCGAGCATCGTTTTGATGCTGCGGCGGTATTGCTTGGCACCCTTGGCTCTGTATGAAAAAAATCGAGAAAGAAAAGTGAAGGCGATAAAAAAACTATTTCTGCTCCTCTCAGTCATCATCTTGTCACCCCTGTTGATTCCCATGGTCTATGTCGAAAGACGAAGAAAGAAATGGCTTCTATCAATTTTACTATCCCCTCTGCCTGAAGAGATCAGAACCGGCAGATTGAACGCGCTGATGAATACCCATGCCGATGAGCTACAGGGCGGCATTGTGTCAACACTTGTTGAATTCAACTCTGATGAACATTGGGTGTGTCTCAATATTGACTGGCGAGACGTCGAGGAAGTTGAGTTGCAGGGCAACGCATTGGTGGATATTCACGGCATCAAGGAACATTTTATTTTCTCCGAGCCGGGTGAGGATACATCGGTTTGGCGCATATTGGTGCTTTATGACTTATGGCTGCAAGCGCGAGGATATGAAGTCGTGCTTTGGGATATAGATGCAGATCAATATACAGGATTTATTTGTCGAACGGATGTTCTCGATAAACTGTTAAACGAGGGGCGCAAGCTGGGTTTGGCTCTGGTCAAGCTGGATCATGTGAACGAGCAATAAGATTATTGGGCGCCATGGGAATGTCCAGAATAAGGTCTATTTAAAAGTTGATGAGCAATAGAAAATCTATCTGGTTGTAAGAAGGCATTATGTACACAACCACCCTTCCATCTTCATTATCTGCAGATACAAACGATGACATACCGCACATTATGTTTGGTACTGGCGAGCCATTGGCTCGCCGCTTGTACCACTACGACGCCACAGACTGAATCCGATCTCATTCAAGCCGCTCAGCAGGGCCAAGGCAAGGCGCAATATGAGCTGGCCAATCGTTTGGCGGCCAAGCCGGATTATCCCGAGGCGATGCGCTGGATGAAACAGGCGGCCGAGCAGGCGGGCCCCCTGGCGGCAGATGCTGACATGCGGGGCAAAGCTGCGCTGCAGGTGGGGAACTGGTATCAGGCTGGTCTGGGGGAACCGAAGAGTCCCAAGCAGGCCAGTGGCTGGTGGCAACGCTCGGCCAAGTTGGGGAATCCGGATGCCAGTTATCGGCTGGGGATGGAGTGTCGGCAGCAGCACAAGGGCAAGCTGGCCAATGATTGTCTCGACTGGTTCGAGCAGGCGGCCAAGCGTGATCATGCTGGCGCTCAGTTTATCTTGGGGGAGTGGTATGCCAGCCAGCCCGGCGCCGATACAGATGCGGTTCAATGGCTGGAAAAGGCCGCCGAGCAGGGGAATCGTGACGCCCAATATCAGCTCGGCCTGCGCTATGAGCAGGGGAGAGGGGTGAGCAAGCGCCCCGACCTTGCCCTGCGTTGGTACGAAAAAGCAGCCGCCCAACAGCAGCCGGATGCCTTGTTAGCTCTGGCCCGTCAAGCAAATACGACAGAGGCGTTTCCCCTTTATCAGCGTGCCGCCAACGCGGGCTCGCCATCAGCTCAGTTATGGTTGGGACAAACCTACCTGGTGGATAAACAGGTACCACAAGATCTTGCGCTGGGCCGGTACTGGCTGGAGCTGGCCGCAGGCCAGGGCTTCCATGAGGCCGAATATCAGTTGAGCCTGCAGCAGACGGACACGGTTGCACGTGAACATTGGCTGACCCTGGCCGCTGCTGGTGGTATGAGTCAGGCTCAACTTGAGCTGGCAGCCTTGCAGCAGGAGAGGGGAGAGCTGAAGGCGGCTCGCCATAGCCTTTCCCTGGCCGCTGGACAGGGCAATGTGGATGCCCGCTATGCCTATGGTGAGATGTTGCGACTGGGGCTCGGCGGAGAGGTAGACTACAGCCAGGCATTGAAACAGTACCGATTGGCGGCAAACGCCAATCACCGTCAAGCACAATATCGTATGGGGACCATGCGCGAGCAGGGCTGGGGGGCGCCTCGCAATAGATTGCATGCCTATGCATGGTATTTGCTGGCGGCCACGGATGGCAATACAGATGCGACTGCCGCCAGCCGTGAGCTGGAAAAAGGCATGACAGAACAAGAGAAGGGAGCTGGACAGAAGCTGGCGCAGCACTGGTTTGTGACACTGGAAAAAAACAGTCGGCTGGTGCAGCCACACAACGACATTTAGCGTCATGAATGTGGCTGTGGTACCACATATTCAAAGTGAATGAGCGGCATCTTTCCCCTATTCTTCCGGTTCTCTTGTCATTAATCAGTCATGAAGCCGTCATGAAATCCCATTATGGCGGTTTTCTTATATCTCAACAGACATTTTCTGTTACAGAATCTGCCTTGAAATAGGTTGTTGATAGACCTTTCTCATGGTGTGAAGTTCACTCGTCAACATGGATAAATATCGGATTTATCCTACGTAAATAATTGTTTTTTTCTGATGTGTCCTTGTTTTTTTACAACGTAGCGCAAAGTGGAATGTAACTCTAAGTAATTGTTTTTATTGATTTTTATTATTTATATTTGTTTTTATGATTCATCTTAAATAATTTTTTGTTGACTCTGTTATATTTGTAAATATACCATTCGTCGCAAATGGCTCTCTAGCCAACATAAAGAGTAGAGACGTTATCTGGTTGTATTAAGTAACAAGATGCATACTGTATTTTCGATTGCCAAGCTTCGCCTTGCCATATATCTAGAATACATCGTCGGTTGATGTTTTTTGTCAGGATCCCTGCCGATCCCGTCAACTGTCATTTTTTACAGTTGCTGACATAGGCATTGGCTATAAGCTTTGGGGTCTTCATGGATCCTTAACTTGGTATTTAGAGCATGGGAAAAGGAATTGATGGCGCTACTGTTGCGCCCAAAGAGCGTATCAATATCAAATATGTGCCGGCAACCGGTGGTCAACAGGCGGAAATAGAGCTTCCGTTGACCATGATGGTGGTTGGCAATATGAAAGGACGTATGGAAGAGACCCCCATTGAGGAGCGTCAAACCGTCTCCATCGACAAGAATAATTTTTCCTCTGTCATGAAAGAATCTGCACTGGAACTGACGTTTTCCGTTCCCAACCGCTTGGAAGAAAACAGCCAGGACGAGTTGCCTGTGTCGATCAAGATCCAGTTTCTGGAAGACTTCACCCCCGACAGCGTGGCCCAGCAAGTGCCCGAGCTGCGCAAACTTTTGGAACTGCGTGAGGCCCTGGTTGCCCTGAAAGGACCGCTTGGCAATATCCCGTCCTTCCGCAATCGTTTGCAGGATCTGCTGTCCAGTGACGAGGCTCGCGAGCAACTGCTCAAGGAGCTGGATCTGATTAAGCCTGCGCAGTGACCGCAGATTAATTGACTGACTGACTGATAAGGAAAAAATATGTCTCTGGTCGAAGAACAGGTTCAAGCGGGGGCGAGTGCGGCCTCCTCGTCCCTGCTGGACGAAATCATGGCGCAGGCTCGTATCACTCCGGTGGACGAGGGCTACAGCGTCGCCAAGCAGGGCGTTGCTGCCCTGATCGCCAACATTCTGGACAGCGGTGCCACCAGCGATCCGGTCAACAAGGCGCTGGTGGACAGCATGATTGTCGAGCTCGACAAGAAGCTCAGCAAGCAGATGGACGTCATCCTGCACGCCAAGGAACTGCAGGAGATGGAGTCTTCGTGGCGCTCCCTCAAACTGTTGGTGGATCGCACCGATTTTCGCGAGAACATCAAGATCCAAGTGCTCCATGCCACCAAGGAAGAGCTGCTGGAGGATTTCGAGTTTTCACCCGAAATCACTCAGTCCGGCCTCTACAAACATGTCTATTCCAGCGGTTATGGTCAGTTTGGTGGCCAACCGGTGGGGGCTGTGATCGGCGACTATGCCTTCACCCACAGCGCACCTGACATCAAGCTGATGCAGTATGTCAGTGCGGTGGGGGCCATGGCCCACGCGCCTTTCATCTCCTCAGTCGCACCGGCCTTCTTCGGCGTAGACAGTTTTACCGACCTGCCGTCCATCAAGGATCTCAAATCGGTGTTCGAAGGCCCGTCCTACACCAAGTGGCGCTTGCTGCGTGAATCGGAAGATGCCCGCTATCTGGGGCTGACCGCACCGCGTTTCCTGGCCCGTCTGCCCTACGATCCGACCGAAAATCCCATCAAGGGTTTCAACTATCAAGAAGACATCAGCTCGGATCATGACCACTACCTGTGGGGCAATACCGCCTATCTGATGGGTACCTCCCTGACCGACAGCTTCGCCAAGTATCGCTGGTGCCCGAACATCATCGGCCCGCAAAGCGGCGGTGCCATCCACGATCTGCCGGTGCATGTCTATGAAGCCATGGGTCAGTTGCAGGCGAAGATCCCGACCGAGGTGCTGATCACCGACCGTCGCGAGTACGAGCTGTCGGAAGAGGGTTTCATCACTCTGACCATGCGCAAGGACAGCGACAACGCCGCCTTCTTCTCCGCCAACTCGGTACAAAAACCCAAGGTGTTCCCGAACACCAAGGAAGGCCGGGAGGCCGAGACCAACTACAAGCTGGGTACCCAGCTGCCCTACATGTTCATCATCAACCGCCTGGCGCACTACATCAAAGTGCTGCAGCGCGAGCAGATCGGCTCTTGGAAAGAGCGTCAGGATCTGGAGCGTGAGCTGAACAGCTGGATCCGGCAGTTTGTCGCAGACCAGGAAAACCCGCCGGCAGAGGTCCGCAGCCGCCGTCCGCTGCGTGCCGCCCAGATCAAGGTGCTGGATGTGGAGGGGGAGCCGGGCTGGTATCAGGTCGCCATGGCCGTGCGTCCGCACTTCAAGTACATGGGTGCCAGCTTCGAGCTCTCTCTGGTAGGTCGTCTGGACAAGGAATAAGGCCCGATGCCGCATCTCTCTTCCTGGGATAGAGGAAATGCGGCCAGCCTGTTTGATCGTATCAGGGGGGAGGGGCTTGGCTCCTCTCCCCGCTCGGAGTCTGAAGAACTGATCGCATCTGTCAAACGGCAGCTCGAGCAGGTTCTCAACACCCGTCCCGGCAATTGCCGCAGTGCACCCGATCTGGGAGTCATTGATCTCAATGACGCCACTCAGGGCAGTGCGGATATCAAGGGACGGATCCGTGAAGCGATCCGGCAATGCATCCGTCGTTATGAACCACGGATCGTGCATGTGGATGTTCGTTCACCCGACCATCAGGCGAGTCCGCTTGAGATGTCGTTTCAGGTGACGGCCCACGTGCGGCTGGAGCATATCGAGCAAGTTACCTCGTTCAACGTCCATATGGACAGTCACCGTCACTACCGCATGGTCTGATCAATGTCGCTGGAACATTACTTCAGGGATGAACTGGCTTTTTTGCGCCTGCAAGGGCGCGAATTTGCCGATGCGCATCCCGAGCTCACCCGCTTTCTGTCGGAGCAGAATACCGACCCGGACGTGGAACGCCTGCTGGAAGGCTTTGCATTTCTCACGGGCAACCTGCGCGCCAAGATCGAGGATGAGTTCCCCGAGCTGACCCACGGTCTGCTCAACATGCTCTGGCCCAACTACCTGCGTCCCGTGCCCAGCATGACCATCATGCAGTTTTCGGTCATTCCGGGCGCCATCGCCCAGCCGGCGCTGGTCAGGCAGGGCTGCCAGCTCGACAGCCTGCCCATGGACGAGGTGACCTGTCATTTCCAGACCTGTCACGATACCTGGGTCTATCCGGCCGATATCCGTCATATCGCTGCCCAGAGCGGCAACGATCTCTCCACCATCTCGCTGGACATCGCCCTGCACGCCCCCCTGCCGCTTAGCGAACTGCAGCTGGACAAGCTGCGCTTCTTCCTCGGTGGCGACAGCTATACCGCCTATGAACTCTACTTCTGGCTCTCCAACCAGCTCTCTCATATCGAGCTGGAGATAGACGGCAAGCGCTTTCGCCAGGAGGCCAAGGCCCTCAAATCGGTCGGCTTCGAGCGCGATGACGCGCTGCTGCCCTATCCGAACAACGTCTATTCCGGCTACCGGATCCTGCAGGAGTACTTCTGCTTCCCGGAAAGCTTCCTCTTCTTCGAACTCTCCGGTGGCGAGTGGCCCAAACAGCCGTTGCCGGTGAGCGAATTCAAGGTGCACTTCTGCTTCGACCGGCCGCTGCCGGCGGAGCTCAAGATCCGTCCCGACTCCTTCATGCTCAACTGCGTGCCGGCCATCAACCTGTTCCAGCACGACAGCGAGCCGGTCAATCTCAACGGCCGTCAGGCGGAATATCCCCTCAAGGCGAGCTATCGCCATGCCGACAGCTTCGAAATCTTCTCGGTGGATCAGGTGGAGGGCTGGGTCGAGGGAAACCTCGGCCGCTCCCGCGGCACGCCGCGCATCTATCAGCCGTTCGAGAGCTTTCAGCACCAGATCGAGCGGGCCAAACAGCGGCTGGCGCTCTACTACCGGGTGCGGGTCAAGGAGGCGGTGAGCGGGGATGGTTTCGAGCACAGCCTCTCGTTCGTGCGCGGAGATGAAACCACCACGGTCGAACTGGATGAATCCATCTCGGTGACGCTCACCTGCACCAACCGCTCCCGCGCCGCCCGCCTCAAGGTGGGCAGCGTCTGCGTACCGACCGGCAGCTCGCCCTCGTTTGCCACCTTTCGCAACCTGATCCGGCCGACCCGGCCGCTGCGCCCGGCGCTGGACGGCAGTCTGCACTGGACGCTGATATCCAACCTGTCGCTCAACTATGTCTCCCTGCTGCGCCGCGATGCCCTGGTGCAGGTGCTGCGCACCTACGATTTTCCGGCGCTGCACGACAAGCAGGCGGAGCAGGCTTCGCGCAAGCGGCTGGCGGGGATCGAGGAGATCGAGACCAAGCCGGTGGACCGGCTGGTGCGCGGCATGCCGGTGCGGGGGCTCAAGTCGGTGCTCTCCATCCGCCAGTCCGCCTTTGGCAGCGAGGGGGAGCTTTACCTATTTAGTACCGTGCTGGCCCATTTCTTCTCGCTGTATGCCAGTGTCAACGCCTTCCACCTGCTTGAGGTGGTCAATCTCGACAACAAGGAGCGCTACCAATGGCCAGTCCAGATCGGTCAGCACTCCCTGATGTGAACGCCGCCCGGGAGGCGCCCCGCTTCAACTTTTTCCAGCTGGTTGAGCTGCTCAACCGGCTGGATGGCGCGGATCAGGAGCGGGGGCTCGACTACCTGCCGGGGGACGAGAACATCCGCTTCAAGGCGACCGCCTCTCTGGGGTTCCCTACCAGCGACGTGCTGCAGATTGGCCGGGACCAGCAGGGGCGTCATGAGCTGGAGGTGGCCTTCCTCGGCCTGCACGGCAGCCAGTCGCCGATGCCCGGTTATTACCTCGATTCGCTGGCGTGGGAGTACGCCCAAGGGGAGCAGAAGCTCGGCCTGTTTCTGGACTTCTTCCATCACCGCCTGCTGACCCTGCTGCACCGGATCTGGCGCAAGTATCGCTACCACGTCCGGTTTCAGGACAACGGTGAGGATGGCTTCTCCCGTCTGATGTTTGCCCTGGTGGGGCTTGGCAACGAGGCGGTCTGCCAGAGCCTGCCGGTCAACCGGGCCAAGATGCTCTCCTATGCGGGCATGCTGGCCAGCCCCAGCCGCTCCCCCGAGGTGGTGGCCGGTCTGGTGGCTCACTGTTTCGATCTGGCTGACGTGGAGGTGAGCGCCTGGCAGTGGCGCAAGGTGCCTGTTCATCAGGATCAGCAAAATCGCCTCGGCGGCGCCTGCGCCACTCTGGGGAGTGATTTTGTCATCGGCGACAAGGTGAACGACTGTGCCGGCAAGTTCTTGTTGAAGATCAACAACCTGAGCTTTGGCCAGTTTCTCGGGTTTCTGCCGAACGGGGAGCACTTTCACGCCCTGGTGACCTTTGTCTCCTTCATCCTGCGCGATCAGCTGGCCTGGGATCTG